>Ga0265338_10000523_pt1 | contig 67683 bp, 63 predicted proteins | sample 42126metaG_FD_193579 | JGI IMG/M metagenome (GOLD analysis project Ga0265338, IMG submission 193579) | Rhizosphere microbial communities from Carex aquatilis grown in University of Washington, Seatle, WA, United States - 4-21-26 metaG | ecosystem: Host-associated > Plants > Roots > Rhizosphere...
TATCCGGATGGACTTTTCCGTGGCAACCGCCCCGCAAGCCGCTACGAGCTCGCTGTCGCGATCCACGCAACCTACGTACACCTCAAGAGCATCACCGACGGACTCCAGTCTGAGATCGATGCGCTGAAGGGCCAACCTTCCGACATCCAAGCCCTGAAGGATGCGATCGCGCAGCTTCAGAGCGAAGTGGATGGCATGAAGGGTTGGGGCGCGGACATCGACAACTTGAAGAAGTTGGCCGATCAGTTCCAGAAAGAACTCGCTTCGCTCGGCGTGGACGTCGAGGGCCTCAAGAAGGACCTCGCCGATCTGTCCCGACGCGTTGGCGTGCTCGAAGCGCATCGCCTTCCGTTCGACATTCACGGCGACGCCAGCTTCTACCTGATCGGTGGAAATGCGTCGGGCAAGAACATCGGCATCACGGTCGATGGCCGCCCCGTGGGCGCACGCGAAGTAGGGGTCTCGACGACGACGACCTCCGGAACCGCTGCAAAGCAACCTAGCACCGCGTTTGCGGGACCTGGAGTCGCTTTCAAGCCGGTTGGCTTCGATGTAGATTCAACGATCTATCACGAACTCGCGCTCAAGCTCACCAGCAACAATGACACCGGTCCCAAGTGGCACGGCGACATCGTAATCGGTGACATGCTCGGCGAGAATAGCTCCTCGAGCTTTGGAACTTCCATCGGTAGCACCAGCGGTGTTGCAGGCGGCCAAGCGTTCACCTCTCAGTCGAGACCAACCGTAGGCACTCCGTTCTCAGTTGCCAACGAATCGGTCTACATTCAGGATCTTGCGGTCGATTTCGACACGAGCATTGCCGGACAGGGTTTGGCAGCTGAGCTCGGGCGAACCGGCTATGAAGTCGATCCCTACATCTACAAGCGCCCAGACGTCCTCCCCTACTTCCACAACGATCGTTGGGGCGACGGCAAGTGGTACTTCGATGGCGGTATCCTCGGCTTCCACTGGAGCGGCGTCAGACTCGACGTCTTCGGCGGCAAGCAGGCTCAGGCCACTACAACGAACGGAACTCCCTACCAGTACATGGCAGTTGGAGCTCTCGGTCACCCGTTCACGCCAGGCGTCACGATGCGACCTGTCGGCCTTGGTAACTCGGCCGTTCAGTTCGGTATCAACGCCGACGAGGAACTGGGCCTGAACCTTGGTATCCCGTTGGGCCAGAACGGCAAGATCGATCTTGCTTACATCTGGTTCGAATCCAACGCCGGTAACGACTGGTTTGGCAACAACCCTCTCAGCTATGGCAATGCTAGCCGAGCGGACGTGTATGGCGGTACGTTGAACTACAACCTCAACGGCAACTTCAAGCTCAAGGGTGGCTATTCGGCCACCGATCTGAGACAGGGCAACCATGACTACACGACCAAGGACAACTTTGCTTGGCATGCTTCGCTCGCCTACGATACCAATCGATGGGGCGCGGAAGCCGGATACAAGCAGGTTGAGCCGCAGTTCGGCGCTCCTGGAGACTGGGGTCGAATCGGAATCTGGTGGAATCCCACCGACATCCAAGGTCCTTGGGCCGACATCCACGCCAAGCTCACCGATCAGCTTCACCTGAAGCTATCCGGCGAGTGGTATCAGGGCACGAACACCTCGTTCTCCATGCCCGCCGCCGCTGGTGGTGGAACTAGCATTGGTCTGACCAATGACGACCACGTCTATGATTACAAGGCTGAACTGGGCTATAAGCTCAACGACGCTTGGGACTTCATGGCTGGCCTCGAGTACGTCGACTGGCATTTCGCAGCCGGCGGAAACTTGGCAACGGCGCAGAACCCGTACGAGTCTTGGTACAACTTCGGCCTAGGCTACAACCTGAGCGATCAGGCCCGCCTGAGCTTCCTGTATCAATACAGCAGCTACGATGGCAAGGGAGTCAACAACTACCTTGGCACGAACAGGCTCGCAGGTAGCTTGATCAGCTCGCAGCTCACCGTCAAGTTCTAAGCTTTCGAGCTTAGATCGATTGAGACCCCGACCGCAAGGCCGGGGTCTTTTTTTTCGCCGGAACCCCAACTCACAAATTGCACGTATGGTTCGAATGAAACCACCCTATGCAACCGTCATTGGTTTCACCTGCAATGATCAAAGCAGTCGTTCGCGTGTTGGTATGTGTGGTTGGCGGGGCTTCAACAGGCCTTGTTTACGCCCAATCGTCGAATCCCGGCGAGGTTTCGAGACCATTGGCGGTGCTTCGGGACGACTGGCGAACGCCGGGCATCAACTTAGGGCCGTTGAGGCTAGATTTGGGCTACCATCCAGCTCGTTTGCCGTTTGCAGCGCAAGGGGGCTCATGGTGGAACCAGGGGCAACTCGATGGGCCCGAAGCGGGCCTGCGCTTAGCCCTTTCAAGTAATTTGAGTCTATCAGCCGAGGCAGGTTGGTTCGGCGGGTTCGGATCGGATGATGGGACCCGCGGTGGATTGGGCATCGACCGCTATCAAGCCCAGTTAAGGTATGGGCTGTCTAGCGCTCTACAGTTCTCGCTTGGAACGGAGTTCGTCGGTTACGACCTTCAGGGCCGGGGCACGGATTTCAATACGCTTTTGGGCCAGAGTTCCCTGACTCAGTGGTATGACGTTGGGGTTGGCTACCAACTTGCTCAAAATGCCCGTCTAAGCTTTCTTTGGCAGTTCAGCGACTACTCGCCTGGCGGAAGTTCGGTAGGGTTGCCGGTTCCTGGCTTATCCTCCTCAAAGGACGGTAAATCGACAGCCAACTTGATTTCAACGCAGTTGACGATTAAGTTCTAGAACGGGCGCCCCACAAACTCGGCAAGCCGCCGAAGGTCTGCCATTAGAATGGCAAACTCCTTCGGAGCGAGCGCCTGAGAGCCGTCGCTGAGTGCCGTCTTAGGATCTGGGTGCATCTCCACCATCACACCATCCGCGCCAGCGATCAACGCGGCTTTCGCCATCGGGGCCACGTACCGCGCCACACCGGTGCCATGCGACGGGTCGACGATCACAGGCAGGTGGGTATGTTCCTTGAGCACGGGCACGGCGGCAAGGTCGAGGGTATTGCGAGTGTAGCTACGGTCCAAGGGCATCACGCCGCGCTCGCACAGGATCACGTTTGGGTTTCCCTGGTTCAGGATGTATTCGGCGGCGAGAAGGAACTCGTCGATCGTTGCGGAAGGCCCCCGCTTTAGAAATATTGGCTTCTGGCTCTTGCCAGCCTCAATCAGCAAAGGGAAGTTTTGCATGGAGCGGGCGCCGATTTGAAGGATATCGATGTATTTGGCAACGAGCGGCACCGTCTCTCCGCTCATAACCTCGCTGACCGTGATTAGCCCTTCCTCCTCACCCACCTGCCTCAAGATGCGCAGCCCTTCTTCCGCGAGCCCTTGAAAAGCGTATGGCGAAGTGCGCGGTTTGAAGGCCCCTCCCCGTAAAACTGTCGCACCTGCCGATTTGACTAACTTTGCCGATAAAGAGACTTGCTCATAAGATTCAACCGAGCATGGGCCTGCCATCACGGTAAAGGCCTTCGGCCCAATGTCTACATTCTTCACTTTCACGACAGTGGGGTGGCGCTGCCACTCCATGCTTGCCAATTTGTAAGGGCGGCTGACATGCTGAACGCGGCTTACTCCTGCGAGGGATCCCAGAACCCCCTCGAGGGATGAACGGAGCTCCGGGGGTACTGCGCTTGGGATTCCGACGGCGACATGCTCTCCGGGTAGGACCAGAGGCTCCAGACCAACGACGCGGATCGCTTCGCAGACGTTCTGAACCTGTTCCTCGCTGGCCCCAAACTGCATCAGCACTATCATCGAAGACTAGGATACTCGGAGCTCTAGAAGGAACCTTGAGACGCAACGGACAGTGAACGTTGGTTCTTCTTTTTTCGCCCTCTGGGATTTTGGGCTTGCCGTTCCGGATTGAACCGCAGGGGGCACAGAAACCGCAGAAGGGGAGGAGGCCCTGGGGCGCTTGATTACGCAGAAGGCGAACAGGAATAGGTTTCTCGATGTCCGATTCAACTTTTCACAGATATGCTCTAGTTTCGGTTTAATGATGCGCCTCTAAAATGGCCTTTTTGGCCGCATCCTTATCGCCGGGCTTGATTTCGCCCTCTAGCACTTTCTCTACCAGCATCGATTTGAGCCTTCCCACCTCGGGGCCGGGCGTCAGGGTGGTCAGCTCCATAATCTCCTCGCCGGTTAGCGGGCTTTCCAGAGCCTCGCGCGGGGTTGCGGCTTGCACCTCGGCTAGACGCAGTCTGATGGGGGCTAGGTCGAGCGTTCCTAGGCCTGGGCGGAGGGCGCGCGTATCCGCATCGACCAATGCTAGCAAGTTTTCGACCTCGCCATCGAGGTCCCGTATCAATCTCCGGGCTGCCGAGGCAGTGAACTCGGGCATGCTGCCGAGCCGCATGTGGTTCCTCACCAGCAGAACCACCTTCTCGATTTGCTCTCCGGAGAACTTGAGGCGCTGTAGCATTCGATAGGCGATCTGGGCGCCGATCGACTCGTGGCCGAAGAAGCGGGTGTTTCCCTCGTGGTCGACAAACCTCGTGGGTGGTTTTCCGATGTCGTGGAGCAGGGCGGCTAAAGCGAGCACAACATTTCCCGGGCCAGCGTTGTCGAGTACAAGCAGGCTGTGTTCCCAAACGTCGAGGTGATGGAAGTTTCCCTGCTCGACACCTACCATGTCCTGAAATTCCGGGGCGAACTGCTCTAGCAAGCCGAGTCGCATGAGGTCCTTCATGCTTTCGCCTGCGCCGGTCATCGTGAGCATCTTCGTCCATTCGTCGCGGATCCGCTCCTCGCTGATGATGGCGAGCCGTTCCGCCTCTTCCTGGATAGCGTCCTCTAACCCCGGGGCAAAATCGAATCCTAGCTGCTGCCTGAACCTAACAGCGCGAAGCATGCGGAGCGGGTCGTCAAAAAAGGTCGCCACTGGGTCGAGGGGTGTCCGGAGAATCTTGTCTTTAAGGTCTTGGAGGCCAAGGCCCAAAGGGTCGCGAGCTTCACCGGTGTGGAGGTTTTCGAGGAGGGCGTTGACTGTGAAATCCCGTCGCCGCGCATCGTCTTCTAGGGTCGCCGGCTCGACGTCAGGCTTTCTTGATTCGGTCTCGTAGCTCTCTCTTCTTGCGGTGACAAGCTCGATAGGCACGCCGTCGACTCTGATCATGGCGGTTCCAAACCGCGTATAAATCACCGGGAAGATGTCCGAAATCTCGTTGTTCCAGAGCCAGTGAGCCAAGTCGATAGCGTCTCGCTCCATAACGATATCGAAGTCGGTTGGCCCCGCTTTACCCAAGAGCTTGTCGCGCACGGCCCCACCTACGAGCCATAGTTGGTTCTCGTACTCTGTTCCGCGCGTAGCGGCCCTAAGGGTTTCCAGAGCTGGGGTCATGCTTGATTCCACTTGCAAGTTCCATTGTGTACTGTCGCCGTCAACGGCGGGTACTCTGAGTCTTCCGATGCGTATCCAGACCGACGATCTGAGAATCGTTCAGATTCGGCCTTTAGTCTCTCCGGCGATTCTTCACGAAGAGCATCCGATTACGGATGAGATCGCCAACCTGGTGTCCGGGACGAGGAGCGCGATAGCGGACATCATCCATGGCAGGAGCAGGCGCTTGCTCGCCATCGTGGGTCCCTGCTCAATCCACGATCCAGACGCCGCACTCAAATATGCGGAGAAATTGAAGAAAATCGCGGACAAGGTCTCGGATCATGTGTTGGTCGTGATGAGGGCGTATTTTGAGAAACCTCGCACAAGCGTTGGCTGGAAGGGCCTCATCAACGACCCCGACCTTGACGAGAGCTTCCAAGTCAACAAGGGGCTTAGGCTCGCGCGGCAGTTGCTTGTTGGGATCAACGGCCTCGGCGTCGCCACCGGATCGGAGTTTCTCGATATCCAGATTCCCCAACATATCGCCGACCTGACGACATGGGTTGCGATCGGGGCTCGTACGACTGAAAGTCAGGTTCACCGCGAACTGGCATCCGGACTTTCCATGCCAGTGGGATTCAAGAACACGACCGAAGGCAACTTGGCCCATGCAATCGACGCGGTTGAGTCGGCTGGGTCTCGGCACTGGTTTCCTGGCGTTACCAAGCAGGCGGTGAGCGCGATTTTCCAGACCACGGGGAATGCAGATTGCCACGTCATTCTGCGGGGAGGAAGCCGCACAGGCCCCAACTTCGACTCTGCAAGCGTCGAAAAGGCGGTTCTCGCCCTTAAGAAGCGGGGGTTGCCCGAGCGCGTCATGGTCGACTGCAGCCATGGAAACAGCGGAAAAGACTATAGAAACCAAAGGCACGTACTTCGTAGCATCTGCTGCCAACTCGAGGCGGGCTCGACCAATATCCTTGGCGTGATGATCGAAAGCAACTTGGTGGAAGGCAGGCAAGATTTTGTTTCGGGAAAGGAATTGGTTTTTGGTCAAAGCGTGACGGACGGCTGCATTTCGATCGAGGAGACGAATGCTCTTCTGCAAGAACTCTCCGCCGCACATTCAAGCCTGACGTGACTGGAACCTCTAACTTCTCAGTTGGGTTGTTCCGACATTTCAAACGGGTCCTCATCCAGGGAGCATTGGGAATTGGGCCAGGAGGTTATCAATGGCAACTTCAATTCAGGCGGCTCAGGCTGCCGCAGTTAACTCTACAACCCCGGTGGGCAAGAAAGACTCCGATGGCGACGGAGACAAATCTGGCGCCGCAGGCGCGAGCAAGATCGGCCCGGCCGTAGTTCTCAGTCTTGCGAACACCAAAGTGAATGACGCCGCGCAGGGCGACCCAGACGGCGACGGTCACTAAGGGTTCACCGAAAACCATTTCGGGCCAGCCAATCCGCGTAGGATTAGCTGGTCCGTTCTTATGTCTTGCGCTGTCATCCAATCCTCTGACGCTCAAAAGCTGACTGGCGCAACTACGATCCTTAGGCTATCTTATAGCTAGTTGCCGCAATCTACGGATTCAATCGTTTGTCTGGAAGATTGCAGATGAAGAGGGTAAACCCCTCGGGGAGATTTGATGAACGCGCTAATAGGTTTGGATCGAGAAGCCGACGGTACGCCGATTCTAGAACTGTTCGCCAGACTAGGCTTTGAGGATTGCAGGGTAACCCTGGCTTATGCCGCAGAGCCGCGCTCAGGGCGCCATAATCCCCGATTCAATTCAGGTGACTATATCGATCAGGGCGGCGCTCGTTCGGGCGCGGCTGTGGCCCTTACGGCGGAAGAGGACGCGCATCAGATGCTCGACTTGGCTCGCGACGTGCTGTACCGGCAAGGCATTCACTCGACCCATGTTATTCTTCATGGCCATCCCGCATCGGCTCTCATTGAGGCTGCGGACCAGTTGGGAGCAAGTCTCGTGGGCGCGGCGGCGACAAAGTTCGGCCCTATCCGTTGCGCGGTATTCGGCAGCGTCTGCCGTGCCCTCACGATTGGCGCCCATCAAAGTGTGCTCATTGCGAAGGACATGCCTACGCCCGACAAGCCACTAACCGCGGTATTTGCGACAGATCATTCGACCTACTGCGATAAAGCCATCGACGCGCTTTACCAAATGAATCCGATGGGAATTCAGAAGCTTGTGATCATGAGCGCCGTCGCGCCCAAGGGATACGACGAGCTCTGGGCTTCGTATGGCCTTCCCGAATCGGAGCAGGCGACCCTGACGCTCAATCGTGAGAAGGTCACGCAGCGGAACGCCGCGATAGCGGAGCGGTTCCGCGGCTTGAACATGGAAACCTCCGTAGCCGTGATCGACAAGCCAGTTCGAGATGGAATTAACGAAGTAATGGCCGATAATAACGCGGACCTGCTGATCCTAGCCGCTCAAGGGCATGGGTTCGTCGAAAGGATGACGATCGGCAGCGTGTCCCTCCACGAGGCGGTTGCAGAACCGCACTCACTGCTTATCCTTCGCCCCTAGTCTTCCTATCTAGCTCGCGGGCCAACTTTCGGGCCCGCGCGGCAACTGAGGGGATCGGTGAGGCGAGAGCCTCACTCAAGATGCCATCTGCTCGGCCGCTTAGATTTGAGTATTGCATCGATATGTGCATGATCGCATGCAAAGCGCTTGCCTTAACAATTCGACTTTGTGCCCCATTAAAGAGTCGTTCCAATACTTGGAATGCCAGTTCTTGGTCACCCTCGTCGAGTTCCAGGCGCTCTATCATCTGGATCGCATGCCATTGCACTTCTTGTTGTGCCGAGGTGCTCACAAGCTCCAGAAGGTTGGCTTTATAGGGTTGTAGGAGCCCGGGGCTCAGGCGGGACGCCTTTTCAGCCACGTCGGCGCTTCTCATTGCGAGCCCTTTGTCAGAAGCCGACATGGCCTCGATTACGGCCTGGAAAAGAGCGGGATCTATGACGACAAGAGGCGCCACTTCGTCGGCCGGGCCGATAGTTCGCATATCGCCTCGAGTCAACGCCTCAAGCAAATCTTTCGCGTCCATGATCTAAGGAGATGACGCTACCCATTGACCGAATCATGCGCCGTTATGCGTTGACCGGATGGCAATGGCTTACGTGCGCGCCCTCAAGAAGCTGAAGAATCATCGATCGGGAGCAAATTTCGGCACCGTTTGTAGTCGCCGTTGCAGCGCCAGCCGCGAGGCCCCATTGGAAGCATTCGGCGTTAGATTTGCCCATTATCGACTCCCACACGAACGCGCCGAGCATCGAATCGCCGCTTCCGATAGTGCTTCGAGCATTAACCTTTGGTGGTTCTCCCAAATAAATGCCCTCTGCACATGCCATGACCGCATTCCGCTCGCCGTCCGAGATAATGACGGTTGGCTCGTAAATAGTGCTCAGCAGGCCACTGCGCCCTTTCATCTCGTCCCGCAGTTCTTTGGCCGCCTCGATCTTTTCCTTCTGCGATCCAATCGTGCGACCGAGGAGTCGCTCGGCCTCGCTAACATTGGGCTTGATGAGATCGGGAAGTGCGTCCATTCCGTATGACATCGAGGGCACGTCCGCATCGAGCAGTACCTTGCAGCCGTGCTTGCGCCCGAGTGGGACGAGTGAGGCATAAACGTCGGCTTGTAGCCCAGGAGGAAGCGACCCACCCAGCGTCAGCCAGCCCGAATCGGGCAGCAACAGCTCTAGTTCGTCCATGAGCGCGACGACATCAATCGTCTTAACGAAGGGCCCGAGGCCTGCGAGGACGGTGGGGGATCCATCGCCGGGTTCGATCATGATTGAAACCCTGGTCTCACCCTTGATGTGGATGAAGTCATGACACACGCTCTCGTTGTCGAGGATCGCAACGAGGTGAGCCCCGATGCCGCCGCCCAGAAATCCGGTCGCGATGGCTCGGCCGCCGAGTTTGCGAACGACGCGAGATACGTTGATCCCATTGCCCCCTGCGTCCCGCTCAACGCGCAAAACCTGGTTGGATTGACCCACATTCAGACCGTCCACGAAGAATGCGGTGTCCAGGCACGGGTTTAGGGTGACCGCGACGATTTGCTTTGAAGCTTGTTTCATGTTCGTATGATCAGCACCGGGAAACTCTCAGAAACGACTTGGTGCAAGGAAACGCTTCCAACTGTGATCCTTTCGAGAAATCCGTGACCTTGCGCGCCCATGACGAGGAGGTCGGCGCCGGTATCGCGCATCGTTTGCGCGATCTGGGCTGCCGGGTCGTCCATTATCACCTTGGAGTGGGCCACGGATCCAATTCCTTCAAAGCGAACTCGGAGCTCGTTGGTTTTCGCCACAATCTCGTCCCAGTGTTTCTGCTCCTCCTCAACCATCACCTTGGCCGCTTCCGGCGACATGGGAATGAAATTCTCCGGTTCAACGACGGAGAGCACCGTAACCTCGCCCAAGCCAGCGGGGGCGAAGCGCAAGAACTTTTCAACGCATCGACTCGAGTAGGGGGAGTGATCGGTCGCGACCACGACCTTAAGGTCTCCTAGCGGTTCGGGGCGCCCTTTGGCAATGAGAATGCTCTGGTGAGCCCCGATAACGAGGGCCCTGCAAACGCTGCCAAGCACGAAGCACTCCAAGGCGCTATGCCGGTGAGCGGTGACGCAAACGAGGTCCGAGTGGGATTCGTCCGCGTTGCTCATGAGCTGAGGCGCGGGGAAGCCAAGCATAAGGGTGCCGGTGGGATGCGGATCCATTCGTCTGGCTTTGCAGAGCGCCTGCTCCAGGACCTCGGTCGCCCGGGTCTTGTTGGATTGCTCCATCTGTTCCAAGACATCGGGTGGAACGTAGCCGCCTGGCTCGGGGCAAGAAATCTCCGCCGTCACGGTAGCGCTCAGAGGCCTGAAGACGTGGGTGAGATCTAGGTGAAGATCCGTAAATTGCAAGCGCCCCAACAAAGCCAAGGCCGACTCATATCGTTGCTCAGGATCGATGCCTACGATTGCTTTCATACAATCAATATGACCTCAACTTGGCTCATGCGCAAGTCGGCGGTTTTCATGTCATTTGATACTAGGACAGGATAAGGGCGTCTTGTAGCGGGGCGGCCTTGGCGGTCGCCTCCCCCGGGGCTTCAAAAAAATAAAACGGTGCTTCGCATCTTACGATCGGAGCCCCCCAACCCTTCGACAAGCTCAGGATCTTCGACCCTTCGACAAGCTCACCGACCTCCCCAACGGCGGGTGGAGGTTTGGTCTTGAGGGCCTCTTACTCTTGTTACTCTTGACCGCGCAAGGAGCTGCGTCTCAGGGAGGGCCTTGAGGCGTATGAAGCCGCTACTCAAGCATTTGAAGCTGAGAGTACATAACCGGAGTTGCACCCTTTTAAGCTGGCTGAGCGATCAACTCGAAGTCCCCGCGGGCGCCGAACCTCTCCGCCGCCATCCTCTCGAGATACTCCCGATGGTCGGGGTGGGCGATCGCGATGAGAGCTTTCGCCCGGTCCTTCAGGCCTTTTCCGTAGAGGTAGGCGACGCCGTACTCGGTTACCACATATTGGACATGGCCCCGGGTTGTCACGACGCCCGCCCCTTCCTTGAGCGTGGGCACGATCCGGCTTTCTCCAAGCTTGGTCGTGGATGGCAGTACGATGATTGGCTTTCCCCCTTCGGACAGAGTGGCGCCGCGCATGAAGTCCATTTGGCCACCGATGCCAGAGTAGATTCTCGTGCCGATCGAATCTGCGCAGACTTGGCCGGTTAGGTCGATCTCGATGGCGCTGTTGATGGCGGTGACCTTTGGGTTACGCCGGATGACGTGAGTATCGTTGACGTAGCCGACGTCGAGCATGGCCACTTGGGGGTTGTCATCCACGAAATCGTATGTCTTTCGAGAGCCCATAACGAAGGTCGACACGATCCTGCCGGGATGTACCTTTTTTTGGCTCCCGTTAACGACGCCGCTTTCGACGAGGTCAATTAAACCATCGGAGAACATTTCCGTGTGGACGCCCAGATCCTTATGGTTCGTAAGGGACAGCAGGACCGCATCCGGTATCGCCCCGATCCCCATCTGAAGCGTGGCGCCGTCTTCTATCAAGCCCGCACAGTAAGAGCCAATCTTGCGCTCGATCGCGGTTGGCTTGCTTGGGGGCGCCTCGGGAAGCGGGCAGTCGTGCTCGACGAAAACGTCGATGTCGTCGATATGGATCAACCCATCGCCGTGGGTACGCGGCATATGCCGGTTAATCTGAGCGATGACAGTTTTGGCCTGTAGGACGGCGGCGCGCGAAGCTTCGACGGAAATTCCGAGCGAGCAAAAGCCATGTTTATCAGGCGGCGAAACGTGAATAAGGACGACGTCGATGGGCAGCGACGTCCGCAAGAGATTTGGAATTTCGCTGAGGAAGACGGGCACATAGTCGGCCCGGCCATCTCGAATCGCGTCGCGAATGTTGGCGCTCACGAAAAGGGCTTTGACTCGAAACGACTCGGCGTATTCTGGTTGAACGTAGGGGGCTGGGCCTTCGGAGTGCAGTTGAACGATTTCAACTCCCCGGAGGTGGCCGGCGTTAGCGACCAACCCACGAATCAACTCTTGGGGCGTAGCAGCCATGCCGTGAAGATAAATCCGTTGGCCAGATTGCACGAGGCTCAAGGCCTCTTCGGCGGTGACGGTTGGATAAGTTTTCTTCATTGCCACATACGGGCTAGATCTCTAATCCAAGCATTAGCCTTGACCGTTGCCGACCCAAACATGTCGTTTCTCCTATTAATGTCGCTCACTTGTTCTAGTGTCGCCCATTGAAGCGCCCAATGCAAGTCGCCGGTTTCCTGTCAGGAGATTGAGCTACAGCGATACCCCCGTTGCGGCGCGATCCCTAAGAAACGACCCATTGATGACTCACCCAATATGCGATGTCATTATTTTAGCGGACCTGAAAATAGTTACAATCTGCGCAATTTCGGCAGAGAGCGAGCTATTTCCCACCCAAAAAGCGTGTATTCTCATGATCACGCAGAGGGAAGCCAAGGGGATTAATGGGCTACAACCTTACCGAGCAGGAGCACCAGCTTCTCATGGCTCTTGTATCGGGTTACACCGAAAGCGAAACGTGCCACCGCCTTGGGATAAAACCTACAGAACTCCACCGCATTTGGGAGCGAGTTCGTGGCGAATTCGAAGCTGGCGAATCTGACACGGTTGAGGACTTTGAACTCAGAGACGCCTATCACCGGGTTGAAAGGCGCCGGCTCGAATCGGAGCTCTGGGCCAGCGAGGCTCGTCTCGCGGCCCTCATGGACACGGCGCCGGAGGCCATCCTCGTCGTGGACGGGCGCACTGGGAAGATCCTCCAAGTAAATAACCAAACGTTGCTTTTGCTTGGTTATACGATGCGCGAGATGATCGGTTCTTCGATGGAGATGCTTGTTCCGGAGGAGCTAAAGGATGTTCACGTGAGTTATCGGCTGGGTTTCCTTAACAGCATCCGCAAGCGGGAGATGGGATACCATCCGCTCATTCAAGCACTTCGCAAGGACGGCAGCATGATTGCTCTCGACATCGCGTTGACTGCGACCTCAGCAACGGATGACGTCATGGTCGTATGCCGGGTGGGGACAGGGCAAGCGGTTCCGGCCGAGATGCGTAACGAAGCCGAGGCTTAGCCTTTTAGCAAAATGGGCTGGGCCGCACGGGGCAGGCATGGGCTAAGGTCAGGTTTCACTCGAACTGCGACGACGCGGCTTGCCTCCGGGCCGGCTCGATGGACGCTGTAACCCTCCTGCTCCAGCGCAAGCTTTACGTCCTCAAATAGATAGGACATCAGCTCAAACTCGAACTCCGCCTCATGCCTGTAGGCGTCAATCAACATGTTTGCGAATCTAGCGTTTCGCTCTGGGGATGGTCTGATCATCGTAGGCTCTTTACAGCCGGACATGCATCGTCCCGAGCCCGCCATTTCGGTGTCCTGGATCGAGAGGGAGGTTTGATCGTTGGAGGCGAGCCATCGAGTTCCTGTAGGTTTGAGTCCAACTACCGGATTTGCATGCCGGCTGTTAGTGTTAGATTAACCGCGAAACCATTCGAGGGCAAGTCGTTTCTTCCGAGTCATGCATTGGGTGTCGTGCAAAGCAGGGACGACAGAGTAACATTGAGCGAGATTGCATATGGAAGATGATCGGAGCAGGGAGCACCCCGCTCTCTCGGAGCGCGAGGAGCAAGTTTTGCGTCTGGCCATGCGTGGATTCACGGACACAGCAATCGCCCATAATTTGGAGATCAGCGAAGCTACCGTCGGCACTTATTGGGGACGTGTCCGCATCAAGCTTGGGCCTTATAGCCGCACAGAATTGGTCGCGCGTGCGCTTCAGGAAGAAAGCAGGAACGTTGTAGCGAAACTGCAGGCGGAGAATGCGCGGCTAGTAGCGGAAATGCAAGCTCTCGATTTTGAAAACGTGGACGAGCATTCGATTAACATAGCCATGCAGTTGATCGAAAACGCGCCTGACGCGATGCTCGTGGTTAATGAGAAGGGCACGATCGAGTTTGTTAACGAGAGCACCTTGGCGCTGTTTGGGTATAGCCGCAACGAACTGCTGGGAGAACGAGTTTCAAAGCTGATTCCCGAGCGCTTCTGGCACATTCACGATGCCCACCGCGCCGAATACCTCGCAAATCCTGAGAAGCGAAAGATGGGGGAACACCTTGCGACGGCGGCTAGGCGGAAAGACGGTACCGAGTTCCTCGTGGCGGCCGCCCTCTCGGGAATCGAGTCGCCCAACGGCCTTATGGTGACTTGTATCTTGCGCGAAGCGGCTCTTGAACCGGATTCAAAATAGCCCCGCAATCGCCCCAAGAGCGAGGATCGCAACAACCGGAATACGGCCCCAAAGGCCAAGGCCGATGCTTGCGATCAGGACGCAGGTGGACTTTACGTCGATCCCCGTTGCCACGAAAAGCTTCCACATGACGACTACAAAAATTCCCACCACGGCCAGGCTCAGGCCGCGCATGAAACCCTCCACGAACGGATGATTTCGAACTCGGCGATAAACCAGCCTCACGACCAAAACAAGCAGAGGTGGAAACGCGATCGCCACAACTGTGGCGAGAGCGCCTGGGAGTCCGCCGACCAGGTATCCGAGGCTCACAACCCAGAGCCCGTTGGGGCCGGGAGAAACCTGGCCGACGGCCACCGCCTCGGCGAATGTTCGGTCGTTGACCAGCCGGAGGGTGGTCAAGTCTCGGTGAAGACTCGGGATGTTGCCAAAGCCGCCGGTGGATAGAAGCGAGGCCTTGAAGGTCAGCAGGAATAGAGCGAAAGGGTTCATGGGGCTTGATTGCTCCATCGATGCCTGATTAGGTTTGCCAAGGCAAAGAGAAGTCCTCCAAAGGCAAGCACCTCGACGACTGAAGGCGCCGGCTTCAACAGCATCACGGCGCCGCTCGAAAGCAGCAGCAAAATCGTTAACGTGGCGATGGCCCAGCCATCCTGGATGCCGGCTTGCGTGAGCGGCTTGCCCATGTTGTACGCGGTGACGAGCCCAAGGCCTATGGCTGCTGGAATCAGGCCCTGAAGCACCCGCTGCGTGACTGGAAGGCTCTGAACCTGTCGATAGATGGCGGTCATCCCGATCGTGAGAAGGGCGCTTGGAACAAGCAGCCCTGCAAGTGCAAGCAGCGCGCCAGGAATGCCGTTTGTTCGCCTGCCAATGAGAATCGCAAAAGCGATCAAGTTAATACCGGGCGTGATCTGGCAAAGAGCCCAGTCCATCATAAACTGTTCGTCAGTCAGCCATTCCTCTCGAACGACGGCCATCTGCCGAATTAGGGTCAGGGTGGCGGCGCCGCCGCCGAACGATTGAACCCCTACCTGAACCCAAAGCAGGAAGACTCTCCAGAGGCTTGGCGCGGACGGCGGTTCGGGCGCAGGTGGCTCTGTGAGGGCTTGCACAACAACTGTTTACCCGTTGATGGGCGATTATAATTGGCGAATGTGTGAGATGAGAATTAGCGTCGTTGTAAGGCCGGAGATTCTAAAGTTCGAAAAAACGCGCCTAGGGGCTATCCAATCGGCAGTCGACGACTTTGGAAGATATATCGAGGGGGTATCTGCTTAAATTCCAGGCACGCATCCTTAGACTAGATGCTCCGAAACAGGATTGGCTTGAGTTCTTCTTCCATCTGGGCTAACCGTTCGGAGTTGCCGGCCAAAGCCTTGCAAGCCCAGGCATACCTGGTCCCCTCTCGGCAGTCCTTCGCCAAGACCCTACCTATTTCTTCAAGAGAGTTCGGCTTGATTAGGCCTTGTTTGCGCAACTCGGTTCGCAGGCTTTCCACCTTAGGTCTTATCGTGAGGACGTAGACATTGGCGTGATCGCCTTCGGGCATCTTGCTCGCCCGATTTGGGTCCACATCTTCGTCGATTACTACAACAATCGAACGGCCTTGTCTAGCCCCGATTTCCATCAATTTATCGAAGGCCTTGCTCCAGCCGCCGGAAGGTGGCTCGACGTGCAGCCTTTGATGATCAATCTCGCCCAGGAAACCGTTAACGACATCCCGGATAGCGGGGTCCTCAGGTATGACGATGACCTCTTCAGGATAGCCACCGCTCATACGCCTGGGCCGCCGATGAAGTCGCCCCGTGCGAAGGCGTCAGCTAAATCACCCTTATTCTTAAGTTCAGATGCCTTTGTCACCACCGGACGCGACCGGTGATCGCGTCGTCCCAAGATCAAGATGTTCTCTTGAGAAAAAGTTCTGATCGTCTCAGCGTTCTGTGACGTGGCGATTAGCTGGCCAACTTTGCCAGAGCCACGCTTCAGGTCGGAGATGAATCGCTGGAGCAGCGAAATACCGATGTGCGATTCCGGTTCGTCCCAGAAGCAAAGAGTGGGTTGGAATCGAGCCGAGTGGGCTACAACCATTGCCGCAACCATAAGACACTTTTCGCCATCGGACAACTCCTTAAACTCAAACGGCTCTTTGCTTTTCGGGTCTCCGAAAACAAATTGAAGCCTTCTTGTTTCTCGTCCCGCCTGCTCGTTTTGAATCGAGATTAAATCACCCATGTAGTTCTGAAGAAACCCGGTGACGTTTGCATACGAGTCGGGAAACTGAACAATCAACTCCCGAAACCATTCGCTCAGGTTCTCCATATCCGCTGTTGGGAACAGAGTCCCACGTTCGCTGATGCCATTCATCAGTTGCGGGATTGGGGCGACGATAAGGATATTGCGCAACCACTTCCTGAACTCCTCGATAGGGTGCGATTGAGGCGGGCCGATGATAGATAAGGCCAATTGTTTCGGATCGAGCTCGAATGCCACCTCGTGTTCCTCGGTCAAACGCGTGACAAGGTGCACGTCCTGACGATCAAATATTTTCCAAGAGTTTGAGGAGAGCCGTTCTGTCGCGATCTTCACTGCTTGTGAAATTGGATCGACTTCGAAAGCTACCGAATACTCGAGGGGCTGGCCCGCAAGCTCAACGGACACTTCAATAATGATGTAGTGATCATGCCCCCACCTCGTCTTATCTCTCGCGACGACTAGATCCTCGACAACTCCGGGGCCTCGACCAATTCGTTGGAGTATCTCAATCACGTCCCGGATGGTCGACTTACCTGCACCGTTAACGCCTACAAGTAGGGTTGTTGGCTTTCCATCGACCACGAGCTCGAAATTCTCACCTAGGCACCGAAAGTTACTGACAAATAGCTTACGAAGCACCTGTAGAGGATACCGCTCGGGCGTATCGCCCTTCGCGTTCGGTTATTCTGTCGGGATCGGGTTAGCAATAAACCCGTCCCCGCCTCGGCAGGTCTTCAGGTGGCCCAAGGCTTGAACTTGGCCGGTCATTTCTAGTTCGTCCCGATAGACGGGGTCGTGCCAGCCTTCGATGTCGATCGAGCCTCGAAAGCCCACTAGCCGCAACTCGCTGATCACACGCGTCCAATCGCAGTCGCCAAAACCTGGCGTGCGGTGAAACGCGAACGGCACGTTTCCGACGATCCCGTGCTCTTCGAGGACGTCCCAGCGCACGGTCGCATCCTTGCCGTGAATATGGAAGAACTTGTGGCCGTATTTGCGTATTTGGGGAATCGGATCGATCAACGCGACCATTTGGTGGCATGGCTCCCACTCCAGGCCCAGGTTGTCAGAAGCCACTTCGTTGAACATCATGTTCCAGTGGGTTGGCGTGTGGGCGATATTCCAATCGCCCGAATGCCAGTCTCCTCCCATCGAGCAGTTCTCGAAAGCAATCCTGACGCCGTTGCCTTCCGCGCGCTGAGCAAGCTCGCCGAACACCTTTTTGAAGGGCGGCAAGCTTTCCTCGATTGGGCGGTTCCGGATTCGACCGGTGAAACCTGAGACGACGTCTGTGCCGAAAAGGTGGGCTTCGTCGATGAGGCGCTCCCAGCCCCTGAGGGTTTCCACGTCATCAGGCCCATGCTCGATGGGGTTGCCGTAAATGCCGACCGCGCTTATCACCGCATCGCCGATTTTGTCCTTTACTCTTGCCGCAAGTTCGGCTAGATTGCCAAGGGACAGGTTGCGGCCAAACGTTATCTGAAAGCTTTCGAACCCATGGGGGAGAATGGCTTTGATCGTGTTCGGCGTGTCGTGGTTTCCGCGCACGACGGTGCCGATTTTGATCGAGTGAAGAGGCGAATCCACGTTGCCAGTTTTACCGGATTGAAAATTAGCGAAGGGGCGGCCTGCCAAAATACATGCGAGGGCCGATGGAAACTCCGCAACCAACCGAATTCGAAGCTCTCAAAGAAGCCTGCCGATCCGCGGCGACAATTGCGTTCAAGGAAAAGGACGCGTTGCCCGCATTCAGCCAATTGATCCGCAGGGTCGATCTTGCGTTGGATCGCGAGATCCAGGATGCTCAGAGGACGAGCCCGTCGGGCGCCCAAATTCAGTGCAAACCTGGATGTAACCATTGCTGCCATCGCGTGGTGTTGGCATCGACTCCCGAAGTCGCCCATGCAGTTGAGTTTATAAGGGCTCGGTTTTCGGATTTGGAGCGAGCCGGCTTGATGGCTCGGCTCGACGCCTATCACGAAGAGGTCGCGCCCCATTTTGGCCAAGGCCTCTCGGCGCTTAGACCCGCTTGCCCGTTGCTAGTGGATGGCCAATGTTCGATCTACGAGGCGAGGCCGATCCTCTGCCGGGCGATGAACTCCCTCGACGTGGGCGTTTGTGAACGCTGGAAAGACCACCCGGAAGAAAACGTTGGGGTGCCGTCTTTGGCGGGTCAGCGAAAGCTCGGGCATTACGCCATGGAGGGCGTAAAAGAGGCGCTGGGCCAGATCAAGCGGCCTTACCACCAGGTTGATTTTGCCCGTGCTCTGGGCACGGCTTTGCGCGAGCAGGGCTTCTTGGAAGAGGCTCTCCAGAAGAATCTCTTCTATTTCGCTTCGCCTGCGGCGGCAATTCGTCAGGCTCCTCCGAATCGGCAGCCGGATTATCCGAAGTACGGCCCCGGCGAGGAGGCACTTGGCCTGCTCCACCCGATAGACCTCGTATACGCCCAATATCTGGAGGAGATCATGGAGGACACCCAGGGCGCCATCGACGCGGCTCAGGGCGAGCACCCCATTTATCGCCTATGGAAGATTCGGGTGCCAGGCGTGTACCAGAATGCGGGCGAAATGCCGGTTTGGAGGGATTACTTCGTCAAAGCTCTTGCCGACTTCGAGAACAGCTCCTTCGACCCACGCGAAGCGTACGATGCGCTCGTGATTTTCCAGACCCTTCACCTCACGTACCAGAACCAAAACGATCGTGAAATCATGGCGCGCATCGGGCGGCTTGTGTGCGACCGTATTGCTTCCCAAGCGTTGCCCGATCTATGCCGCCCGATTGAGCGGAGACCCAGGCAAGGCAAGCTGAAAGTTGGCTATATCAGCGAGAATCTGTCTGGCGGAAGCGGCAGCGAGTGGGCTCTCGGGTGGCTCAAGCACCGGTCCGAGGACGTCGAAACCTACGCCTTCAACCTGTCATTGTTCAACGAACAGCCGGGGCCATACGAAAAGCTTGCGGATCACTATTATCGAATGCCAGGGCCCGTGCGCGACGAAGCCAAACTCATCAAGAGCCTGGGTTTGGACGTGCTTATTCACACCGACGTGGGAATGACCGGCCGCAATCTACAGTTCGCTTCCCTCCGGTTGGCGCCCGTTCAATGCACGGGCTGGGGCTCCCCGGGAACGACGGGGCTTCCGACTATCGATTATTTCCTATCCTCGGAGCTCATGGAACCGGAGAACGGCGACTCTCATTACACGGAGAAGCTTGTTAGGCTTCCTGGTTCGGGCATCTGCTACCTGCCAGAAACAACGGCGGTTGCCCCTTGGCGCCTTTACGAATACGGGCTTCGAGACGAGCCCCTTTATCTTTGCTGCCAAACCTCGTTCAAGTTGATCCCCCAATGGGACTCGCTGTACGTTCGAATCAACGACGCAACGCGTTCTCCCATTGTTTTCGTCGATTCCCCGACTCGCGGCGACCGCTTTCGAAAGCGGATCACGGCGGCGGGAGTCAAAGGGATCTTCATGCCAAAGCAAGGCTACTCCTACTACTTTGGGCTCCTCAAGCAGGCGGCGGTTTCGCTTGATCCGCCCGGCTGGAATGGCGGGGTCACCACGATTCAGGCACTTGCCCTGGGCACCCCCGTGGTGACCTTGCCCGGGGAGTTCCGGCGTGGACGGCAGACCCAGGCTTTCTTAAGGGCGGCCAATGCGCCGGGCTTGATCGCAAAAGACCTCGACGATTACGTTGACCTCGTGTCGAACGAAGAGCGCAAGAGGGAAGCGATGAAAGATTTCAATCCGCAGGGCGTGATTGAAGATGTGCGAACTGTTAGAGCTTTGGAGGATTTCTTGCTCTCGCTGTTCGATTGACCGCTAGAGATTCACTCTTTCTGGCCGGCCGCTTCTAATGGTTTCCAGGATGGCGACACAGGTCGCCGTGTTCTCGATCGTCTCTTGCTCGGTGGTTCCGACAAAGTCATTCACCCCTAAAATGAGATTGGCGAAGGCGTCCGCCTCGAGGACGAACCCATTCCCGAAAGTCGTTTCAACTCGCCTCGGAGGCTCGTTTTCTTTGCCTATCACGAAAGAGGCCGAGATGGGATCGGCCGTGTGATTGGCGTGAGCATATTCTATGTAGCCCGTAGATCCCACGATGTGAGCTCTCCGGAACGGCGGAGTCTCAAAGCTGCTCCAAATGGACGCCGATCGGCCGTCGTCGTATTCTAGAAGGACGGTGGCCGACACATCGACACCCTTCGGATGCATCTTCGCCGCGGCATAAACATTCGCGAGCGATTTACCGAATACCGCGCGGGCCAAGTTGATCGGATAGACGCCGACATCCCAAATCGAGCCTCCTCCCTGAGCGGGGTCAAGGCGAACGTTGTCCTCGCTGTTCATGGGAAACCCGAACGAACCTGAATAGCCAACCACCTCGCCTATTGCCCCAGACCGCACTTGCTCCAACACGGCCAGCGTTTGGGGTTGGAACCTGAATGGAAAAGCTTCGATAAGAACGACCTCGTGCCTCTTGGCTGTAGCAAACATTTCCCGGGCGTCAGTTACGGTTAGGGCCATCGGCTTCTCGCAGAGGATATGCTTGTGTGCTTGAGCAGCCTTGATCACCCACTCCTTGTGAGCCCCGTTTGGCGTCGCGATATAGACCGCGTCGATCTCGTTATCGTCGAGAAGTTCTTGATAGCCGCCGTAGGCCTTGGTTAGCGAGAACCTGTTTGCGAAGGCGCCGGCCTTGGCCTCGCTACGGCTGGCGATAGCGGTGACCTCGACATGTTCGCACGCGGGAGACTCTTTTACAAATGCGGCCGCAATGTTCCCAGCCCCAATAACGCCAAGGCGCAGTTTTGCCATTACGGCAATGATATCCCTACCGCTTTCTGGCTAACAGAAGCGCCGTTTCGATGGACTCGAGCCGGTTTCGGTAGGAATTGTTTTCCGGGTCGATTCGCAGTGCCTTTCCGACGGATCTTTCCGCTTGCTTCAGCTTTCCCAACGCGTGCCGAACGACCCCAAGGGCAAAGTGAGTGTAACTCTCGCGAGGGTGGGTTAGTACCGCCCGCTCGGCTTCGCGAATGGCCTCGTTCTCCCGGCTCATATTGAATAGGCATATCGCCCGGTGGGCCCGGGCCAGACCATGGCTTGGGGCCACGGCGAGGACCTGACGGAACCTTGCCTCGGCGGTGAACCAGCGCTGCTGGTTCATGAGCGCCTGCCCGTCAAGATAAAGTGCTCCCACGTCAAAATGACTCGCGTCAACTTGTTTGCGGTCAGAGAAATATCCGAAAGCGGCCATTTTCGGTTCTAATTCTTGGCAAGTTCCCGATTCTCATTAGCGCATTAGGGACGCGGTTTCGCAGATTTTTGAAGGGGCTTTTGCCCTAGCACGCGGCTTCGCATTCGGCTGCCATAACTTGTTCGTTGCAATTGGGTGGAGACGGTGATAGAGTTAAGAGATGATCACCGATCCGGCAAAACTGGCTGAGTTCGACGAAGTCCTGAAAAAGTGGTATGAAACTTTCAAAGGTAAGAGTGCAGGGCTCCACTGCCCGCATGGCTCGGAGCACCCGGAGTGGTTTGAGTTGGTCGACTTGAAGTTCGACGGTTGGAACAGCTTTACGTACCAGATCAAGGGCTGTTGCGTCGCTTTCGAGACGCTTATTCGGAATGCGGCCACAGAGGAGCGCATGTTCAACCCGCCAACATTCGATACGGGCGTGGTTCTCAAATATGAAACCGAGAACGATCATCGCGGCGGAGTGATTCAAGCGCCGGCCAAATCGCCTAAACCCGAAGAACCGTCCGTGGTTGAACGCTCGGCCCATGAGGTTGGCCATGGTCTTTCGGATGCGACTCGAAGCAACGTGGAACGCTGGTTTGAAGAGGTTTGGAACGAACACGAGGTCGAGCGGATCCGCGACTGGGTCGCTCCCGACTGCAAGGTTCACAGCTTGGACGGCTCATTTCGGAAGGGACCGGAAGCGTTCGAGGAGCTTTTTGCGATACTTCACGAAGCCATGCCTGACATCCATGTGGAGGTGAAGTACCACGTGGTCGAGCACGACAAGGCGGGTTCACTCTTGATTGTGAGTGGAACGCCCAAGGCGACGAAGAAGCGCTCCGAGTTTACGGCGATGACTTTTTCGCGTTGGCAGGAAGGCAAGATTGTGGAAGCCTGGAGTTTGGCGGACCTGGATTCGTCGCTCCTCAAGGCGCGGGAAGTTATCGGCCCGAAGGGCTGATTCAGGGGCAGGGCCACCGGAAGCGCGCACGCTTGCATCACTTCTTACCGGCCGTGCTTGAGCCTGTGCATTGCGTGTCGCACAACAGATTTTCTCGTTTAGAGGGGAGTTGGTTCGGAGGCGACATCCGCGGGTTTCTCCGGTATAGGTTTCGGCTTCTTGTATCGCGACTGGTATTCGTGGGCGATCAGCACGACTAGGGCGGCGTCGAAGAGGGAGAAGACGAGCAACACAATTCGTTGGGTTTCGAAGTATCGGGCGAGTTCGGCAATGGAGAAGATGGTCAGCACCGCCATCAGACCGAGATAACCCCAAGTCTTTCGCTTCAAAGCAGCGACGATGAGAATGGCTTTCGCGAGTCCATGTACCATCAAATAGACGGCCGTGGCGATTGTGGCGGCGTGAACTCCAGTTGCGAGCTTCTCCAAGGTGCGCGAGACGAAGTCGTGCTTGCTATGCTCGGAGAGCACCTCGATGTACCCACTCACTTTGATGGGCGACAGGAGGAGAATCCCCCCGGTGACTTCCAATAGGGAATCGATGCCTTTGACGATGAGACCGATGTCGAATAGGACGGTCGTGTTGGTCTTCAATCTGTTTCAATGCTACCGGAGTTCCTGGTAGGGCTGAGACTTGAGGCCTATTGATGGTGGCGAGGCAAGGGTGGCCTGTGATTGAGTGGTGGAGATTAGGGGGCTCGAACCCCTGACCTTCCCGATCCATCGGGACGCTCTCCTAGTACCCCTCAATTAGTCGAAAAATGGCCTCAGCGCTCTTCCAAGCTTTGATTTCCCTCTCGCGCTGAACAGCCAACTCTCGATTTTCAAATTCTTCGATATAGATCATCTCCCATGGGATGCGGGCTTTCGTCGCCTTCATGTACCCTGCGTTATGCCTTCGCATTCGGTCTTCAAGGTCATTAGCCGAACCCACGTAAAAATGGCCGGTCTTCTGACTTTGGAGAATGTACATAAAGGTGGACATCGTAATCTTGGTCGGGGCTTCCCGATTATGTTGTGTATAATTAGGCCGTTTCAAGTGGGGATTTAGCTCAGCTGGGAGAGCGCTTGCATGGCATGCAAGAGGTCAGGGGTTCGAGCCCCCTAATCTCCACCACTTTTTGAGAGCGTCACTAGCGCCTTCTGCGGTAGTTCTGTTAGCACTTGGCGCCAAACGGCCTGCATTGGATGATGCCCCACTGCTAATCTAGGAGTCAATGCTTACCCATCTGGCTTGCTCCTTGTGCGGCAAGGCCTATCCGTTCGACAAGCCGATCAATACATGCGAATGCGGCAAGCCATTGCTGGCGCAATATGATCTGACGCCAGAAACCCTCGACCGCGCGGCGCTGCATGATCGCGAGCCCACCATGTGGCGCTACCGCGAAGTTCTGCCTCCGTGCGAGCAGGTGTCCCTTGGCGAAGGGCTCACCCCTTTGCACTGGGCCCCAAAACTCGGAGAGAAGTGGTACGTGAAGGACGAGGGCGTCAACCCTACTTGCTCGTTCAAGGCCCGGGGCATGTCAGCGGCCATTTCGATGGCGGCAAAGTTCGGCATTGAGAAGGTTGCGGTTCCAAGCGCGGGCAACGCGGGCGGAGCGATGTCCGCCTACGCGGCCAAGGCGGGAATGGAGGCTCACGTATTCATGCCTGCCGACACGCCTAACGCATGCATTATCGAGTGTGGCTGCCTTGGCGCCGACGTCCAGCTCATCAATGGCCTCATCACCGACTGCGCTGCCGAAATCGGGCGGCGCAAGGAGCAGGAGGGCTGGTTCGATATGAGCACCCTCAAAGAACCTTACCGGGCGGAAGGAAAGAAGACGATGGGATACGAGCTTGCCGAGCAGATGGAATGGCGCCTGCCCGACGTTATCATCTATCCAACCGGCGGGGGCACTGGCCTCGTTGGCATGTGGAAGGCCTTTGACGAAATGGAGCGCATGGGTTGGATCGGCAGCGAACGTCCCAAGATGGTCAGCGTCCAAGCGGAAGGGTGCGCGCCGATCGTGCAGGCATTCGAGAAGGGCGAGCGCTTCGCCGCCGAGTTCCCTAACGCGCATACCTGTGCGTCCGGGCTGCGGGTGCCCCGCGCAATCGCGGATTTTATCATGCTGGACCTCATCCGCGCCTCGCATGGGACAGCGGTGACCGTGACGGATGCCGAGATGATTGTCGCGGCGAAAGAGATCGGCGCGAAGACAGGAGTCTTCGCCTGCCCCGAGGGCGGCGCCACCCTCGCCGCCGCGCGCAAGCTTCGTGAGAGCGGCTTTATCAAGCCCGAGGACACGGTTGTCTTGTTCAATACGGGATCGGGGGTCAAGTATTTGGAGGCCCTGGGATCGTAGCCGCTGCCTCTTCGAAGGACAACTGAGCCGAGGATCGGACCTGGTCGTCCGGGTCGTCGAGAGCCGTTTGCAAGAGTCCAAGGGCATCGTTTCCCCCGATGACCCCGAGCGCCTCGACCGCGGCAAGCCGTCTCCTCGAATCCTCAGACCTGAGCGCCTCCGCCAAAACTGGCAGCGCTTTTGGATCGCCAGTTTGCCCCAACTCATAAATCGAAGGGACTGCCAATTTCTGGTCTGGCCCGAGGCTGAGGTCCAGAAGCCGTTCAAGAACCGTGGGGCCAAGCTCACGAATCCCGTACCACTCCGAACCGACATCGTCGGCGTCGCAACTCTCTGCCAGTCCGAACAGGATATCTGCAGCCCTGGGGTCGTGGGTGAGTCCCAATGCCCAACGGGCATCGTATCGGACTTGTTCGTCCGGGTCGTGGGACAAGGTGAGAATCGCGTCGAAAGCTTCCGGGCCGCCGATGAGGCCCAGCACCCAAACGGCATGAGCCCGTGTTTGTGGGCTTCCGAACTTGCAGGCCTTTGCGAGCAATGGAACAGCGTCTTGGCCGTATCGGAAGAGCCAACGTTCCGCCCTACGCCGCGCGACCACGTCGCCGTTGCAGAGCTTCTCGATATGCGCTCTAATGCGAGCTTCACGTGCCGTCATGTTATCCTACTCGATCGACCGGAGTCGAGCTTATAATCTAATCATGGCTAAGTTGCGAGCCCGATATTTGATCGCTTTGGCCGGAGTCACGCTTTGCAGCGCGTGCTCGGCAGACGATGGCTACTTAGCGTTTGGCGGGAGCCCGCGTCTCTTGCACGGAAAGACGAAGATTCGAATGCTTTCCGAGCGGGTCGATTTGCGCGTCGCCTTTCACCACTTCGACGGCACGGTCTACGTCAACTGCAAGTTCGTGTTTAAGAACACGGGACCCGCTTGTAATGCCCGTATCGGCTTTCCCGACCAAGGCGATGCCGACGGTGCGGACGATACAAATCCCGGCCCGTACACAGTCTTGGACCATTTCCGATCCTGGGTCGATGGGCGTCGGGTGTCGACCAAGTTGATCGCCGGCCCCGCCGACCTCAATCCCCTTTCTTGGCATGTGAAGACTGTGCATTTTGCGGCTCACCAAACGAGGGTGATCCGCGATTCTTATTCCCAGAAACTTGGCGGCGGCACAACAAGTAGCCCCTATAGAAGCCTCAACGTCTCTTCCATTTGGGACGTTGCCTACGAAATGGATACAGGGGCTTCCTGGTTGGGGAAAATTGGCAGCGCAATCGTGAGGGTCGAAATGCCGTTTGCGGTTAAGAAGAGCAGGCCGTTTCCCGGCAGGGGCAACCCCTACGAGTATAAGCGCTGGAGCTGGCTCGGACCTCGCCAAGTAATGTACCAGGGCTTTTCAAGAGCCGTTTCCCATGGCCGGGCACTAGAGTTTTCGAAGACTAATTTCAAACCCAGCGAAGATTCCGACGTCCACGTCTACTGGCCGGTCCCCGGCGGACGGGACCTCGACGGCTATGATAACGTTCATGGGAGGTACTAGGTTGCCCCTCGGCTGCCATCCGGTTGAGCTGTGGCACCCCGCTTCGGGGGTGCCGGAGGTTTTGGGGCGGTTCGCGTCCCCGGGGTGGCGCTTCGCTTACCCCGCGCTATTGTGGGTAACCCCTTCGGGGTTAGATTGTGAGGATGGTTGATGGGATGCCCGTTCCCGGGGTGGCGCTTCGCTTGACCCCGCGCTTTTTCGGTCACCTCTTTGGGGGTCGGGCGTTGTTGCACCCCGCTTCGGGGGTGCCGGAGGTTTTGGGGCTGTTCGCATTCCCGGGGTGGCGCTTCGCTTACCCCGCGCTATTGCGGGTAACCCCCTTCGGGGTTAGATTGTGAGGATTGTTGATGGGATGCCCGTTCCCGGGGTGGCGCTTCGCTTGCCCCGCGCTATTGTGGGTAACCCCTTCGGGGTTAGATTGTGAGGATCGTTGATGGGATGCCCGTTCCTGGGGTGGCGCTTCGCTTACCCCGCGCTATCCGTGGGTAACCCCTTCCGGGTTAGATTGTGAGGATTGTTGATGGGATGCCCGTTCCTGGGGTGGCGCTTCGCTTGCGCTTTTTCGGTCGCCTCTTTGGGGTTGTGCGTTGTGGCGCCCCGCTTTGGGGGCGCCGGAGGGGTTTTGGGGTGGTTCTCATCCCCGGGGTGGCGCTTCGCTTACCCCGCGCTATTTTCGGTAACCCCTTCGGGGTTAGAACGCCCAGACGGTTGGCGCTACATGCATCCCGGGGTGGCGCTTCGCTTACCCCGCGCTATTTTCGGTAACCCCTTCGGGGTTAGAACGCCCAGACGGTTGGCCCTATATGCATCCCGGGGTGCGCTTCGCTTGCCCCCGCGCTATTTTTGGTAACCCCTTCGGGGTTAGAACGCCAGAGGCGCTCTCTGAGCTCAGAGATATATCGGTTCGAACCCTGGAAAGATGTTGGAACTCTCTGCAAGCGTATTCAGGGGCACAATGTCGCACGCCACGCCGTAGCGCTTCCACATCTCTATCACCGCCAGGTTCTTATGCGCGTGCTCGATGGCCTCATGCGACACCCACTCGAAAACTTCGACGATCGTTCCGTCGGCGCTTCGCATGGCGGTGGGCGGCCTTTCGGTAGCGAGCCCTTCCTTCCGCAGAACGGGCACGTGCTCGCGTGTTAAATCGAGGAGAGCGGCCTCCATGCCAGGCTTCGGCTTATAAGCGACGACCACGATGATGCCCATAGCGACAATTATACGAGAGTTTAGTTGGGCGCTCGTGCAGGAGCGAAAACGTCTTCTCCGGCGAAATATCTTTCCGGCGCGTCCGGCACATTTAGCAGAACCAAAAGGGCGAGGCCCAGAACCACCTCGTAGTCCGCAAGGCCAACCTCTCGAACGCCAAGTTGCAGGCCCTGCTTGAGCGCCCCCGCGAGGAACATCATAGGCATGACGTAGGGCACCTGGACGTGCTCGGGGTCGAGCCTTCCGGCCGCGCACTTCTCTACGTCCAAGGACGCCGTGCCCCTGCAAACGAGGGGGCGGTTTTCGTAGATCGAACACATTCCTTCGGCAAGGAGGGGGCAAGCGATTTGGGGCGCCCGGCCCGTATTGGCGGTTAGTTCAGCCGCGTATTGCTCCAAATGAGTTTTGAGGGATGCGATTTCCTCCTCCGACCGGGACGCCTTGACCGCGTCGAATGCGTGAAGCGCCTCGGGTACCGTGCATCTCACCCATTGGTAGCAGCAGTGGCAGCAGCCTGCCGTGCATTGAGGCGTAAAGGTGGCCCTTTGCTCTGGTGGCAATGCTTGGATCGGCTCGAGCACTCTCAGGATGTCCGAATCGGCGAAGCTTTCGATTTTTCGCACAAGCTTTTGACTGCGCTCGGCAACTGGTTCCTTGCCCAAGGAGCCGATGGTTGACCGCTGCGCGAACTGTATCAGGCCTTGGACGTGACTGGACCAAGACGCGTCTGTGAAGCCTTTGGCGTCGTCGGTCATCTATTTGAGTTTAGCTGAGGAGCCTATGCCAGCACATGCTATCGCCCGGTAAGCGGGCTTTGCCTTCTTTTGGGTCTGCCCGCGGGACAATGCCGGAATAGGAACCGTAGAGGGCACAGAAGACGCAGAACCGGATGCTTTACAGCCGTGATGGCCAGCGCCGCTCGCTCCGCCTTGCGAGAAACAATTCCGGAATTTGAAACCACCGAAGCCACAGACAACACCGAGCCGGAACCGGAATTGGCTTGCAATGTTAGATTGCTGAAGGGCTGAACTTCGTGCGTTCAAAGGCCCCAAGGGGTAACCTTGATTCGAAATGGCACTAGAGCCCGAAAGGATAGTCGGCGAAGACCTTATCGATATTTACGAGAAGGTGGAAGCGGGGAAGAGGCTTGATTTTGACGATGGGCTGCGGCTCTTCGAGACCTCCAACCTGAACGCCGTGGGCTACATGGCGAACCTGGTCCGAGAGCGCAGGCATGGCGCGCGCACCTATTACGTGCGCAACCAGCACATCAACTACACGAACATCTGCAACAAGTTCTGTAAGTTCTGCAGTTTTTACGCGAAGAAAGGCGGCCCAGCCCCCTATGAGATGAGCCTCGAAGAGGTCAAGCGCAGACTCGATTGGCATCGCGACGTGCCCATCACCGAGATTCATATGGTCGGCGGCATCAACCCCCGGCTGCCCTACAGCTACTACATGGACCTCGTTCGGCTGGTGAAAGAGTCGCGGCCAGGAGTTCACGTCAAGGCGTTCACCGCAGTCGAGATTGTGGAAATCGCCCGCGTTGGAAAGGTCAGCATCGAGCAGGCTCTTGCCGATCTCATCGAAGCCGGGCTGGATTCTTTGCCTGGCGGAGGCATCGAGATTCTAAGCGAGCGCGTCCATGCGGAACTGTTTGGGAAAAAACTGAACGGCGAGGAGTGGAAGAACGTGGCCAGGGCGGCCGCGAAGCTCGGCCTCAAGCAGTACGCGACCATGCTCTACGGGCACATCGAAACGAACGAGGAGCGGGTCCACCACTTGATCCAGCTTCGCGAACTGCAAGACGAGACGGGCAACTTCCTCACGATGACCCCGCTCTCCTTCCACCCGGAGGGAACGGAGCTCGAGGACACTCCGCACCCAACCGCCGATTTGGATTTACGCGTGATTGCCGTGAGTCGGCTCCTGTTGGACAACTACGAGCATATCAAGAGCTTCTGGATCATGAACACGGTTCCCGTAACCCAAGCCGCGCTCTGGTACGGCGCGGACGACGCGGACGGCACCGTCCACGAATACGAGATCACCTACAAAGACGGCGATCACGGCAACAAATCTCAGGTTCTCACCCAGGAGAACATGATTCGCATGATCGAGGAAGTCGGCCGGGTTGCGGTTGAGAGAGACTCGCTCTATCGGGAGATCGTGAGGGACGGCGAGCCGGTGGCCGCGCCAAAGCGGGTAGCGCTGCCTGTGTTATCATCCTAAGGGTAGAGGGTAGAGGGTAGAGGGTAGAGGGTAGAGGGTAGAGGGTAGAGGGTAGAGGCGTTACGCCCCAACTCCCAACACCAAACACCTAACACCAATCGCCGAATTCCCGTACTCATCCGGGAACCACCTGCGCATGGGGGCTGTTTCAACTGACACGAGAGGTACACTGCCTCTTCCATGCTCTTCGGAAAGCGTAACCAGAAAGACGCTTTTGAGAGGCAGGCGGAAAAAGTGTTCCCCTCCGTGTTCGGTACTGCCTTACGACTCACAAGGTCGCGGGAGGAAGCCGAAGACCTAGCTCAGGAAGCGATAGTTCGTGCCTATGAAGCATGGGACAGGTTCGACGGAAGCAATTTCAAGGCCTGGATCCTTCGCATCGTTACAAACCTGTACATTAATCGGTACAGGCAAAAGCAACGAACTCCTCAGCTCGGCTCTTTGGAAGACGAGAACGTTCTCGAACCTACCGCGGTTGACAGTGACGAGCCTGATCGACTGCTCTTCGACGAATTAGTCGGGGCCGAGGTTGAAGAGGCGCTAGGCAAAGTGCCGGAGGATTTTAGATTGGCCGTGATTTTAAGCGACATTGAAGGACTGAGCTATCAGGAAATTGCCGATATAACCGGCGTTCCGATCGGCACGGTCAGGTCGCGCTTGGCCAGAGGGCGGGCTATTCTGAGGAAGCAGCTCACCGAGTATGCCCTTAAAGAGGGATACATCCGAACAGGGGACCAGTAAATGAACGATTGGCTTGAAGTGCACGCACTATTGGACGATGAGCTTTCTAGCGAGGAGCGGACTCGCATCCAGGAAAAAGTGAAGACTTGTAAGACCACGCAGGCCGAGTGGCGCGCGGTTCGTCAGATCAAGACCGTCCTGAGCGAGAAATGCGTCCACCCGGACTGCGACGATGTTTGGGAAGCTTGCACGAAGCGAATCGACCAGATTGAGCGTACAAAGCGCGCCGAGGCGTTTGTGGGCAAATACGCCTGGGGGCTGTGCGGCTCCTTTTGCGTCCTGATTTTGATTGCGGCCGGATATACCCGGATGAACGGAGGCAATCTCCGCCCAGGAGACTTGGCCGACGTCGGCGCGAGCATGGTGTCGATCTCCGCGCCAACCTCGCAGACTCCCAGCGTCCAGAGGCAGTGGCTTCAGAATAACCTCAGCCAGACGATGCACCCCACCGAACAGCGCCTGAACGTCGTTCGCGGCGCCATCGGCCATTTGGACGATGGGCGCAGGGTCACCGAAGCGATTCTCCAAGACGATGCCGGACAACTGACACTCTTCGTAGTCGAGCGAGCCAACAAGGTCGACGACGTCGAGCATGTGGACTCCAGATACTCTGGTGGCATGATCGGCAGCAAGAACTGCATCACCTGGACGGATGGCGGAAACGCCTACCTCTTGGCAGGCGAGCGCTCGCTCACCGATCTTTGCCAAAGGGCAGACTCGCTGCTGGCGCGCTGAGCCGGAAAGTGCTAAGTGTTGGGCGTTAGGTGTTAGGTTTTGGGTGTTAGGGTGTTAGGGTACGGAGTCAACACTAAACACTGAACACCTAGCATCCAACCCTCACTTGTTATAGAGCTTGCTCAGCTTCATCTGCTCGGCAAGCTCTTTTTCTGTGACGAGGCCCGGGCTGGACATATCCGGATAGTCGGGCTGGCCTGCCCTGAGATAGATGTCGTAAGCTTCCTGCACCGGCATTGTTCCGCCGTTTTTGAGAGGGATCCTCCGGTAAGGCAACAAGCTTTGTCTAGCCCATTCCCTCGCGGTGAACGGCATTTTTGCCCATGGGTCAGCTACAGCATTGGCAATCCCGGCGGCATGACGCGGCCCATGCCCGGACACCGCGACGAGTGAAACGATGGCCAATAAGGCAACACTAAGCGACGCGCGAAAGACTGACTGAACCCCAGAAATCAACGGATAAAGCTCCTCACAATAAGAAACGAAACACCGAGCGCCATTGGAGGCGGAATCATCCGAGTTTTTGAATGAGCGAGCCAAGATCGTTCCGGGGTAAAAAGTGCTGATCAGGTATCTCGGGCATGTTGCCTTTGTCTTATGTATGACCTTTCCGACGATGGCTCCAACATCTGGCTCGATCTACGAAAGGGGGCATTAGGCGCGGTTCTGCTGGGACTGAGAGGAGATAGGGGTGTAGCGACTTCCGTTCTGGCGTCCGTTCAAGCTACCGGTGACGCCAAGGCAATGTGCGAAGCCCTCAGTTATGCGGTTTGGGCTTCCGCCAACTGTATCGGCCAACTCGCTTATTACCAATTCATGGGAGCCCAATCAAGCACCGTGTTCCTCGAGCCAAAGGATCCCCGCTGGAGCCTACTGAGGGTTTTGCCGGAAAACTGCCTACAAACTATTTGTGAAAGCATGGTTGCGAACGAGCAGTTCATCGAGAGCGCCGCAAAGACCTTGTCCCATCTAGTGCAACGCATTAACGTAGACCAAATTAAAAGCGTGATGGATGCGAATGAGGATCCGTTGGTCGTCGAGTTCCAGAGACAGTTGTTAAAGTGTTTAGGGGCTGCCCTAGGGCATGCTTTGACGGACGAGTCGAAAAGCCTTAGACGTGCGATCGGCGAGTTGGTCAATCCAACACTACCATAGCCGTGTGGCATGATTTATGCGCTGTGAATAGGCGCTATGATACTCCCTTTCATTGTGGGTTTTTCAATGATGACCGCAACCCACGGCGGTCCCTCGAACACCTTCAAGCCTGTTGCATTGGAAATGGGTGGATACGTTCCGGTGAGCATGGCGTCGCCTGAGTATGCGAGTCCCGGAGATACGATCACCATCTCCGTTCAGATCGCGCGCGCCCACTCCAGCGACGTGACCTTGGCCGTATCGTCGAACGCCCCAAGCATGTTGGCTTATCTCCCTGCTCAGGTTGTCGTGCCAGCCGGTTCTACCACCGGATCTTTTCAGGCGACGTTCGCCTTGAGTGCCGATGGCGGCATCCAATTCTGTGCGTCAAACGCCGCCGGTAGCCTCTACCAGGTAGTCCAAGTCGTCCCCGACTCGCTCCATCGCCGCGTTCATATCAGCAGACTCTAAAGAAAAGCGTCGAAAAATCGTCCAATCTGTCCTTCTGCCGTCGCTATTCTGCGTGGCGGGCGGACAGAATTGGGGGAGATGAAGCAAGAGCCGTCCGGGCTTGTCGCCGAAACCGTCAGTATTGCCGCGGTTGATCTATCCTTGGCCCAATCGGCTAGGGCTGGCGCGGAAGGTTGGCTGTCCCTTTGCGCCGAGGTACGCCGGCTCGTTGACTCGGTTCTGTTTTCTCATGGCGGAGTTCCGGTAGCGGGGCATCAGTCGACTCACGAGTTCGCGTACGCTTTCAGCCGAGCCTCGTCCGCCGTGGAAGCCCTGGTGGAATTGCAACGCGAATGCCTCAAGTCTGACCCGGGCCATGGCGGCGTGTCGCTTCGGTCCGCAGTTTTCACTGGAGAAGTGGGTGCGTCCTACGGCGGTACACCGCTCGAGCAGGCGGTCGCCCTCAAGAACCTTTCGAATATCCACCAGATTCTCGTCACGTTGGCGGTTCGCGAACTGTCGCGCCAGCAAGTGTCCGAGGGAATCGACTTTCGCGACATGGATATGCAGAGGCTCACGGAATCGCTTCCTGCCCAGAAGGTATTCCAGGTATTGGCGCCTGGTTTGCCCTCGGAATTTCCTTCGCTTCGAGCGTTAGATTCCACGTACACGAATCTCGCAAGCCCAGTCAATGGCTTTGTTGGGCGCGAAAGAGACACCTACGAGGTTGTGTCGAGGTTGAGGGCTTCGCGGCTTGTCACCCTCGTCGGTCCGGCCGGCATTGGAAAGAGTCGGCTGGCCATGGAAGTGGGGCGCATTATGCTTCACGAGTATCCCGACGGCGTCTTCGCCATCGATTTTGAAGACCTCTCCCAGGCTTCCTTTATCATGGAGACGATTGCCTCCGAACTGCCATTCGTTGAGCGTGCCACTCTGGAATTGCTCAACCAGATGCGCCAAGAGTTAGTCAATAAACAAATACTGATCATCCTCGATAACTGCGACGATGTGCGGGAGGACCTAGCCAAGCAAGCCGAGGCTCTCTTTGGCGGCTTTCGTGGAGTCGAGATTTTGATCACCTCGCGAGAGCCGTTGGGTCTTTCGGGAGAGGCTATCTTCGCCGTTCCTCCGCTTGACGATCGTTCAAATCCGACTGCGTTCGAATGGGAGCAGTCCTACGCGCTTTTGGCGCAGCATCTGCGCGAAGCGGTTCCTGGCCACTCTCTGAGCGCGGATGTAAGAGGGGAAGCGATCGAGCTGTGCCGGCTGCTTCGAGGCGTTCCTCTTGCCATCGAATTGATCTCTACGAAGCTCAGAGTGAACTCCCTCGCCGATGTATGCGAGCAGATCGCGTCTGCCTCGGACCACTCTCTCAGCCAGCGCCCCGAAGACCTTCAGGAGCTAGTCGAAAAGATCGTGAAGCTAGTATATGGAGCGTTGACCGCTGGAGAACAAAAGGTTTTCCGCCGGGCCTCCGCTTTTGTAAGGGGCTGGGACTTGCCAGCCGCCGAATATGTGTGCTCCGATGAAATACTAACGGCGGCGGAGGTGGGGCGATGCGCCAATCTTCTAGTTCAAAAGGGGCTTTTTAGGAGGCTCAAAAAGGGGCCGCACCGGCACAGGGATCAGCTCATGCCGTCCCTTAGGCCGTTTGCTCAAATATTAGTTAAGGCGTGCGACGAAGAGGATGCGTTACGACAACGGCACTTGGACTGGTTCGTCAAGGTTGCGGACCGCGCTTCGAAGGAAATGTCCGGACCGAATCAGCACCAGGAGCTTGACAGCCTCCATTCGGATCGCGGCAACATCCGAGTTGCCATCGAATGGGCGTTGAGCGGCGCAAAGAACCTCCAAGCAGCTTACGACCTTGTACTTGGCGTGCATAAGTATTGGTATCGACGCGGCCTGTATACGGAGGGGCAATTGTGGACCAACCGACTGCTTGCGGATTCCGGGTTCGAACTTAGCGAGAGGCGCGCCCGGGCTCTCAACGTGGTTGGAATCTTCCTTACCGCTTGTGGGGACAGCGAAGCCGCGATAACGTATCATGAGCACTCGCTCGATATCGGCAAGAAGCTTGGGCTCCAATCGGTGGTTGGATCGAACTTGGCCAACATCGGCATTTGTAACCGCGGGTTGAAGAAGCTTGACAAGGCCATCAAGGCTTTTGAGGCAAGCGCCGAGGCCCTCCGCGCAGTTGGCGAGGAGCAAATGTTGGCCTCGACGTTGAGCAACTTGGGCGCCTGCCTGCTGGACTCTGCGAGGTGCGAGGATGCGGTTAAAGCGCTGAGAGAGAGCCTCACTCTAAATGAGAAGCTCGGCAACGACTGGACCGCGCTTATGGTGCGATTCAATCTCGCGCAAGTGGCCCTACGGCAAAACGCCTATGACGAGGCAGAACCACTTTTGACCCAGAGCATGCGAAGCTGGTTCGAGCAACAAGACTATCGCGGAGTGTCGATGGCATTGCGGTCGATGGCGGTTCTCGCCGAGAAACTCGAGCAGCCCGAGCGCGCCGCTGTCTTGTTGGGCGCCTCCGCGTCGCTGCGAAGCCGTTTGCACCAAGAGTTGCCGCCGATCGAGGTCGCCTATTTTCAGGAACTGAACAAGCGGCTCAGTTCCTCGATCGGGGATGCCGCTTTCTTCCGGAAGTGGTCCGAGGGCAACAACCTGTCAGCACATGCTGCCGTAACATTCGCCGTTGGTACTTCGAACGCCCAAGCGTAAAGCAAATGCCCATTTTCAGGTAACTTAATTGGAAATGTCGACGAGGCGCGATGCAAAATCGCGTTTTCGTTACGTCTAAGGCTTCGGGCTAGGCTTTTGGGGGCGGCGCCGGGATAAACACCATATGCGTTTGAAACACTTGCTGGTTATTGTGGTCGTACTTGCCTTCGTGGCCTTGCTTTTCGGTTGTGGGGGAACTCAACCTTCGAACAATCTTGGAAACTCGCTGACGGGCGTCACGACCGGCACCTTCACGAATTCCACAGGTACGTCGGCCAGCACGACGACAGGCCTCACGACCGGTTCGTCGTCATCCAACTCTACCGGAACTTCGATTGGCGGCACGACCGGCATACCTTAGAGCCGCCCGTTAGGTTGTTGGAAGTGGCCGTTTTTAGAGACTGGCTCCATTCCGTGCGCGATTCAAATCGTTCGTTACGGCTCGATTCAGCGGGTATCCTTTGCGTTCCTTGGGCGAGTGGCGAAATTGGTAGACGCGCTGGATTTAGGTTCCAGTCCTTCGCGGGGTAAGGGTTCGAGTCCCTTCTTGCCCACCAACTGTTAACCGATCAAGCCGATACCTACCGGACAGCAGGTATCGGCATGATGCCGTATTTTGCCAGCACCGCGTTGAACGCGGGCAAGTCCTTCTCGTTTAGAGCAGACCAGGTCGCCTCTAACGTCTTGAGCTTTGCTAGGGAAGCGGCGACTCCTTTGCTCATAGCCTCGGATGGGGCCATGTCGCCGGTGTCGAGAGTCATGAGTGCGGCTATCAGTCCCCGATTGAACAGGGCAAAACAAGGGGCTGGGGGCGGTTGAAACTGGGCAAGGAAGCCTTGGCCGGTGTCAGGAGCGCCTCCGACCAGGTTGAGCTTTGCAGTGAAATCGGCTCCTGCCTTTGCGAGGTCTTCCGCCTTGTTCTGTTTGAGGGCCTCGGCTACCTGCGCCCTCATTTTATCGACCTGCAAGTAGTGGCTCCAGGACTCGCAAATACCGTCATACACGCTTACCAGGAGCGCGTATTGCGCTCGGACGTCGTCGCCATTCGCGGGGGAACGGGGATCGTTCGTGACCTTAACGGATTGAACGTAGGTCTTGCCGTCCACCGTTAGCTTGAGCGTATAGTCGCCAGGCGCCACAAGCGGGCCCTCCGGCGAAGCAGGGGTCAGGCCCGGGTTCGCGTTGATCTCCCACGTATGCGAAAAAGCGGGCGGGCTGTCGTACCGGAGATCCCAGTTTATGCGGTTCGTGCCGGCCCCGATTGGCATCGGCTTCGGAATCTCGGTCCAGAAGTCGGGGTTGGGCGGTTGCTCGTTGAGGGGCGGAATCGGCGCGCTGGACATATGGCGAACCACTCGTCCCGCCGAATCGCTGATTTCTAGAGTTACCACTCCGGAGGGCGCGGCGCCCAAGTAGTAGTAGACGATCGCTCCAGGTGGTGGGTTCAGGGCATGCGGAACCTCGGGTGGGAACGGAGTGTCGTCGCTTACGTTGCGTCGAACCCGAATTGCCTCGGTCGGCTTAAACAGATGTGCGGATTCGGTTTCGATGGATGGCGTGATCTCCCTTAGCGGAGCGATGTCGTCGAGAATCCAAAATCCGCGGCCGAATGTTGCCGCTACAAGGTCGTCGCCGTGGATGGTGAGGTCGCGGAAGGAAGTGTTCGGCGAGTTTAGGGCCAGTGGCTGCCACAAGTCACCGTCGTTGAAGGATACGTACACCGAGCTTTCCGTTCCCGCAAACAGGAGGCCGGCCTTTTTCGGGTCTTCGCGAACCACCCTAGCTGTGCTGCCGCTGGGCAAGTCGGTGGGAAGGCCGTCCACGATCTTGGTCCATGTCTTGCCGTAGTCGCGAGTTCGGAATAGGTAGGGCTTGTAGTCGCCCTGTCCGTGGAGGTCCACCGCGACATACGCCGTACCCGCATCGTGGTGAGATGCGTCGATCGACGATATTGTGGCCTGATCAGCGTTTGGCAGATAGTGGATGGATGCGTCGTCCCAAGTCCTACCATGGTTTCTAGTCACCTTGATTACGCCATTGTCCGTCCCGGTCCAAATTGTGCCGTCCGCCACGCTCGAAGGCGAAATCGCGTTGATGGTGCGCTGCGGAAGGCCAAACTGCGCTTCCTCCTCGAACTCATCCCCCGACATCGTGACGTTTCCTCCTGCGGGCGCGGCCTTCTTTGGCGCGTCTGACTTTGCCGCGGGAGCTTCCTCGTTCTTTGAGAGATCGGGGCTCAGTTTGTTCCAGTGGAGGCCGCCATCCGTTGTCGACATCAAGTACTGATAGCCGGCAAACAGCTCATGAGGGTTTGTGGGGGAAAAAACCAAAGGCAGGTCGCGCGATTGCCTGAGGCCCGCTTTATCATCCGCCGCAGGGTCGACGGATATCCATTGGCCGCTTGGGTATGTGACTCGCATCATGCCACCGTTCGGGGCGCCTCCGTAGCTGACCCGTGAGTCTTTGGGATCGGGCACGATGTATCCGAACTCGAAAGATGGATTCGGAAGCCAGTCGAGTGGCGTGATCTCGCCCAGATTCCCTCGACTGGCGGTGGCCACGGCACAGGTATCTTGCTGCGCGCCGTAGACCCAATACGGATATTGGTTGTCGACCGCCACATGGTAGAGCTGCGCGGTCGGCTGGTTGTACCATGAACTCCAAGTCGCGCCTCCGTCGAGCGAGATCGTAGCTCCTTGGTCGGTTCCAAAGAATAAGCGGTTGCCATCGGTTGGATCCAGCCACATCTGTTGAGGGTCGTCTCCTCCCGGGGCGCCTTTGAAGCCAGTGAACGTGTTGCCTCCGTCCTTTGAGATGTAGCTCGACGTGTTGATCACATAAACGATGTCAGGGTTTTTGGGGTTGACATAGACGCCGCAGTTGTATCCGCCCTGGCCGTTTGAGGCTCGGCTGTCGGACGCAGCCATTTGCCGCCATGTGGCGCCGCCGTCATCCGACCGGTAAAGGCCGAAATTGCCAACAAGGAACATCCTCTGGGAGTCCGTGTTCATCGCAACGGCTACGCACGTGCGCGCCGAAAGCTTTGGCAACGTGGGCGAGTTGATTTCTTTCCAGGTGAGCCCCTCGTCGGTCGATTTGTAGAGCTTTGTGGTGCCGTCAGGCGTGAAAAAGGCAAACGGCGAGACCTTGGGGTCGAGATAGTGGCGGACGGTCGTGGCAAGCATGACGTTGGGATGGTCCGATGCCCAAGCAAGCTTTTGTACGCCAACCTCATTGCTCACAAAGAGAGTCTTCTTCCACGTTTGGCCACCGTCCGTGCTTCGGTACAGGCCGTGGGCGTCCGATTTCTCCCTGAAGTCGCCTTGACCGGCAACCATCACAATATTCGGGTCGTGAGGGTCTACGAGGATGGACGGGATCTGCTTTACATCGTCCAAGCCCATATGCGTCCAGGTCTTGCCCGCGTCCGTTGATTTGTAAACTCCATTCCCAGTGCTGATTCCGCTGGTAATCATGTCGCCCGCTCCAACATAGATCACGTTCGGATCTGAAGGCGCCACCTCGACGGCGCCGATCGACGAAACATCCTTGATGTCGTCAAAAACCGGATACCAGGTAACACCGGCGCTGGTCGTCTTCCATACGCCACCGTTGGGCAAACCCATGTAGAACACTCCCGGCTGCCCGATGACGCCGGAAACGGCGGAAACTCGCCCCCCTCGAAAAGGGCCGATGTTGCGCCAAACCAGCCCTGAATACAGCTTGGGGTCAACGCCTTGTGCGGTGGCCGCGTTGGGAGCTCCCAGAATCAAGGCAGCGGCATAGAGAGAAATAATTGAAGTAGTTCGGAATGTCATAAGCTAAGCCCAAAGGAATTTACCCACTGGTTTGCGTCTAAAATGACGCATGCTCGTAGTCAGATGTAACAGCAGTCGTAATTGGACGCTATTAGCGCTGCTTTTGGTGAGTCTTGTCGCCTCGGCGCAAGGTCAGGATAATCGGTTGACCTCCGGGTTGAAATACAGGCTCATCGGCCCATTCAGAGGGGGACGTGCTCTTGCTGTGGCGGGAGTGCCGGGCAAGCCGGAAAAATTTTATTTTGGGGCCGTAGGGGGCGGAGTCTGGGAAACGGAGAACGCGGGCCGAACTTGGACGCCGATCTTCGACAAAGAGCCGGTCGCTTCCATTGGCTGGATCGCCGTCGCCCCGAGCGACGCGAACGTGATCTATGTCGGCACGGGCGAAGCCGACATGCGCAACGATATTCAACAAGGCGTCGGCATGTACAAGTCCCTCGACGCCGGAAAGACTTGGACTCATATCGGCCTCGAGGACACCCGCCAGATTGGGAAGATTCTGATCGATCCCAAGGATCCGAACACGGTCTACGTGGCGGCTCTAGGCCACCCGTACGGCCCCAACGAGCAGCGGGGAGTGTTCAAAACCACGGACGGCGGATCGAGCTGGCAGAACGTTTTGTATAAGAACCCAGATGTGGGAGCTATCGATCTCGACATGGACCCGGCCGATTCCTCGACCATCTATGCGGCCCTATGGAACACCCGCCGTCCGCCTTGGAGCGTCTACCCTCCAAGCAACGGCCCCGGGGGTGGTTTGTTCAAATCGACGGACGCTGGAAAATCCTGGACTCAAGTTAAGGGCGCGGGTTTTCCCGATTTCGTGGGCCGGGTCGGCATTGCCGTTTCGCCTGCGAATCACAGCCGCATTTACGCCTTCGTGGACACCAACGACGCGAAAACGGGAGGAGTCTACCGGTCTGACGACGCGGGAGGCACCTGGAAGCTGACCGATGGAGAATCCCGCATCTGGCATCGAGGTTGGTATTTCGGGGGCATCACCGCCGACCCAAAGAACCCGGACACCGTTTACGTTATGAACACCTCGACCTATCGATCCACCGACGCGGGGCAGACCTTCACCCCTATTAAAGGCGCGCCCGGCGGCGACGATTATCACACGATGTGGATTGCTCCGAACGATCCCGACCGGATGATTCTCGGCTGCGACCAAGGTACGGTGGTCAGCGTGGATGGCGGGAAAACCTGGAGCTCTTGGTACAACCAACCCATTGGCCAGTTCTATCATGTGATAGCTGACAACCGATTCCCGTATTGGGTCTATGGCGCCCAACAGGATTCGGGCGCGATGGCGATACCGAGCCGGACCATACACTCGGGCATCAGCATGATGGACTTCCGCCCGATCGAAGTCGGTGGCGAGAGCGACACGATCTCGCCGGACCCTCTCGAACCAGGAACGATCGTCGGGAGCGATGGTTCAAAGGAGCGGCTCGACACCGCTTGGGTTCAGGATAACGATCCTACGACCGCGAGAAACGATACGATATGGCGTGACGAATGGACCCACCCGATCGCGCGCTCGCCGATCGATCCGAAGGTGATCTATATCGCTCATCAGGAGATTTTCCGGAGCGGAGACGGGGGGGAAAGTTGGAAGAGCATCAGCCCCGATCTTTCGCGGGAAACCACCGGCACTTTGTCGAACTTGAACCAGGCGACGGTGGACGACAACTCGGGCCTGCCGAGACGAGGCCTCGTCTACTGGATCGCGCCTTCGCCCCTTAAACTGGGGGTCGTTTGGGCGGGAACCGACGATGGCCTCATCTGGCTCACGCGGGATGATGGCGCTCACTGGGAGAATGTGACGCCCCCACAAATGACGCCCTGGAGCAAAGTTGGAATCATCGACGCTTCCCATTTCGACGCGGGAACAGCCTACGCGGCCATCGACCGGCACCGCGTCGACGACAACCATCCTTACATCTACCGTACTCACAATTGGGGTAAGAGCTGGATGCTTATATCCAAGGGGCTGCCGCAGGACCAGTTCGTGAACGTGGTTCGGGAGGACCCGTTCCGGAGGGATTTGATCTATGCGGGAACTGAGGCTTCCATGTATTGGACTACCTCTGGGGAGAATTGGCAGTCCCTTCAGCTCAATATGCCGCCTGCGTCGATCAGGGACATCACTTTTGCGGGAAACGATATCGTTGTTGCAACGCACGGTCGCGCACTTTGGGTTCTCGATTGCCCATCGCCGTTGCGACAGATCTCTAGATGGCTATCAGTAGCAGGTTCTGAGGAGGGTGGGAAGATCCTCAAACCTGCCCCTGCGTATCTATTCCAGCGCGCCGACTCGTTTGGCTTTGGCGCTTTCGACGAGGGCACGCCGTTGCCGCCCGAAGAGCCCCAGGGCGAAAACCCGCCGTATGGCGCAATCATCGATTATTACACCGACTTTCCTTTTCCAATGAAGTTTTCTATCTTCGACGAAAAGGGCAGGGAGGTCGCCGCCTTCGCCGACACCGATAAGCCAAAGGAAGTCGACCTCAAGAAGCTGGATATTCCCGCCTACTGGGTTCGCCCTGGCCAAACGCTTTCAAATGAGCCTGGAGGTCACCGCTACGTGTGGGATCTTCACGACAAGGACGGCCTACTGGTTCCACCTGGCCACTATTCAATACACCTTTCAGGAGGACCATCGGAGCAGCCCGTGCAACCGCTGCTGGTGTTGCGCGACCCGCGCGTCAAGGCTCCGGACGACGACCTGCGCGCCCAGTACGCATTCGCGCAGGAGGTTCTAAAGGAAGCAAACGCCGTGAAAGAGGCCAACGAGCGGGCGGCGGCCATGCTGAAGGGAAACAAGTTGACGGGCCAGAAGTTAGATCAACTGAAGCTGCTGATTGGCGGTAGCGGCACTTTCACGCCGGATGTCGGCGGGTTGGAGGATCAAAACGTTGGGAGCCTTTCGCATATCGAAGCCGGACTGGACCACCTCAAGCGCGCGGTAGAAAGCGCGCCCTCCGCCCCCACTCCTGAGCACAGGCACGCCTACGAGGTCCTTAAGGCTAGGGCAGAAGCGGCTATGGCGGCGCTAAAGGGGTTGGGCGGGTAGTTGTGTGGTTGCGAAATTGTCCTCCTCATGAAATCGGGACGAGGCGCGCGTAAGGATAGCGCAAACCCATAGCGAAGCCCAGCAAGCTGGGTGAGCGCTATGGATTTACGCTTCCGGAGGGAAGAAGTGGAGGGGGCGGTTGCTTCGTCGGCCCGGGGGCCCCCTCTTAAGAAACTACGTATTAGTCGGGTTCAAATTTGGTAGATCCCGGTTGCGCACCTTCGGCGCGCGGAGACATTGTTATTGCGTTTCCCCCGGGGTAGTCGCTGCTCTGCCTTCGCTTCCAGCGGGTCTCGCCCCAGAAGTTATAGTTTCGCCCCTTCAGGGCTACCGGAGGAAGGTGGTTTTGTACCCAGCGCGACGCTCGCGGACTCGCTTGCACTGGGCTAAGCTAATTCGCCCCTTCAGGGCTGCCGGAGGAGGGCGATAGAGGATGGCGATACTTCAGGGCTGCCGGAGGAGGCGATGTAGCCAGGGGGCTGCATTCACGGATTCGTTTGCCCCGGGCATCTATTTCTCTGACCTTCGGTGTCGGTTGGCGGTTGGCCTTCGTTTCTTTCCTCCTTTCAGCATGCCCATCGGGAGTGGTCAGGAGCTCGCAATGAAAACGATCGCAAGCTCACTACCGTCCGCCTTCGGCGGACAATTGGCATTGGGAAGGCCGGGGCATTCGGCGCGAGGCGCCGAAGAACTTAATGCCGCCGCCAATTGCCCACTACAGAATTCTTCGAAACCCGACCGGCAAACGCAGATTCGCGAACGTTTCGATCGCGAAGCGGTCCGTCATGCCGGCTACGTAGTCGATCGCGCCTTGGACGCCTTTAAACCCTTCTGGAAGCGCGCCGCTCACGCAATAGTGGTTGAAGAGTTCGCGCACCAACGCTTCTGCCTTCACCGAGTCTGGAAACATGATCGGATACTGAAGGTACACGTTGTCGAAAAGCCACTCTTTGAGTTGGTTGATGGAGGTCATCATGGCTGCCGAAAGACGGACCGCTGGCTGGTCGAGGCTGTTGGAGATGACGTCGTAAACCATGCTCCCAATGCGTTTGGAATGGGTTGGCCCGAGCCTTAGAAACGGCTCGGGAACGGCTTCGATCAACCCGGACCTAAGGGCGTCGTCCAGATCGTGGTTCAAATATGCGATGCGGTCGCTGACCCGAACGACGGCCGCTTCGAGGGTTGAGATTGGTTCGCCATCGATGGAAGTGAGGTCTTTTCGCCCCTTGCTGTGTCCGCCAATGCCTGCCTTGGTTTCCTCCGAAAGATTCAATTTCTCCAGCACTTCAAGCACTCGCAGAGATTGTTCGTAGTGCTTGAAGCCTTCCGGCACGCTCTCGGCGTCTGAGCCAAGGCCCGCTCTGTAAATCTTGATCGCATCGTCCAAAGCGGCCTCGCCCGCATGCCCAAAAGGTGTGTGCCCAACGTCGTGGCCAAGGGCGATCGCCTCCGTCAAGTCCTCGTTCAGGCGCAGAGCGCGGGCTATTGTCCGCGCGATTTGCGATACTTCCAGCGAGTGGGTCAGCCGAGTCCGAAAGTGGTCCCCGCTAGGCTCGATAAACACCTGGGTCTTATGCTTGAGCCGCCGGAAGGGCTTGCAGTGGAGGATGCGATCCCTGTCCCTCTGGAAGCACGTGCGAACCGGATCCTGGTCTTCGGGGCGCGAGCGGCCGGCGCTCTCGGAAGCCTTTGCCGCATACTGCGAAAGGTTCTTCTCTTCGCTCAGCTCGTTGAATTCACGTACGGATTGGCTAAGGGTAGCGATGATCAGATTATGACGCAAGGCGCCGATTGACCTAACCGCCGGTATGGATCGACGCCGAACCCGATCTCGCGTCCCGCAAGTCGGCCCGCTCCAGAAGAAGCGCGGCCTTCTCTATCGCCTCGTCCTTTTCGTTGAATTTTACGATGGCCGGGGCTTCCACTACCGGAGTGACGCCCGTCCCTTCAAGGCGGATACCGTTGACCGTCACGAAATCGGTAATTGGAACCTGCATCATAAAATCGTGGGGCATCTGATTCATCATGGACACTAGCACCGCGCCCGCGCTCTTCGAGCCTACGATCGGCGCGTCCACGTCGTCCCTGAGGGCGGCAGCCGCAATTTCACTCGCGCTGCCAGAGCCGCCGTTGACGATTACGGCGAGGTGGCCCTTGAAGTAGGGAATGGAGATCTTCGAGGAGATCAAGCGGCCTTTCTTCGAGAAGCGCGCGATTGCTGCCAGGTCGGTAGGCTTGCCGTTCTCTTCTTTCACATAGCTGTCCACGGAACTGCGGTTAATAAACGTTCCGAGAGGGGTGCCCGGAGGGAGGAGCAGATCCATGAGGTGCAGAAGGTTGAATATCGATCCACCTGGGTTCGAGCGCAAGTCGAGAATCAGGTTCTTGGCGTTCTTGTCTTCCGCCTCCTTGACGAGCGTTTCCACGTTGTTGCGGTTATAGCTGACGTCGAAGGTGTTCACCTTCAAAACGGCGGTGTCGGGGCTAAACCAGGTGAGCGTCTCAGGTCTGACGTTGGAATACTTACGCCGAACAAGACTGTACGACTGGGTTTTGCCACTTTCGTGCTTCACAAGAATCGAAAGGGTCGTGCCTTCGTCTCCCTGCAGTTCGAGGGGTGACTCCGGCTTCTTACCATTGCCCTCAACGATCAAGTCGCCGATTTCAAGTCCGGCCTCCTCAGCCGGGGAGTCAGGGAAAACGAAGTGAACCCTCATGCCTTCGGGTTCGGCTTGAAGCAGCACGCCGATCCCCACCGATTTCTCCGCCAGACGGGCATGCGCGGCATCAGGCGTGATGAGAACGATATGGCTGAATCCAAATTTGTGCAGTGCCTTGTTTACGGCCCAAGAGAAATCTCGATCGTTTTGGGCCTTGTCGATTTCGGACCGTTCCGTTGCCAGGAACTGCGGCCACTTCGTGAAGTCGACGCCAGGAACGTAGGCAGTCTTCTCGACAATGTCGTTGACCTTGTCCAGAACGTCCTGCTTCTCGGTTGCGGTGATAGGGGCCGGAGTTGGACCCTTGTTCGAGTTATCGCCGTTCGGCGCATCTTGCGCTTGCGAGGCGCCCATGACGAAGACGGCCAAAATCGCCAAGAACGCGGACCGCAGTTTGAAGTTTACAGGCATCGGTAACAGAGATTACGCGCGAACGCGGGCTAAAATCGCCGGAAGGGCCAAAAAACCTACTCTTCGGTTGCGGTTACCCTGATGCCTATCCGGGAGATGACTTCGGCCGCGTGCCGGCATTCTTTCTCGCTGGCGTAATGCACGACGGACTTGCCCAGATGGTCGATCTCCCAAGCTTCCATGTAGGCTTCTTCTGCCGAGCAACCGGTGGCAAACATTAAGCTGGCCATCACCTGTTCGTATGTGTTTTTGTCGTTGTCGTAGACGGTTACGATCCAGCCACCGGTAAGCGGGCTGGCTTCCAAATCGTCCAGAACGGGCGCTGATTCTACGCCGACAGAGGCGCTGATGACCTGAAGCGACGCATCGCTCTGCGCTCTAACATGGTCAAATCTCCACGCCCCACTGCTTTGCCACGGCGCACCCCAGCACCGCTCCTTTTCTTCGGATATTTAATTGTCAAGCCGTTCCTCCGCGCGACACTTATCGCGCTGAACTCAATCTAACCACTCGCGGGACACTTCCGTTTTGACCCCAATGCTGGAAATCATCACCGCTACAATTTCACATTCGTCCCGACTGCTGAAATGCACCGGGCTCTTGCCGAAGGTTTGCGCTTCCCACGTTTCCATGGACGCTTCCTCGAGGCCGCACCCGGTCGAACTCATCAGTATCCTAATTACCTCCTCATATGGCGTGACGTCATTGTCGTAAATGACTACCTGCCACCGGCCGGCGCCTGTTCCAGACTCGATAATTTCGGGCTGTAGAAAGGTTCTGCTCATGGGCAAAACTCGCGAGTCTTAGTGCTCCTGAGCATGGACCCCGTTAATATTCTACAACACATCGTCAGAAAAACCCAAAACCATCGCTCAGATTTCAGACGGATTCAATACCACCGGATGGACCCGGATTTTGGAGCAATGATCGCCGACGGGCTGGTGCATGTAGGGCGAATCCGGAAAACGGCGCGTACGGCTTGGAGGTTGTGCTGCCGCTCTTCGTCGCTCTAAATTGAGCCGATTGTTCGGCTCTCCCAGTCAGCGAGATTGATGTCCGGACCTCACGCTCCAGGTGCGTACGATTACTCTGGCGGCGTCCCTTCGACTTTGCTCAGGACTCGCAAGCCGGCGCATTCCATATTTGGAAACCACCTCTGCCTCTACCCCCTCCTCTTTCCTCTTCCAAACAGCAGCCCCAAGCACACTAGAAGTGCAAATCCGGCTATCCACAGCCCCGTGCTGAGTCCGGGCGGCGTGTAGCGGAAAACAATTCTGTGGTTGCCCGCTGGTAGGTCCAGGCCACGCCACAGCCCTCTGCCTAACGGCGAATCCACCGCGTGCACCTCGGTCGGCGCCCCATCCACGGTAGCGGTCCAACCGGGCATCATTCGGTCCTTGACCGTTAGCGGCCCTGGCCCTGTGGCACTCACGGTCAGGGTTCGGTAGTCCTCCGCTTCAATCCGCGCCCCATCGCCTACGATGCGGCCGGGACCATGTAAGGTGTACCGAAAGAGTCCGCCGGTAGAGGGCTGATTTCCGAACTGAGGCAAGGCCTCGAGAGACCAGACCTGGGTCACGCCAGCCTCGGCCAGGCCCCTTGGGTCCGCACGCTCTTTGACGAACATCATATTGCCGTTCGCGGGAGGGGCTGGGTCCTCGCCGTCGATAGCCCGCAGCATGGCCACAGAGTCCCGGTGAAGCAGCGAGTCGTATCCCGCAATCTCATGGACCCTCGATGCGGCGGCGGTATTGGGCGGGGCCAGCACGTGGGGGGCGCCGCCAATTAGGGGCCATGACGACGACCTGTTGACGAACGCGTAACGGGCCGTTGGGTCGCTCGCCATCGATGGCAGTGGCGTTCCGGTTGGCAGGAGGTTCCAGCCATAGGCGAAAAGGGCGCAAATGACTGCGGCAACAGGTAGACCAAGGCGAAAACGAGGAGCGGCGCGCGCCCCAATTAGCGCGGCCCAGGCAATGACGAGGGCCACCGCAAAGACTGGAAACTGGGCGGTCACCGCATTCTCGATGATAGATCCGAGCTTGTCGACCGGGATTCCGTAGGGGCTCGGGTACCGCACATCGAGCACGACCGGAGAGGTCGCGGCCAATAAAGCAACGAGGCCGGCAAGGAAGGCCACCGCGCGGAAGCGGCCCGATCCGCCAAATCCGATGTTCTCCACAGCGAGTCCGCCAACGACACAGGCTGATAGCACAAAGAGAACGGCGATTCGCCCCGGCGATCCGGAGGCAGACCAACCTGGAACGAGGAAGTACAAGGGCATGTTGACGGCGGTGCCGAAAGCCACGAGCAAGGCGATTGCGCCCAGTGCTACCAGGGCGGCGCCCCCGCGCTTCGGTTTTCGCACGAAGCAAAGCAGCAGAAACACGACGGGACCGACTCCAAGAGCCGTTTCGGCGAAATCCGATCCCGGACTCGTAAGCGCGGGCCAATACCCGTTCTCATCTTTAAAGCCGCCCTGCATCGGAGTGGCCGGATTCCCCAAGGCAGTTGGGAAAGCAATGCCTTGAAGGGCGTAACTGGGAATCGCGCCGCCGACGTAAGCTTCGTATCCTTTGGCCGAGGCGACGTTTGCCCGGTGCGAGAACTTCGCATAGCTGAGTACGGGCAATAGCTGGGGCGCGGCCAGCATCGCTCCCAGCGCCAGTCCGATGAAGGCGCAAGCGGCTCGGCGAACCGCCGCAAGCGCACGATCTCGCTCACGCAGCGCCCGTTCAACGCCCAGCCACAGGGCCATGAGGGTCGCCGCCATAAAGCCGTAGGCGCAGAACTGCAAGTGTCCGCCCAGCACCATCATCGCCGTGCAAGCGGCCAATCCCGCGGTCGTTCTCAATAGGTAACTATTGGGGCGTTTCGAGTTAGGCGCAGACTCGCCGAACAAAGCGGCGATCATGGCCAGTATCCATGGGATCCATGAAACGGTGGTGATCACGCTTGGCAGCGGCGTCCACGCAAGCATAAAGGGGGACAGCGAAAACGCAGCGCCCGCTAACGTTGCGCCGACTTTGCTTCCACCCAGCTTTCGCGTAAGCACGTATGCCCCAAGGCCTGCCCAGAACAAGTGAACCCAGGCCAACACAACGATGGCCAAGGCGGTTGGGACATGCAAGAGGCCTAGAACGATATGAGGCGGATAGAAAGCGCCCGATTGCGAGTTCGCGAGCAGCGGTGTTCCCGCGAGCTCGTACGGGTTCCAGGCCGGGAGTTGGCCTTTGCCCCAGGACTCAAACACCATGTCCCGCCATGTGTAGAACTGAAGCACGCTATCCGCTTGAAGGAGGTCGAGTGGCCGGTCTGGAACAGGCCCGTTCCACGGCGCCAAGTGCCTGATTTGATCGAACGGCCCAATGGTTTGACCCAATGGAATGGCCCTCCAAAGAGGCGCCAAGGCACAAATGGCGAGAAACAGAATGGGCCAGCGCTTCTTTATCAAGGGCACTACGGGCAATAAACGATCTGCTGCCGCGCCTTCTCGTGAGTGGGGCTTTGCCGGAGAACCTCGCGGAAATGGAAGCAGGCCTCCTCTGTCATTCCAAGCATGGCAAGGGTCATCGCGAGGTCGTATCGCGCATTGACGTGGCTCGGGTATTCGCTTACAAGTTGGGCAAGGGTGAGCAGCGAACCGTCAAAGTCCCCTTCAAAACCTTGGATCAGTCCCATCTGCCAGCGGGCATCAGCGTGTGTTGCGTCAGCAGCAAGCACCTTCTGCAGTTCCGCTTTCGCATCGTCGTATCGACCCTCACAGCGAAGCTGGAACCCTCGTTGATAGGTCGCGGCTACATCTAATGACAGCGACATAAGCGTTGACTAAAGGAAGTATATCACACGTGCGGACGGTGTCAATAATTTATGGGGTGCCATCCATTATCCTTAATGTGGCGCGTCCCCAATATCTGTGGGATGAGCCCAGCCTACGCTGGACCTGGCTCTAACCTGGGAAGGGTGGCCTTGGGGGGCTTTTCAGATTCTTTTGCGCCGGGAGATTTGACCCGTTCGCTCAAGCCTTTGGCGCTCCCGCGGTCTACCTTCGGCAACTCGGAGCCTGCAAGAACGAGAAGGAAATCTTCCCGATTGAGGGTTTCATGCTCGAGAAGTTCTTGAACGAGCCTGTCAAGCACATCGCGCTTCGAAGTCAGGATATCGCTGGCTCGCGTGTGGCAACTGTCCACGAGTTTGCGAATTTCTTCGTCGATCATCTTCGCGACGTCCTCGGAATAGTTTCGCTCGTCGTTCACGTAGTCGCGCCCGAGAAACGGATTGTGGCTTCGCCGGCCCAGCACCAGCGTTCCGAGCTTTTCGCTCATCCCATATTCGCAGATCATTGCGCGGGCGATGGCCGTTACCCTTTGCAAGTCGTTGCTGGCGCCGGTCGTGATCTCGTTGAACACGATCTCTTCGGCGACCCGGCCGCCGAGCAGCCCGGTGATATCGTCGATCAATTCTTGCTCGCTGACGAGGTACTTGTCCGTTTCCGGCATCGACCACGTGGAACCAAGCGACATGCCCCGAGGAAGGATCGTGACCTTATGGACTGGGTCCGTATGCTCGAGCAGCTCGCCTACGATGGCATGGCCCGCCTCGTGATAAGCGATGACCTCGCGCTCGTGAGCATCCAACACCCGGCTCTTGCGCTGTGGCCCTGCGATTACGCGGTCCAGCGCCTCTTCAAGGTCTGATTGCGCGATCTTGCTGTGGCCGCCTCTGGCGGCCAGCAATGCGCCTTCGTTAAGCATGTTTGCCAAGTCTGCGCCGGTGAATCCGGGAGTGCGCTTTGAAAGGGACTCGAGGTTGATCTCCGGCTCGAGTGGCTTGCCCTTGGAGTGAATCTGGAGAATCGCTTCTCGACCCCTTGCGTCGGGTACGTCGACCACTATCTGGCGGTCGAATCTACCGGGCCGGAGAAGGGCTGGGTCGAGGACGTCGGGCCGGTTCGTCGCCGCGATCAAAATGACTCCGCTGTTGGGGTCGAATCCGTCCATTTCGACGAGCAGTTGGTTCAGGGTCTGCTCGCGCTCGTCGTGGCCGCCGCCTAGTCCTGCGCCCCGCTGGCGGCCGACCGCGTCGATTTCATCTACGAAGATCAGGCTAGGGCGGTGTGCTTTGGCCGTCTCGAAGAGGTCGCGCACACGGGCGGCGCCAACACCCACAAACATCTCAACGAAGTCCGAACCGCTGATATGGAAGAAGGGAACGCCTGCTTCGCCGGCAATCGCGCGGGCGAGGTGGGTTTTACCCACGCCCGGAGGGCCAGTGAGCAAAATCCCCTTCGGAATCTTGGCGCCAAGGGCCGTATATTTCTTCGTGTTCTTCAGGAAGTCGACGATTTCGTATAGCTCTTGCTTGGCTTCCTCGATACCCGCCACATCCTCGAATGTGACCTTGATGCCGTTTTCGCCAACCCGCTTTGCCTTGCTGCGGCCAAAGTTGAGCGCCTGGTTCCCGCCCATCTGGGCTGGCCGGATGAAGAAAAAGTAGAGGAGAGCGAACATCATCAGGGGCAAAGCGATGAACGATAGGATGTTCAGGATGCCCGTTGAAATCGGCGGCTTCTCTATTTGGAAGTTGACATTGTTGTTCGAGAGCATCGAAATGATGGGGCCAGCCGAATCGCCCTCGGCGTTAACCACGTTCGCAACAAAATCGTGCTTGGACCCGTCCGGCAGAAAGTATTTGCCGGTCATGTCGGTGCCCTGCCAATGAACCTCGGCCAAGCCCTTGCCTGGGTTGTCTCTATGCTCCTGCGCATATTTTTGAATCTCAGAGAGATTCAGCTTCGTGGGTTCCTCAGGATGACTTAGCGGGTTCGCTCCCGGTACCGCGTTCATAACCGCGAATATGACGAGGAGCAGAAATAGCCCGAATAGGATAATACGTGATGCCTTGGTCAAAACTTCTCCGTTCTAAGAACTCTCTTTGTTAGCGTACGCACGACCTTGGCGCGGCGTTTCGATTACTCCGGGACCTTGGGAGTTTTGGTCGAATTCACGGCAATATCTTGCGCTCATGTCGGGTCGGCGTCCTTTCTGCCAAATAAGCGCCCATCCGTTCCGCCCGGACCGTAATTGTATCACACCCGCGAACCGGACTGGCGACTGGGGACGCCTGTGAATAACTTCTTGCCCAATCCTAATACAATTCTAATGCCAGCGCGGGGAAAGGCAGAAAATCGTTCGGCCAGGTTGTCGAGCTCCGCTCGACTGGCAGACTGAGAGTCTGCCCTACTGCGATTTGAGAGTTAAGAGTAGCAGTCTCGAAATCTGCGGGAAGGGATACCCGAAAGCCTCGCTAGACCAAGGCTCTGAAGCTGAGGCTCAGAACCTTCGACCCTTCTTCCGCGCGGCACCTTTCGTCGACGCAGACGCCGGGCGCCCATAGGGGGCCTAGCATGTCGCAGACTAGAGGAAGGCGCGCCTTTGCGTTTGCGGTTAGAGATGCTTCCGACATGAGGTCGGCCAGTTTTCGCCTACCCGAAAATCCAAGTGGTCGCATTTCGTCGCCGGGCTTCCAATTCCTGAAATAGAGTAGGCCTTTGGTGGTTGTGGCAGCTAGATAGGCTTCAAGGGAAGCGCGCGGTAGACTCCCCCTCGGCATAGGCGCGTATTCGGCGGTTAGGGCCCAGTTCATTTCGTCGGAGATCGTCTCCCCGGGGACCGTGAGGTTTGATCGAAAGGGAGGGGTCGGCTTCGTGAGTCGGGCGGTTACCTCGTTCGCCGACCACTCAATGCGGACGTCTCCACCCTCGCAAGTGATGGAACCGGGCCTGCCGGTCCTGCACCCTAGCTCGGCAATTGTCGTTTGGTTGTGATCCAACGCGCCCCCAACCGCCAACGTCGCAAGCCTTAAAGCGCGCTTCAATAACACCGATGGTAAATGGAGAAGCAAGTCCCGGTTGAACGTGATCTCATTGTCTCGGGTGAGGAAGTTGAGTTCACCGTTAAGCGAAATCTCGCTCTTCTCAAGTGCGGCTGCCGCCATTCCATTCAAGAATTCATCTTCAGACTTGGCTATTTCGGAAAGTCGCAGAATCGCTTCCGCGTAATCTTCGTTGATATGTCGTAGTGCAGGCGACACCTCGTGCCGCACCCGGGCACGGCTGAAGCTGAGATCTGTGTTGGCGGGGTCGTCGTGAGTCCAGAGGCCGTGCTCCTTGCAATAGGCCTGCGTCTCTGACCGCGAGAAGGGTAGGAGGGGTCGGACGATTCGGCCGCGCCGCTCTGGAATACCGGCTAAACCGGTCAGGCCGGTCCCACGGACAAGATTGAGCAAGACCGTCTCCACTTGGTCGTCCCTCGTGTGAGCGGTTGCGATGGCGCCCACCTCGGTGGCGTTGGCAGCAGAATCGAAAAAATCGTATCGGGCCATGCGGCCCGCTTCTTCCAGCCCAACCTTAAGCGACGCGGCGATCCTTGGTACGTCCGCCCGGCCGGACAGGAACGGAACCCCAAGCTCGTTGCAAAACGCCTCGCATAGCGACATCTCCTTGTCCGCCTCTTCGCGCTGGCCGTGGTGCAGATGCGCCGCGATCACGTCAAATCCGCCGACGTGCATCAGGTGAAGAAGGCATGTGGAATCAGGCCCGCCGCTATAGCCAACCAATGTTGGCTTAGCCGCATCGATCAGGCCCTTGGATCGCACGTGCTCGAGAAAGCGCGGAAGCATTTACTTAGGAGAAAGGTGAGATGTGCAAGGTGAGAGGTGAGTGGGTAGAGGGTAGAGGGTAGAGGGTAGAGGGTAGAGGGTAGACGGTGGATGTGGACGGTGGAGGTAGAGGTGAAAGGAAACAGGAAAAAAGGAAATAGGAAATAGGAAATAGGAAATAGGAGACCTAATGGCCTTTCACCTTTCACCATTCCCTTATTTCCTTTCGCCATTCACCTCTATCCTTTACCCTCCACATGTCCGTTCGAGGCGCCAACCGCAAGCGGCTCCAGTGCCAGCTTAAGAACTTGCGAAGCGTGCTTTACGAAATGCACTTTCAACTGTTGCCGAATTTCCGCGGGAACCTCTTCTAGATAGTCTTTTTCGTTTTCTAAGGGCAGAATCAGCGTCTGCACGCCCGCGCGGTGGGCGGCGAGAACTTTTTCTTTGATGCCTCCAACGGGTAGAACTTGGCCGCTCAGCGTGATCTCCCCGGTCATGGCAAGGCGCTGCTTTACCCGCCTGTGGGTGAGCAGCGAAACCATCGCGGTGAGCATCGTTACGCCAGCACTTGGCCCATCTTTCGGAACGGCTCCCGCGGGTACGTGGACGTGGATCTCCGCCTTCTCGTAGAAGTCTGGCTTGATCTTGAGGGCTTCGGCGTGGCTCCGAATGTAGCTGAGGGCCGCGGTGATGCTCTCACGCATAACGTCGCCAAGCTGGCCCGTGATGATCAGCCCCTTCGAGCCTTGCATGATGGCGCTTTCGATAAACAGCACGTCGCCACCCACTGGAGTCCAAGCCAGACCGACCGCCGTTCCGGGCGTCAGATCCCGTTCGGCGACCTCGTCGAGGATGAACCGCGGCGCGCCAAGCGCTGATTCCACAAACTTGTTTGTGATGCTCAGCTTCTGTTCTCGCCCCTCCGCGAACATCCGTGTGCCCTTTCGAACGACGCTCGCAATTTCACGCTCCAGGTTGCGCACGCCCGCTTCCCGGGTGTAAGAGCGAACCAGCGTGCGGATGACACCTTCACGGAACGAGATCTGCGACGGCCGAAGCCCGTGCTCTTCGATCTGTTTGGGAATAAGATGACGCTTCGCGATCTCGACCTTCTCTTCCTCTGTGTATCCGCCGAGCTCGATGACCTCCATCCGGTCCCGAAGGGGAGGGGGAATCGTGTCCAGGCGGTTGGCGGTGGTGAGGAAGAACACGCGGCTTAAGTCGAACGGCGCGTCGATGTAATGGTCGCGAAAAGTCGAGTTCTGTTCGGGATCGAGGACCTCGAGGAGGGCCGACGACGGGTCGCCCCGGAAGTCGTTTCCGAGTTTATCGATTTCGTCCAGCATGAACACCGGATTGTTGGATTCGGCGCGGCGCAGGCCCTGAATGATCTGGCCTGGCAGTGCGCCGATGTAGGTGCGGCGATGACCGCGAATTTCGGCCTCGTCGCGCATTCCTCCGAGGGAGATGCGCACGAACTTGCGGTTCATCGCATGCGCGATCGAGCGCCCCAGAGAGGTCTTGCCAACTCCGGGAGGGCCGGCAAAGCAGAGGATGGGTTGGCGGATCTTGCCGTCTTTCTTGACTTTGCGCACGGCGAGGAACTCCACGATGCGCTCTTTGATCTTGTCGAGACCGTAGTGATCTTTGTCTAAGACCTCTTTGACCGCCGCAAGGGTGACGTTGTCCTCGGTAGCCACGTTCCAAGGCAGGGCGATCATCCAGTCGATATAGGTTCTCGCGACCGTGTATTCAGGGGCGCCGGGAGACATGCGGCGTAGACGCTCATACTCCCTGTTGACCTCTCGGAGGGCTTCCACCGTCATCCCCGCCTCGTCGATCTTTTCGCGAAGCTCGTCAAGCTCTTCCGATCGGTCGTCGGATTCCCCAAGCTCTCTTTGAATCGCCTTGAGCTGCTCTCGCAAATAGTATTCGCGCTGGGTCTTGCTAAGCTCGGTATTGACTTCGCTTTGGACCTTCGAGGTCAGTTCGAGCACGCGGACTTCCTTGCTGAGCAGATCGAGCAGCAACCGAAGCCGGTCCTGGATATCAACCGTTTCGAGGACCCTCTGCTTGTCCCCCACCTCGAGAGTCATGTGGGCGGCCACGAGGTCGCACATCACGTTCGTTTCCTGGACCGCCTGGGTGAGGGTGCGAAGCTCGTCCGGCAGTTGGGGCGAGAGCCTTATCGCTTGCTCGAAGAGCGCGGCGACGGAACGCCTAAGAGCTTCGATCTCCTCGGCCTTCTCGGGTGGCGCGGCGGGCTCCTCGATCACTTCGATCTTGGCGCGAAGGTAGGGCTCTTCTTGAAGCCGCTCCACGATCCTGAACCGGGAGACTCCCTGCACGATCAAGCGAACCGCGTCCGGCATCTTCACCAGCGTTCGGATGATCACCGCGCATCCATACTCGAAAACGTCCTCGAATCCAGGCGTCTCAACCGTGGCCCGGCGTTGAGCGATCACGCCGATTACGCGGTTGTTGCCCACGATGCTCTCATCGATAAGCTGCACGCTCGCTTCGCGAGCCACGCTGAGCGGCGCGATGAGCATCGGATAGATTACCGAGTCGCGCAAGGGGAGGATATTTAGCTCCGAGGGGACTTCGGGTTTGTTGTCCTCTTCGGGTGCTTCATGGCCTCGAGGCTCGCCTGCCTCGAGTTCCAATAGCTCCTCTTCTTCGATCGGTAACTTAACCTCGGCCAATTTTGCTATGTCGATTCCTCTGCTTGTCCGCACTCGACTTCTTGATCTACGACGCCTTGATTCGAACCAGCCTTTGGAACCGTCACCACCAGGAATCCGTTTCGCAGCGTCGCCTTTATTCCAACTGGTTCTACGGGAGTATCGGGCAAGCTGACTTCGCGCTCGAAGTCTCCGTAATAGATCTCAAGCTGGTGAATGCCCGTCCGGCTGGATTCGGTTGAACCTTCTTCGCGCCGCACCCCTCGCAGCAGGATACTATGGCGTTCAGTAACATAGAGCAACTGAACGTCCTCTACGCGTACGCCAGCGATTTCGGCTTTGAGAACGAAACAATCGGGCCCTTCGGTTAGGTCGATGTTGGGTATCCAAAAGCTCTTGCGCAGCGAAGAGGTTCCAGAGCGGAACAACTCGTCGCTCATGCGTTGCAGTTCGCTGCCCATCTGATAGAACCACTCGTCGACTTCGCGGCGCGCCATCCTGAAGAATAATACCTTGGAGGCGTCAATACCGCCGCCGGAACGGTTAAGTCGGGAAACTAGTAAAATATTGATATGAATAAGCTCGCTCGAACAGCTTGCCTTGCCTTGCTGTCCTTAAACGCGATAGGCGCTTTCGCCCAATCTCAGGGAGACAAGATCGTCAATCAGATATCTGCATTGAAGGACCCCCGAGAAACTCTGTCTGGCGACCCAACGCCCGAAGCGGTTCAGACCATCGCGGATTTTGCGAAGAAGCGCGACGATTTGATCGTGGAACTATTCAAAGTTGCACCGTCCGACGCAAGGACGGCGGGGTTCATGGAGCAGCGCTGGACTCAGGGCTTGCTGAATGAGCAACTTCCGGTTCTATTTGCCGCCGTTCGGGCTCAAAAGACTCCCGACATGAAATTGGTGGCCAAGTCCGTCACCGACGACATCGATAAGGTCTTGGCGGGCAGCCCGCCCGCTGCGATCATAGAGTCCGGGCGATACGTCAAGCTCGGCATTGCGGCTGCCTTCGACAAGGAAAGGGATCCCACTCCAGACGTCAACTCCTTCATCGGCACCTATCCGAAGTCCAAGCATATCCCTGAGCTTCTCCTATCGATAGCTCAAGCACAGAGTTCGACGGCCGATGAGAAAACCGCGGCTCTCAAACGAATCGTCAAGGACTACCCGAACTTCGAGCAAATTGCCCAAGTTAGGGATTCTCTAAAGCAGAATGACGCGATGAACAAGCCTTTTGAGCTTAAGTTCACAGATGCCCTCACCGGCCAGGCTTTCGACGTTGCGAGCTTGAGAGGCAAAGTCGTTCTCGTTGATTTCTGGGCTACCTGGTGCGGTCCATGCGTGGCAGAGATGCCCCTAGTAAGGAAAGCCTACGACACTTATCATTCCAAGGGTCTCGAGATTGTGGGTGTGAGCTTGGACGAGCCGGTTGAAAAGGGTGGGCTCACAAAGCTCAAGGAGTTCGTAAAGGCAAATCAGATTCCTTGGCGCCAATACTATCAAGGCAACGGTTGGGAGAGCAAATTCAGTTCAAGCTGGGGAATTGAGAGCATTCCGACCATGTTCGCAGTGGACAAAGAGGGGAAGTTCGTGGGCACGGTGGACCCCAGGGAAGGCGGGTTTGAAGACAAGATCCAAAAGCTGCTTGCCGCGAAGTAACTTCGCGGTCAAGTTAGGGTGACAGTTTCCGACTTGAGGTTCGAGCTCTCCCACAGGTTGGGATTGAACGACCTGATGCGCCAGGATCCCCATGCCGCTCCGAGGAGGATGCAAGCTCCTCCAATATTGAGCGTCATGGGAAGTCCTCCCACAGGCGTGCGCATATGCATCTGCAAGAAAGCGAGGGCATGTGGTCGCTTCGTGGTTTCCGCGAGCCACCCGAAAAACAGCGTGCCGAACGAGCCAAGGCCCCCCACGGCCCATTGGTGCATAGCAAGCACACGGCCTCTTAGCCGGTCGGGCGAAAGAAGTTGGAAGAGGGTGTTGGTCGTGTTGAACTGAACCATGACCGAGGCGCCAATAACCACTAGCAACGGAAAAACCAGATAAGGGGACCTCACAAACCCTAGCAAAAGGATGCCGACCCCCATTGCAACCATCCCGAACCTAACCATCTGGCTTTTGATCGGGCGGTCGGCCAAGGTGATCATCATGAGTAGACCCGCTATTGCGCCCGCGCCCACCAGTGTGTAGGCAACCCCCAAGCCACGCTCATCCATGTGCATGATGTCGGTTGTGAAGGTAGGCATGACCGCGATGTAGAACATTCCGCAGGCGGAGGAGATTACTTCCATTAAGAAGAGGGTTCGGAAGCGCGCGTCTCTCCAGGTGTACAGCATCCCTTCCACCATCAGGTCGCCCACGGGCTGGGGCGCGCTTTGCGCCGGTTTCAAGTCTGATCGTATCGCCAGCACGGCGAAGATCAAAGCGATGTAGCTGATACCGTTTAGCGCGTAGCAAACCCCCGCCCCTATGTTGAAGTCCCATAAGTGGTCGAAGATTCCAAGCACGACGACGGCAAAGGCGGGGCCAACGAGGCGCGCCATGTTGAAGGTCATGGCGTTGAGCGGAACTGCCTGCGCCAAGTCCTCGGGTGGCACAACCCGGCTCACCACCGACTGCCGTGTAGGCCCCTCAAAGGCGCCGACGATTCCGAACAGCAAAGCGACTGCCGCCAGCTCCCAAAACTGCTCGATGCGCAGGATGCATAGCACCGAAAGGGTCAGTGCGCCTAACGCGAACAAGATTTGAGCGATGTTGAGGATTAGCTTCTTGTCGAACGCGTCGGCGAGCGTTCCGGCGAAGGGCCCCAAAATAGCGACCGGGGCGGACCCGCAAAAGAAAATCGTCGACAACAGGAACGTGTTGTGCGTCATTTCTTGAACAAGCCATCGCTCGCCTGTATTCTGAACCCAACTGCCCGTAAAAGAGAGAAATGCGCCGATCCAGAGAAGCCGGAAGTCGCGATGCCGAAATGCGCGCATCACGTTCTCCCGTACGGCCAACATTCCTTTCAGTATGTCTTCAACACACCTTGCCAGGGCGGCCCGTCCTTTTCTAAGTTAGCGATGCATGAGTAAACTGATATTGAGAGCAAGCATGGTGTTGCGAGGGTCTTATTGGCTGAATCCGAGAAACTGAGAATCTTACAAGTCATCTCGAGTTCAGCGCCCTCTGGCGCGGAACGCCATCTGTGCTCACTTTCCAGGCATCTGACCGAGCGGGGGCACGAGGTAGAGGTCGTGTGCCCAATCGGCGGCTGGTTGCCCCAAGAGCTTCGCGACAAGGGCTACAACGTTACCGAGATGGAGATGCACGGTACCGGCTGGTTTCGAACGGCTGGTTACCTGATGAACCGCATTAAAGATGGGAAGGTCGACCTCGTTCACGCTCACCTCACGAGGGCCACGTACTTTGCCTCCGTTTCCAGCTTGTTCCGCAGGGTGCCAGCGATATCAACGGTACATATCGCCAACCACGACCAGATTTACAAGCGCATGGCTCGAGGCCAGAATCGCCTCATCGCGGTCAGCAACTTCGTGCGAGGAATGCTCCATGGCCGCGACATCCCTGACCGGTACATCGACACGGTGTACAACGGAACAGAATTTACGGAGTTCGAATCGGTCAGTCCCAACGGCGTGAAATCCGAGTTAGGCATTCCCGCCGATCGACGGCTCGTTGGCCTGGTGGGACGCGTTTGCCACGACAAGGGGCACTTGCTTATGATCGAGGCGATGAAGGACGTGTTGAGGCAACACCCATCCGCACACCTCGTGTTTGTGGGAAGAATCGACGCCGAGTTCAAGCCCGAAATGGAATCGGCGGTTCATTCGAGCGGAATCTCCAACCGCCTGACTATGACCGGAAACCGAACCGATATCCCGCGGATGCTCGATTCGTTCGAGTTCACCGTAATGCCCTCGCACAAGGAGACGTTTGGAGTGGCGGCGATTGAAGCCATGGCCAGACGCAAACCGGTTGTGGCGTCGAGAATTGGCGGTCTTCCCGAAGTAGTGCGACATGGGCAAACCGGTCTCCTTGTCGACCTCCGCGCTGACGAGGTTAGCGAGGCGGTGAGCTACCTGTTAGCAAACGAACCTGAACGAGAACAAATGGGAACCTTGGGCAGAATCTTAGTCGAAGAGAAGTTCACCGCAAAGCACATGGTTGACCGTCTGGAGAGGATCTATTTGAGGGCGGTCGGGCGGCAGTAGCTCAGCCCTTCTTCTCCTTCGGTCCAAACGTCCACTGGTAAGCCGCATACATCGTGCCGTGGTCGGGGCCGTGAAAGCCGGTTCCGATTGAGAGCATCAGGTGATGGCCCTCGTCGAAGTCGTAAACCCCGCCGATGTTGAAGGCGGTCGTGTCGGTCGTTCCAGACGCTTGGGGAGTCGTGTGGTAAAGCTCGCCCCCAACCATGAGTTGCTTAGTGGTTTGAATCTGGGCAGTGATCCCGGTGAACCAATAGTCGCGATTGCCCGCGCCAGGATTGTGCCAAAACCCGCCGCCGCCGTAGAAGGTCCATGATCCATATGTCTTTTGCAGCCAGACTGGGATGAACTCCGAATACTGCCCCGTCCCGAGGCCTCTCGAGGCGCTGCCGGTTGGAACCTCGACGAGCGGGAAGATTCCAATCATTGGTTGCTTCGACGTTTCGTTCAAGAGCCGCAGCTTCATGCCCAACTCCGTGTCTCCGTAGCCGTATTGATTTGGCTGACCGGCGCCGGCGAGGTAGGCCATGGGAGCGATCACGTGAAGCTGTAGATTTGGAGCCGCCCCGTAGTTCACCTCGAGGTGCGGTAGGGTCCCGCTAAACTGCCCAAATTGGTGGAAGGTTTGCGAGGCGATGTACACCTCCCAATGCAGGAAATCCACCGGTTCGGGATCGTCGGTGATAAACGGCGGCCCACCCCCCGCCTTCGCAACGGAGGCGAGACCAACGAAGCAAAGTAAGACAGGTAAGCCTTTGAGCGATCTTGTCATGGGATTATCGCGCTATGATATCAGGAATACCAGGCTCCGTGCGCTAAGGGAGGTCGCCCGCCATATCGATATCCCAACTACCTCCAGTAAATAGAACCGCCTCGACTGGCGTGTCGCAGTTCCGGATCACCTCCCTGGCCCCCGAGTCGCCCTGTAGCCGCATCAGCCCTGGAAGCATGGCCCGGGAAAACGAAGCCGGGACTCCAAGCACATCGTCGTAGAAGGACGCCGCAACTTTTTTGCCTCGCATGATTGGGGCGACCAAAGCCTGAATGTGCTCGCTCGTGACCGCCGGCTGATCGCAAACCATGACGACCACTGCCTCCACCCCCTCGGAAAGAGCCGCGACGCCGACCCGAATCGAGCCCCCCATCCCCTGTGCCCAGTCCTTGTTCAGGACCGGCTTGACAGGCAAATCTGAGATTCGCACGCCGATTTCCTCCGCAAACGCTCCCAGCACAACGACGACTTCCGACGCGCCAGCCTCAAGAGCGATCCGAATGGCATGCTCGATCAGCGTGGTTCCCTGGTAGGGCAGGAGCTGTTTGGCCTTGCCCAATCGTGCGGAGCTACCCGCAGCGAGTAGCACGATCCCGAAGGGGGGGTTAGTCATGAATGCCGATACTCCAGCACCCTCATTTACCGAAACCGCCGCCAGCAGATATCTTCCGGGCTTGGGGATCGCCCAAACTCACCCCAGTCCTCCCGTTCAGAAAAGCTTGAACTTCCGCCATGATCGCCAGGGCGATCTCGTGGGGGCCCTCGGCTCCTATGTCCAGCCCGACCGGAGAATGGAGGCGCTCGGATCTCTCCGCACCCAACTCCACTAGCATTCGATCGGTCCTTCGAGCCGGCCCAAGCACGCCGATGTAGGCGGCTCCGGTATCCAAGAGGTAACCCAGAGTGGTTCGGTCGTTCAGATAGTGGTGGGACATGACGATCGCCGCGTCTCCTGGCCCAAGACGAAGCCTTGAGCCGACTTCGTCGGCAGCGCAAACGATGATGTCGTCTGCGTCCGGGAATCGGTCTGCGTTCGCGTAAGTCTCCCTGTGGTCGGCGACCGTAACCCGCCAGCCGAGCGAATTCGCCAACAGGACGAGCGGCGCCGCGTCATGCCCGGCGCCAAAGACGAAGAGTTCCCTCGGCGCCACATGCGATTCGATGTAAAACCGTATGCCGTCAATTTCGACCGTTTGGTTTTGGTCGGCGCCCGCTTCGAGCATCAACCCTTTTAGCTGAAGAGGCAAATCCTCCGGCTGGACGCCCTTTGGCCACAAATACCACCTGGTTCCGATGCCCAACGATTCGCTGAGCGAGGTTGCGATCATCAAGGGAGATCGTTCCGCCTTGGCCCGCGAAAGCTTCTTCAAAACGCCCCCATCGGCCCCTATTCGCTCGATGAGAACTTCGACTAGGCCGTTGCATCCAAGGCCGAAACCCCAAACGATGTCGTCGTTGGAGGTGGCGTCATAAGTCGCAAGCACAGGCCCAACCGCGGTTCGGTCCCACGCAGTCGCAAGCAGGTCGCCTTCGAGGCAGCCTCCGCTGATCGATCCGGCAAGCCAGCCGCCTTGAGAAAGCAGCATGCGGGCGCCAGCCTTGCGGTACGTCGAGCCGCCCGTGTGTACGACGGTGGCCAAAATGGCTGGGGCGCCCGGCGGCAAGCTGCTCCACGCCCGGATCAGGTCCGAGATTTCTCTCACAGAATTTTGTCTAAGGTGATCGGTAGATCGCGAACCCGCTTTCCTGTTGCGTGATACACGGCGTTCCCACCTGTGATCCCTATTTCGTAGGCGCCCTCTGCGCCGACGGGGCTCACCATCCGATCATCCTCTTCAATCATGATTATATCGATCGGCGGGACGTCTCAGTTGACTGGGACGTGGCATTAGCCCAGATTGGTGTCGTTTCGGAGAGTTGACCGCTCAACTGCGTAGAATTAGTGGATGGCGTGGAAACTCTATTACGACGGTGGCTGCAATCTTTGCCACACGTCGAAGCTGAGGGCCGAAAAGTGGGCGGAAAGAGCTCATAAGCCGCTTGAGGTCGACATCCTCCAAAGCGACGAAGCCATCGCGAAGGGTTATCCTGCCGACACCATGGTGCTCGAGGCCGATGGCAAAGTTTATTACGGGGCCGACGCTTGGCTTCAGATCATGACCTTCGCGCCGTTCTACCTTCGCTGGATCGCTTGGTTCCGGCGTGTTCCGCCCTTGGCCTGGCTTGCAAAGAAGGCTTACGCGGTCGTGGCCCATTATCGATACAAGTGGTTCGGAACCCGTGCGTGTCCCATCCCAACGACGCGTCCTGACTCAAAAAACCCTTCGTCCGGCCAAAAGGGAGACGGCGCAGTCTCCTCCGGCGCGAACGGGCGCGGGTAAAATCCTCGTTCCCGCTAGGCGCCGTACCCAAGTGGCTAAGGGAAGGGTCTGCAAAACCCTCATCCAGCGGTTCGAATCCGCTCGGCGCCTCCACCTTTCCTACCTTCCCGAGATCGTAATACTCGCGGAAGCTGCCCCCTTGGACTCCACTTCAACTTCGAACCTGCCCGTCGTCGGGGCAAAATTCCTAATCTTTGCTCCCGTAACGGTAGGCATCTTCGGCGAAACGCCTACAACGCGGACCACGCTCTCACCCTTCGCAAACCGGACCTCCAAGCGAACGCCGCCGGAGGCGACCTCCATCCTGGACAGGCGTTGTCTCCCGGTGGGCACAAACTTGCCGAGATCCCCTAAAATCACGATTCCGCCAGGCAGAACCGGCGCCAGTTCCAAGCATGCATAGCCTGATGCGCCGAGGCTCTCGGTGACTGTATCGGAGGCTTCCACGTATTTGCCTTCGTTTGTGGCGGCGTTGAAGAGGTAGCAACGGCCGTCGATTCCGGTTTGTCCCAACGGGATCGACGCCACCGGGTTCTTGCCTTTCTCAGCAAAAGCGAATGCATACACCGTTTTCACGGCCCCAGCCCCCGTGGAAGCGAAGCCCACAAACGGCCTGTCTACCCTTGCCGCCTCGTCCAGATAAGTCTGGTCGATGGGCACCAAGGGCTCGTCCGGCTTTACGATCACCCCATCAGGGCGCGCAGCGCGCAGAATGTTTGCCTTGTCCTCGGCTCCCATCCGATCGCTCGAGCCCACCGGCCCCCCGGAGAGCACGCTCACAATCATGCTCCCCGTTTCGGCGCTCTTGCATCCGTTGCACCACGGCCATAGCCCCACCCCGTGGGCAAACTGGGTCACGTAGATGAAATCCCGCCATCTAGAGGGGTCGAAGCGTCCATCGTTTGCCTGAACGGTCGTTACGTTAGGATAAAGGAGGCTCTCCATAAAGAATGCGGGTGTGGCGAGGCTGTATTGCACGCGCAATCCGTGCGCTCCCATGGAACGGGCCATGCACCTCGTGAACGCATCGCCGACTCCGACGGTGTTCCGCATTCCCCGGCTGTGGTCGTAAATTTGGTTTAGCCAGCCCTGTTGATAGGTCGCGGCGCCACAGGAGGCCAGGTAGGCGGCCGTATCGTTCCACCACTTGGGGTCGACCGACCCAAGGCCGGAAATGCGGAAGTGTTTCCGGTCAGGGCTTTTTCGGTCGATCCAGCGGTTATGCAGAATCAAGGGCAAGCCTAGGTGGGATTGAAAATCGGCCAATCCGTTGGGGAAGAGATCTTTGTCGGCCCGATACGACAGCACGCCCCCGAAGTGGTTCCAGGGAGTATTTGGCAGCTTGGGGTTCTTGAGTTCGGTCACGGGATGACCGCTTGGATCGTTGATCGATTTGTCATACCACCAACTGTCAAACTGCATATATGCGATGGGAATGCCCTCGGCCTGATAGCGGCGCCGCAAGGCCAGCAAGGTTCCCGCGTAGCCCAGATCGGGTTCAAAGTTGTAGTAGTAATCGGCCGCGTTGTTTGTGTAATAGCCGTATTTGTCGAGGACGACGTCGCCGTCCTTTTTCGGGTCGTCCTTAGGGTACAGAGCGCGCATAATCTTGGACCATATTTCCCAGGTGTGGTTGATTCCCCGTCCGAAGATCATCAGGCTCTTCTGGTGGATTCCCGTTGGAACCCTTCCAACCTCTAACCCGAATCCATAGATCATGCTTGTCACCCCATTGCCCCTCACCCGGGTTACCAAGAAGTTAGAAGCAGGGGAAAGAATGTATGCTCGGTCCGATCCGTCGAAACATAGCAATGGAGAGCAAGTTTGTGATGCGCTGAACGTCGGGGGCGCGGACGATTGGTTTCTGTAGCTGAACATCGAGAGACCTTTCGGAAGCTCTGTGAAAAACGGAAACGCTATCCCGTTTCCCAGATGTCCGTTTGGATAAGCAACGTCGAACTGGATCGCGCCGAGGTCGGGATAGGCTCTAACAGAGACGTGGCAAGGCCCACCAGCGTATTCGAACGAAGTCTCACGATAGGCGCCCAATAGGTCAGTTCCCGCGCTCGAAGTGATGCCGTTGGTTGGTCCGCCCAGCGCGCCCGAGAACTGCCAGCCAGTCGCTTCGACCCGATATTGCCCGTTTTCTTGAACCGCAAATCCGAATCCGCCGGTCACAGTCAGGTGGTTGCATTGCACGCAGCACATCAGCACAAGGAGCGCGGGCAGGATTTTGATGAGCCTCATGTCGCTCTACCCCGTTTGAACGCCTCGCAACGTTGCGTCCACTTCTTCGCGCGAAATTGGCTCGTGGCTGGTACCAGACAGATAGAATGCGGCGGCGCCTTGGCCGGCCCATTGGCCCACCCGGGCCGCGGTGATGTTCCATCCCTTGCTGGTGATGAGCCGGGACATGCGGAACGCCATGCCGCGGCCTCGAGGCGCCTTGATTTCAAGGATCGAAGGCGAGCCCTCGAGATAAGTGTAAGTAAAGTTATTCTGTGTTCGGTCCGGGTCCTTCCCACGTTCCCGTAAGACCGTCTCGTAAGCCTTTTTTCCCTCCAAACAGAGAGTCAAAGTCTGGATCAGTTGGTTTGCCGTCGCCGAAGGAAGGGGTTTCCTCCCAAAGCTGATGAGAAAAGAGTCGAGGGCGATGGGCGGCATCGACTGCGTTGTGCTCGCGCGAATGGTATGGATTCCAAGATCGAAGGCGTAGATGACTCCGAGTATTTGGCTCAACAGGCCGGGGCGGTCAAGGCAGCAAACGGTGAGTTCGCTGTTTTGAAGGATTGCATCCCCATGAACCTCCACCACCGGCTGGCCCCCCCTAGCCTGCCGCTCATATTGGATATGCAGCCTTACCAATTCAGATGCGGCGCTGGCAAGATAGGATGCGGGCATCCGGTCGAGGAACGACTGAACCTCCTCTTCGGGAACCTGCTCGTTACGCATCGCTCGAAGGATCCGCTTCCGGTACGTCGACGGGTCTTCTTCGGCGGCGCTTGGGCCCTCCAGCAGGTCGGCGGTGCGCCTGTAAAGCTCGACCAGGAAAGTCTCCTGGGTCGCCGTCCAAGTCGAATCCGCGAGAGCGGAAACATCCGCATAAGTCAGCAGCGTGAGCATGTCGAGCCGTTCACGGTCCTTTACCGAACGGCTGAACTCAACGGCCGTCTGGGGGTTGTAGACGTCGCGCATATCGATCGTCCGATTCATCGTCAAGTGCTCGCGGACGAGCCAGACAACCAGCTTAGACACCGACTCGTTCAATGCCCACCGTTTGCAAACACGCTTTGCGATCTCCGCGCCAATGACGCTGTGAGGCTTTCCCTCGCCTATCTTTCCCGCGTCGTGAAGCAGCAGAGCGAGGATCAAAGGCGAAATGTCGGCCAAACCGGCTTTCAGCTCGCCGAGAAAGCCGTTAGGAGGAAGGTTCTCAAGCACGCGTACGGCGCGCATGGTGTGCTCAAAGACGGTGTAGCGATGAGCGGAATCGCGAGGCATCAGAGTCCGGCACGCCGCAAGTTCCGGCAGAAGCTGCACGAGTATTCCGCATCGGTCCATGTTGCGAAGCGCTTGCTCTCCGAAACTGATCGCGGCCAACGCGTCGGGACCGTCGACGTCTCCATCGGCAGGAAAGGCTTCAGAGGCGACTTTGATTCCGAGCTGAGTCGCCTTGGCCACGGCCAAGGCGGCGGCGCTCGTAGAGCCTGCGGTTAGGGCTCGCGCCTCTCCTCCGATCGACATGATGCCGCCGCCAAGCGCGAAGCGGGCCTCGTAAAGGCGCTCCTTCGCGGTGTCGAATACCTCGGTCAGCTCGAGCCCATGAGCGGCGCAATCGCTCATCAACTCGTAAACGTCCGCTCCCGTGAGGTCAGCCACTTCGGCTTGTCTTTGGCGAGACAGCAAGTCTTGGCGACGCTCCGCTACCAAATGAAGCTGGCTTCTGAGACCGAGCATCGACAGATAAGCGCGCGTTCTGCGTACTGGCCGTTCGCCGATGGCCATTCGAAGCCAGTTCGCAGCCTGAAAGCAGCGCAGACCGCCCGCCCCTTCCTTGATGTGAGGTTCAACCACGAGCGGCGTGTCGTTGTACTTCGCGAAATTGGATCGCCTCTCCTCAATTTTCGAAATGAGGAACTCGCCGA
>Ga0265338_10000524_pt1 | contig 67670 bp, 60 predicted proteins | sample 42126metaG_FD_193579 | JGI IMG/M metagenome (GOLD analysis project Ga0265338, IMG submission 193579) | Rhizosphere microbial communities from Carex aquatilis grown in University of Washington, Seatle, WA, United States - 4-21-26 metaG | ecosystem: Host-associated > Plants > Roots > Rhizosphere...
TTAATTTGTACAAAAAAACGCAATATTTTTTATATGCTTGATTTAGAAAATCTTACCGACCTCGCGCAACTAGCTTATCCTTCGTCAAAAGAGTTCTTTAAAAAAAATAGAAAGCGATTAGAATCAATGGATCTAGTCGTTCATGATCTACACAATCGAATTAGTGCAAAAACAGATTGCTTAAGTTGTGGTAACTGTTGTCGTTCTCTTGGCCCTGCCATTACAGATAAAGATATTGATAAAATAGCAAAAGCTCTTCGAATGAAACCTTCTGATGTATTGCTAAAATACTTACGAAGGGATGAAGATGATGATTATGTATTCAAAACTATGCCCTGTCCTTTTTTAATGCCCGACAATTATTGTATGATTTACGATGCAAGACCAAAAGCATGTAAAGAATATCCACATACTGACCGGAAAAAATTTTACCAACTATCGCAGTTATCAATAAAAAATGCATCGACTTGTCCGATAGTATATGAAGTAATAGAAGAACTTAAGAAAATAACAAAATGAATAAAAAAAACATCTCTATTATATTTATGAATATCCCTTTTAAATTCGTATCTTTGCAGCTCGAAAGTTGTTTAATTTATTGTTTCGGTCATATTTTCTCTTCTTCGCGAATTGATTTGTTATTACCTCCTTTGCATTAAACCTCTCCGAATTAATTTTATTTTAATTTTATTTATGAACATTTACATTGGAAACTTGAGCTACAAAGTTCAAGAAAACGACCTTCAAGGGGTTATGGAAGAGTATGGCGCAGTATCATCTGTGAAAGTTATCAAAGACCGTGAAACAGGTAGATCAAAAGGATTTGCGTTTGTTGAAATGGTAAACGATACTGAAGCAAATGCTGCTATTGCAGAACTTAATGGTGCAGAATTTGACGGACGCACTATGATAGTGAAAGTAGCTCTGCCAAAAAACTAATCCACACCAATCAAAAAAATAAGGACTTTCGTTACTTTAAAAGTAGCGGAAGTTTTTTATTTTTACGAACTTAAAAACTAAAGATTATATGATGCTAAAAGGAATCTTTGCTAACGATCGTTTCTGGATAAAAAGTTTAATCTTTACTTTTTTAACCATATTCGGATTAATAACTTGGATTAATATTACACGTATATTTCATTTAGATCAAACTAATATAATCTCTTTACAGCTAGGACAATTGGCATTTTCAATTGTAGGATTAGCATTTCCAGCTTTAGCTTCAGCATATTTGTTTAAAAAAGATGAAATAAATTATTTACATACTGATATCTTTCCAACTCGTCGTTTCATTTTGCTTGCTGTTCTTGTAATGTTGCTCATATCTCCTTTCATTAATTTAATTACATCATGGAATGAGCAAATAAGCTTTCCTGAGTCATTATCTAAAATAGAAGCTTTGTTTCGTAAAATGCAAACAATGACTGATGATCTTACAGTGAGAATGTTAGATAGAAAGTCTATTTACAGTCTTTTTGCTAATTTATTTTTTCTAGCCTTGGTACCTTCAATTACTGAAGAATTATTTTTTAGAGGTGTACTCCAAAGGTTATTAGGCGAAAAAATAGGTGCTCATCTTGGAATTTGGATTGTTGCAATTATATTTAGTGCATATCACATGCAGTTTTTTGGATTTTTTCCACGCATACTATTGGGAGCCTTACTTGGCTATTTGCTTTTGTGGAGTAATTCACTTTACTTGCCAATTATAGGTCATTTCACAAATAATGCAACTCTCATTTTCTTTTATTTCTTATCTTCAAGAAAAGTTATTTCTTTTAATATTGATGATATCGGAATTGGCAATCAATGGTGGCTTGGTCTATTAAGTCTTATTTTTGTAATTCCCTTTTTCTTCTATATGAATAAAAAATATTTGCGTTTTAAAGAAAAAATATGTTGAAAAATGTAATAATAAGAAATCCATCTATACGATAATTTATTTGCTCAAAAAAAAAATGTATTTTTGTCAATCTCAAAACATTTTGGTTTTGTTTGATATTCAGATTTATAACTTTAAAAGACATTGAAAAATTCATTTCAAAACACATATTATATCTTCTTACTTGTGGTCTTCCTCTCAGGTTGTTCTACAGATAAAAACACTTGGTTATCAAGAAATTCACAAGCAATTAGTACTAAGTACAATGTGTTTTTTAATGCAAATGAAAGTTATAAAGAAGGCATAAATAATATCAACAAAGCTCATGTTGATGACTACTCCAATATTATTCCATTATATCCAATAAGCTTTCATAGTGATGCATCTGCAGCTACTGCACAAATGGATAGAACTATTGAGAAAGTTCAAAAAGGAATAAAATTACATTCTATCAAGAAAAAACCCGCAAAAGATTCAAAAAGAATAAAAGACCTAAAATATCAGGCATTCCTAAAACAAGAAGAATACAATCCAATGATTGATGAATCATGGATTTTGTTGGGAAAAGCTCAATTTCATAAAGCAGACTTTCTTCCTGCTGTGGGAACTTTTACTTATACTATTAACCATTTTAGTTGGAATAAAGAATGTGTTTCTGAAGCTAGAATTTGGCTTGCAAGAAGTTACATCGAGATGGGTTGGTTTTATGATGCCGAAGACATCTTAAATAAAGCCAATAAGGATCAGGTACCCTCAAGATTAAGTGGGATCTTTTCTGCAACAAGTGCAGATTTATTATTGAAACAACATAGATACAAAGAAGCCATACCATTATTAACCATTGCAGCAAAAGAAGAAAAAAATAAATTTGAACGAACACGATTTAATTATGTTCTAGGTCAACTCTATCGATTGGATAATAATGATGCACAAGCAAAATATTACTTTACAAAAGTTATTAAAGCTAATCCGCCAAGTGAAATGGAATTTAATGCACGCATCAGTCGTGCTGAAGCTGAAACAGAAAAGCCTGACGAAGCTATTAAATTTCTGCATAACATGCTGAAAAGTAATAAATATACCAATTATCATGACAAAATATATTACACCCTTGGAAATATCTTTCAAAAACAAAAAAAGTATCCAGAAGCCATTCAAAACTACAAACTTGCTATTGATAAAAGTTCAAATAACATCATTAATAAAGTTCAAATTCTAGTTGCCTTAGGTGATCTATACTATTCTCAAAGCAAATATTTGGAAGCTCAACCATATTACAATGAAGCTACAGCTATAATGCCTATAGAAAACGCTGCATATGAAAGAATTAGTAAACGCAGTCAACTTTTAGATGAATTAAATCAACAAAATGAGATAGTGAAATTACAAGATAGTTTGCAAAATCTATCAAAACTAACTCAAGACCAAAGAAAAGCCTCTATTGAAGGATTAATAAAAAAACTTCAGGATAACGAATCTGCTTTAAAAAAGAAACTCCTTGCTGAAAATACTGCAGAAAACGCTGCTTTTTCAGAAGGACCTAACATGAAAGAGACTAATCAACCAGCTGGATCTAAAGCTATTGGGAGTTGGTATTTTTATAATAATATTTTGATTTCAGGTGGACGCACTGACTTTCAGCGTCAATGGGGTCCAAGAAAATTAGAAGATAACTGGCGACGACAAAACAAATCAGCTATAGGTAATGATGAAAACAACCAGCCAACTGCAGATGCTGGTTCTCAAAAACAAGTAGATACAAATGCACAAACAAATGTAACTCAAGACAAATCATTAGTTAAAACGGATGTTGATTTTTATCTTCAACAAATTCCGACAAATGAAACTCAGATTTCGAAATCAAACGAACAAATTGCAAATGCACTATACAAAATGGGGATGATCTATAAAGATGATCTCGAAGATATTCAAATGGCTAAACTTACATTTGATAATCTTGAAAGAAGATTTCCAAAAGATAAAAGATTGGCTGATGTTTACTTCAATCTTTATCAGATGAATATGAAAGCAAATGATAGTATTAGTGCAAGTTCTTATAAAAATCAGATTATTCAGAAATTTCCAGAAAGTTCTTATGCAAAAATGTTCTTGATGCCAGATTATGCTAAAAGATTATCCCGGATGAAAATTAAAGAGGACTCTATTTATCAAGTTACTTATTTTGCTTATTTAAAAAATGATTTTCAAACCGTTTTCACAAATTATGAACTGATAAAAGCCGAGTATCCATTAACTGAATTAATGCCCAAATTCGAATTTATCAATGCTTTAAGCAATGGAAAATCAGGAGATTCTGAAAAATTTAAAAATGGGTTAAAGAAAATTATTACCGAATATCCTAAAAGTGATGTAAGTTCAATGGCCAAAGATATTTTAGCTCTAACAAGTCAAGGCTATCAACCTCAAGCCGGCGGTTCAAATGGAACTATACAAAATCGCAGAGATAGCATTTTCTTATCTCAAAATCAAACCATTGATTCCACGAATTTTGAAACAAATCTCAAGGATAAACATTTTATTATTATTGCTGCGCCTAAAGACGTCTCTCTAAATAAGCTCCAATATGATGTAGCTATGTATAATTTCACCGGATTTATGATTAAGGATTTTGATTTAGAAATCAAGAAATATGGTCCATCCAGTTTATTAGTTATTTCTTCACTTGATGGATATAATGAAGCTCTTTGGTATCAATCCGGTTTACTAAAAGACCCTCAGATTGATAATTTTATTCAGACGAATGGATGCTATTCGTTTGTAATCTCTGAATCAAATTTCCAATTATTAAAAAAAGGACACAGTATTGATGATTATATAGAGTATTATAATAACAACATCATTCAAAATCAAACACAAAAAATAGTATTAAATAATCAGAACACTATTCGAACTGTAAATAACAAAAAAGTTTCACAGTTACCTGTTAGCCAAACAATCTCAACCTCAATTGAAATTGACACTATAACCAGGGTTCCAATTCCTCGAGTTCAGAAAATAAAAGCTCTTGCAATACAAAAAGATACAACTGGGATAAAACAACAAGCACCAAACGTAAAAAATCCGGATTCATTTGTATTTGATCCTACCGAAATGCATTCATATGGTATATTAGTGCTAAGTGGATCATTTGATTTCAACAATTTGAAGTCGACTATTGAATTATATAATAAATCTAATTACCCCTTGGCAAATTATAAAGTGACGATGCAAGAAATAGGCTCCACCAAACTTGTTTTAGTTAGTTGGCTCCCCGAAGCAAATTCTGCAAGAACATATCTTTTTGGAATAATTCGTCATCGAGAACAATTTGAAGCATTAAAAGGCGTTGATTATAGAAATGTTATCATCTCAAAAAGCAATCTTGAAAAACTTACTAAATCGAAAAATGTCACCGGCTATTTAGATTTTAATCGCAATTCTAATATGAAGTAAAAAGGATATTCATGCCTTTTGCTCCGAAATAAAAACTCAGATGAAAATACTTTGGACAGATGATGAAATAGATTTGCTAAGAGCTCATATTCTCTTCTTAGAGGGTAAAGGTCATGAGGTTATCACGGCAAACAACGGACAAGATGCTATTGACCTCTGTAGAGAAAATAATTTTGACATTATTTTTCTTGATGAAAATATGCCAGGATTAAGTGGTTTACAAACACTGGCACATATCAAAATCATCAATTCAAGTATCCCTGTAGTGATGATAACAAAAAATGAAGAGGAAAATATTATGGATATGGCAATTGGAAGTAAAATTGCCGATTACCTTATAAAACCAATCAATCCAAATCAAATCCTTTTAGTATTAAAGAAACATGTTCTCAAAAAAGATATTATTTCAGAACAAATAACGACAAATTATCGTTCCGAATTTAGTCAAATCGGAATGCAGATTAATGATTGTGTAACTTATTCGGATTGGGCTTCTTTATATAAAAAATTGATATTTTGGGAATTAGAATTAGATTCTTCAGAAAATGAGATGAGTGATTTATTGCAAATGCAAAAGATTGAAGCAAATAATGCATTCTCAAAATTCATTAAAAAACATTATCAATCATGGTTTGAAAACAATGAAAACAAACCAATAATGAGTCCTGATATCTTTAAGAAAAAGATTTTCCCTTTATTAGACAATGGTGAAAAGGTTTTCCTGATTGTGATAGACAACTTTCGTTACGATCAGTGGATGGTTATCAAAGAATTGCTAAATGAATATTTTATTTTTTCCGAGGAAGAACCCTATTACAGTATACTCCCTACAGCCACACAATATGCTCGTAATGCTATTTTTAGTGGATTAATGCCTTTGCAGATTCAACAAATGTATCCAAACCTATGGGTTGAAGAAGAATCGGAAGATGGCAAAAACTTAAATGAAGATGCTCTTATACAAACACAATTAGACCGGTTCAGAAAAAAGTATTCGTTTTCATATCATAAAATTAACGACTCTCAATCTGGAGAAAAGTTAATTGAGAAAATGCCCACATTGATGAATAATGTCCTTAATGTGTGTGTGTTAAATTTTATTGATATGCTCTCACATGCAAAAACAGATTCAAAAATGATGAGAGAATTAGTGCAAGATGAATCGGCATATCGGTCCTTAACTCTTTCCTGGTTTAAACACACCTCCACACTAGATTTATTTAAAACTTTAGCTGCTAATAAAATAAAAGTAGTTCTGACTACAGATCATGGAACGAAAAGAGTTGATAATGCAATAAAAGTGGTTGGAGATAAAGGAACAAATGTAAACCTACGCTACAAAGTAGGTAAAAATTTGGGCTATAATAAAAAGGAAGTTTTTGAGATAACACAACCAACAAGAATCGGTTTACCAAGTCCAAATGTCAGTTCAGCTTATATATTTGCAACGAATGAAGACTTCTTTGCGTATCCAAACAACTATAATTATTATGTTGGATATTACAAAAACACTTTTCAACACGGAGGAATTTCGTTAGAAGAAATGATAATCCCTTGTGTAACAATGGAATCTAAATCAACGAAATAACTAATTTCCTAATTGTTCTTTGTATAATAATCTTTCAAGCTGTTCCTCGGATACATTCACAATTAAATCTCCATTCTGAGCTATTGCTATCCGACCGGTTTCTTCTGAAACAATTATTGCAGTAGCATCAGTTTTCTCTGTTATCCCAAGAGCAGCCCGATGTCTCAATCCCAAACGTTTAGATATTGTCTGATTTTGCGAAACCGGTAAAATACAACCAACAGCCATAATTTTTTTATTGGAAATTATCATCGCTCCATCATGTAAGGGACTATTTTTAAAAAACAGATTCTCTATCAAACGAGAATTTATTGTTGCTGATACAAGCTCTCCTGATTGTAAAAAATCATTCAAGTCAGTATTCTTTTCAATTATAATTAATGCCCCACATTTATTCCTAGACATATTTCTACAAGCAATAACCACTTGCATAATAGCATAATCTTCCATCTCCGCCTTTAGTCCTGATGTTTTCGAGAACCAATTTAACATCGACCAGTTTTTTGTGCGGCCTATTTGAGAAAAAAATCTTCTTATCTCATTTTGGAAAAGAATTATCAATACTATCCCTCCAACACTCATTATTTTATCTAAAATAGCACCAAGCAATTCCATTTTTAAAACAAAAGAGACAATAAACCAACAGATTATAAAAGATATAATCCCAATAAATAAATTAATGGCATTAGTCCCTTTCAATAAACGGTATGTTTGATACATTAAAAATGCGACTAATAATATATCAATAATATCTTTTATGTTAAATGCAAATTCCATTTTTATTCCATTAAAATTTTTTGATAAAGTTCGATTGTTTCTTTCGCTTCTTTCACGTCATGAACGCGTAATATGTTTGCCCCTGACTGTAATGCATGAAAATTTGACACATTCGTTGCATTTAATGATTCCTCTGGAGTTGTGTTGAAGGTTTTGTAAAACATTGACTTCCTAGATAACCCTACCAAAATTGGACATTCAAAGTCTCGAAGATATGAAATTCTTTTTAATAATTCGAAGTTTTGATTAACCGTTTTGGCAAAACCAAAGCCTGGGTCAACAATAATATCATTAACCCCAATCATTCGTAATTTTTGTATCATCATAGAAAAAAATAATAATATATCCGAAAGCAAGTCTTCATAAGTAGTCTCTTTATGCATAGTTTGAAGAGTCCCTTTTGTATGCATAAGTATATATGGAACTTTTAATTTTGCAACAGTTTCAAACATAAGTGGGTCAAAAGTTCCTCCGGAAATATCATTTATTATTGATACACCATAATTTTGAACTACTAATTCAGCCACTTTGGCACGAAATGTGTCACATGAGATTATCAGTTGTGGGTATTCTTTTTTAATTATCTCTAATGCATTTGTGATTCGATTGATTTCTTCACTTTCAGATGTATATACTTTAGCATTTGGACGAGTAGAAACAGCACCAATATCAATTATATCAACTCCATGAGCAATGAATTGGTCTAATTTTTGAAGAATTTCATTTTTATTATTACTCTGACTGGCAATATAAAAAGAATCCGGTGTCACATTCAAAACCCCCATTATCAAGGGATTTTCGAACGACAACAACTTTCCGTTACAGTTTAATGTTTTCAATTTTTTCAGAAATAATAAAAAAATACACTTTTTTTTTTTACAAAAATAGAAAAATATATACCTTTACGGCCTTAATAAGAGAAAAATAAAATAACAAAAATTGATATATTAAGTTATATTTGTAACGAATTAATCATCCTTTAAGCTATGAAACTTAACTTTATTTCTAAAACAGTGCTCTTTTTATCTGCATCACTATTGTTAGTATCGTGCATGAAAAAAGAAGTGTCTAGTGTTACCGGTTGGGCGTATAACGACAAAAAAACCGGAGGTTTTGAAGTAAATAACGGATATCACCAAGAAACTCCTCCAGGAATGGTGTTTATTGAAGGTGGTACATTTACTATGGGTCGCACTCAAGAGGATATTCCGGGTGACTGGAATAATGTTCCTCGTCGTATTACAGTTAGTTCGTTTTATATGGATCAGACTGAAATCAGTAATTTACATTGGAATGAGTATTTACACTGGATGAAATTAGTGATGCATAATTCTCCTGAGTTAATCAGAAAAGCAACTCCTGACACTTTAGTTTGGCGTACTGAATTAGCATATAACGAACCATATGTAGAATATTACTTCTCACATGTTGCTTATAATAACTATCCGGTAGTCGGTGTTAGTTGGGAACAAGCCACTGATTATTGTGTGTGGCGGACTGACCGTGCTAATGAGTTAGTGATGGTTAAAAACGGACTTATCACAATGCCTGATTTTGAAGGTGTAAAAGACAACGAAGATGGTGAAGAAATAAAGAACAATGTTGTGTATAACACAAAGAAATATTTATTGAGTTCTGAATATAATCCAGAAGCCGGAAAAACTCCAAAACAAAACCTTTGGAAAGAAGACAGAAAAACGAATATGTCTGATGGTTTATTATTTCCTGACTTCCGTCTTCCAACTGAAGCAGAATGGGAATATGCTGCATATGGCGTAACAGCAAAAGATGGTGAAGAAAATTCTGGAGAGAAGAGTCAATTCCCTTGGCCAGGTCATCAAATGCGTAACCCTGCAAAAGATTCTAGAGGACTAATGATGGCAAACTATGTTCGTGGTCGTGGTGATATGATGGGAATGGGAGGAAAACTTAATGATGGTGCAACAATTACCAATACAGTTACTTCATATTGGCCAAATTCATTTGGGTTGTACAATATGGCTGGAAATGTAAACGAATGGGTGATGGATGTATACCGTCCTTTATCTAGCGAACAAGTTGAAGAATACAATTCATTCCGTGGAAACGAATATAAAGCTCCAGTATTTAATGAAAATACACAAGAGGGTAAAAAAGTTATGGTCCCAGTTATTGATAGTCTTGGTCGCGTAAAATATGTGATTCCTGTTGAAAAAGCAGATTCGACTATGGGTAAATTTATTAAATATGATGTAAGAAACTATGGTGATGGTGATAATCGTTCTGGAAAAAATCCAGATGCTTGGAAAACTCCAATGGATCCAGATGCTGCAACTAAGCTTGTTTATGATCCAGATGCAACAGCTGACGGACTACTTTCATCAAAAATTACAAACAAAACTCGTGTATATAAAGGTGGTTCTTGGAAAGACCGTGCATATTGGTTGAATCCATCAACAAGAAGATATCTAGAACAAAACAAATCTACAAGTGATATAGGGTTCCGTTGTGCTATGAGCAAAGTTGGAGCTGATTCTGCTGCAGATAGAATGAAATAGAAAGATAATTCTAATTATAACACTAAAAACACTTGTCAAATTGACAAGTGTTTTTTTGTATATCTCGTTAATTTAAACGACACAAATTTATTAAGGTTGTATTTACAATATTGTATTTATGGAAAAGATTAGTAGAACAAAGATTATTGACATTCTAAAACAGACTCCCAAAGGACAAACTGTTAATGTAAAAGGTTGGGTAAGATCAAAGCGAGGAAATAAGAATGTAAACTTTATTGCTCTGAATGATGGATCAACAATTAATAATGTTCAAATTGTAGTTGACATATCAGTGCTTGGAGAAGAATTACTTAAGCCTATTACAACAGGCGCTTGTATAAGTGTAAACGGAGAATTAATTGCTTCACAAGGACAAGGGCAATCTGTAGAAATTAATGCTTCCGAGATTATAATTTATGGAGAAGCAGATCCAACTAACTATCCTTTACAGAAAAAAGGACACTCTCTTGAGTTCTTAAGAGAAATAGCACACCTTCGTCCTCGTACAAATACTTTCAGCGCAGTTCTTCGTATTCGTCATGCAATGGCTTATGGCATACATAAGTATTTTAATGATAGAGGGTTCTTCTATATGCATACTCCTATCATAACTGCATCCGACTGTGAAGGCGCAGGTCAAATGTTTCAAGTAACAACTCTTGACTTGCAAAACATGCCTAAAAATGAAGATGGAACAATTAATTTTAATGAAGACTTCTTTGGAAAATCAGCTAATCTAACTGTTTCAGGACAACTTGAAGGTGAGTTAGGAGCATTAGCTTTAGGATCTGTATATACATTTGGCCCTACTTTTAGAGCTGAGAACTCAAATACACCAAGACATTTAGCTGAATTTTGGATGATAGAACCGGAAGTTGCCTTCAATGAAATTGAAGAAAACATGGATCTGGCCGAAGACTTTCTAAAATATCTTACAAAATACGCTTTAGAAAATTGCAAAGATGATTTAGCATTCTTAAATGAAATGTGGGATAAAGAATTAATAGAGCGATTACAATTTGTAGCAGAAAATAAATTTATCAGACTACAATATACAGAAGGAGTCAAAATTCTAGAAGAAGCTGTTGCTAAAGGTAAGAAGTTTGAATTTCCTGTTTCATGGGGTACTGATTTACAATCTGAGCATGAACGATATCTTGTTGAAACTCACTTTAAATGTCCTGTAATTCTAACTGATTACCCAAAAGATATTAAGGCATTCTATATGAAGATGAATGAAGATGGTAAAACGGTCAGAGCGATGGATGTTTTGTTCCCTAAGATTGGAGAAATCATTGGAGGCTCTCAAAGGGAAGATAATTATGATAAATTGAAATCGAGAATGGAAGAAATGGGCGTTCCGGTAAAGGAAATGCACTGGTATTTGGATACAAGAAGATTTGGATCTGCACCTCATGCCGGATTTGGATTAGGTTTTGAACGATTACTCTTATTCGTTACAGGCATGTCAAACATTCGAGATGTAATACCATTTGCAAGAACACCTAAAAATGCAGAATTCTAAAATAACAAAGCCTCATAATGATTATGGGGCTTTTATTTGCATATATATTGCATATTTATTCATATTTAGACTGTTTAACCCATAATAAATGTAAAAATATACAATGTCTATTGCCTAGATAGCTATTTTTACTAATTTTGTAATCGAAAAGTTGAAAAATAATACAAAGAGATATGTCTGAAAAAGCTAAGGTTGAAGAAAGGGAACATGTGGTTATCCGATTTTCTGGAGATTCCGGTGACGGGATGCAGTTAACAGGTACCTTATTTTCTAATCTTTCTGCAATACTCGGAAATGAAATCTCAACTTTCCCTGATTATCCTTCCGAAATCCGTGCTCCACAAGGAACTTTAGGTGGCGTATCTGGATTTCAAGTTCATTTGGGTTCAAGTAGAGTTTACACACCTGGAGATGAGGCAGATGTTTTAGTAGTTATGAATCCTGCCGCATTAAAAGTAAATGCAAATGGGGTTAAAAAAAATGGGGTCATTATTTTTGATGTTGATTCATTTACTGAGAAGGATTTTGAAAAAGCAGGATTTACAACATCTAACCCTTTCGAAGAACTAAAACTGTCAAATTCTATACAATTAGTTCCTGCACCTTTATCTTCACTCACTAAAGAAAGTCTTACAGGATTCGATTTTGATTTTAGAACTATTGCGCGCAGTAAAAATATGTTTGCCCTAGGACTTGTTTGTTATTTATTTAATCGTCCTATTGATCAAGCAATTCACTTCCTTGAAAATAAATTCAAAAAGAAAGCTGAAATATTAAAAGCCAATATTAAGGTGTTGGTTGATGGTCATAATTACGGTCAAAATATAGATTCATCGATTTCAATATTCCAAATAAATAAATCTCATAGCATTCAATCAGGTACTTACACTAACATAAGCGGAAATAAAGCTGCTGCTTGGGGATTAATCGCCGCTTCTCAAAAATCAGGATTACAATTATTCTTAGGAAGTTATCCTATAACTCCTGCTACTGATATTTTACACGAATTATCCGAAAGAAAAGATTTGGGAGTAATAACTGTTCAGGCTGAAGATGAGATAGCCGGAATTTGTACTGCCATTGGAGCTTCATTTGCCGGAAATCTTGCAGCAACAAGTACTTCAGGGCCGGGTTTAGCATTGAAATCTGAAGCTATCGGTTTGGCTGTGATGGCTGAACTTCCTTTAGTGATAATCGATGTTATGCGTGGAGGCCCATCAACAGGGATGCCTACCAAAACAGAACAAACAGATTTACTTCAAGCACTGTATGGTAGAAATGGAGAAAGCCCTGCTGTTGTAATGGCAGCAAGTACTCCAGACGACTGTTTTAATTTCTCCTATATGGCAAGTAAAATTGCCTTGGAACATATGACTCCGGTTATTTTATTAACAGATGCTTTTATTGGTAATGGTTCTTCTTTATGGAAATTGCCAAAACTAAGTGAGTTGCCGGAAATAAAACCTCCTTTTGTTACTTCAGAAATGAAAGGACAGATTAAGGTTACTTCTAGAGATGAAATATCTAAAGTAAGATACTGGGCTATTCCAGGAATGGAAGGATTTGAACATCGCAATGGAGGTCTAGAGAAAGATTATTTCAAAGGAGGCATTTCTACGGATGCGGCAAATCACCAGAAAATGGTAAATGCCCGTCAAGAGAAGATATGTAATATTGCCAATTACATACCCGATCTTAAAGTGGAAGGATGTACGGATGCAGAAGTATTGGCAATAAGCTGGGGTGGAACCCATGGACATCTTATTTCTGCGATTAATTCATTAAAGAAAGAAGATAAAAAAGTTGCCTTGGCACATTTTAATTATATAAATCCTCTACCAAAGAATACGGCTGAGATTATCAAACAATATAAAAAGGTGATTGTATGCGAGTTGAATAGTGGGCAGTTTGCAACTTTTCTTCGTTCACAAGTAAGTGATGTTTATTTCCATCAGCACAACAAGGTTGAAGGACAGCCTTTCACCGTATTAGAATTGAAGGAGTGTTTTAACAAATTCTTGGAGGCATAGTTCATGACAACATATACAGCAAAAGATTTTAAGAGCGATCAATATGTGCGTTGGTGTCCCGGTTGTGGAGATCACGGTGTAGTTGGTTCTTTACAAAAAGCAATGGCAGAGATTGGTGTAGCTCCTGAGCAAACCGTTGTAATTTCAGGTATTGGCTGTTCTTCTCGTTTACCTTATTATGTAAACACTTACGGATTTCATACTATACATGGTCGTGGAGCTGCTATTGCAACCGGTGTAAAGGTAGCAAATCCGGCACTTACCGTTTGGCAAATAACCGGCGATGGTGACTGTTTGGCTATTGGTGGTAATCACTTTATTCATAGTATCAGACGTAATATTGATTTGAATGTTTTGTTGCTTAATAATCAAATTTACGGCTTAACTAAGGGTCAATACTCTCCGACTACCAAAAAAGGATTTGCTACAAAATCTTCTCCTTTTGGCACTGTTGAACGACCATTTCGTCCGGCAGAGTTAGTATTCGGTTCAAGGGGCACTTTCTTTGCACGCGCATTGGATGTTGATATTAAAACTTCTGTGGAGGTGATGATTGCAGCAAATAAACACAAAGGCACTGCCATCGTTGAGATGTTAGTGAACTGCATTATCTTTAATGACGGGGCTCACGGTTGGTTGGCTTCTAAAGAAGAACGAGCTGATCGCATGATTATTCTTAAACATGGCGAACCGATGCTATTTGGCAAGAACAATAATAAAGGATTGATTCTGAATGGGTTTAATCTAAAAGTTGTTACCCTTGGCGAAAATGGTATTAGCGAAAAAGATATCTTAGTTCACGACAGCTTTTGTATAGATAATACTATACACAACAAATTGGCTTTGATGGAAGGTCCCGATTTTCCAATTGCCATGGGAGTTATAAGAAGTGTGGCAGAAGAATCGTACGACGAAGCTGTTCATAATCAAATAGAAGAAGTGCAAGCAAAATCTTCTGTAAAAACATTTGACGACTTGCTTGCAACCTGCGAAACCTGGGAAATGTAATTTTAATTTACCACATAATAGAAAGCCTTACTAACCAATTGTTAGTAAGGCTTTTTTCATTTCAGGTTAAAAGATTAATATACATTTATTGCCTATTGTTCTGCTATTCATTACTTTTGATAAAATTCTAATCCTACGAAGTATGCTTCCAAAAGTAAGAAAACTCATTTACACAACACTTATCCTATGTGGCGTGTGCACGCTCCTATCTCTTGACCAAGCTTCATTGCCATCAAAAACCTGTTCCCTTTTTAACGGAAAGGATCTTACTAACTGGCAATCTTTCAGCGCGCAAAAGACAAAGCCCGATACTGCTTTATTTCATGTAGAAAATGGCCTAATACGTGCTTATGGCAAGTATCAAGGGTATATCGTTAGTAAACAATCTTTCAAAGATTATTACAAATTAAGCTTGGATTTTAGGTGGAACACGGATAGTATTACTCCACGCATAAACAACAAGCGCAATAGCGGTGTGATGTACAATGTACCTACAGGTATGGCCGATGAATTATGGCCGCGTGGTATTCAATATCAGATAAAAGATAAGGCAACGGGTGATTTCATTCTGATGAATAATGTGACAATGAAAGTGAACGGACAACTTATAGAGGCCGGCAAAAGCGTGACCGCGAAACGCATTACCGATGCAGAAAAAGCCGTAGGAGAATGGAATAAGCTGGAAGTGATTTATGATCAGGGCAAATGCACACAAATGCTTAATGGTGTTTTGGTTAATGAAGGTACAGAAGTAAGTGATAAAGAAGGTAGAATTGCATTAATGTTTGAAGGATTTCCAATAGATTTTAAAAACATAGTAATCTCTGTTCTAAAATAATCCCACTTATGGCAACAGAAATTGAACGCAAGTTCTTGGTTACGACGGATGCATACAAGCAATTAGCTGAGCCTACTTATTATAGGCAGGGCTATTTATGCTCTGATGCCAAAAGGGTAGTGCGTGTGCGCATTGCGGGAGAGAAAGCGTATCTTACCATTAAAGGAGAAAACAAAGGCCTTAGCCGTGCGGAATTCGAATATGAAATTCCTATTGAAGAGGCTGCCGAGATGCTTTCGAAAATGGCTTTGCCCAGTGTGATTGAGAAATATAGGTATGTTATTAATTACGCCGGAAACGATTGGGAAGTGGATGAGTTTTTGGGCGATAATGCCGGACTTGTAGTTGCCGAAATAGAACTTGATACGGAGGATGCCGGCTTCGAAAAACCATCGTGGATTGGCAAAGAAGTGAGCGATGATAATCGCTATTACAACTCCAACCTAAGCAAACATCCTTATAAAGATTTCCGCTAACGTTTTTTTATTCATGTAGAGACGCAAGGCTTGCGTCTGTATAGGAATTTATATCACTATCAACAAAATAGACCCTCCCCAGTCAGTTAGAGCCCAGACCCAATACCCGATACGACAGGTTTGACATCAAACACAACAGGTTTAATATTAAACACGACAAGTTTAATATTAAATACAACAGGTTTAATATTAAATACAACAGGTTTAATGTTAAACACGAAAGGTTTAATATTAAATACAACAAGTTTAATGTTAAACACAACAGGTTTAATATTAAATACAACAAGTTTAATGTTAAACACGACAGATTTAATATTAAATACAACAGGTTTAATATTAAACACGAAAGGTTTGATGTCAAACACGACAAGTTGAGCATTCAACACGACAGGTTGAATGTACCCCTTTGTCGGGGTGTTTGGATAAGCCGCTTATTGTTAGTTGATAAATTAAGGTTGTAAACTGTTGGATATGAATTTAAAAGTTTTAAATTTGGGATGTTATTAATATGTAAAATTTAAATATCAGATAATTCAGTGTTTGAATATCTTAGAAAAATAATAAATTAAATAAACAATTATGAATTGGTATAATTTGTTAAACAGTGATAGATTAAGACCTAGTACTAGGAAGAATCCCGTTGATGCAAGAAATGCATTTGAGAGTGACTTCGGTAGAATTATATTTAGTCCAGCATTAAGAAGAATGCATGATAAAACACAAGTATTCCCTTTAACTACAGATGATAATATTCATTCTAGATTAACCCATTCTATGGAAGTTATGTCAGTTGGATATTCATTGGGAGTTAGATTGTGTGAAAGTGATATTTTTACAAAGAAACTCAATAAGGAACCTTATGAATTATTTAGAGAGATTCCTATTATTTTAAAGAATAGCTGTCTAATTCATGATATAGGTAATCCTCCATTTGGGCATTTTGGGGAAACAATTATTCAAGATTATTTTAAAAACTTTTTTGGCAAAAACTTAGTGAAAGAAAATATAAATCAATTCACTGATGAAGAACAAAAAGGAGAAAAGTTATGTTTAGTTTTAAATAAACATGAAATCTCAGATTTCACTGAGTTTGATGGAAATGCTCAAGGATTAAGAGTATTAACAAAGTTACAATATCTAAATGATGAGTATGGCTTAAATTTAACGTTCGCTACTTTAGGCGCTTATATAAAATATCCGAATTATAAAGATTTGATAAAAGAAAAAGGAGGTAGACTTGAAACAAAAAAAAGAGGTGTATTTCAATCTGAGAAGAATTATTTAGATAAAATTGTTGATAAATGTGGCCTTAAAATAGGAGAAAACTATATAAGACATCCACTTTGTTATCTCATGGAAGCAGCAGATACAATTTGTTATTTGGCAATGGATATTGAGGATGGGTATAACAAGAAATTGTATGATATTGATTTTCTTTATAAAGAACTAAAAATTATTCCGAGTATAAAAGATAAAATTGAATACATTTTTAAAGATGAAAAAAATATATATATTAACAATACGACAAAAGTTGTTAACTTTAGGATTGAGATAATACAAACATTAGTTAATTTAGCCTTTCAAAATTTCGAGAAGAATATTGATGAAATTGAGAAAGGAACATATTCTAAAGAGTTGATATATGATGATGATGATAAATTGGGAGAAATATTAATGTCTATTTGTAAAAAGAAAGTATTTAAATATAGAGAGATTGTTTCTTTAGAAATCACTGGACATTCAGTTATTACTGGACTTCTAGATAATTATATAAACTTTGCCTTTCATAAAGATAAGGATTATAGAGGTAGATTAGAATCGTTAATTTCAAATAGCATTGTAAAAGCTGCGTTAAAAGAAAATCATCTTTCTGAAGATTCAAAATTTGATGATTTGAATGATTATTATAAATTGAGAGTAATAGTAGATTTTATTTCAGGTATGACAGATCAATTTGCATTAGATCATTATCAAAAAATAAGTGGACAAAAAATTAGTTGACATATACAATTATATCGAGGAAAGTTCAAATGACTTTAATAATCATTTTGATACAATAGTTTCCTCATCATCTGTTCTAGATTTTATTAAAGATATAAAATCTAGAACTCAAGTTTATTTATTTAGTGGTCTAATTAGAGATTACTTCTTAAATAAAAATGATGGTATAAGAGATATTGATTTAATAATAGAAGATGATTTAGCTGTTGAACAAATTTACTCTGAATTTGATATCTATAAAAACAGTTTTGGAGGATATAAAATTATAATTGATAATACTACAATTGATTTATGGGCTATTAAAAACACATGGGGCTTAAATTATGGTCAATTGAATTTATCATTTGGTTATTTAAATCATTTACCTGAAACAACTTTCTTTAATTTCTCATCGATTCTTTTTTCATTGAATAATAAGGAGTTTATTGTTGGTAAAAATTTTCTAGAGTTTCTAAATAATAAAAAATTAGATGTTGTTTTAGAGGCTAATCCATTTCCTGAGTTATGTATAGTAAATACCTTTTATTATTCTGAAAAGTTTAATTTAAAACTTTCTAAGAATTTGAAAGAGTATATAATTAAAAACTATAATAAATATCATACAAAGATTAATGATGCTCAGATTAACCATTTTCAGAATATTTTATATACGGAAGATGATATGCTTAGAAGGGTCAATGAGTTAGTCTAAATTAAGCCTAAACTATTCCAGTCCCCAAATTGTCCTCGCTGGTGGGGATTTCCAAATCATTGTCAGCAACTAAAAAAATAACGATAGATAAAGCACGGTTTGTAAAACCGTGTTAGCGAAGGGAAGCCTGTTTTATATGCTTCCCTTTTTATATTTTTTCTACTTTTGTAAAGCCGTTTTATTTAATCGAAATAGAAAATGAAACTTCCCGAAGAATTAAAAGAAGCGATAAGTAATCTTCCTTCAAAGGAAAAAGATAAATTGATTTTCAGGCTACTGAAAAAGGACTTAATGCTTGCAAATCAACTGCTCTTTAACTTAGTTAGCACTGATAGTGTGGAAGAAAAAAGGGAACAGACAAAAGCTCAATTAGCCAAAGAAATACAACACGCCACCGAGAAGTTTTATTCCTCGGGCTACCTACTTTTGGATGTTAGAACTATGAGCGGAATAATAACGGAACATGCCAAAATAACAAAAGATAAGTTCGGAGAGGCATATCTCAATTTATGGATGCTTAATGAAGTGATTGAGAAGAATAAGGAGCACATCTTGTCTGACAGTTATGGTAAGTCCGAAACATTTTGTGTGGCTGCCATCGCAAGAGCCTTCAAAATAATGTTACTTATAAAGAAACTTCACGAGGATTTTCTTATTGAATTTGAAGATGAATTAAAGAGATTAGGGGAATTAATCAGTGATAATAAACACTTAATGAGAAGAGCGATTAATCATGGTTTGGATGTGAACTGGTTGATTAATGTGAACATCCCTGAAAACTTAGAGCAAATTTATAAAGACATTAGGGCGCAAGGTTTTTTGACTTAATCTAATGCTTATTTATCTGATAAATAGTTGACCCGATGTTTACCCTTAGAACAATAAAAAAACACATATTCCAATTAGGTTCAATGGGATATGTGTTTAAGAAAGTAGTCTCGCCGGGAATCGAACCCGGATCTAAAGTTTAGGAAACTTTTGTTCTATCCATTGAACTACAAAACCATTGATTGGTTACAAAAGTACGGCTTTTGATGCTTCCTGCCAAATAACCGTTAATTGAAAAGTTGACTCATCACATCCAAGGACTTTATATGAGTGAAATTACTTACGTGGAGTTTGTAGTAAGCAAGCAAGCCGGAAAGCAAGCGGGCTTTTTCTTCTTTGGTAAACCTTATTTGCCCCATATTCTCATAGTTTATTGGAATCAACGCGGCAAATAACCGACTGTCTGACTGATCTAAATACTGAGAAAACCCTTGTTGAGCGGTGAAAATTCCATTTTGTAAATCAAAATAAGCATGCTCACTAATCGTTTCGGCATGGGGTTCAAACCCTAAGAAACGAGAAAGTTGCATCATAAATACTAGGTGAAAATTGCCTATACCATTCTCTGCAATATCTAAAATACAGATGGACTGGGAGAGAAAAAGATAGACTGATTTATCGGCATGAGGTTCTTTAAACGCTCTATACAGAAGCTCGGCTATAAAAAGGGAGAGTGCATTTTTAGAAGGATCGTAAGGAATAGAGGTAAATGCATACCCAATACTACTTTCTTTTATGCGCTGTATATCTTTCTTATGATTGAATTCCGTTTCTAATTCAACTATGGATAAGGGTTGAAGCAAGCCCGAACGTAGCACTGACTTTTTGCTCCTTGCACCATTAACCATATAGGCCATCCGTCCGTGTTCCTCGGTGTAAGTATGGACAATCACACTGCTCTCGGTATATTTGAGGGCATGCAAAATAATGGCTCTGGTTCTTATTAACATACAATTTATCCTTATGGACAAAGGTAAAAAAGGGGATTGATATATTGATTAAACACCTTACTTTTTACCAATTTTAGTTGTCTTTTAGTCAATTTTAGGTAAGGATTGAAAAAAAGTGTTTTTTTTACACAAATGTTTTGCAGATATAAAAAAGGCTTCTATCTTTGCATGCTCAAATAAACGAAGGTGTTTATATCACACGGTCCCTTCGTCTATCGGTTAGGACGCCAGGTTTTCATCCTGGAAAGAGGGGTTCGATTCCCCTAGGGACTACAAAAATTATAAAGTTATTCTAAATTACAAAACAAGATGGCAAATCACAAATCGTCAATCAAAAGAATTAGACAAGCTGAAAAGAAAAAATTGCACAATAGATATTATGCAAAAACAGCTCGTAATGCCGTAAGAAACTTGCGTGCTACGCATGTTAAAGCTGAAGCAGCAGAGATGTATCCAAAGGTAAGTGCTATGTTGGATAAATTAGCTAAAACTAATATTATTCACAAAAACAAAGCTAGCAACTTGAAATCAAAACTTGCTCGTTATATCAATAAATTAGCGTAATCTATATTTACACGATATATTTTTAAGCCCTACTTCTAAAAAAGTAGGGCTTTTTTTATATCTTCGCGTCTAGTTTTTAATATATGGATGCAAAGAGATTAGTAATAACAGATTGGGCGGAAGAAGATCGTCCGCGTGAGAAGCTTATGCAAAGAGGTATTGGCAGTCTGGCAGATGCAGAACTGCTTGCCATATTAATAGGCTCGGGGAATACGGAAGAAACAGCCGTAGAGCTTTCGAGGCGCATACTGAAACGCGCACAAGATAACTTGCAGGAGCTTGGTAAATTTTCTATTGATGAACTTATCAATAATTTCAAAGGCATTGGCGAAGCAAAAGCCATTACTATTGTTGCCGCCATGGAATTAGGCCGACGACGGAAACATGCTGTATCTTTAGAAAAGAAACAAATAAAGAGCAGTTGTGATGTATTCGATATTTTTCATCCTTTAGTGTCTGATCTACCACACGAAGAATTTTGGCTGCTTATCCTTAATCGCTCCAATAAAGTGGTGGAACAGGTAAAGATAAGTCATGGCGGCGTATCAGGAACAGTTGTTGACACTCGCATCATTCTAAAAAACGCCATTGAGAAGTTAGCCTCATCCGTTGCGTTGTGTCACAATCATCCTTCGGGAAACAAAACACCAAGCAAAGATGATATAGCTATTACACGTAAACTTAAAACGGCTTTTGGAGCTATAGATATTGATCTTGTTGACCATGTGATTGTTGCCGGCAATGGGTATTACAGCTTTGCAGATGAAGGTATGTTATAAGATAAAATATAAAGAGGAGAGCTCGTATTGACCTAGTCATTACGAGCTTTTTTATTTGAAAACAGTAATAGAACCACGATGAATAAAGAAACACAAGCGATACAAATGAAGAAACCCGAACTGTCGGTTAATTTTGCCAACAAAATTTGTAACTTTGCCTTTTTGCATTTATATATTCAAGCTTTTAACACACAGATACATAGACTTGATTTTCAAGATGAAAAAATACCAATACAATAGAATTGCAATAAAAATTGGCAGTAATGTACTGACAGACAAAGATGGAACGCTTGACTTGAAACGAATGTCTGCTCTTGTGGATCAATTGGCGGAGCTGCATAAAGAAGGAATGGATGTTATTTTAATTTCCTCCGGTGCAGTGGCTTCCGGTCGCAGTGAGTTGAATTTGGACAAGAAGATGGATGATGTTTCAGCTCGTCAGGTATTCTCGGCTGTGGGTCAAGCAAAGCTTATTAATCATTACTACGAACTATTTCGTAAACACGGCATCTTTTGCGGACAGGTGTTGACTACAAAAGAGAGTTTTGGTTCGCGTCGTCATTATTTGAATCAAAAGAATTGCATGACAGAAATGCTTGCGCTTAAAGTGATTCCTATTGTAAATGAAAACGATACTATATCGGTTACCGAATTGATGTTTACCGACAACGATGAACTTTCCGGCTTGATAGCCACCATGATGGATACACAGGCGTTAATTATCCTAAGCAATATTGACGGTATTTATAACGGAAATCCTGAGAATCCGACATCAGAAGTAATTCGAGAAGTGAATTCAGATAAAAATCTATCGCAATATATCCAAGCAGGCAAATCTTCTTTCGGGCGTGGTGGCATGTTGACCAAAACAAACATTGCCCGTAAGGTTGCAGACGAAGGCATCACCGTGATTATTGCCAATGGCAAAAAAGATAATATCCTTCCTGACTTACTTGTAACAGGCAGCGACAGGATTTGCACAAAGTTCATTGCTAACAGCAAAGAAGTTTCGAGCGTGAAGAAATGGATTGCCCATAGTGACAGCTTTGCCAAAGGAGAAATTCATGTTAATGCGGGAGCCGCTGAAGCCTTGTTGGCAAGTAAAGCAACTTCTCTTCTATTTGTTGGTGTGACTAACATTAAAGGGGATTTTGAGAAAGATGATATTGTGAAAATATTCAACGAAAAAGGAAAACAGCTTGGCGTAGGCAAAGCCCAACAGGATAGTGAGAAAGCCCGCCAATTGATTGGCACCAAAGGACACCGACCGTTGGTACATTATGACTATTTGTATTTGGATTAGTTTATTTTAAAAGTAAAAGTTATGACACACCAAAATATAAGCTGGGGAGAAGCTTCCCTCAAAGCATCCAGAGCATTGAATTTGCTTACGGACGAAAAAATTAACGAAGTACTGCTGGCTGTAGCTGATGAAGCTATTACCAAAACGGATTTTATCTTAGCCGAAAACCAAAAAGATTTGGCAAGCATGGAGAAATCCAATCCGATGTACGACCGTCTTTTACTTTCTGCAGATAGATTAGCAGGTATCGCAGCAGATATTCGTAATGTGGTTTCATTAACTTCTCCACTAGGCAAAGTGTTGGAACAACGTACGCTTGCAAACGGATTAAAATTGTCGAAAGTAAGTGTGCCTTTTGGGGTGATAGGAATCATTTACGAAGCTCGTCCAAATGTGAGTTTCGATGTGTTTTCGCTTTGTTTCAAATCGGGCAATGCCTGTGTATTGAAAGGTGGAACGGATGCTTATAACTCCAATGCGGCTATCGTTAGCTTGATTAAAGGTGTGTTGAAACGATTCGATTTAGACGAAAATACCATTCATCTATTACCTGCGGGAAGAGAAGCTGCAACTGAACTAATGAATGCAGTGGATTATGTGGATTTGATTATTCCACGTGGTGGAAGTGGTTTGATTAATTTTGTACGCGACAATTCCCGTGTGCCGGTTATCGAAACCGGAGCCGGTGTGAGTCATACTTATTTTGATGAGTTTGGTGACAAAGAAAAAGGTGCTGCCATTATCTATAATGCCAAAACCCGTAGAGTAAGTGTTTGCAATGCCTTGGATTGTTTGATTATCAACGAAAAACGCCTTTCGGATTTGTCTTTCCTTTGCGAAAAGATGGCGGAAAACAAAGTAGTGATCGAAGCGGATACCAAGGCATTTACTTTTTTAAGCGCAAAATATCCTGCCGCTTTATTGGAAAAGACCCATGCTGAAAGTTATGGAACAGAGTTCTTAAGTTACCGCATGAGTGTGAAAACCGTATCGGATATTCATGAAGCTATTGCTCATATAAATAAATACGGATCTAAACACAGTGAAGCCATCATTACCGAGAACGAAGCACAAGCAGCTATCTTCGATAAACAAGTGGATGCAGCCTGTATTTATACCAATGCTTCTACCGCTTTTACGGATGGTGCACAGTTTGGTATGGGTGCTGAAATAGGTATAAGCACACAAAAACTACATGCTCGCGGCCCAATGGCTTTACCTGAATTGACAAGTTATAAGTGGATTGTAAAAGGAGACGGACAAACGAGAAAATAATGAATAGTGAAACTTAATCCTTGATAATATGAAGAAATGGCTACTCCTTTTTGTTGGGCATTTCGTGTTTGTTATTGGGTTAACAGCACAAACAAATGAACGCTTAGACAATTCTTTCGGATTTCGGGAATTTAAATTAAAAACGCCCAAAGAGGCGTATAACTCATACGCGTTGAAACGCACCAATTTTTACAAGTTGCCTGATATTATTGAGGTATATACAATACCCTACGATATGAAAATAGGCAACACAAGTATGCAAGAGTTGCATCTTTTTTTTCTTGGCAACCAACTTGTTCGTGTGTCGGCAATGTTAAAAGACAGTCTTAATCTAAACTATCTTATAAAATCCTTTGGACCTGGCGAGGCTCCAACAGTTACAGTAAAACTTGACCAAAAACTCTTGCAAGATATTGCCAGCGGCATTGTAAGTTTTGCTTATAAACCTATTTGGACATGGAAGGCAGAAACTGTACGCTTTGAAGAGAAATGGATCTATTTATGCGACGATGGCAGTTGTGTGAAGAGAATGTGTTTAGATATGTATTTGGTGGATTTTCAAGACTTAATGAATAGCATATTAAATTAAGAATGAGGAATTATGAATTAAGAATAAGAAGACAAAATTTGTGTAATGAAAAGGAACAAACGAGAAGATTCTATTCTTCACATAAAAAGTTATCAGTTTGCTATTCGAATTGTCAATCTTTCTAAGTATTTGCAGAAAGAGAAACGAGAATTTACATTAAGTAATCAGGTTCTAAGAAGTGGAACTTCCGTTGCAGCTTTAATAAGAGAATCAGAGTTTGGTCAAAGTAATTTAGATTTTATACATAAACTAAGTATCGCATTGAAAGAAGCTAATGAAACGGATTTTTGGCTTAATTTATTAAAAGATACAGATTATCTAGACGAAAAAATGTTCGAAAGTCTTGATTTAGATTGTGACGAATTGATAGCCTTGTTAGTTTCTTCCATAAAAACAGTAAAAAATAAAGTGAACCAAAATAATTAAGCAGAGTGAAAATGTTTGTGAAGATTATTCTTCATTCCTCATTCTTCATTCTTCATTTCGAATAATATGAGAAACTACACAAATGTAAAAGACTTAGGTGATCTTAAGGTTGCCGTAAAGGAAGCTTTAGAAGTAAAGAAAAACCGTTATGCCTATAAACATTTAGGTGAGAATAAAACTTGCCTGATGATATTTTTCAACTCCAGCTTGCGCACCCGTTTGAGTTCGCAAAAAGCGGCTATGAACCTTGGTATGAATACTATGGTATTGGATGTAAACCAAGGTGCCTGGAAACTGGAAACTGAACGAGGTGTAATTATGGACGGTGATAAACCGGAGCATATTCTGGAAGCAGTTCCTGTAATGGGGCAATATTGTGACATAATCGGAGTACGTGCATTTGCACAATTTGAAAACAAAGCCGATGATTACAGCGAGAAAATATTAACCCAGTTTATACAACTTTCCGGCAAACCTGTGTTTAGCATGGAAGGTGCTACCAGTCATCCACTTCAAGCCTTTGCCGACTTGATTACCATTGAAGAATATAAGAAAAAAGCCCGTCCGAAAGTTGTATTGACCTGGGCTCCTCATCCTAGAGCTTTACCTCAAGCGGTACCAAATTCTTTTGCTGACTTTATGAACGAAGCTGATGTGGAATTTGTGATTACACATCCACATGGATATGAGTTATGTGAGAAATTCGCTCGTAATGCCCGTGTAGAATATGACCAAAACAAAGCGTTTGAAGGTGCCGATTTCATTTATGCTAAAAATTGGGCAGCTTATCAAGACCCGAATTACGGACAAATATTAAGCAAGGATATGAGTTGGACAGTGAACACCGAAAAAATGGGGTTGACCAATAACGCTCATTTTATGCATTGCCTTCCTGTACGCCGTAATATGATTGTGACAGATGATGTGATTGAAAGTCCACAATCTATTGTGATTCAAGAAGCAGCCAATCGTGAAATTTCTTGTCAAGTGGTGTTGAAAAGAATGTTGGAGAATTTATGATACTTTCCAAAGGAAAATTTAATTTTATGACGAAGCAGATTTGTGGTCTATTAGTAATTCTGAGCTTGAGTTTAAACTCCGGTGCTCAATCTAAATTCATATTGCCTTTGTGGCCTAATGGACCAAAAGAAAACAATGACATTACCGAACCGGAGAAAATTGTAGATGAAACACGCTTAACCAATGTCTCGGAAGCGGCCATTACGGTGCAATTACCTAATCCGGCAAAAGCAACAGGAGCCGCAGTTATTGTTTGTCCCGGGGGTGGCTATATCAGAGAAGCCATTTCGCACGAAGGGTCTATGGTAGCTGATTGGTTAAATGAACAAGGTATTGTAGCGATTATTTTAAAATACCGTTTGCCAAACGGACATTGTAATATTCCCTTAGCGGATGCACAGCGTGCCATTCGTATGGTAAAAGCAAATGCTTCGGCTTGGAAAATAGATACAAGCAAAGTGGGTATAGCCGGATTTTCAGCAGGTGGGCATTTAGCCTCAACGGCAGGAACTCATTTTGATAATGGAAATAAAACAGCTACGGATTCAGTCGAACGTTTTTCATCCCGTCCTAATTTGATGATTCTGTTCTATCCCGTTATAAGTATGAAAGTTGATTTGGCACATCCGGGTTCACGAGAAAATTTATTAGGAAAGAATCCTTCGGACGATGTGGTAAATTTATATTCTAACGAACTACAAGTAAAGAATAACACGCCGCCAACTATGATTTTCTTAAGCGATGACGATAAATCGGTACCCCCTTTAAACAGCATTCAATTTTATACCGCTCTGAGAGCTAAAAATATTCCTGCATCCATGCATATTTTCCCTGTGGGAGGACATGGTTGGGGGATGCGAACCAATGTGCCGTTTTACAAAGAATGGCGAGCACTATTGTTGGAGTGGTTTCATGACTATCAGTTTATAAAATAAAAACTAAGGATGAAAGAAAAACTAACCATAATTAAGGTCGGTGGACAAATAGTAGAAGAACCGGAAACGCTGAAACAATTATTAATTGACTTCTCTAAAATAAAAGGACATAAAGTGTTGGTGCATGGCGGTGGTCGTGCAGCAACGCGTATTGCATCTCAATTAGGCATTGAAAGCAAAATGGTGGACGGTCGTCGGGTTACAGATGCAGATACGCTAAATGTTGTCATCATGGTGTATGGTGGTTTGGTGAATAAACAGATCGTGGCCGGATTGCAAGCTTTAAACATGAATGCTTTGGGCTTGACGGGTGCAGACATGAATTATATGCGCAGCGAAAAACGCCCGGTGAAGGATGTGGATTATGGTTTTGTTGGCGATGTAAAAGAAGTGAATGCTGATATTCTTGCTTCTTTGATAGCCGAAGGTGTTGTGCCCGTTTTGGCTCCACTTACACATGATAAAAAAGGCAATCTGCTAAACACCAATGCTGACACCATAGCCGGAGAGGCAGCTAAAGCCCTTGCCAAACATTTTGATGTAACTCTTATGTTTTGCTTTGAGAAAAAAGGTGTGCTCCGTGATGCCAATGATGACGATAGCGTGATTCCCGAAATAACAAAAACCGCGTTTGATGCTTTCGTTGCCGATGGAACCATCCAAGGCGGCATGATTCCTAAACTCGAAAATGCTTTTGAAGCGATTGCTGCCGGTGTGAAAGAGGTTGTGATTTCTAAGGCGAATGAGATTGGAAAAGGAACGGGAACGATAGTGAGATAATGTGCTAATTTTCAATAGAAACTTGATGTCCCAAAATGTGACCTCAAGATTAAATTACAGCATGGAACTACAAATAATTCAAAATAAAATTTACGAAATTCGTGGAATGCGAGTTATGCTTGACTTCGACCTTGCAGAACTCTATGGAATAGAAACCAAGGTGCTTAAACAATCTGTAAGAAGGAATTTAAATAGATTTCCTAAAGATTTTATGTTTGAGTTAGACAGATCCGAATATAATTCTCTAAGGTCACAAATTGTGACCTTAGAGAATGGAAGGGGTCAATATTCAAAATACTTACCCTTTGCTTTTACCGAACAAGGAGTTGCAATGCTTGCCAGTGTGCTAAATAGTCAAAAAGCCATCGAAATCAATATAGAAATAGTGCGTGCCTTTGTGGTTCTTCGTCAATATGCTTTAGGTTTCGCCGAGTTAAATAGTAAACTCGAAACCTTTATGATTGAAACCAATATGCAGTTTAATGATATTTATCAAGCTCTAACGGAAATGGCTAGCCAGCGTGAACAAGATAATAAACCAAGAAATCCTGTTGGATATAAGAAACCGGAATAACACCATGACACAAGCCATAGACTTACTAAAAAAACTTATCTCCATACCTTCATTCAGCCGTGATGAAAATGGGGCTGCTGATGCCTTGCACTCATATATTTTAAGCAAAAATTATGATGTAAATCGTATTGATAATAATCTCTTTCTGTTATCTCCAGATTTTAATTCTAACAAACCAACGATTCTTCTTAATTCACATATCGACACAGTAAAACCTGTAAACGGTTGGACACTTGATCCATTCACTCCAACTGAAAAAGATGGAAAGCTATTTGGTTTGGGTAGTAATGATGCAGGAGCAAGTTTGGTGAGTTTGCTTCATGCTTTCTTCATTTTGAACGAGAAAAAACAAGCCTACAACTTGATTTTTGCGGCCTCGGCAGAAGAAGAAGTTTCCGGAGCAAACGGCATGGAAAGTTTGCTAAAAAGCTTACCAAAAATAGATGTAGCCATCGTTGGTGAACCTACAAACATGCAAATGGCTATTGCAGAGAAAGGCTTAATGGTACTGGATTGTACCGCAACAGGTAAAGCAGGACATGCTGCTCGCAACGAAGGAGAAAATGCCATGTACAAAGCCATGCAAGATATAGAGTGGTTTAAGAACTACCGTTTTACAAAAACATCTGACGAACTTGGTGAAGTGAAAATGAGTGTTACAATGATAAACGCCGGCACTCAACACAATGTAGTGCCTGACACTTGTACTTTTGTTGTGGATGTGCGTAGTAACGAATGCTATTCGAACGAAGAACTTTTAAAAGAAATTCAAACCCATGTACAATGCGAAATAAAAGCGCGTTCTACGCGTTTGAATTCTTCTTCAATAGATAACAATCACATCTTGGTGAAACGCGGATTGAAACTCGGACTAAGCACTTTCGGCTCCCCAACTCTTTCCGATCAATCCTTGATGCCTTTCCCTAGTTTGAAAATGGGTCCGGGAGAATCTGCCCGCTCGCATACAGCTGATGAATTTATTTATCTGAAAGAAATTGAGGATGCAATAAAGATTTACGTGGAGATGTTGGACAATCTAGTTTTGTAAGAAAAGTTTATCTTTGCGCTCTCAAAATGTGGCTTCGACTTGGCTCGGCTACTGAATCAATAGTAAATTGTAAATAGTCTAATAGTAAATATGATAAATTTTGTTGAAGAATTAGAATGGCGTGGGATGATTCATACCGTAATGCCAGGCACTAAAGAACAGTTAGAAAAAGAATTGACTTCGGCTTATGTGGGTATTGACCCTACGGCCGATTCACTGCATATTGGCCACTTGGTGGGCGTAATGATGCTTAAGCATTTGCAACGCGCCGGACACCGTCCGATTGCCTTGGTGGGTGGTGCAACAGGTATGATTGGTGATCCTTCGGGTAAGTCGCAAGAGCGTAATTTGTTGGACGAGACTTCACTTCGTCATAACCAAGAATGCATCAAAGCACAATTGGCTCGTTTCTTAGATTTCAAAAGTGATACTCCTAACAGAGCCGAGTTAGTTAATAACTATGACTGGATGAAGGATATTTCTTTCTTGGCGTTTATCCGAGACATCGGTAAGCACATCACTGTAAACTACATGATGGCGAAAGATTCGGTTAAAAAACGCATCACCGGCGATAGTTCAGATGGTATGTCATTCACCGAATTTACTTATCAATTGGTGCAAGGTTACGATTTTCTTTATCTATATGAAAACTACAATTGCAAGCTTCAAATGGGCGGTAGCGACCAATGGGGAAATATCACCACAGGTACAGAATTGATTCGCCGGAAAGTGGGTGGAGAAGCCTTTGCCATGACTTGCCCTTTGATTACCAAAGCCGATGGAGGCAAGTTTGGTAAAACCGAAAGTGGGAATGTATGGTTGGACAAAAAATACACTTCTCCTTATAAATTCTATCAATTCTGGTTGAATGTGAGCGATACCGATGCCGAAAAATACATCAAGATTTTCACTTTCTTATCTAAACAAGAAGTGGCAGTGTTGAGTGCTGAACAAGCAGCTGCACCACATTTACGCCCTCTGCAAAAAGCCTTGGCCAAAGAAGTAACCATTATGGTTCACTCAGAGGAAGATTACAATGCAGCGGTGGAAGCTTCCAATATCTTATTTGGCAATGCTACTTCTGACAGCTTAAAAAAGATAGATGAAGAAACATTGTTATCCGTTTTTGAAGGTGTTCCTCAATTCGAGATTTCTAAAAGTGAATTTTCTACCGGTATTAAAGCCGTAGATTTATTTACTGAGAAAGCTCCTGTTTTTCCATCTAAAGGAGAAATGCGCAAGATGCTTCAAGCTAGTGGGTTCTCTTTGAACAAAGAAAAGTTCACTGATCATGAAGCCATAATCGCTTCTGAGCAGCTAATAAACGGTAAATATCTATTAGCCCAAAAGGGTAAGAAAAATTACTTTTTACTTATCATTAAGTAAATTACGCAAATTCACATTTGTGGATTTGAAAAATAGCACTATCTTTGCACCGCTTTTCAAGTAAAAGCGACTGGAATTGTCTCATGGTGTAATGGTAGCACTGCAGTTTTTGGTTCTGCCTGTTAAAGTTCGAATCTTTATGAGACAACTCGTTAAAAACCCTTGTAAGCAGATCTTGCAAGGGTTTTTTTATTAAATGGGATTGAAGGAATCCCTCTCAAATGAAAAAAGAAAAATGATTACAGTTTCAAATTTGGCCGTTCAATTCGGCAAAAGAGTGTTATTTCAAGATGTGAATCTCAAATTCACTGCCGGCAATTGTTATGGTATCATTGGTGCTAATGGTGCCGGAAAATCAACTTTATTACGCATTATCAGTGGCGATTTAGCTCCTACCAAAGGCAGTTATCATATGGAAAAAGGCGAACGCCTGTCTGTATTAAAACAAGATCACCACGAGTTTGACGAAATCACAGCTTTGCAAACAGTTATTATGGGTCATACCACGCTATGGCAAATTATGAACGAAAAAGAGGCACTATATGCCAAAGCCGATTTTACTGATGCTGACGGTATCCGTGCTTCTGAGTTAGAAGATAAATTTGCGCAAATGGAAGGTTGGAATGCCGAAAGTGATGCAGGATCTCTTTTAAGCGGATTAGGCATCAAAGAAGAGTGCCACCAAATGTTACTTAAAGATTTGAGTGGTAATCAAAAAGTGCGCATCTTGTTGGCGCGTGCTTTATTTGGCAACCCCGACAACTTATTGCTCGATGAACCTACCAACGACCTTGATCTTGACACTATCATGTGGTTAGAGGATTACTTGGCAAATTATGATAATACCGTGTTGGTTGTATCGCATGACCGTCACTTCTTGGATAGCGTTTGTACGCATGTAGTTGATATTGATTTTGGTAAAACGGAAATCTACACCGGTAACTACACATTCTGGTACGAATCAAGCCAATTGGCTCTTCGTCAACAATCACAACAAAACAAAAAGGCGGAAGAAAAACGCGCTGAGTTGATGGAATTTATTGCTCGCTTTAGTGCTAACGCTTCTAAATCTAAGCAGGCTACGAGTCGTAAAAAAATGCTCGAAAAGATTAATGTTGAGGAAATTAAACCTTCTTCACGCCGTTATCCGGGCATTGTGTTTACGCCTTCTCGCGATCCGGGCAATATCATTTTGGAGGTGAACGACTTAAGTGCATCCATAGAAGGAGAAGTCTTGTTCAAAAATGTATCATTCACTGTTGAGAAAGATGATAAGGTAGCCTTTCTCTCCAAAGATCCTCGTGCCATGACAGCTTTGTTTGAAGTGTTGGATGGAAAGCTAAAACCGGATGCCGGAAAATTTGCTTGGGGAACGACTATCACTCCGGCTTATTTACCTTTAGATAACTCCGGATTCTTCAATACCGAATACAATTTGGTGGACTGGTTAAGTCAATATTCCGAAGATACAAGTGAAATCTATATCAAAGGTTATTTGGGTAAAATGTTATTTTCTGGCGAAGAAGTGATGAAAAAAGCTTCGGTGCTTTCGGGAGGTGAGAAAATGCGCTGTATGATTGCCCGCATGATGATGAAAAACGCTAACGCCTATGTACTTGACTCTCCAACTAACCATTTGGATATGGAATCTATTCAGGCTTTCAACAATACCCTAAAGAACTTCAAAGGAAATGTGTTATTGGCATCACATGACCACGAATTTGTACAAACTGTATGTAATCGTATGATTGAATTGACTCCAAAAGGTGTAATTGACAAGCAAATGGAATACGATGAATATATCACAAGTGCAGATATTAAAGAATTGCAAGCTAAGAAATACAGTAAAAAATAAATTCAAGTTATTGAAAAATAGAAAGAGCCTTATCCGTGTTGGATAAGGCTCTTTTATATATAAACTCTTATTTTATTTCTTCATAATCTGCATCTTGCGCTTCACTCTTATCAAAAAGCACCTTCTCTTTTTTTGTTGGTTTTTGTTGGTTCTCTCCTGTTGAATCTTGAGATTGATTTCCCGTTCTGCGTCCAAATGAAAATATGCCTCTAAAAATACTAGACACAAAACCAATGACCGATAATATAATAACCAGTCCAATGACGACAACAAAAATCAGAATAAATAATAAAAAGGATAACATACTTTCTTTTTTAGCAGAAACTTATTAATAAACCGCTTTGGCCACTTGTGCCACACTCTCAGTTGCCATAAATGTATAGAAATGAAGACTAGGCACCCCTTGAGCAATCAACTCTTTACATTGGGAAATACACCACTCTATACCTACTTGCTTAGCCTCATCATCGGATTTGCATTTGGCCAATTCCAATGCAAATGGTTCAGGAATTGAAGAGGCAAATATCTGTGGAAGCACTGTCAATTGATTGGCAAAAACAATTGGTTTAATACCCGGAATAATCGGTATGGCAATTCCTTCAGCACGACAACGCACTACGAAATCAAAATATTTTTTGTTGTCAAAAAACATCTGCGTTACAATATATTCAGCTCCGGCTTTCACTTTTTCTTTCAAGAAATGGATATCCGAATCCATATTTGGTGCATCGGCATGTTTCTCAGGATAACCTGCCACACCATACGAGAATGGCATTGAAGGCTTTTCAATCATTGGCGTTCCATCTACAAACAATCCTTTGTTGAAATTGTTTATTTGTCCCTGCAATTCCACGGCATAATCATTCCCTTCCCCTGCAGGAATGTGATTTGGTTCCAACTTTCCTTTATCTCCTTGAAGCGCCAATAAATCTGTGATTCCGAGAATTTGCAAATCAACCAAAGCGTATTCTGTATCTGCTTTGGAAAACCCGGCGCAGATAATATGTGGAACAGTTGTTATATTGTATTTATTCTGAATAGCTGCCGCAATTGCGACTGTTCCGGGGCGTTTACGAACATTTTCTTTCACCACTTCTCCTGTTTCCAATCTGCGTTGTACAAACTCGCTGTGGTGCGTAGTAATGTTGATATATTGAGGATCAAATTCCAATAATGAATCAATATTGTTATATACTTTTTCCATTGTATTCCCTTTAAGTGGAGGTAATAATTCAAAAGAAAAAGCAGTCTTTTTACTCTTATTTATCAGGTCTATTACTTTCATTTATAATTAAAATTTGCGCAAAAATACAAAAATGCTGTCAGATGGCGAAAATAACAATTAACTATTCGCATTTTGTGAAAGTACTAATTACTGCTTTTGCTAATTGACTTCCCTATAATTTTTCTATTTTTGTATCTTACAAAAAGGGGGAACTATGTTTTTTGCAGATATTATTGGTCAAGAAGAAATAAAACGACGCTTTATTCGCACGGTAAAAGAACAACGAATACCTCACGCACAGCTTATTTGCGGAACCGAGGGCGTTGGCAAACGAGCATTAGCATTAGCCTATGCTCAATATATTTGCTGCGAAAACAAAGGCGAAAACGATTCGTGTGGCACTTGTCCTTCTTGCGTGAAGTTTGCCAAATTAGCTCATCCTGACTTGCACTTTGTTTTTCCTATTATCAAACCATCCAACAAAACCTCTGTTGTTTGCGATGATTTTATTGCCGATTTCAGAGAATCACTGATTGAAAATCCTTATTTTAGCGAACATGCTTGGTTCGAAAAAATTGCAGAATCCGGCAAAAGAGGAGTTATTTATTCCAACGAAAGTGAAGAAATTCTTCGCAAGCTTAGCCTCAAAACCTATGAATCGGAGTACAAGATTATGTTTATCTGGCAACCGGAAAAGATGCATAATACTTGTGCCAACAAGTTGCTAAAAATACTCGAAGAGCCACCTGCGAAAACAGTTTTTTTACTTATTTCCGATACGCCGGATGCCATCATTACAACAATACAATCGCGGGCACAACGCATTAATGTGCCTCCAATTGAAACTATATATATTGCCAATCAGCTTTTTGAAAAATACAATCTTCCAATCGCAGATGCACAGCATATTGCCCGCACAGCAAACGGAAGCTACCTAAAAGCGATGCAAGCAGCAGAACAAAATGAAGATAACAAAGAACAGTTAGAGAACTTTGCTTTGTTAATGCGCACTGCTTATGGCATTAAATTTTTCAAGGATATCAGCAAAAAAGGAGAATCGCTCAAAACGCTAAAAGACTTCTCAGATAAAATGGCAAAGATTGGTCGTGAAAACCAGAAAAGCTTTCTCTCATATGCACAAAGAATGATTCGTGAAAATTTTATTTACAATTTTCACCAACAAGAGTTGAATTATCTGGCACCAAGCGAAAACGATTTTTCAAGTAAATTTGCGCCTTATATCAACGAAAGCAATGTGATAGGCATGATGGAAGAATTGGCCTTGGCCGAACGCCACATCGAGCAAAATGTACAAGCCAAAATTGTTTTCTACGACTTGGCTTTGAAGATTATTATGTTGTTGAAAAATTAAAATAACTCATCATTCCCAATTATTTTGTAAATTTGTCCGTTTTGAAAATTAAACTCACTATATATCGTTGGAGTTTTCCCTCCAACACAAAAACTATTTTATGGATTACAAACTAGATACCGGTGGCTGCCAAATGAATAATAGGGGCTGTCGTAAAAATACAAGTAAGAAACTTGCCACCTTCGATTGGCTATGCGACTTACCTGAAACCGTTTCAGACACAGACTTCGTAGAAGTACAATTTAAAAATACCCGCAAAGGATATTTCCTTAATAGCACAAAAATTCCACTTGAAAAAGGCGATGTAGTTGCTGTAGAATCATCACCCGGACATGATATCGGAGAGATCACTCTTACAGGTCGATTAGTGTTACTTCAAATGAGGAAAAATAATCTAAATCCTGATAAAATTGAACTTCGTCGCGTATATCGTAAAGCTCGTCAATCTGATATAGAAAAATTCGAAGAAGCCAAAGGTCGCGAGCAAGATACTATGATTCGTTCTCGTCAAATTGCTGAAGATTTGAAATTGAACATGAAAATTGGTGATGTAGAATACCAAGGAGATGGCAACAAAGCTATATTCTATTACATTGCTGATGACCGCGTGGATTTCCGTCAGCTGATTAAAGTCCTCGCAGATACTTTCAAAATCCGTATAGAAATGCGCCAAATCGGAGCACGCCAAGAGGCTGGTCGTATTGGCGGTATTGGTCCTTGTGGTCGCGAGTTGTGTTGTTCTTCATGGATAACAAGTTTTGTATCGGTATCTACCAGTGCAGCCCGTTATCAAGATATTTCCCTTAATCCACAAAAACTTGCCGGTCAATGTGCTAAGCTAAAATGTTGCATGAACTACGAAGTAGATGCATATATGGATGAGTTGAAAAATTTTCCATCAAAAGAAATTCCATTGGAAACAAAAGATGCTACATTCTTTCACTTCAAAACCGATGTTTTCAAACGTCAAATGGCCTATTCTTCTTCTCCAAACTTCGCGGCAAATATCACGACTTTATCTGTAGAACGAGTGAAGCAAATTATCACATTGAACAAATCAGGTCAAAAACCAGAAAATCTTGAAGTTATTAAGGAGAGCGAAAAGGCTGTACCTGTAGATTATCAAAATGCTGTAGGACAAGACAGTTTGACTCGTTTTGATAAAAAGAAAAAACCGAATGAAAACGGCAACAGCAACAATAACGATAATAAACGCAATAATCGTGAAGGTGGCGGGAACAATCAATCTAAGAATAAAAACAAGAACAATCGTAATAACGAGAACAGACCTATCATTTTAAAGAAAAAAAATGAACAATCCGATGAGCAATCAAATGCATAAAATTGTAATTATTGCAGCATTAGCAATCTTGTTTTCAAGCTGCAACCATAAAACCACAGTTTATAATCAGTATAAGGAACTACCTGCAAAAGGCTGGAACAAAGATAGTGTTGCTCATTTTGAAGTGCCACTCGAAAAAGGAATCAACTATAAAATGCTAGTTAATGTTCGTAACCGTGGCGAATATAAAACTCAGAATTTGTGGTTATTTATCAGCTACGAACGTCCTGACAAATCTATAAAAAAAGACACCATTGAACTCTATTTGGCTGATAACCAAGGAAGATGGTTAGGTTCAGGATTTGGGGCTTTATACGAGATGCCGGTAGAGTTAGTTCCAAACATCAAATTCTCACAAACTGGACTTTATAAATTTGATATTAAACAAGGTATGCGCGACACCATCTTGGTTGGTATCAACGACATCGGTTTAGAGATTCTTAAAAACGACTAATACTTCCTCCTTACAAACTTCCGTGGGAAAAAATAAACTAAAGAAATTCAGTGACATGGAGAGCTTCTCTCATGTCTTTCAGCTTTCATTCAATGAACTTAGAGCCGGAAAAGAATTTGACATGAAGGGAAAATGGAACGACCTTTTCTTCAAAAACAATAATCCTATCGTACTTGAGTTAGGCTGTGGCCGTGGTGAATACACGGTAGGTCTAGCAAGTATTTTCCCAGAAAAAAACTTTATTGGTATTGATATCAAAGGGGCTCGTATGTGGACAGGAGCCAAACAATCCATAGAAGCCAAATTAACCAATGTGGCTTTTCTTCGCACAAAAATCGAAATGCTTTCGCACTTCTTTGGCAAAGATGAAATAAGCGAAATATGGATTACCTTTCCCGATCCTCAAATGAAAAAAGTGACTAAGCGCATGACTGCTACCAACTTCATGGCACAATATCAAGAAATGGTTCGTCCGAACGGCATTATCCATTTAAAAACCGATAGTTATTTCATGTTTACTTATACCTGCGAGATGGTAAAAGCAAATGACTACAAAGTGGATTTTCAAACAGAAGATTTATACAATTCAGCTATTGTAGATAATATACTGGGCATTAAAACTTACTACGAACAACAATGGCTGGCTCGTGGCTTAAACATCAAGTACATCAAATTTGAAATTTCACCTCGCGAACAATTCATCGAACCCAATGTTGAAATAGAGCTTGATTCTTACCGAAGTTACAGTCGCAACAAACGCAGCGAATTAAACATGGCCAAATAATTTTCATTAAGTACAGACAAGGTAATGCCTTGTCTCTAGCAAAACAAACATTATGGCATTCTATCCAAAACTTATACTTGATGCGCTAACTCATGTGCGCTACCCGGGCAACGGGAAAGACCTTGTTTCTAACGAAATGGTGGAAGACGATATTCGTATTGACGGAAACAAAATAAGCTTCTCACTTATCTTTGATAAGCCCACCAACCCATTTATCAAGTCAGTAGTAAAGGCCGCGGAACAAGCCATATTAACTTACGCAGGAGAAGAAGCTGAAATCAAAGGCAATATTAGTGTAAAAGCAAAAGAAGCACCAAAGCCTGAAGCTGTAAAACATCTGGAACATGTAAAAAACATCATCGCCGTTTCATCTGGCAAAGGCGGTGTTGGTAAGTCTACTGTTGCATCTAACTTAGCTGTTTCCTTAGCTAAAATGGGTTACAAAGTGGGCTTACTCGATGCAGATATTTACGGTCCTTCCGTTCCAAAAATGTTTGGGATGGAACAAGCCAAACCTATCGTGGAAAAAGTAGGCGAACGAGATTTATTAATCCCCGAATTTAAATACGGCGTAAAAATTCTTTCTATCGGCTTTTTTGTTGACCAAAGTACTGCACTTTTGTGGCGTGGAAGTATGGCTAGCAATGCCTTGAAGCAACTTATTGTGGATGCCGATTGGGGTGAGTTGGACTTCTTTGTAATCGATATGCCTCCGGGAACCAGCGATATTCATCTTACTTTGATTCAATCTCTTGGTATTACAGGTGCCGTTGTGATAAGCACTCCGCAAGAAGTAGCACTAGCCGATGCACGCAAAGGAATTCAAATGTTTATGAATGACAAAGTAAATGTACCAGTATTAGGGTTAGTCGAAAATATGGCTTGGTTCACTCCTGCGGAATTGCCTGAAAACAAATATTATATCTTCGGAAAAGATGGATGTAAAACTTTGGCCTTAGAACTTAATGTTCCCTTATTGGCTCAAATTCCAATAGTACAAAGCATTCGAGAAGGAGGTGATTCCGGCAACCCGATTGCCACCAATGAGAATTCACTAATTGGACAATCATTCGTACATTTAGCGGAAGAAGTTGTAAAACAAGTAAACATTCGCAATGAACAATTACCTCCGACAAAAAAAGTGGAAATGATGGAAGGAAAAAAACATTAAATGTTACTCTACTGAAGCATAGAATAGAGAATATAGAGAAAAGGAAGTCGTTTTGGCTTCCTTTTTTGCTTTATTTTCCAGTTTTAAAATAGCTCAAAAAAACTTACCTTTGCACTTAAATAAAAACCATCATTCAATGAATATTCTTCTTCTAGGATCCGGCGGACGCGAGCATGCAATGGCATGGAAAATAGCTCAAAGTGAAAAAGTTGACAATCTATATATTGCACCTGGTAATGCCGGAACCGGAACAGTAGGAACCAATCTTGCTATTGCTGCCGACGATTTTTCAGCTATAAAAACAGCTGTATTAGAGAAGAAAATAGATATGTTGGTGGTAGGTCCTGAAGACCCATTGGTAAAAGGAGTTTATGATTTCTTCAAAAACGACAAAGACCTTAAAAATCTTCCCGTAATTGGTCCTTCCAAAATTGGCGCGCAACTAGAGGGCAGCAAGGATTTTTCTAAGCAATTTATGTTTCGTCACAATATACCGACTGCTGGTTATTTGAGTGTGACGGCAGAGAACTTGGAAAATGGAATCAATTTTTTAAAATCGCTAAAGGCTCCGTATGTACTTAAAGCAGATGGCCTTGCAGCAGGAAAAGGAGTATTAATTATCCATGATTTGAATGAAGCCATCAGCGAACTACAAAACATGCTTGATGGTAAATTTGGGGCTGCCAGCAAAACAGTAGTTATCGAAGAATTCCTTGATGGCATCGAATGTTCTGTTTTTGTTATTACAGATGGAACAAATTACAAAATATTACCCGAAGCAAAGGATTACAAACGCATTGGCGAAGGTGACCAAGGCCTCAACACCGGTGGTATGGGTGCCGTTTCTCCGGTTCCTTTTGCAGATAAAATATTTATGCAAAAAGTAGAACAACGCATTATAAAACCAACCGTTGACGGACTAAAAGCGGAAGGTATCGACTACAAAGGTTTTATCTTTTTTGGCCTGATAAAAGTAAACAACGAACCATTAACCATCGAATACAACGCTCGCATGGGTGACCCTGAAACAGAGGTTGTTATGTTGCGAATCAAATCTGATTTTGTAGATTTATTAGAAGGTGTTGCCAATGGAAATTTGAATGAAAAAACTATTGAAACCGACCCTCGTACAGCCGTTACAGTAATGCTTGTTTCAGGTGGTTATCCTGAAGATTTTGATAAAGGAAAAGAGATAACAGGATTAGAAAAAGTGAACAACAGTATTGCCTTTCATGCCGGTACTAAATTACAAAATGGACGAGTCGTTACCAATGGTGGCCGGGTTATTGCGGTTAGTTCGTATGGAGCAAGCAAAGAAGAAGCTTTGGCTCAATCATTTGCAAACGCACAACTAATTTCATACGACAAAAAGTATTTTCGTTCAGACATTGGATTTGATTTATAAGAACATATGAAAATAGCAATAATCGGGACAGCACATCCTTATCGGGGAGGCTTAACTGCCTTTAACGAGCGACTTGCCAAGGAATTTATTAAAGAAGGAAATGATGTGGTTATGTACACTTTTAAATTGCAATACCCTTCTTTTTTATTTCCGGGTAAAACGCAATATTCATCCGAACCAGCTCCCGAAGGATTAAAAATAGTTCGATGTATCAATTCTATCAATCCACTAAATTGGCTATCAGTAGGATTAAAAATGCGGAAAGAGCATTTTGATGGGGTTATATTTTGTTATTGGATGTCTTTCATGGCTCCTTGTTTTGGCACTATTGCTCGATTGTTGAAAGGAAAATCTAAACGCATTGCCCTTGTCCACAATATGATTCCCCACGAAAAAAGTATATTGGACATACTTTTTCCAAAATATTTTGTTCACACCATGGATGGCTTTACAGCAATGTCAAAAGCGGTGCTCAATGATATTTCATCCTTAGAAAGGAAGAGTAAACCCAAAGCTTTTTCGTATCACCCTTTGTATGATCATTTTGGCACTATCATGACAAGAGAAGACGCTATCAAGGCTTTAAGTCTAGACAAAGAACCTCGCTATATTCTATTCTTCGGATTAGTTCGTGCCTACAAAGGACTTGATTTATTGCTCGAAGCCTTTGGGGATAAACGTCTGCGAAAATTACCGTTGAAACTCTTGGTAGCCGGAGAATTTTATGAAGATCAACAACGCTACCTAGATATTATTGCTGAAAATGAACTCTCTGAACATGTATTTATTTGTGATGATTACATCCCAGATCAAGAAGTGCGTGAATGGTTCTCGGCAGCTGATTTAATTGTACAACCATATCGTAGCGCCACCCAAAGTGGTATCAGTCAAATTGCCTATCACTTTGAAAAACCTATGTTGGTAACCAATGTAGGAGGTTTGGCAGAGATTGTGCCAAATGGCAAAGCCGGTTATGTAGTAGAACCAGTAGTTAAAGAAATCGCTGATGCAATTCTCGATTTCTATGAAAATAACAGACAAGCAAGTTTTGAAGAAGGCTCCAAAGAAGAGAAGAAGAAATATCAATGGAGTGTAATGGCCAAGAAAATGACTGATCTTATCAATGAGATAAATTAGAATAATTCTAGCAATGAACAATAGTTAACATATTACTGTTTCAATTTTTATTAATATAAATTTCAACAGATTATGAGGCTAAAATGCATCTTCACAAACACCGAAAACGATGCGATGAGAAATGTCGCATTATTGCTATTACGCATGTTAGTTGGTGGCCTTTTGCTTAGCCATGGTATCAGCAAATTGATGAACTTTGAAACCATGAGTCCTACATTTTTCGATCCCCTAGGAGTTGGAAGCAAGGCATCATTGTCCCTTGTAATTTTTGCAGAAGTAGGTTGTTCGATCCTTGTGATAACTGGTTTTTTTGCACGACTGGCCTGCTTACCTATTATTTTCAATATGGGTGTTGCAGCCTTTGTTTTTCATGACAAAGACCCATTTCAAGTTAAGGAGCTCGCACTGCTTTTTCTCGGATTATTTATTGTAATTTTCCTTACCGGACCAGGCAAATTTGCACTAGATTCATTAATGAAAGATTGCCCTTGGTATAAAGAATAATATTCACATCATACAATTTTAACAAACCGCTTAACAATAATGCTAAGCGGTTTTTTATTTCCTCAATTAATAAATTAATCTTAAGCTTGATTTTTTGTACTTTTGTTTAATAACTTATAATGTTCAAATCAAAAAAACATGACATATCAAGCCCTGATACCAAACCAACAAGGCATTCATATCCTACAAGAAATACCAATAGCAACACTTGTTCCTTACATCGACTGGAAGTTCTTTTTTATGGCATGGAAACTTACCGGCAAATATACTGGTATGGATGAAGCCTGTCATTGTCAATCTTGTGAGGTGCAATGGTTGCAACAGTTTACTGAAGCCGACAGACCGAAAGCCAAAGAAGCACTTTGTCTGTATAAAGATGCCAAGATAATGCTTAAAGAAACATCCGAAAACGGACAACTTCTAGCTAAAGGAGTATTTGGAATATTCCCTGCAGTGGCAGAAAATGAAGGCATTACCTTTTCATACGAAGGAAAAAATATTTACATCCCCACCCTACGTCAACAAGAGTTTAAAAAAGACGGCCTGTATTTTTCACTCTGTGATTTTGTGTCACCTCTGCAAGATTTTGTAGGCACTTTTGCTGTTACGATTCATGGCGCAGAAGAAATGTCGCAAGCATTCGAAAAAGACGGCGATTCATATAATTCCATTTTGGTAAAAACTATTACCGACCGTCTTGCAGAGGCGGCTGCCGAGTGGTTGCACGAAGAAATACGCATAAATTACTGGGGTTATGCAGCTGATGAAACACTAAGCATTGACGATATGTTGAAAGTGAGATATACAGGCATTCGTCCAGCGGTAGGATACCCATCTTTACCTGATCAATCTATCATTTTCGATTTACAACCGATTTTGCCTTTCGAAAAAATCGGTGTTCAACTTACAGAAAACGGAGCCATGTATCCGAATGCTTCTGTTTGTGGCATTGTCATCTCTCATCCGCAATCGCAATACTTCAATATTGGAAGAATTGACGAAGAACAATTAACCGATTATGCAATGCGAAAAGGCAAATCGTCCGATGAAGTGAGACGATGGCTAGCTCATAATGTTAGTTAAAATTGCAAATTGAGTTATACTCATTGTCCTTTTTTATGTTTTTTGCTCTTATATTAGCATGCTTTTTTATTAAACCTAATTTCTATTGCTATATCCATGAAACGAATACTTATTACCTGCATTGTTATATATGTAAGTGGTATCTTATCCGCACAAAAGTTTGATAATAGCATCAAGCTTATCCAATTTAAAGATGGCATTCATCATTGGAATTTAGAGCATCCTATTCGGAACTATCCTCGTTTAGACCGAACAGAGGTTGAAGCCATTGCCGATAACTTTTTAGCTTGGCAAAACCCCGATGGAGGTTGGCCTAAAAATATTGATTGGCTTGCAAAACTCAAAGTGGATTCTGTACGTCAAGCTTTAGTTAAGAAATACAGAGAAAGCACCTTGGATAATCGCAACATTTATCCTCAAATAACTTATTTATGCGAAGCATATGCAAGAACTGAGAACGAGAAATATAGAGAATCAGCCGAGAAAGGACTGCGTTACATTCTATCAACTCAAAATAAAATAAGTGGAGGCTGGCGTGGTTGGGATGTAGATGCGATTACCTTTAACGATGAAATAATGACAGGGGTGATGAGTCTATTTCTTGAAATCAAGGAGAAGCAAAAAATTTATAGTTGGGTAAAAGAACCTTTATATACAGACATTTGCAAATCCTTGGAAAAAGCAATAGATGTTACTCTTAAATGCCAAATAGTGGTAAATGGAGAAAAAACAGCTTGGTGCCAACAACACAGTCATAAAACCCTAGCTCCAGTTCAAGCACGCACTTATGAATTGCCTGCTATCACAGCTGACGAAAGTAGTGATGTTTTAATCTTTTTAATGGAAATTAAGAATCCGAGTCCTGAGATTATAACTGCCGTAAACGCGGGTGTTAAATGGTTAGAGAAATCAAAAATCCAAGGCATTAAATTAAATAAAATTAATCTTCCGAAAGATAAAATTATCAATAAAGAATATCCATATGATTTAGTAGCAGTAAAAGACTCCACCGCCAAACCGCTTTGGGCTCGCTATTATGAAATCTCCACCAACGAGCCTTTTATGTGCACACGCACAGGACAAAAAGTGTATAAATTGGCAGATGTTGATCCTGAACGAAGAACCGGTTATGAATGGTATGGAACATGGCCTGAAAACGTTTTCAGAAAATATGCAGAGTGGAAAATGCGTAAAGATGTGATGTCAGCAATCCTTAAACAAGAATCCAAGCACCTCTCCTCTTGATTAATCCTTTAAAATATATTGTAGCCTTCGTCCTTATTCTTTGTTCAACTTTAGCATTTGGACAAGAGGAAATGATACTGGTTGGTCAAGTACTTGACAAAAGTGACAAACAACCTCTTAGTAATGCTTCTGTATATTTCGAGAACAGCGAAAATGGGACAGCTACAAATCAAGAAGGCTACTTTGTTTTGCGTAGTAAAACGCCACAAACCCGACTAGTAGTTTCCATGATAGGCTACAAAACACGTATTATAAAACTATCTCCAGGTAAAAGTAGAGGTATCGATATTGAACTATCTGAAGAGGCAAAAGTCTTACCCGATTTAATTGTAGTTCCGGCTGCAAATCCAGCTATTCAATTTATGCAAAAGGTGCGTGCAGCACGAAAGAAAAACAATCCGGCATATTTCATTGGATACCAAACTACTGTGGAAGAAAAAACTACAGCAGCAATTAGCCATATTAAAAGAAAAAGCCTCAACAATAGACTGTTTAAAGGATTACTTAAAAACATATTAACTACCGAAGATTCCTCCTTACTCTTGCCTGTTTACTTGGGTGAAGAAACCTACCGACTACAAGACGGGCAGAAAATAAGCATTCATAATCAAGACAAAAGCCTTATTCTTTCAGAGAGCAATGCTATTAAAGAACTGGCAAATAAATTGCCAATTGAGGTTAATTTCTATGAAAATTATGTTTCTATTTTTGGTAAAAATTTTCTTAGTCCGTTGGCTGGCACTTCGGGTTCTGCCTATAATTACTTTATAAAAGATAGTATTAAAACCGCTTCAAATAAAGAATACCTAATCATCTTTAACCCAAAAGACAATAAGAGCTTAGCCTTTGAAGGTAACATGAATATTGATTCTGCATCCTTATCACTTACAAATATTACCGCCAATTTATCAAGCAACGCCAATATAAATTTCATAAAGAAATTGACCTTTTCTCAGGAGCTCACTCCTTTCGACCAACATTGGGTATTTAAAAACCAACGAACAATTATTAATCTTCAATTGATAAAAAATAACAATAATACAAGTACTAGCTTTTTTGTTACTAAAAACAGTACATATAACACTACTCTAACGGATAAAGCCATTATTAATACTGGAAAAACAACCATTATCCCCAATGAAAACGAGCAGAAATTCTCTTCATCCATGGACAGCTTAAGTCATACCAAACTAATCCAAAATATCAATGCATTATCTGAAATTATTATCAATAAATATGTGCATATCGGATATTTGGATTGGGGTCCTATAAACCTCTTGTCGAGTTATAATAGACTGGAAGGATACCGATTTACATTGGGTGGAAGAACCGGCAAAAAACTAAGCACGAATTTTACTATTGGAGGTTATGCCGGTTGGGCTACTAAAGATTTAGAATGGAAATATGGTGGTGAAATACAATATCGTTCTAAGAAAGCGGACTATGCTCTTATCGGACTAAAGTACAATAACGATATGTATCAAACAGACTTTAATTATCACGACCAAATTCAATATGAAAATTACATTGGCAACGGCCTAGGAGATGTAAGCACTCTCATATTTCCTCAAACCGGAATAAATTATAACCGCCGTAAAAATGCAGAAATTTTCTTTGACAAACAATGGGTAAAAGACTTTAACACCCATTTTTCACTCTCTAGTTGTCAATTTCTGCCAAATCAATATGTCCCTTATGAAAAAAACGGTCTTGTAATTCCTTCCTTACAAGATTATGGTTTCACACTAGATTTTCGATTTTCATCCAAAGAAAGAATAATGGATGAGTTCTTTCATCGTATTTATTTAAGTAATTATAATCCTGTAACTCACATTGTAGTAGAAGGAGGAAGCTATAAAACTTCTAGTTCGAGCGATTATTACCTAAAATTTCACACTGCCACAAACCAATCATTTTTACTTGGCAACTTTGGAAAGTTTCATTACAATGTAGAAGCCGGATTTATGCTTGGGCAGGCACCCTTTCCCATGCTTGAGATATACGATCAATTTGAAAACAATGGGATAGACAAGGATGCAGTCCACCCGGCTTCATTAAACCAATTCGTAGCTGACAGCTATGTAAGCCTGCAAAGCGACTTAGTAACTAACGGCATATTATTAAACCATATACCTCTCATTGATGTACTCAATTTAAGAGAAATCGTAGAGATGAAGTTTGCATACGGAAACTTGCAAAATAAGAATTTGGCAGTGATGGAATTGCCTTCATTTATTAAACCTCTAGATACTCCGTACATGCAATTTGACGCAGGAATTGCTAATATTTTTAAAGTATTAGCTGTTGAATCCATTTGGGAATTTCCACAAATAAAAAACCCCAATAATTTAAATTGGGGCTTACAGGTAAAACTCTATGTTGATTTTTAATTACCCTGAGTCGAAAAGAAATAAGTAAGTCTCATGGTGTAAACACTGTTTTTAGAACTGATATTAAAATCTCCTGCTTTATAATTGTACTTTGAATCCGCCAGAATTAAGCTCATAGACTTCTCATTCACTATACTTTGGTCTCCATAACTATAATACACCCCAAACTGAAGTGTTCTTAGAATTTCAATCCCAAGCCCTACCGAATATCCTGTGTCAATTGTTTTAAACGGACTAGTTTTATCATATCCAAAACTCATTTTGGTTGACTTAACTAATTCCGGGATGGGTGCACCATTATTTAATAAATCATACGCATTTTCCACAACAAAATCACCATTAAAACCAAAACCCCAATAAAGTCCGGCTGACACAAAACCTTTAAATTCTGGTGGCCCAAATTTCCATTTAAGATATACAGGCACTTCTAAATAATCAATACTTTTATATCCATCAAACTTAATGTCATATCCATTTGCAGGATAATTAATGGAATAATTAAAATTGGATCCTTTTCGGGAATAAAAGGTAGATAACTCCACCCCTAAATCTATTTTAGGAAGCATCATCTCAAGTGTTGGACCAATTACCAATCCTTTCAGATCATCCATCGATGCGGATTTTGCGGTGGCCGCACCATTAAAAGTTGTGACCTCATTAGACATGTTAACCCCAGCCACAAAACCCAAAGCCATTTGAGCCTGAGCAATTGTTGCTATTGATAAAGCAATAATTATAACAATATATTTTTTCATTTTTATTATTTCAAATTTAAATAAAAAGCCCTGAAGACTATAACTGTCTACAGGGCTTTTTGTGCGGCTGAAGGGACTCGAACCCCCACGCCTCTCAGCACCAGATCCTAAGTCTGGCGCGGCTACCAATTACGCCACAGCCGCATGCTTCTTTTCATTAGCCCTGCAAAAGTAATAGTTTTTTTCTTTATTATCCTATTTTGAGAGGAAAAATTAATTATTTAGGTTGTAAAGCAATAACAGTGCTAAACTATGTTTACACTTATGATTAAATATATATCTTGAATAGAGAACCTTCTATTTGTAAGAATTATAACCCCAAAAGAGCAAGTATAGTTCAGTTATATCAAAAAATATTTAAACCGAATTATCTGAAAACATAATTTAATATGTTTTCTTTGAAATATTCTTCAAAAAGTAATACTTTTGAAAAATATACGCTACAAAATGAAACAAGCCATTTTATTCTTTCTTAAGAATTTTCTTTTCTGGTTAGCTTTCTTCCTCTTTTTTAAAGTCTTCTTTTTACTTTACAACAATGGTGTTATTCACAATTTGAGTTGGTCGGATATTATTGGTGTATTCACCCATGGATTTATCATGGATTTATCGGCAGCTGCTTATCTTACAGTCCTTCCCGGATTTTTAATTTCTTTTGGATTTGTTCTTTTCCCTAATATTTGCCGTCCTATTGTCAAATATTACACGCTTATACTTCTTGTAATCTTAATCCTGATGGGATTGGGGGATGCAGGTCTGTATCAAGAATGGGGAAGTAGGTTAAATACTCAAATTTTACTTTATTTACAGAACCCACGAGGCATGTATGCTGCTATGAATTGGAAGCAAATTATTGCCTTGTTGTTATGTTGGACTGGTTTTACTTGGGGCTGGTTTTGGTCTTATAATAAATTTGTCGCACCTAAAAGTAAAAAACCCATATTGGCAAAATGGCCTAGCATTCCTGTTATATTATTCTTAACTGTAGCCCTAATTTTACCTATTAGAGGCGGTGTAAATACTTCCCCACTCAATCATAGCAGCGTTTACTTTAGCGAGAAACTAGATGCAAACCAAAGTGCATACAATTATTTCTGGAATTTTTTCTACAGTTTGGAACAACAACAGTTTAATCAAAGTCCTATTCATTTCATGAGTGCAAATCAGGCGAGGAAAATTGTTGAGAATAATTACGACCCAACGGAAACCTATCCTGTATACATCAAACAAAATGGGAAACAACCTATAAATGTGGTGTTAGTCTTTCTTGAAAGTTTTTCTGCTAAAGTTGTTCGACCCACGGGAGGTTTACCAAATGCAACTCCTCGTTTAAATCAACTTTGCAAAGAGGGTATTCTTTTTACTAATTTTTTCTCAACAGGCAACCGTTCAGATAAGGGCATGTGTGCTTGTATCGGTGGTTATCCTTCCGTGATGAATGGTGTCACAGTGTTGGCCTTTCCTGAGAAGATGAAGAAGTTATATTACTTTCCAAAACAATTTAGAAAACGCGGTTATGATTTGTCGTTCTATTATGGAGGCGATGTAAACTTCTACAATACTAAAACAGCACTTATACAATCAGGCTTTAACCATATAGTATCGAACATCGATTACCCAAGTAATATTTCTTCCATCCAAAAATGGGGTGTGCCTGATCATCTTTTATATGCTCGCTTTTTTAATGAATTACAACATATGAAAAAACCATTCTTTAGTATGGTTTATAACATAAGTAGTCATGAGCCATTTGATGTTCCAAATTTCTCTAAAATAAAAGGGAATAGCGATGGCGACAAATATCTTAATTCGATAGCTTATAGCGACAGTTGTTTAGGTGTTTTTATGGATAAGTTAAAAGCAAGTCCATTATGGAAAAACACCTTAGTAATAATAACAGCAGACCATTGTAGTTTATTACCGGAGCCTACAAGTATAGAAGACCCTAAGAGTTATCGAATCCCTTTACTTTGGACAGGCGGAGTAGTTGATACTAATTTTGTCTGTAAAAATATAGCCATGCAAAATGATTTGGGTCCAACCCTAGTACAACAAATGGGATGGAAAGATAAAATGCCAAAATTCTCAAAGAATATTTTTAGTAAAAAGAATTATGCATTCTATTTTAGAAATGAAGGTTGGGGGTTTGTTTCCCCGTCATTAATAATGTTCGATAATATGAATTCTAAAACAAAGCATCTTTTTTTCCTCAAATCTAATCAGAAAACAGACTCTCTGATTAACTTTGCAAAAGCATATATACAATATCTACATGACGACTTTTCAAAAAACTAACATAAATGACTAAGCATTACTATTTTATTGTAAACCCCATAGCAGGCCCTTTTAACAATGAGCGCTATTGTGAAAACATCAAAAAAGAGTTGATGTTAGACAATAATTTAGTGGAAACTGTTAAAACAGAACATAAAGGACACGCTTTCGTATTGGCAAGTGAGAAAGCTGAAAAAACTGATACATTAATTGTCTCTATGGGTGGAGATGGCACTTTTAATGAAGTAGCTTCTGCCTTAGTTAATTCTAACGCAGCCCTAGCTCACATACCACGCGGATCGGGAAATGGCTTAGCCAGAATGCTAAACATACCCAGATTACGCTATCAAACAGCTAATTATCTAAGTGACGGAGTAATTAAAAAAATTGATGCAGGAAAAATCAATGACCAATTTTTCTTTTGTACATGTGGTTTTGGGTTTGATGCATACATCGCCGAACGCTTTAATAAAAGCAAACAAAGAGGTTCTTTGTTATACGGATGGTATATTTTTAAACTGTTCTTTACATATAAACCAGTGAAAACTTCTTTTTCTGTGGATGGAGTGAAATACGACGGTAAATACTTTGTCGTTACCTTCTCTAATGCAAATCAATATGGGAACAATGCTAAAATTGCACCCAATGCCGATTTATCCGACGGCCTTTTAGATGTAACTATGCTAAAACCTTTTCCTCGAGCATTTGCACCACTTATGGCAATTTCATTGTTGGGTGGATTTATTAACCTTATGCCGTATGTGAAAACGATCAAAGCTGCCAGAGTAGAAATAGCATCAGTTTCTTCATCCTGTTTTCACTGTGACGGAGAAGCATTAAGTATGGAGTATCCTGCAACTATTAAAGTATATAAAGAAGCTCTAAACCTTCATATTCCAAAAGATCAAAAGGTTGTGTTTGATAGACAAGCTTTGTACAAACGATTTAAAATAGAGAAATATTTACTGCAAACCGAATTGAAAGAACTGATTAAGAAAAACTTTTAAAGTCCAAATTCAATCATCCATTGTGTTTACAAAGAACTACAGTTCAACGAAAAGAAACGAATAACGCTATATGCGCTTAAGAGTACGAAATCACATTCTTGTTTTTTAATGGTTTATTTTTATCTTTACACAACGTATTACTAATATAAACATATTAAAAATAATGTATTATGAATAATGTATCATACATCATGAATTCACATGTGGCTATTTTCAATAACAAACAAAAAGCCTTAGATGCTATTGATTTATTGAACAAAAAACATTTCCCAATCGATAAAGTATCATTAGTAGAGAAAGCAGATATTGTGGTTGATCATATAAAAATAAAATCATTTGAGAATATTAAAATGATTCCACTTTTGGCTTTTATTTTTGTTGGTATGGTTTTGGGTATTCTTGCTTCTTTAAATGTCTTTACTTTCCCCGGTTTTTATTTCTTGGAACGCGTCTCTCCTGTAATTGGAGGATTTATTGGTCTTGACATAGGCTTAGTTAGTGGAACTCTTTTAATTATAATAATTACCATTATAAAGAAAAAGGATAGTATCTTTCAAAGTAACAAGCATATTGAAGGGATACAATATTTAGTTATCGTAAACGGAACTATCGATGATATTGAGAAAGCTGAGCATATATTGAGAACTGAAGGAATTCATAAACAAAGAATTATGTGTAATTATTGTAATGTTAAGAGAGTATCGAAAGTTAGTGAGACGGTATAAGCAACAGCTGACTCTTTAACTGTATCTGTAATAACAAAATAAAAAAGGTCGAGAAAATTTCTCGACCTTTTTTATTTATTATAAATTAGACTATGCTACTACCAATTTCATTTCAGTTAACACGCTATTCATATTACGAACTGCATCGGCGCTCTTTGCAAATAGTTCTTGTTCTTGAGCGTTTAGTTTATAATCTTCTATTTGCTCTAAGCCATTTTTACCAATTACGGCAGGCACACCAATACAAATATCTTTTTGACCATATTCGCCTTCTAGGTACACACAACTTGCAATCACTCTCTTTTGATCTTTAAGAATAGACTCAACAACAGAAGCTGCTGCTGCACCCGGAGCATACCATGCTGAAGTACCTAACAAAGCTGTTAGTGTAGCTCCACCAACCATAGTTGCCTTTACAACTTCTTCTTGTTTCTCTGGAGATAACAAAGTTGAAACGGCAACTCCTTTGCAAGTAGCAAAACGAATTAATGGAATCATAGTAGTATCACCATGTCCACCAATTACCATACAGTCAATTTCTTTTTGGTTTACATTCAACGCTTGAGACAAGTTGTATTTAAAACGAGAAGAATCCAACATACCACCCATACCGATAATACGGTTTTTTGGAAGACCTGTAGCTTTCAACGCTAAATAAGTCATCGTATCCATTGGATTAGCAACAACTACAAGAATAGCATTAGGTGAATATTTCAAAATATTATCGCAAACACTTTTTACAATACCGGCATTTACACCGATAAGATCTTCGCGAGTCATTCCAGGTTTACGAGGTACACCTGAAGTAATTACGACTACATCCGAATTTGCTGTTTGAGCAAAATCATTTGTTACGCCGCTAAGCTTAGTATCAAAACCCAATAATTGGGCACATTGATTGATGTCCATAGCTTTTCCTTCAGAAACGCCTTCTTTTACATCGATCATTACCACTTCATTTGCAATTTGTTTAAAAGTGAGCACATTTGCACAAGTTGCTCCTACATTTCCTGCTCCAACAACAGTTACTTTTGACATAGTTAATAGTTTTTATTTAGTTATTTTATATATGATATTCTCATTCACCACAAAAATAGAATATAATTTGAATGCGGAAAAATTTCTGTAATTAATTTTAGCTATTTTTTTAAAATAAATAATTATTTAAAGCATAATGTATAAGAATGCTCTACTTTATTATACAAATGGTGCACCTTTTAAAATTGTTGTTTTTTTCAAATACTAATTGTTCACTGTTAATTATCAAAACCTTATTATCTTTGCGTATATGGAAACTGTTTTAGAGGACAAAGAATTAGGTCGTATTGAAATTTGGCGAAGTGATCGAGCTACGAGGATAAAAATTCTTATAAAGCCGGATCATTTGCGTATAACTTTACCACGCCATGCCTCCCAAAAGCAAGGACTTGAATTCCTAAATACCGTTCGTCCTAAAATTAAACAGAAGCAAAAAAAAGTAACTAATCAAATTATAATAATTGATGAGGAACGTCCTTTACAAACGCTTTCTTTTGTCACCAAAGTACAAGCCGCGGCTCGCGAGAAGGTATTTTTTCGTCTCAACGAGGGCATTTTATTAATAGAATACCCGCTGAATCAAGACAGCAATTCGGAACAAATGCAGCAATTCTTCCGCAACGGAATAGATTTTTTCCTGCGCAAAGAAGCCAAACGCCTGTTGCCCTCACGTCTATCTCAACTGGCTAAATTAAATGGATTCAACTATACCGATGTGAAGATTCAAAGCAGCAAAACACGCTGGGGAAGTTGCTCGGGAAGAAAAAGCATTAACTTGTCGTACTTCTTATTATTAATGCCGCCTCATTTGATTGATTATGTTTTGTTGCACGAACTGTGTCACACCATCGAGATGAATCACGGAGCCGGCTTCTGGAAATTAATGGACAAAGTAACTGACAACAAAGCCAAAGCCTTGCGAGGGCAGGTAAAGAAATATAGATGCGCGTTGTAAATTGTGCCTTCGACTGCGCTCAGGCACCTATCGGACGTGGTTGAGCGTAAGTTTGCTAACTTGGTGTTATCATTGATATTATAATTAAAGAAATTATCTCAGTTTGCCGACAAACTCTCCCCCTCCCCTTGGAGGTGGTTGAGCGCAGTCAAAGGTGGTTGAGCGCAGTCGAAACCACCATAATAATAAACAACATGATGAACTGGAACTCTCTCCTATCCAACAAACGCTTCGGCATGGAGGATTTGCACTTACGGAACCACGACGACCGCACCGAATTTCAACGCGATTATGATCGGCTTATTTTCTCTGCACCCTTTCGTCGCTTACAAAACAAAACGCAGGTGTTCCCTTTGCCGGGCAGCGTGTTTGTACACAACCGCCTTACGCATAGTTTGGAGGTAGCTTGCGTGGGTCGTTCGTTGGGAAATGGAGTGAGCAAAAAACTGCAAGTTAAGTACGGATCAGATTTCTCTCCTTTTATTGACGAGATTGGAGCTATCGTTTCCGCAGCCTGCTTGGCACACGACTTAGGTAATCCCCCTTTCGGACATTCCGGAGAAAAAGCCATCGCTACTTATTTTTCCGAGGGTGAAGGTGCTTTCTTAAAAGACAGCATGATCGTTCCCGAGTGGAAAGACATCATCACTTTTGAAGGAAATGCCAATGCCTTTCGTTTACTTACACATCAATTCAATGGAAGACGAAAAGGTGGTTTTGTGTTGACCTATTCCACCTTGGCATCCATTGCCAAATATCCTTATTCTTCCTTTTTTGCTTCTGATAAAAAACAAAAATTCGGCTTCTTTCAATCCGAAAAAGAAGACTTTGCACAGATTGCCAAAGAGCTAGGCATGGTGTTGTTGGAAGAAAACAAATATGCCCGTCATCCCTTGGTTTATTTGGTGGAAGCAGCCGACGATATCTGTTACGAAATAATGGATATTGAAGATGCACACAAACTCAAGATTCTTACCACAGCCGAAACCAAAGAGCTTTTAATGGCTTTCGTTCCCGATAAACGCAAAGAAAGAACCCTTGAAACACTGAATATTGTTTCGGATAAAAATGAGCAGATTGCTTACTTACGTTCCACTGTAATTGGCTTGTTGATAGATGCCTGTGTGGATGCTTTTGTAGCAAATGAAGAAGCCATTTTGAAAGGAAGCTTTGATTCATCTTTAATAAAAAATATTCCAACCGAACTCAAAGAAGCCTACGCCATTTGCGAAAAGCTTTCGTTGGATCGTATTTACAAATCAAAGGACGTAGTGGATATAGAGATTGCCGGATACAACATTATTTATACGCTGATAAATAAATTGACAACAGCCGTATTATATCCCGAAAAGGCCTATTCTAAAATGTTGCTCTCCCGCATTCCCGACCAATACCAAACCGACAGCGCCAGTGAATATGGCAAAGTACAAGCCGTACTCGATTATATCTCCGGCATGACGGATATTTATGCCTTAGACTTGTATCAAAAGATAAATGGAATGAGTTTACCAACTTTATAGCACCCGTGCCTTCGACTCCGCTCAGGCACCTGCGAAAATGGTGATTAAGCGTAGTCGGAAAAGGTGATTGAGCGCAGTCGAAATCACCTGACTGATTGTATTTTTCATTTGCTAATTTTCAAATTTTCAAATCAGCTAATTATTTTTTCATCGGAGAAAAATCCCTAATTCATCGATTTTCTATTTTATCTCCATACTTCCACCTTTATCTTTGCATCATCAATTTTAAACTAACCAAAAAATTATGAATATGAAAAAAGATCGTGACCTTTGTCATCGCCACCGTTCGTGTTATCATGGACTCGGATTTGCCACCTTGCTAATCATTGCGGGTGTATTGCTCCTTTGCACCAAATTAAACTTTATTCCCGCCAGGTATATTGATGCCCTTATTTCCTGGCAAATGTTAGTAATCCTGATTGGTGTTGTTTCTCTTGTTAAAGGCCATTTTTATAGTGCTGTGGTATTCATTACAGCCGGCACATTCTTTATCATTCCTGAAATAGGAAAAGTATCGGGCAACTTTATAGGCACCGTGCCACCCAACTTCTTACAATTGTATTGGCCTGCTTTACTTATCGTAGCCGGAATTCTGGTTGTTATTCACCGCATTTTTCCTCCAATAAGAAAATTCAATATGATGGAAGAAAGATTCCGTATGCATGCTGAAGCCCACGGAAGAGGAGACAGATTTAAACACTCGCACCGATGGGAAACGGAAGACGGCTTCGTAAACAAAAGCAGTATTTTTGAAAGTGGTGAGCATATTGTGCTAGATCCTGAATTTAAAGGAGGTTCAATCGATACAGTATTTGGTGAAACCAAACTTGACTTGCGCAAAACAAATTTACCTGAAGGAACTACACGACTTGATATAAATGTAGTATTTGGTTCTGTCAATATTTATGTGCCTGCCGACTGGCGCGTGCAACTCAATGTGAATTCTGTATTTGGAGCCTTTGAAGACAAACGCCCATTCAAAGATGCCGATACTGATCCTTCCAGAACCCTTAAAATCTGTGGCGACATCGTATTTGGCGGTGGCGAACTAAAAAACTAAGCAGGATAAATGGTACATCCAATATTCCAAAACAAGTGGTACATAGCAATATTTGTTGCTCTAAGTCTATTGATAGGCTTACTGCAAGCAGCTTTATTGTCACCTCTGGTAACCGTGCCTTGGGCATGGTTACTGCTTGACGGAATGGTGTATGCCTTATTACTCAGTGCTATTTCTATACCGCTTTTTATAGTGGTGCGTTTTGTGGATTTTGCCAAAGGAAGTGAAACGCAAAAGTGGCTCAATACCATTGCCCTCTGCGTGCTCACTATCTTTTGTTGGCTGGGAGCCGGCTTATTTGTTGTGTATGTCTTTCTTCCCAAAGAGCTTTTCATCGCCCTATTGCCCACCATCCCGCTTAAAACAGTGGGCGGCGTGATGCTTTACATCATTATAGTGCAACGCTACATAATGATAATAACGCAAGAAAAAGCCATAGAAGACGAGCAGGAGCAAGAAGAGATAGCCGAAATGATAGCCGAACCGGAATCGTTGGAAGCCTCAACTGCGGTGGAGATAATAGACCGTATCGCCGTGAAGGTGGGATCAAAAATCCATGTAATAGCCGTGCCGGACATTCTCTATCTGCAAGCCGAAGGCGACTATGTAATGATACACACCGCCGACGGACGCTACCTCAAGGAGCAAACCATGAAATACTTTGAGCAACACCTGCCGGGCAATAAATTTGTGCGAGTACACCGTTCCTGCATCGTGAATGTAGAAATAATCTCACGTGTGGAACTCTACGAAAAACAAAACTACCTACTCTCCCTCCAAAACGGGCAAAAGATAAAAGCCAGCACCACGGGCTACAAATTGCTAAAGAAGACACTAAGTCTGTAGGTTTTGAATTTAAATAAGAAAAGGTATCTCGGGTTTCGGGATACCTTTCTTTGTTAATATTACGACTGCTCTTCCAAAACAAATTTCCAGGCACAAGCACAACTTTCATCCGTAACCTCAGGGAAACAGCTAATCGCTGAGCATGCAATCCGTTCATCAATTACTTTCGCAAAATAAGCATGTTCAATCATGCCTACCGATTTGCAAGGATGATAAGGCATATTCTTATTTCTTCTGGCTGACTGAACACGACATTCAACAACCCGATAAATTAACACGTTAGTTTCACCAATAAACTCAACGTTAGGATTAGCCAAAGCCGAAAAGCGGATTGACAAGGCCTTTTTTAGTCCATCAAGACCCGAATGCTCCGGCAACTGCAAGAAGTTTTTAATCCTTCGGGCTTCTGTTTCCGTAAAATACCGCCAGGCATTCCGATCATGCTGCATGGCTGCATCCATTCCTATTTCTCGTTCTATTGATTGAAACCAAACACCATCCAATGCATAGATATTGCGGGCATATATCTGCACCAATTCTTTCAATTCTTCTTTTGATAAGTCGTCTAATGTCATGCTATTATAGAATTACAGTACGGCTCAAAGTTAGTAAAGATGCGGACATCAAAAAAGGTATCTCGGGTTTCGGGATACCTTTTTCTTATTATGTCTTCGGTCGAGATTTATATTTGCAAACCGTGCTTCATCTTTCGTTATTCCTTTTTTACAGGCTCGGATTTGGAGATTTTAGCCAGCAATGGGAAAAGTTTTATTCTCAGGCTATTTCACACAATATTTTATTGTTTCGTGATAGTCAGTATTTTCTTTTCTTAAATCAAAAACATAGATACCGGGATTAATTGAATTTAAATAGAACTCTTTAGATTCAGTTATATTGGTATTTTGCCAAACAAGCATCCCCGTTTCATTATAAACTTGTACTTCATATTTGTTATTTGATACGTTATCCGACAAATCGAAGCTAAGTTTAATATCTTTTCCTGCAGTCTGAGACACGGACATGATATGCTTATTCATTTTTTCTATTTCTTTATTGTCTGTTGCTGTACAAGTACCCTGATAAACCAATCGACTTATTGGAACCGATATTCCGTTAATACTGCCACTTACAGTTACTAAAACATCATCATGTATTAAGCTAAATTCATCATCAACGCCATCAACAATTAGATAAAACGCGATGCCATTATTTACAGTAGAAGTATATGCCTTAGCACTTAACAATAATGAATCTTGATATGTAACCGCGGTATCTAAGATCACATTTACACTTTTTGAATAAGTATCATACATCGAATCCCTTTCCTTGGATTGAATCTTAACATTATATTTCGTTATGTCCGGGTTTTGTATATCAAACGTATACGGTTTTGTTTTTATGCTATTAAATGACTGCGAAGTTACACAGCTTAAGCTTACTGAGTCCATATTAACCAAATTTGAATTAAAATAAACCGGCACAGAATATTTCTCTGGACCCAGTTGTTTTATAGATCTAAAATCAATAGCTAATGGCATTACATTCGCACTTTCAGCTATGATGCAATTCACCTGACCACCATTAATCATTTGCAAAAGAGGATTAATATCCGATTTACTTAACACACCATCTTTAGCTTTAACCGTTAGTACAAAGGAGGTGCCACTACGAGGCCATGTGTCCATTGTATAAGATGAGAACAATGCTTCATTTGATGAAGCATTCCAATATGTATTACCATTGCCCGTTATATTAAGCACCTCTATATTAGATGAATATTGCAAAGCCATATCTAGACCTATAACATCTTCACAAGGAGAACTATAAGTTATTGGTATAGAAAAAATGCCGGGACTAGTTTCGGTTATCTTCGAGTAATCAATTATATGATAAGGCTGGTCAAATGGTGAAGATATTGAATAGACTGCAACTAAAATAATATTGGCTAGAATAGTTAATACTATTCGCAAGCTCATTTTTCTTAATAGGATAGTTTTCATAGTTGATAGATTTTATGGTTCATATATCTTATAGATGCAAATACTTAAAAAGGTTACAGTTCAAAATAGTTAAAAAAACAAAAATAGACATAAAAAGATATTTTAAGTGAATATTCGAATATGTTTTGTGTTTGTTCTTTATAATCAAGAAATTACTTTGTGCAGTAGTAAAAAACAAAGAGAAACCCACGTTCGGTGTAGGCTTCAGCCTGCATTGTAGCTAAAAGCAAGCTCCCGTTGCTTGTGCAGATTTGCAATCTGTGTCACACCAATCACACATCAAATTTAAAACTTTTAAATTCATACCCACCACTTTACCCCAACTATTTTGTTAAAATCACTCACCACCTAGTAAGTTATACATCTGATCTATTGTATTATACATCTATAAAACGTATTAGATAGCTAATCTATTTCAATGCATTTGGTCCGTTTTTTCTTTGATATCAAGTGTGTTTTCTTTGATATCTTCTGAAGTTTCTTTGATATCGTGCGTGATTTCTTTGATATCGTCTGATGTTTCTTTGATATCAAGCGTGATTTTATTGATATCTTCCGAAGTTTCTGTGATATCTTGCATGATTTCTTGGATATCTTCCGTGATTTCTTGGATATCTTTTGGATTCTCCTCGATTCCAACCGTGTTTTCTTGGATTTCTTCCGAAGTTTCTTTGATTTCTTCTGCGTTTTCTTTGATTTCTTCCGTGATTTCTTGGATATCAAGCGAGGTTTCTTTGATATCGTCCGAGGTTTCTTTGATATCAAGCGTGATTTTATTGATATCTTCCCAAGTTTCTTTGATATCAAGCGCGTTCTTCTCGATTTCAACCTGAACACTCTCGATTTCAAGTGGGGGAATTCTTGTCCCAAGTGAAGTTTTATTGATATCAAACGGGGGAATATTGATCCCAAGTGAGGGAATTAGGATTTCAACAGGGGATTTATTGATTTCGGGAAGGGCTTATTTCGTTGGTAGTGATATAAATTCCTATACAGATGCATGGCATGAGTCTATACTTATAAAACAAAATAAGGATGCAAAATTGAACCGCACCCCTTTTTTCGTTTATGAAATAATTTTAAGTAATCTATTTCAATTATCCTCCTTATACATGGATATTATTGTTTTAATCCAAATATAAATAAGCAGAGGGAAAACTATAATAATTAACCTGTTGTAATTAAAAGCTTTTTCAAAGTCAAAATGAAGTACTGAAAGGACTGCACGAGTAATTCCACAACCATAACAATCTCTTCCGGTAATATTTTTATAAATGCATATAGTATGTTGCTTCACCAACCATTCTAATGGAACCAGGTAAAGAAAAAAAGGTATCATTATAACGAATAATCGAAACAGGTTATAAACTACCCTGTTTTTTCTAATAATACCGTTAAATAAACTTATTATATCCATAATCAAAAAAGGCTGCAAATTATTAGTTTGCAGCCTTCAATATTGTTATACAAATGCAATTGCTTGTGTAAATTTCTTAAAATTATATTTCTTTGCTCTTGCTTTCGCTGTAGTGATATCAGCTAAATACCAAATAAAGCATCCATATCCGGTTAAAACCTTCAAAATACCCTTACCCATATCATCTAGCCAGAATCTTTCTAATCCAAACAAAATTGCAATTAAAAAAATTGTTGATGGTTTTTGTAATTCAATACCTTGAATTAAATAAAACTTTTCATCATCTAGTTTTTGTAATTGTTCTTTAATAACCATTAAATCCTGTGGATTAAAATTTTCCGCATTCATACCAATAAACATGTCTACTTTAGCCTTCTCCATAATAACAAATTTTTTATTCCTTACTCTTTTTTGGGCTTTTCAGGTTACGCCTCGTTATTTTAAAGTGGACATATTCTCCGCTTTATTTTTTATAGTTCTCAAATTTATAAATTTATTTAAAATATGCAAGAAAAATATCATGATTTGTGATTTGTTTCTGCTGAATAACATAAGACACTTAAAATGAGAGGAATTTTTGCTTAAAATAAAAATAGAAATACCTGATTGTTTGCAATAGAGCATTTCTAGTTTGTTTCAACGGAAATTTTTATAAGAAATCCCTGACGTTAGGGATTTTTATTTTACCCCAATAAAGTATCTGTAAAGGAGGATTTATTCGCCTTGGACGCTGCCCTAGTCTTAAATATAGTTGCCCCTCAGGCACAGCAATATCACAAACCAAGCACCCCGACAAAGTCGGTAATCAAAAAAATCCTTATACGACAGGGTGCTGTTTGAACGAAGTCGACCGAAGGGAGACGGAGTGAGTTCAGCCTGTCATGTTTTTCTTTGTTTCGTTTCTTTTGCGCCAAAAGAAATGAAAAACCAGCGTTAGCAATAAATCTTTATTTATTGAAATGCAATAATTATCGCATATTGCGATTTGCAATATTATTCTATATTGCCTTACAGGGTGCCATGTGAATGACGGATTTTCTAACCTAGGGCGTTGCCCTAGGCTAAAATATATATGCCTTTCAGGTAAAAAATAAGTATCTTTGCTTCTCATCATATTCAAAAATGGATACGCAAACCAACCCTCAACTACAACTCGCTTTCGACTTCGTTCAATACACCGGACAGCATATTTTCCTCACCGGAAAAGCAGGTACGGGTAAAACCACTTTCTTGCGTAACCTTAAATTGAAATCTCCCAAACGCATGATTGTGGTTGCACCAACAGGTGTGGCAGCCATCAATGCCGGCGGCGTAACCATTCACTCCTTCTTTCAGATTTCTTTCGGTCCACAAATAAATATAGACAGTGCCCCTGCCGAAGAAAAACGCTTCAACCGCGAAAAGATAAACATCATCCGCAGCCTCGATCTCTTGGTGATAGACGAAATAAGTATGGTGCGTGCCGATCTGCTCGATGCCATCGATGGCGTGTTGCGTCGCTACAAAGACAGAAGCAAACCCTTTGGCGGTGTGCAATTATTAATGATTGGCGACTTGCAGCAGCTCTCGCCTGTGGTAAAAGACGACGAATGGAACTTACTCCGTTCGAAGTATGAAACGGTGTATTTCTTTAGCAGTCAAGCCTTGCGTCAAACACGATTTGTAAGCATAGAACTCACACATGTATTCCGTCAACAGGACAATCATTTTATTTCCATACTCAACAAAGTGCGCGAAAACCGCCTCGACCAAGAAGCCCTCGAAGCACTGAACAAACGCTACATTCCGAACTTTCAACCCACAACGGACGAAGGCTACATCACCCTTTGCACACACAACGCACAAGCGCAACGCATCAACGACAGTAAGCTGCAACTACTCACCGGGAAGTCAAGCCGCTTCAAAGCAACGGTAGAAGGTAACTTCCCCGAATACTCTTATCCAACGGAAAATGAATTGTATTTGAAGGTGGAAGCCCAAGTAATGTTTGTCAAAAATGATTTATCTCAAGACAAATTGTTCTTTAATGGCAAGATTGGTAAAATCACCCGCATCGTAGAAGATAAGATCTTTGTGCAATGTCCCGACGATGATAAAGAAATAGCTGTTCTCCCTTTAAAATGGGACAATGTAAAATACACCATCGATGAGAAAACCAATGAGATAAAGGAAAACATTGAAGGTTCATTCATACAATATCCGCTTAAATTGGCTTGGGCTATCACCATCCACAAAAGTCAGGGCTTGACTTTCGAACGGGCCATTATCGATGCCGAATCTTCCTTTGCCCACGGACAAGTATATGTAGCGCTGAGTCGTTGCAAAACATTGGAAGGCATGGTACTGAGCACACCCATCTCCAACCGAAGCATCATCAACGACGGAACCATCAATGGTTTTATCCATCAATTAGAACAGAACCAACCGGACGACCAATGGCTAACTGTTTCCAAGCAAGCCTATCAACACGAACTGCTGGCAGATTTGTTCCGCTTCCACCGCACACGCTATTTGGTTAACTCTATCAATAAATTGATGGAAGAAAATACCTCCAGCGTCACCAAACCGTTGATTGACCATTTCAATCAAATGCATGCTTCGGTGCAATTAGAATTAGTAGATATTGCTGAGAAATTTCACGGACAAATAGCACAACTTCTTCCTCAGGAAGCCGATGTAGAGAAGAATGTTGCCTTACAGGAACGCATAGTTAAAGCGGCTGATTATTTTAGTGTGAAAGTAAAAGCCCTTATAGTTGACGGACTGGCTAAAGCCGATTTGGAGATTGACAACAAAGCCGTGCGCAAGCAACTGCAAGACACGGCTACTCGTCTGGCAGACGAAGCTAAATTAAAAATGGAATGCCTCTCGGCTTGCAAAGAAGGTTTTCAAGTAAAAAAACTGCTTGATGCACGAGCCGCTGCCGTGATAGAAAAGAGCAAACCGAAAGAAGGACGCAAGTTCAGTGAAGTACAAAACTTGGACATTCCGCATCCAGAACTTTACAATATCCTTCGCGCATGGCGCAATGCTCACGCCGATGAATTGGGTGTGCCCGCCTTCATGATTTTCTCGCAAAAGGCCTTACTTGAATTAGTGAATTACTTACCCATAGATGGCAAAACCCTAAAGCAAATAAACGGCATGGGAAGCAAAAAGGTAAGTCAGTTTGGTGCTGAGATTATTGAAATCATCTCCGATTATTGTCAAGAAAAAGAACTTGGAAACCAAGAAATCCCCTTGAAAGCAGCACCGGAAAAAAAGAGAAAAGACAGCGAACCCAAACAACCGAAAGAGGATACCAAGCAAGTAAGCTTTAATCTTTTCAAAGCCGGAAAAGATATTGCTGAAATAGCCAAGGAACGAAACATGACACAAAACACCATCGAAAATCATCTGGCACATTTTATTAGTATTGGCGAATTGGATATCAGTTTATTCGTTACAGATGATAAACTTAAACGAATTATTCGTTACTTTGAATCAGCCGAATCCAAAAGTCTGAGCCCTGCTCGTGAAACTTTAGGTGAAGAGTTCAGCTACTCTGAACTAAAGTTTGTGTTGAAGCATTTAGATTATCTGGCAGATAATATGGAAGGAAAATAAAACAACTGAACTATGAGCTTTACAGATGAAAAAAAAGCCTTGCGTAAGGAAATAAAAACACAACTTGCCATTTATAATCCCGAGCAACTTGCCGAGAGTTCGGAAAAGGCATTAAATAAAATAGAGCAAGAAGCCGCATTTCTTAATGCAAAAACGGTGTTGTTGTTTTGGTCTCTACCTGATGAGGTAAACACGCATGACTTTATTGTAAAATGGAGTAAAAAGAAAACGATACTACTTCCGGTTATTGTCAACGATAATCTGGAAGCACATTATTTCGAAGGAAAAGACAAACTGGAAACCGGTTTATATAATATCTCTCAACCGGCCTCGAAATTATATAAAGGAACTATTGATCTGGCAATTGTTCCGGGTCAAGCTTTTGACACTAAAGGACATCGTCTTGGTAGAGGGAAAGGTTTCTACGACAAATTTCTAAGCTCTTTTAATGGATTTAAAATCGGAATTTGTTTTGATTTTCAGTTACAAGAATATATCCCTCACGAAGAATTTGATATCTCTATGAATTTGGTTGTTGCCGGAGAACTAGCGCATTTGTTCTAAACGACCCGCATCCAATCGTATAAAGATAAATAACAGAATAGTAAATCCCCACAAAGAAGACCCTCCGTAACTAAAGAAAGGTAATGGAATTCCGATTACAGGAACAATACCAAGCACCATTCCAATATTGATGGCAAAGTGGAAGAAGAAAATACTCGCCACACCATATCCATATACTCGACTAAATGTTTCTCTTTGCCTTTCAGCCATTTTTAGTATGCGTAGCATTAATGCTAAATACAACCCAATCACTAATACTGAACCCCAAAAACCATGTTCTTCTCCTACAGTACAGAAAATAAAATCGGTATCCTGTTCAGGTACATATTTAAGTTTTGTCTGCGTGCCATTTAAAAACCCTTTACCAAAAAACTGGCCTGAACCAATAGCTATTTTGGATTGAATTACATTATATCCAACACCGGTTGGATCATTTTCCATACCTAACACCACCTTAATACGAGTCTCCTGATGTGGCTCCAACACTCTATCAAAAATAAAATCAGACGAGTAACAATATGCTACAGCACTTAGCATGAAAATAGCAATATAAAAATATATCTTCTTGCGTAGATTAATTGACATCCAAATTAAATATCCAACCGAAAGAACAATCGAAAGGAGTGCAAAATAATTATAATCTATCTTTAAAAAGAAATTTAAACCAATTGCAATTAGAGCAATAATGATGTTTCCAAGAGCTATATATTTTATTTGTCTAATATTTTTCTCGAAAACAATAATAAATCCTAATTGAGTAATAATTATATATATTAAGGATAAAAGCATCCCAAGCGAGCCTCTATCAACTTGTACTAGGTTATCACCAAACCGAATCACAACAATAAAAAGAATTACACAACAAAGTGCCAGGAAAAGAAGTACACCCGGCATCCCTTCTCTATAAAGAACCAAGAAGAAGGCAAGAAATACGAGCGCGGAACCAGTCTCTTTTTGAAGTAAGACCAAAAGCATTGGGAAAAGAATAATAAATACAACCGGAGCATAATTTTTTATTCCCTGAAGCTTATAGTTATATTTACTCATATATTTTGCTAACGCTAGCCCAACTGCAAACTTGCCTAATTCGGCCGATTGAATACTAACCGGTCCAAATACCAACCAAGAATGAGAACCTTTTATATCCGGGGCTAAAAATATAGTGATTACAAGAAGGAAAATCGCTCCTGCATATATAAAATAGGCAAATACATCGTAGATTCGACTGTCAATCATTATAAGAGATGCTGCCAACAAAAAACTACATGCAATCCAGAGTAATTGTCTACCGGCACGCTGACTAAAGTCAAAAATGCTTGGGTGTTCAAAGTCATAGCTGGCTCCGTAAACACTGATCCATCCCATTATAATTAACGCAAGATATATGAATATCGTTGGCCAATCAACTGCTTTTGTTAAACTAATGTTTCGTGACAAATGGCATTAAGTTAGTGTTACTAATTTTTTCTTCTAAGGCTTTTCTACTCGCTTTGAGAGTCCCTTTTAAATATTTTTCCATCATTAAACTGGCAATAGGTGCAGCCCAAGTGGCTCCAAAACCTGCATTTTCAACAAACACGGCAATGGCAATTTTTGGTTTATCTCGAGGAGCAAAGGCCATAAAAATAGAGTGATCTTTTCCATGCGGATTTTGTGCAGTTCCTGTTTTACCACAAACTTCGATACTGTCAATTGCTGCAATAGTAGCTGTTCCACCTGTTACCGCCATACGCATTCCATCAACAGTTGGCTCAAAATATTTTGGTTCTACATTCGTATTTTTTCTGTGAGTATATATAGAATCTATTTTCCCTCCATTAATTTTCTTTACAATATGAGGTGGATACCAATATCCTCTATTAGCCACAGCTGCAACTAAATTTGCTGTCTGAATTGGTGTTGAAACAACTTCTCCCTGACCAATTGCAATAGAAATAATTGTTAATGCTCTCCAACCTCCTTTACCATATATTTTATTGTAAAAGTCTGCATTAGGTATATATCCTCGTTTCTCGTTAGGAAAATCAACTCCTAGTTTATGTCCAAATCCAAAAGAAGTAATATCATCCTTCCATACATTAAATGCATTTTCAGTTGTACCATATTTATTATTGTCAAGCATTGCTCGCAACCCCTGACAATAATAAGCATTACATGAATGTGCTAATGATTCTCGCATATCTAAAGGAGATGCATGACTATGACAACCCACATGTAAGTTTCCAACAGTGAAACCTGAATGACATGGAAATCTTGTTTCTGGAGTAATAATTCCTTCTTGCTGAAAAATAAGTGAATTAACTACTTTAAATGTTGATCCCGGAGGATATCCTGCCATCATAGGCCTATCTAATAAGGGCTTGTATGGATCTGTATTTAATTTAGTGAAATTTTTACTTCGTTGACGACCTACTAAATCCGAAGGATTAAAGGTCGGACTGGAAACTAATGCAAGAATCTCTCCTGTTGATGGTTCAATAGCAACTATACTCCCTATTTTTCCTTTCATCAATTTCTCACCATACATTTGTAAGTCAATGTCGAGAGATAAGGTTAAGTTCTTTCCCGATATTGGAGTTTCATCTAATGCCCCGTTATTATATTTCCCTTTCAATCGCCCACGAGCATCGCGCAATAGGATCTCAACGCCTTTTGTTCCCCTTAATTCTTTTT
>Ga0265338_10000525_pt1 | contig 67650 bp, 66 predicted proteins | sample 42126metaG_FD_193579 | JGI IMG/M metagenome (GOLD analysis project Ga0265338, IMG submission 193579) | Rhizosphere microbial communities from Carex aquatilis grown in University of Washington, Seatle, WA, United States - 4-21-26 metaG | ecosystem: Host-associated > Plants > Roots > Rhizosphere...
ACACGGCCGGCATATCCTTCATGAAACCCTTCTCACGGGCATACACGGCGGTCTTGGCGACGAACTGCGCGTCCACTTCCTTCGTCAAGGCGAGCACCTTTTGGAGCTGGTCCTCGGCGGAGGCGTAATAGGTCGAGTTCAAACAGCCGGTCGCCGCGTATTGGGCGACCCGAAGGCAAGTTCGCTATCATCGATCTCGATCTCTCTAAATATGACCGGCTGGCCTCACGGTTCGGTAAGGAGCAAACCGAGGCCCGCTCATTTCTTAAATCTGGCATCGCCACTCGCAATGAGCATTTCAACCAGTTGATCGAGCAGATCGAGCACGTCGCGATACATGCCAAGGAACCCATCCTTCTGACCGGGCCCACCGGAGCTGGAAAATCCCAGCTTGCCCGGCGGATTTACGAACTTAAAAAGTCCCGGCACCAAATTGCCGGTTCCTTCGTCGAGGTAAACTGCGCCACGCTGCGGGGTGACGCCGCCATGTCGGCGCTGTTCGGTCACGTCAAAGGCGCTTTTACCGGGGCCGTTAAAGATCGCCCCGGCCTGTTGCGCGCCGCCGACGGCGGCCTGCTTTTCTTGGATGAGATTGGCGAACTGGGACTGGACGAACAAGCGATGCTCCTTCGGGCACTCGAAGAAAAACGTTTTCTGCCCTTCGGTGGCGATCGTGAGGTTAGCAGCAATTTTCAATTGATTGCCGGCACCAACCGCGACCTGCAACTTTCCGTGCGTGAAGGCCGCTTTCGTGAAGATCTGCTGGCGCGGACCAACCTGTGGACCTTCCATCTGCCGGGGTTGCGCCAGCGACCGGAGGACATCGAACCCAATCTGGAATACGAGCTGGAACAATTTGCGCGCAAGAGCAGCCAGCACGTCACTATGAGCAAAGAGGTGCGCGAAGATTTCTTGAAGTTCGCGCAATCGCCAGTGGCCAAGTGGTCGGCAAATTTCCGTGATTTAAACGCCTGCATCATTCGCATGGCAACACTCTCACCCGGTGGTCGTATCACAGCGGCGGCGCTGGTCGATGAAATCGCGAGATTAAAAGTTTCGTGGTCCACACCCTCGGCCGCCGGTGATCAGGACGCGATGCTGGCGACCGTCCTTAGTGACAAAGCCAAGGAAAAGCTCGACCTCTTTGACCAAGCCCAGTTGGCTTTCGTCATTCGTATTTGTCGTGAGTCCGCCACACTGTCTGACGCTGGGAGGAAACTGTTCGCTGCCACAAGGGAAAATCGTAAAACCGCGAACGATGCTGACCGACTCCGAAAGTACCTGGCCCGGTTCGATCTCGACTGGCAGAGTGTGAAGCGAGACGTAACCGTTAGCTAATAGAAGTTAAAGAAGCCTCATCCCTCCACTTGAGGTGGGCTCTAATTGTTTGTCCCTCTGAGACAGGTGCCGGCGCATGTCTATCTGCCTGGGTGTGAGCATCACATTTCGCAATTAAATGCAGAATCACCTTCGTAAGGGATTTGTCCGCTATTAATGCAAACCGCAGTTTTGAGCCGAAGTTTGCGGCCAAACACGAAAGAATGAATGAAAACGCAAATTCAAATCTTTCCGGTGCCACTGGCGATCCCCAATTGAAACGTGTTACTCGGCTTCTGCGGCGCGCGCAGGATTCTCTGCACACCGCGCGGGGCAAAACCCCAAGCTACCTGGAATTGGAAGACTGGACAGGAGTTGCGGATGGAACGGTGAAAGATTGGTTCGCCAACAACGGACGACCGACTGCCGAGTTCCTTCTTCAGTTGCTCGAACGAATCAGCGTGGACAAACAGAGCGGGAAGATGAGCGGCGGCGAAAATCAATCGCCGTATTTCGTGGTCATCCTTGCAAGTTATCTCCGTGCCTACAAACGCCACGAGTCGCGTTATGTAGGTGATTGAAGTTAGGCAAATTCAGCGAGACCACGGCAGCGGTTGCTTACCGCTGCGAGTCCAGTTTTTCGTGATACAGTCCGAAATTTTGTGATGCAGTCCAATTTGATTTGAGAAATGACACCAGAATGCGCTCAAAAGCCCTATATTTACAGCGTTTTGAGGATTCTCATGGACTTCTGAAAAATTCTCGTCCACTTCTGAAAATTCTTATGCACTTCTGAAAACCACAACCGCCCTGCAACTCCTCGGCGCTTGCCGTGTGATGCGGCGCGCGGAACGGCCGTTGCGTCACCAATACCTGCCCGGCTCATCAGGGCTTCGATGCTGTGGATCTTCGTCGTCTCCATCGCCTCGCCCGCGACGCAAACTTTAATCCAATTCCAGCGCGAGGCGGCGCTTCAGATCTTCCGCGTGCGCTCGCAGCTCCTTGACCCTGGCCTCGCTTGGCGAAATTGAGAACCATTCCTTCGCCTCTTCGTCAGTTGCGAGTTCAAGATAATTGTCCTGAATATCCCGCGGGGAATTCCCACTCTCCAGCGAGGTTTGCTTGATGTCTCCGGTTTCGGCAACACGGTAGGTAATATAGCTGTTCCGGAAACGGTTTGCCCCAGCCTTGATGTTACGCCTTTTCGCAACGCGATCCCAGGCCTGAAATACCGACTGCGGAGTAGACCACCGCCAACAGATTCTACCGGTCAAGCCATCGAACGGTTCCAGCCATTTCCTGAGGTTGGGCGGAATTGGAATGATGCGACGTCGTTTGGATTTGGTGATCTCCCGTGGCAAAATAATGTAGCCCTTTTTCAGCGACACATTCTCATGCTTCATCTCACAAATCTCTTCCGTCCGAACGCCACTGAAGGCCTTGATCGCCATACCCGGCACCATGCGCACCGACGCGACATTCAAGAGATCATCCATCTGATCAGGAATGAATATCTCATTGTCTTTCTTAATTTCTTGGACACGATTTGTGCCAGCGGCCTCGGTGCCAAGATCCTTCGGCAAGTGCCCATTCTTTCGGCCGTAATTGAAAAGCTCAACGACTGCGTTTCGATAATTATTTCGCGTTCTCCCGGATATGGGTTGTCCCCGCTTGGTTTTCGACAGTGATTTCAAACTACGCAACCAGCCATCAATTTGAGAACCTGTGATGTCGCCGATGTCTTTCGGAAATGAAGAGGCAAACCGCCCCAAGCGAACTTCCAAATCTCGCAAATGATAGTCACCCCTCCTATCAGCTTCGAGATCCGTGATCATTTTTTTAACCAAGTCTGGAACCTTTATTTTCTTGATCCCCTTCTGAGCATATTTTTGGTAGAATCGCCCAACCTCTCTGAGATCGGCATTTTTTACGATGCGCTTAGTGTCGGCGTATTCACGGGTTGCTGCGTCCAAAGCAACTTTCAATTTCTTTATATTTTGCAGCGCCGCGAGGTAAATTCTCCGATCCTGCCCAGTCAAGGCCAAGGCTTCCATGTCGCCGTTCGCCAGCTTGATTGCGATGGCGTTGGCCCATGTTTTCGCATCCCGGAATGTGCTCTTGCGATCCCGGCATCGTGTGCCGTGCAGCGAATAGTCGACAATCCACGAATGGTACCAAGTGCGATTAACTTTCTGCGGGCTGAAGCGGATCGTTACCACGACGGAGTCGACCCTGACAAGCACGGGGGCCTGCTTTGCGGGCCTCCGTTTGGATTGTTTTTGCTTGTTTGCCGAGCGTGCCATAAACGTCACTATTTGGCACTAAAATGGCACTAAAAATCAAGACAATTGATTTAACCCTCGATTTTATTGGAGCGGGTGAAGGGAATCGAACCCTCGTCTCAGCCTTGGGAAGGCCACATTCTACCATTGAACCACACCCGCCTTCGCGGCCAAACCGCTGCCGCGCGACCAGCCCGATCAGACCTGACAAGCTTCTATCAGACCGCTCACCGGCTGGCAACAAGGTTTGCAAACACTCACCGAGCAACGGCATCCAGCCGGCTGATGGCTTCCCGCAAACTGTGTTCGATCAATTGCTGCTGTTCGGGTGAAGTGATCCGGCTGCCGTCCCGTTCGCGCACATAAAAACTGTCAATGGCCGCGCCCCGTTCGGTCACGATGCGGGCGCCGGAAATGTCGAGGCGCAGTTCGGCGAACGCCTGGGAAATGGCGTAGAGCAGGCCCAAACGGTCCTCGGTCTCGATCTCAATGAGAGTGCGGGTGTCGGAAGCCTCATTGTCGAAATACATTTGGGTGGTGATCCGCTCGCCGGCATAAGCCTGATATGCCGGCCGGGCCACGACCTGGCGCGCGATGAGCGTGGGCAGGTCAACGGCTTCATTGTTCAACACCACGGCGAGCAGGCTGCCGAATTTCTCGTTCTGTTCGCGGGCGGCGAGGTTGCCGGTCCTGGCGTCATTGACAAAAAATTTATCCAGCACGATGCCATCCCGGCGCGTGAAAATCTGCGCACTGAGGATGTTCAGTCCAACGGCGCTGAAGGAGCCGGCAATTTTGCTGAACAAGCCTGCCCGGTCCCAGGTGCAGACCTTGACCAGGTTGTAGCCGCGATCCGGTTCGTCCTGCCAGGCGGTCGCGGGCGACAGCACGCGTTCATCCTCGAGGATTTGACGGCGCATGAATTGATGCGCCAGTTCGAGGTCGCCAAAGATGTCCCGGGCCGTGTGAATTTCAAAATAGCGCGCCGGCAACGCGGTGAAATGCGCGGTGATTTCCTCGTCGCTAATTTGTTTGGACGCCAGCTCACGGACCTCCTGCTGGAGCAGTTCGCGCTGCTTTTCCGAGGCGCGGACGAATTCCGTGCCGCCGGTCAGCAGCGTCAGGGCGCGCGCGTGCAGCTGCCAGAGCAGCAGGTCCTTGAAGCTGTTCCACAGCTTGTCACTCGTGCCCTGCGAATCGGCGAAGGTGAGCAGCGTCAGCAGATTCAGTGCTTCGGGAGTTTTCAGTTGGCGGGAAAAATTGCGGATGACTGCGGGATCGTCCAAGTCGCGCCGTTGGGAAACGCTGGCCATGAGCAGATGATTGGCGATAATCGTCCGCAAGGTGTCGGACGCCGGTCCGTCAAGTTGCAGGCGTTTGGCGGCGCGCATGGCCATTTCCGCGCTGACCTCGGCGTGGCGGCCCTGCTTGTGATGTTCCGATTTGCCAACGTCGTGCAGGAGCAGGGCAAGGTAGAGCAGGCCGGGCCGTTCCAGACTTTGGAACGTGGCCGAATAATGTTTGTAAGGTTCGTCCTGGGCCTCCCAGATCCGGTCGAGTTGTTCCAAGCAGACGAGGGTGTGCTCGTCCGCGGCGTATTGGTGGTAAAATTCATGTTGCACCAGGCAGGTGAGCCGGCCGAATTCGGGGATATATTTGCCGAGCAGGTTCACCTCGTGCATCGTGCGCAGGATCGGCGCAACGCTCCCGCGCCGGGCGAGGATGGTGAGGAATGTCTCGCGCACGTGCTCATCGTTCAAAAACTCGCGGTCCACGAGCGACAGCTGGTTGCGGATGAGCTGTGCGAGGTCGGGATGCAGTTGCAACCGGTGCTGTTGCGCGTGAAGAAAAACCCGCATCAGACGGCGAGGCTGGTCCCGAAAAACGCGGTTGGAGGCGGCGCGGATCTCCCCGTCCATGAACAGGAAGCCGTCCACCGGCTCCACCGTCCGGGTCCGTTTGGGCAGCCAGCGTCGCAGGGAAAGTTTTCCCTCGGCCGGCGGCGAGACCAAGGCCATGCGTTGCTCCAGCGTGCGGGTGATGAGCAGGATGTTCCGGGTGTGCGTGTAGAGATCACGCATGAATTTCTCGATGCGCTTGCTCGGGGAGCGTTCCTTGTAACCGAGGGCGCTCGCGACGGCCGGCTGCAGGTTTTTGCCCAGGACATCGACCGGCCGATTGACGTGGTAATGCAGTTCCGTGCGGACGCGCAGCAGAAAATCGTAGGCGGCCTCCAGCTGCCTGCGCTCCGTCTCGGTGACGAACTCGCGCTCCTGCAGTTCCTTCAACGAGCGGGTGCGGTATTTGAAGAACGCCATCCAGAACAAATTCTGGAAATCGCGCAGGCCACCGCAGCCGTTTTTGATGTTCGGCTCCTGCATGCAGGCCGAGTTGCCGAACTTGCTGCGCCGCGTTGTTTGATCTTCCAGCCGCATCGCGATGTATTTGTCCTCGAAGCCGACGACGCATTTGTTGACGACGGTCCGTTGAAACTTGTTGAACAACGCTTCGTTGCCGACGATCAGCCGCGCCTCGATGAGCGAGGTCTTGGATTGCATGTCCGTGTTGGCGACCTTCACACAATCCTCGATGCTCCGCACCGCGTGCCCAACCTTCAGGCCTACATCCCAGAGCGGATACAGCACGCCGTCAATCAATCTGGACAGATACGGCAGCGGCCGGCCCGCGGCGATCTGGCCGTCGTGCAGGAACATGAAGTCGATGTCGCTGTGCGGGTTGAGTTCCGCCCGGCCGTAACCGCCGATGGCCACGAGCGCCATCGGTGGAAATTCCTTTTGCGCCTGCGGCGACAGGCTGCCGCGCGCCGTTTCCCAAAGATGCCGCAGCATCGCATCGAGGATGGCCGCGCGCGCCTGGCAGATTTCCCGCCCGCCCGCGCCGGAGCGATGCAACAGCTTGAGCCGGTGCGTCTCGACCTTGAGAAAACCCTTGTAGCGGGCCAGCTGCCCTGCCGGGTCGCTGTTCGGCGGCGCCGGCAGACGCACCTTGGCGTCATCCTCGATTTTTTTGATCAACCCCTGCACGGGCGCATAAGTTGGGGAGAAAATGAGTCCAAAGCAAGCCGCGGTCGCATCTTCCTTCGTTCCCGCTCCTGTAACTTCAAGCCGGGCCGGGGCACGAGTGATCCGAAACAGCGAAACCTTTCCGTGTGCGCGGCGTTTGTTACACTTTGCGCGCAATGCCAGAACAACCCGACCCCGATGCCGTCCTGATGATGCGAGTCAAGCGCGGCGACCGGGCCGCGTACACCGGGCTGGTGGAAAAATACAAGCAGCCGGTGATGAATTTCATCTACCGCACGCTGCGGGACGAAACCGAGGCCGAGGATCTGGCGCAAACGGTTTTCCTGCAGGTTTACAAATCCCGGAGCCGGTACCAGCGGACCGCGAAATTTTCCACCTGGCTCTTCACCATCGCGCGTAACCTGTGCCTGAACGAACTCCGCCGCCGCTCGCGGCATCCCTCCGAATCGCTCGAGGAAACGCACGCCGATAACGAGGACCAGCCGCAGCGGCAATACGAGGACAAGAAGAATATTCTCCCGACCGAAAACCTGCTGCACGGCGAGCTGGCGCAAAAAATCGAGGAGGCGCTCGCCGACCTGCCTGAAAACCAGCGCAGCGCCATCCTGCTCTGCCGGCAGGATGATTTGAGCTACGAGGAGATCGCTGAAGTTCTGGACTGTTCGCTTTCGGCCACCAAATCACTCATCCATCGCGGCCGGGAAACGCTCAAGGAAAAGCTCAAGCGCTATTTGAGCACCGGCGATTGGAGCGCGTAGGCTGTGCTAGTCCTCGTCAATGACCTTGACGAAGTCCGGCAGCTCGGCGCCGTTTTCGAAATTGTGCCATTTGCCGTCCCGATGATAGAAGGCCAGACAACGGCGGCTGTCGCACTGAACCAGGAACGGTCGATGAAACATTGCCGGTGGTTCTTCGCTTCCGCTGCTGCACGCCACATATTCAATGTCGTTGTACATCTTGTCCGTACCCTCGTCGCCGGCGTGGGCACCGACCAACCGGAAATTGCCGACTGATTAGCGATAGTTGCCAGCCGGGTTTGGAGTGCGGGCGTGGTCCACTGGTGCGTGATTGACAGCACCAAGCTGAATGATTTCAGCGCCATAGGTGCGGTATATTTGTAGAAAACCAGTCTGATAAAATTTTCCAAGCTCCGTCAGGAGCGACATCGTGAGAATATGCCGCTCCTACGGAGCTGTTTCATTTTGCGGATGGCAGGCTACAAAGATTCCGCGCCGACGGCGCTCCGAAATGGCGGACGCGAACCGCTCAAGGAAAAACTCAACCGTATCTGTAAACCGGCGAGTGGAGTGATTAGCTTACTCGGTTTCAGCCGTGGCAACTCTAATTAGGCCGTTTGGCTTTGAGTGGTTTGTTCTTCTTGAACAAGTTTAATGCGCGATTAGTAGCATTGAGGTGGCGAAGCCTCTCGCCTTTTTTCTCGAATTGAATAAAAGTCTCAACGTATCCAATCCACGTATCAAGTCCTTGCCATTCGAAATGACGAATGATGTTGGACGATAGAGCCAAAACAGATTCAGGCTCTATTTTACGAATGCATTCAGTTGCCGCATCTGAAGCAAAGGCTAATATTCCCGGCCCCGAAGACCGCTCAGTCTCAACCGCTTCATTAAGTGCAGCGCCGTAAACACGAGCACAGCTCAAGTTATTGTGTTGGCTTATTAGTTTGTCAACGTGGTCGTAATCAACCCATTTTACATCGCCCAGCGCAATACCACCACGGACAAGAATTCCGTCAGACATCCAGTTTCCGCATAACAATTTCAGAACATCCAAGAATTCTTTAGGCGTGTTCGAAGGTGTCGTTAGAATAACGCAGTCAGAAAATGCAGCAAATCGTGAGCTTGGGTGTTGATGCGCTGCTACAAAAACAGCCCCAGAAAAATCCAAAGCATGGAGGTCGCTAAATTCACCATGAGACACCAAATCTTTTGTTCCGAGTATGTCAAAATATGCCGCGAAATGATTCATGTTGGCATTTGGACTGATTATTTATCTCGCTTCAACAGAAATTCCGCCAGAGCTTCGAGGGCGACGGCCTTGCCTTTGAACAGCTTCAGCGCGGCAAAGGCCCTGGCGGTCAGTTGCGCCGCAATCTTTCGCGATTTTTCCAGGCCGACAATTGCCGGGTAGGTCGCTTTTTGCACCACCACGTCCTTGCCCGCCGTCTTGCCCAGTTGCTCGCTGGTCTGCGTCACGTCGAGAATGTCGTCAATCACCTGGAACGCGAGCCCGACGTGATAACCGAAATCCGTCAGCGCCTTGAGCTGGGCAGGCGTGCAGTTGGCGCTCATGCCGCCGAGCCGCACGGAACAGCACAGCAACGCAGAGGTCTTGCGCTCGTGGATGTAACGGAGTTCGGCCACGGAAAGTTTCTTACCTTCACCTTCCAAGTCCGCCACCTGCCCGGCAACCAGTTGCAGCGAGCCCGCAGCCTTCGCGATTTCCAGGATGAGGTCGCGATGCGGGTAGCGCGGCCAGCCTTTGGCCTGCGCGGCGATTTCAAACGCCTGCGTCAACAACGCGTCACCGGCCAGCACGGCGATGCCTTCGCCAAACACCTTGTGGTTGGTCGGCTTGCCGCGGCGGAAATCATCGTTATCCATCGCGGGCAGGTCGTCGTGGATGAGCGAATAGGTATGGATGCACTCGACGGCGCAGGCGAGGGGCAGAGCGTCGGCTTCGCGACCGCCGCAGGCCGCCGCCGCCGCGAGGCAGAGCGCCGGTCGCATCCGTTTGCCGCCGGCAAAAAGCGAATAGCGCATGGCCTTGTGGATTGTGGCGGGCCGGACTTTCTCGCCGGGCAGGAATTTGTCGAGCGCGGCGTTGACGGTTTGGGTGCGGGTGGCAAGGAATTGCTGCAAATCGAATTGGGTCTTGGCGGACATGACGGCTTGTTTTAGAAAACGCCCCGCATTCACGCAAGTTTTAAGGGGATTTTTCTTATTGCATTCGGGGCTGGCTCAATTAGAATCCCCGGCTCTGGATATCAAAAATTATTGTGAACGCTGAACTTTGCAAACGAGCCGTCGAAAAGGTCGGCAACCCGAACGTCCTGGTGAACCTCATTTCGCGCCGGGTGCGCCAGTTGAATTCCGGTGGTGGCGGCGCGTGCCGTCCGCTCATCGCCGACGTGGGAAACCTGGGCGCCGCGGACATCGCGCTGCGCGAGCTGCTCGAGGACAAAATCGGCTGGGAAATGCCAGAACCGGTCGAACTGGTCCGTCCGCTGCCCAAGAAGCGCAAGAAACGCTAAGAATTTCATCCGCAGATTGCGCAGATGTTAAAGCCCGCTGCGAAGCGGGCTTTTCTATTTCCCCTGCCACGCATTTTTTAATCCGTGAAATCTGCGCAATCTGCGGATAAACTAACTTCCATGGCCGACATCGTGACCAACCACAAAGCCCGGCGCGATTATCACATAATCGAAACGTTCGAGGCGGGCATTGTGTTGCACGGCACGGAGGTCAAATCGCTGCGCGCGGGCAAGGGGCAGATTGCCGACGCCTTCGCGCGCGTGGAGCGGGATGAGGTCTGGCTCTACAGCGCGCACATCGACGAATACTCGCATGGCAACCAGCAAAACCACCAGCCCAAGTCTCCGCGCAAACTGCTCCTGCACCGGTCCGAGATCCAGAAACTGTTCGAGCTGGCCTCGGTCAAGGGCCACACGCTCGTGCCGCTGGCGTTTTACTGGAAGAACGGCAAGGTGAAGGTCTCGCTCGCCGTCGGCAAGGGGAAGCAGGAGTTCGACCAGCGCGAGGACTTGAAAAAACGCGAATCCGAACGTGATATGAAACGTGCGACGATGAAATGGTCCAAGGGAAGGTAAGATGAATCGCCGCATGAAAATTCGCAGCGGCTTTCGGCAGAAAGCAGCATTCATAAGTTTTTCGAAATGGGCGGCGCTCTGCCGAGATGCCGCTACGATAATCCTGCTGGTGTCGGCAATCACCGCGACGGCGCAGCAATCCACCAATCGTCCGGCCAGTTGGGCACGCAAACTTTCGGTCGCCGGGATCAACAACTGCTATCAGGTGACCACCAACCTGTATCGCGGCGCCCAGCCGACCACAGAAGGCATGAAATACCTGAAGGCGCTGGGCATCCGTACGGTCATCAACCTGCGGGCATTTCATTCGGATAAGGACGAGATCGCCGGCACTGGACTGAAAAGCATACGCTTTGAAACAAAACCGTGGCACGCCGAGGAGGAGGATGTCGTCGGCTTTTTAAAGGTGGTTGCGGACACGAACAATCTGCCGGTCTTCATTCATTGCCAGCGCGGCGCCGATCGCACCGGCATGATGTGCGCCATGTATCGCATCGTGATGTGCGGCTGGACGAAGCCGGAGGCGATTGCGGAGATGAAAGACGGCGGCTTCGATTTCAATCCGGCCTGGCGCGCTCTGGTCAACTTCATCGAAAAGGCCGATATTGCGGACATCAAACGGCGGGCCGGACTGGCCGGGGAATAGAAGGCGAGAACGGAAGGTGGTGGCGGAGGTTGAGGATGCAAAAAAGGACGGCGTTAATCGCCCTCCTTCATCTTCAATTCTCTATTTTCGCCCGGTCAGGCCTTGGCTGCCGCCGTTTCGGGCTTCTTCCAGTTCCGTTTCGGGGCCTTGGTGACGAGTCCTTGTTTGAGGGCGCTGGCGGTGACGCGGATGTAGCGGACTTCGCCGCTGGGCAGGAGGGCCTTCACGCGCTGCAAATTGGGCATGAACCTGCGCTTGGTTATGGCCGTGATGTGCGTGCCGATGCCGCCGCTTTTCTTGGCCTTACCCGAGCGCCAGATGATGCTGCCCTTCATCGGGCGTTTGCCCGTCACTTCACAAATTCTTGACATATATTTTCAGTAATGAGTCGCAAAGACTAGCAGTAAAACTCGCCATGGCAAGCATTTTTCGGCAAATTCTGCGTGCCTTCGGCCGTGGCCGCCCGTATCTTCCCGCCGCTTTATGGCCACTTTAATACCTTTTGCCGCGCTGCGGCCGAAATCCGAACTGGCGGCGCAAATCTGCGAGTTGCCCTACGACGTCATGTCGTCGGACGAAGCGCGCATCCTTGCCGCCGGCAACCCGCTCAGTTTTCTCCATGTCAGCAAGCCGGAGATTGATCTGCCGGCGGGCACCGATCTTCATTCGCCTGAAGTCTATGCGAAGGGCCGGGAGAATTTCCAGAAACTCATCTACGATGGCGCGCTGAGGCAGGATTGGCAGCCGTGCTTTTATCTGTACCGACAGGTGATGGGCAAGCATTCGCAGGTTGGCCTGGTGGCCGCCGCCGGTTGCGATGAATACCTGCGGGGCATCATCAAAAAACACGAACTGACCCGGCCGGACAAGGAGGACGACCGCGTCCGGCACATTGAAGCCCTGAACTCGCAGACCGGCCCGGTTTTTCTGACCTACCGGGCGGCCGAAAAACTGGACCAGTTCATTGCGAAGAAAATTTCCAAAAAGCCGGAGATTGATTTCGTTGCCAGGGACGGGGTCCGCCACACGGCCTGGGTGATCGCCGACAAGGAAGATCTCGATTTCATCCAGGCGCAGTTCGCGCAGATCCCGTTTCTGTACATCGCCGACGGCCATCACCGCAGCGCGGCGGCGGCGCGGGTCTTTCAATCGCGCCATGGCGCGGGCCATAGCGGACAATTTCTGGCCGTGATTTTTCCGCACAACCAGATGCAGATCCTCCCCTACAACCGCGTGTTAAAGGATTTGAACGGCCGGACCCTGGCGCAGTTGTTGGAGGTGCTCGGCGCGGTTTTTGCAATCGATGCGGCCGGCCAGGCCGTTCCCTGCAACAAACACGAGATCAGTTTTTATTTTCAGGGCAAATGGCAGACGCTCGTTTTCCAGCAGAAGCTGTTGAACTCGGAGGACCTCATCGAAACGCTGGATGTGACGCTGCTGCAAAACAACATTCTCGGGCCGGTCTTCGGCATTGACGATCCGCGGACGAGCAGGCGCATCAACTTCGTGGGCGGCATCCGTGGTACGGCGGAGCTGGAAAAACTCGTGGACAGCGGCGAGTACGCCTGCGCGTTCTCGATGTTCCCGACGAGCATCGAAGACCTGATGAGCATTGCCGATGCCGGAGGCATCATGCCGCCCAAGAGCACCTGGTTTGAGCCGAAGCTCCGCGACGCGATGTTCTGCCATCTGATCTGATTTTTTCTTTCGTTTCTTTTCCGGGGATTCGCGGTTAATAATTCCGCGTGCCATTGAATCGCCTCCAGCGCGGCTTGCGTGCCACCTTTGCGGGTATGGCGGTCAACGTGGTGTTGTCGGGCACAAAACTCGCCGCGGGCATCGTCGGTCATTCACACGCGCTCGTCGCCGACGCGGTGGAATCGTTTGCCGATCTTTTCAGCTCGCTCGTTGTGTGGCGCGGACTCGTGGTGGCGGCGGAGCCGGCGGACGAAGACCACCCCTACGGTCACGGCAAGGCTGAACCGATAGCGTCCGCCATCGTCGCCGCGATGTTGCTGGGAGCCGCGTTGTGGATCGCTCTCAAGGCGTGCGGCGAAATTACGGAGCCGCACCAGTCGCCGGCCCCGTTCACGCTGATCGTGTTGTTGCTGGTGGTGATCGTGAAGGAAGGTCTGTTCCGGTTTGTTTCGCGCGAAGGCGACGCCGTGGACAGTTTGGCGGTCAAATCCGACGCCTGGCATCATCGCAGCGATGCCATCACGTCCGTGGCCGCCGGCATCGGCATCAGCGTGTCGCTCATCGGTGGCAAAGGATTTGAGGCTGCCGACGACGTGGCGGCGATTGCAGCGGCGGGAGTCATCGCCTGGAACGGCTGGCATTTGCTCCGGCCGGCGCTCAACGAACTCATGGACACCGCGCCCGGCCATGAGGTGATCGACCAGATCCGCCAGATTGCGGCCACCGCGCCCGGCGTGGACAGCGTGGAGAAATGCATCGTGCGCAAGGTGGGCTACCAGTATTTCGTGGACATGCACGTGGAGGTGGATCCGCAGATGACCGTGCTTCGTTCGCATGAGATCGCCCATGATGTGAAGGACAAAATCCGCGAGGCCATTCCCGCCGTGACCGACGTGCTGGTGCACATCGAACCGCTCGGCATCGCCGCGCACGAGAGGAAATCAACCGCCAGTCAACGCTAATGTTTGCTGGTCCGTTCAGATTTCAGATGTCGTTTGGAACACCACCGCGGAAGTTCCGGCCGAACAGGAGCGGGATATTGTTATTTCCGGAATCAACCGCCGACAGGTGTTTGGGCTGGTTTGACAAGCTCATTTTGCGGTGCCAGTCATGGCCCAGACCCGATTCAAGGATTGATTCGATATTGGCCCAGACAAATTCTGTTCCCCGGTGCGTCCTTGTGATTGAGATCATGATTTTTGGCAGTCGGCAACCTGCTCCTGTCGGTTTTTGAAGGAAGCGGAATCATGAATTGGAAGGCATTTGTCAACTTTCTGCGTTCAGCGGACACTTAAAGGTCGATGATCGATAATCATATCAAATTCCGCCGAAAAACCTAAGTAAATGGCAGGATCATGACCACGCGACAAAGAATGTTGATTCTTGGGCGGTTTGGTGACCAGATAGTGAGTGTGAACACAAAACAAGCCTGTCGGGCCTGTTGGCGGAGGGTGCAGTCAAATACCGCGAAACGAATCAGCATCCCCGGTGTCCATAAGGGTGATCGCATGAATCGGAGGCGCGCCTTCACGCTCATCGAATTGCTGGTGGTGATTGCGATCATTGCCATCGTGGCGGCGTTGCTGTTGCCGACGTTGACGGCCGCCCGGCGCCGCGCGTTGCAAACAGATTGCGTTTCCAACGACAAACAGGTGGGGCTGGCCTTGAAAATGTACCTGGACGACAACCAGGATTACCTGCCACCCGGGCCAGGAACGCTGGAGCCGCCGCAGCCGTCGTCGCTCGATGTGACCGGGATGCCCGCTTACAACGCGAGCTGCACCAATTATCTTCCGTATTACCTGGCGGCCGACCTTTCACTGCCCGCGCCGGTCCAGGTAGGCAACAGCGCCACCAATCTGGCAAAAGTTTTTCTATGCCCGGCCTATGCCCACAATCTGCCGGACGACAGCTACAGCCATTACGACCCGGAATCCGACCTCTACTGCCACGCGTTTTGTTATTCCCTGTCGCGGATCCTCAATCCGCCCATGTCGCAGCTTCCGGGTTATCCTTTTGGCAAGAAAAACCAGCAACAGTCATCGCTCAGACTTTCCGAAATCGCTTCCGCCATGCCGTTGAGCGATGCCTGGGCCATGGCGGATCTGGACTGGGAGGTGGGTGGAGGATCCCTGGAAAATATTCCCACCAGCTTTTTCGGCACGGACAAGTATTCGTTCATAGCGATCAATCCAGTTCATAAAGCTGTTCGCAACTATCTTTATTTCGATCTGCATGTCGGCACAAAAAAAGTGGGCGGTCCTGAAGAATATTGACCGGCTATGGCCTGGACAAAAACCAAGACGGCGGTGGCCGGCCTGACGCTTCTGGCGGCGGTGGCGGCCATCCTCGTCGAGCATGGACTTTCTCCGGCAATTCAGGACTCATACTTTATGCTGAATTACATGCATTTTCAGACGGTGCCGCCCAACCTGCTGGTCGTCCGTCCAACCCATTTCACGAACAACGCCGGCAGTTTCATGGCGTCCACCACCCCCAAGATGGGTCAAGACGTCATGCGCATGTTGGGACGCGATGTGGCCTTGGAACAGCTCGTCGCCGTGGCCTATGGATGCAACCCATCCCGAATCGTGCCGCCGACCATCAAACCGAAGGCCAATTTTGATTACCTGGTCACCGTGCCGGACCGGCAACAGGAACGCTTGCAGACGGCCATCAAGAAAAAGCTGGGGTACACCGCGCACTGGGACAACCGCGATGCCGATGTGCTGCTGCTGGAAACCACCACGCCGGATCCGCCGGGCTTCACCTTGAGCACCAGCACCAACGGAAACATTTCCTTCAAGGACGGACAATACCAGTTCACCCACATGCGGCCCGCAGCCATGCTGGGATTCCTGGAATCCAGCTTCAAACAACCGGTGCTGGACCGGACGGGGATGACGAACTTTTATGATTTTTCAGTCGCCATGAACTGGCGCGGACCCAATGGACCGGACCAGGATCAACTCGAAAATATACTCGGCCATCTGGGTCTTAAACTGGAGCCGGCGACCGAATCCACCCGGATGCTGGTGGTGGAGCAGACCCGTTGACTGCGGGAAAACCTTGTTGACGAACGTATTTCAGGAGCAAATGACATGAATCTTCCCGGTGCAAGATTATTGGGGCGGGCCTTTACACTCATCGAATTGCTGGTGGTTATTGCCATCATCGCCATTCTCGCGGCACTGCTGCTGCCCGCGTTGAGCAAGGCCAAACAACGCGCATGGGCCACCAGTTGCAATTCCAATCTGCGCCAGGTCGGGCTGGGCATGAAAATGTTCGCGGACGATGAGAACGAACTTTATCCCGAATCCGGCTCGACCATTTATTGGGGCGCCACCGACCCCGCGACCGGGAAAGCCAGCTGGATGGAGCAGATTGCCGCCTATGTCGGCAACACCAATGCCTACAACTGTCCTGGCAACGTGCAGTTGCCGCCGGCCGAGCAGGGTCCCTTCAATTATTTCAATGGCGCCCGCGCGGCTTATGTAACCGTCTCCAGCTTTTCGTCGGCCAAAAGCACGGACATCCGGCTGCCCTCGGCTTATGTCCTGAGTGGTGACACCGGCGGCATTGCCAGTCTGACCGGCGGCGGGATGTTCGACCCGCTGGACGCGGACAAGGACGATTACACGCAGAATTGTGTCGGCGGTCCAATCAACGGCTCGCCGTTTGAACTCTGGCAGATTCATTCCCAGGGCCAGAACGTCCTCTTCGCCGATGGCCACTCCAAATGGTACATAGGTTACGACGCCGGTGAAATGACCTTCCGCTACGGCTCCCTCCACAGCTGGGAGTGATTCATTTTCCTTTTGCTCAGTTGGCTTCCACGCGGTTTAATGTGCGGACATGAAAATTGTTCTAGCTTATTCGGGCGGCCTCGACACGTCGGTGCTGCTTTCGTGGATCAGGGAAAAGTACAACGCGGAAATGATCGCCTTCTGCGCCAACATCGGCCAGGAGGATGAACTCGCCGGCCTCGAAGCCAAGGCGAAGCGCACCGGCGCGTCCAAGATTTACATCGACGATTTGCAGGAGGAATTTGCGCGCGACTTCATCTACCCCATCATCCACGCCGGCGCGATTTACGAGGGTCAGTATTTCCTCGGCACCAGCATCGCCCGGCCGCTCATCGCCAAACGCATGGTCGAGATTGCGAAGAAGGAAAACGCCGACGCCATCGCCCACGGCGCCACCGGCAAGGGCAACGACCAGGTGCGGTTCGAGCTCACCGCCGCCGCGCTCGCGCCGGATTTGCAGGTGATCGCCCCGTGGCGGGACGCGCGGTATCGGAATGAATTTCCCGGCCGGCAGGAGATGATTGATTATTGCGCCGCGCACAAGATTCCTGTGCAGGCCAGCGCCAAGAAACCGTTCTCGAGCGACCGGAACCTGCTGCATATCTCCTACGAGGCGGGCATCCTCGAAGATCCGTGGCTGGATGCCGGGGACAGGAAGTATCGCGGCTCATTCACCACGCTGTCGGTGTTCCCCGAGGACGCGCCGAACCAGCCGGAATTCGTCGTGCTCGATTTTTTGAAGGGAAATTGCGTGGCGGTAAACGGCAAAAAGCTTTCCCCGCTGGAAGTGATGAAGACGCTGAACAAGATCGGCGGAAAACATGGCGTGGGCCGCGTGGACATGGTGGAGAACCGGTATGTGGGGATGAAATCGCGGGGCGTGTACGAAACGCCCGGCGGCGCCATCCTGCATTTTGCGCACCGGCAGATGGAAAGCCTCACCATGGACCGGGAAGTCATGCACCAGCGCGACGCGCTGATCCCGAAATACGCTGAGCTGGTGTACAACGGCTTCTGGTTCGCGCCCGAGCGGCTGGCGTTGCAGGCCTATGTGACCGAGAGCCAGAAGAACGTGACCGGCACCGTGCGGGTGAAGCTGTACAAGGGCAACATTATGGTCGCCGGCCGCAGGAGCCCGGTGAGCCTGTACAACCCGCACATCGCCACCATGGAAGCCGACCCGACGAAAGCCTACAACCAGGATGACGCCACCGGCTTCATCCGGCTGAATGCGCTCCGGTTGAAAGTAGCGGCCAAAGTTCGCGCGAAGAAGAAATAAATGACGCCAGAAAAAGCAGCACTTTTGGGGGTTGTGGCAGGTGGTTTAATAACACTTGTCGGAACTGTGCTCACAGGTTGTCTGAATATCAGGCTTCAGCGATTGCAAACTTCTTGGCAATTCCAAAATGATAAGAAAAAGGATTTATCGCAGAAATAATTGGCAGCACTTCAAAATTGTGTGCAGATGATTGATTTCTTAGCCGCGGCCAAAAATATAAAATTGGGTGACGCTGGTAGAGATATGTGGTTAAGGATTCGGAATGAGAACTTATGCAACGGCGCTTTGTTTCCTTCTCATTTGCAGGATGATTTTACGCAGGTGATTCGAAAAGTAGTACGTCTCGATTCTCTGGCGGATTCAGAGAAGGTGCTAGATTATGTTTGTCTTGAACATTTGAGAACGGGTTGTGTGGATTACATTCGAAAAGAATTTTGACATTAATGCCCACCGGCCTCATCCATCCCATCGGCATTGCCGCGCCGGCGGAAAGGATTTAGTTCAAATAGATTTTAAGACCATAAAGTCCGCCGGCAGTAAACCCCAGAAATGATGCCTCGATCCTTTTCCACAAAAGTGAGCCGGTTTGCCAACATGGCTGGGACTGTGGTGGGTGCGGCCACGCTGTTCTTTTCGCTGGCAGTTTATGTTTTGTCCGCGGCGTTGCCCGCGAACTCCTCCCGTGACGATGTGCTGGCGATGATTGTGGTTATCTGTTTGACGGCCTGTCTGCTCTGCGCGGCATGGGGAAGGTCACGTGCCCGATCCTGGAGCGACGCCAAGTTCTATGGTGGCGGTCTGCGGCCCGCCGAGGGCAATCTGTGGCGCGGTCTGCGGATCAACCTATGGATTTCCTTCGCTTTCATTTTGTGGCATTTGTTTTGTCTTGTGGAATTACCCATGCCGCAACGTAAGGATTCGCCCCAGTGGATGCTACTCATGGCGGCAGCTACATTTTTTTACGGCGGAGCCGTATTGTTTGCCAATCTCTACGGCGTTCACGCCCTGGCTGTCATCCGGTTTTTCCATGATCATTCGCCGTTCCGGCAAGCCATCGCCCGGCAGCTGCGCGGCAAAGATTGGGCGGAACAGCTCCGGCGGTCACAAAACCGGACGACCTATAAGATCGGCGGCGAAGCCTGTCCACGGATTCGCTATGGCGCGGAGCAGGGCAACTTCGATACTCACCTGGCGGCCTGTGTTCGCTGCGGAGCGGCCAAGGGCGAGTTGCACCGCGTCGGCTGCGTGAACGAACAATGCCCGCACTGCCGAAAATACGTGATTGCGTGCGACTGCCTCGACCCTGAAAATGATGGGGTTGATTGAACAGAAGCGGATGCTTGCCGCTTCATGGCTCTCGCCAAAACCGACCCATGACAAAATTAAATTTTATCTGCCTGACGATTGCCGGTTGTTGGCTCCTGGTAACCGCCTGTGCCCGGGAGCAGAACTCTTCAACCATTGATGTCTATGACAGCTTTGAAACGACCAGCTTGGGCTGGCTTTGGGACACGGACAGATTCGAACCCGGCGCGGTGACGATGCAGACAAACATTGTCCGGGCCGGCCACGGCGCGGCAAAAATAACTGTTCACACCAAGGATAAATTTGAAGCGGGAAGCCCGGGCACCAGCGGCAGCGAGCGGGACGAATTGCGGGAGGCGAACAAACTGACTTCCAGGGAAAACGTCCCCTACGAGTTTTCCTTCAGCCTGTTCTTCCCGACGAATTTTCCCGTCGTGCCGACCCGGCTGGTCATCGCCCAGTGGAAACAGTATTGCGCCAACGGCGGCAACTGCTCGGATGACAGTCCGGTGCTGGCCGTCCGCTACATCGCCGGCGAACTGAGAATCACGCAGGACCTCGACAAGCAATTCATCATGCTTTACCGGGAGACAAATGAATTCCGGGGCCGGTGGCTTGATTTCAAATTCCAGGTCCGGTTTTCACCCAAAAAAGAAAACGGGCGGATCAAGGCCTGGCTCGGTGACAAGCAGTTGGTGGATTACCAGGGTGTCACCGCCGATTCCGAAAATGGGGAGACCGGCTATCCCAGTCCGAGCCGCTTTTATTTCAAGATGGGCCTCTATCGCAACGTGATGGCCGAACCGATGACGGTTTACATCGACGAGTATCGGAAAAAAGAAATGGTCGAAGGCAGTTTTTGAACAAAGCGCCGGCCTCTGAAAGCTCGTTCAGTCTTGAACGAAGTAGCTCGTCGCAGGTTTGGCCTGCTACAGTTTTAATTTTTCACCCGCGAAGATGCGGTCACTCTTCAAGTGGTTGGCAATTTTCAGGGCCTTGACGGATATGCCGTGGGCTTTGGCAATCCGGCTCAGGGTGTCACCGGATTTGACCACATAAATTCCTTTGGCGTGGTGAGGTGAAGTCATGTGAACGGGTGTCTCCGGCAAAGACGGAGGGAGCGTGGGCTCAATAGTTTGGGCCACCGGAGCCGGAGCTGGTGGCGGCTCGGGCAAGGTAACGTTCTCGGGCAGGCTCGTGGATTGGGGGCTTATCCAATTGGTTTCTTCGGCCGTTATGGAAGTCGCCATTGGTGTCGGCAAGGGATTCACTGTCTGGCGCGGGGTTGTTTGTCTTACCCGCACGACCGGATCCTGAGTGATGGTTCCCGCTGACCCGGGGGGTGGCTGCGTGCGGCACCCTTGAATCAACATTCCCATGATCAAAACGGTGGCCGTGGTTAATACGGCATAAATGCCGGCCTGGAATTGCCAGCGGCGCCGGGCTTCCCTTTCTGCCAAAACTGCTTTAGGTAAACCAAATGGATTTGCCATAATGTAACACTTTCTTCTATTGCTTTGTTGAAACACGCAACCGACGTGTCTGGTCATTCCTTAGCAAGGGGATTGCCATTGCCGGAAGCTGCTATTAATACACTTAAAATCAGCATATTGCGAGATAAAATATTCTGGAGGAGCTTTGGCCGGGCGGATGCAAATCGTATTCTGCGCATTTTCTGCACCAACCAACGCATCTCCTGTGCAACTTGCAAAGCTCATCAGCTGCAATGTAAATGATGGTTCGCAGAAATTAAAACGCCCCACTGAAACCAGTGGAGCGTGAATGTGGTTCGAACCGGTTGGAAAATTATTTGTCGGTGGCCGGAGCGTTGGTGGAAGTATTGGCCGTGGCGGCCGATTTCTTCGGCTTGATCAGGCCGGCCTTGGCCATCTTGTCCTTGTCTTCCTGGGTCATGGCGGCGCGCTCGGTTTTGTCGATCTTGCCGTCTTTGTTGGTGTCGTATTTGGCGAGCATTTCCTTCATGACCGTCTGTTGTTCCGGGGTCAATTCCTTCTTGGGTTTGGCATCCTGGGCTTGAACCATGATGGCGGTTGCACAGAGGAGACCAAGGGCGGCGACGACGAATTTCTTCATATTTTTAACAAAATAATGTGTTTGTTTATTGGTTAGCTGACATCAGAACAGACGTTGGAGACCTTCCCGGGTTACAGGGTTTCCGTTGAATTCTTGTGCTTCTTCCGGTAAGCGAAGAGGCTGGCCGGTGAATGATTTTGGGCATTTGCACTGGCCGCATTGGAACTGAGAATATCTGCGCCTTGCCAATTCCGTTTTCCCGACGCACGATGTTGAGAATTCATGGACAACTCGCAGACCAGGCTGTTTGGCATTTTGCTTGTCATCACCACGATGGCTGGCCCCGGAGCTGGTCCGGTTGCCGCCATCAACCTCGCTTCTGCGGAACAGCCAGTGGTTGCCGGATCCTATCCCTTTGGAAATCTTGCGACGACGACGTTGACCACCACGAAGAGCGCCATGCCGGAGGTGAATGATTTGCCGGTTTGCAAAACCATGCCTGACGTGATGACGATGGCCAACAGTCAGAAGGTTACAACCATCGAACAATGGCGTCAGCGGCGTGAGGAGATGAAACAGATTATCGAGTATTACGAGCTGGGGCATGTGCCGCCGCCGCCGGGAAATGTGAGCGGACAGGACGTACAATCGCTGAATGTGCTCGACGGTGCCGCCCGGTTCCGGCTGGTTCACCTGAATTTCGGTCCGGGCAGGAAGCTGGGATTCGACATCGCCATTTTCACGCCGGCTCACGGCGGACCGTTCCCGACGATCATCAACCCGTCATTTTTCAGCACGCCGGGCGTGGCTGTGACCAATCCGCCGGTCGTCGCTCCCACCAATTCATCCCGTCCGCGTTTCAATTTCGGCGGCCCGGTCACTCCGGAACGCGCGGCGGCGGGGTTTTCGAACCAGCTGAGCCGGGGTTATGCCATTGTGACTTATCGCTACACCCAGTGCGGCGAGGACAATTCGAATTACTGTAATTCCACATTTTATCCTGCGTATCCGGGCTATGACTGGGGGGTGCTGGCCGGGTGGGCGTGGGGACTCTCGCGCGTGGTGGATTATCTGGAAACGCAATCTTTCGCCGACAAGGATAAACTGATCGCGTTGGGACATTCGCGGCTCGGAAAACTGGCGATGGTGGCCACGGCGTTTGATGAGCGCATCTCGCTGGGTGCGCCGGCCGGATCCAGCGGGGCGGGGACCGGCGCCTACCGTTTCTGCGGCCCCGGTCGCGGCGGCAAAGAAGGCATCGAAGATATGACCCGGAAATTCCCGTATTACTTCGTGCCGCGGCTCAAGGAATTTACCGGCCAAATGGACAAGCTGCCGTTTGACGCGCATTGGTTCATCGCCCTGACGGCCCCGCGTCCGTGGATTTCGGTGGAAGGCACAGACGACCAGAACTGTGTTCCCAACGCCGTCCGGCAATCCGTGCTGGCGGGCCAGCCGGTGTATGCGTTTCTGGGCGTGAGCACGAACCGCGTGGGTGTGAACTATGAACCGCACCGGCATGGATTGACCGCAGAAGACTGGACGGCGGCGCTGGATTTTGCCGATCAACAGCTTCGCGGAAGGGATCATCATCGCCGTTTCGACCAGTTTCCGCCGGAACTCGCTACGTCAACCCCCGAACAAGCTCCGACGAAATGAACCCGGTTAAAATTGCTTCAAAATGAAACCATTCCTGATTGCGGCAATTCTGGCCGCGCTGCTCGGGCAGATGGGCTGCGCCACGGCTTCCCGTGAACCACTCAATGTCCGCGCTTTCGGTGCGGCCGGTGACGGCGCGACCAAGGACACCGCGGCATTTCAGAAGGCATTGGACAGTTGTGCCGCCGCGAATGGCGGCGAGGTGCTGGTGCCGGCCGGGAATTATCTCATCGGCAGCATCCAGTTGAAATCGGCCACGACCCTGCGGCTGGAGAAAGGCGCGAACCTGCTCGGCAGTCCGGATCTGGACGATTATCCGGTGATCAAGGTGCGCTGGGAAGGCCACTGGATTGACGGTCATCGCGCGTTGATTTTTGCGCAGGACGCCGCCCATATCAGGATTGTCGGTCCGGGAAAAATTTCCGGCAACCCGGCGCTGGGCGGGCGGGCAATGCCCCGGCGGCCGGTCATTATTGAGCCGATTAACTGCCAGGATGTCCGCTTGGAAGGTTTCGCCACCGAACACAAGAGCATGTGGTCCATCCATCCCACCTGCTGCGACCAGGTCACGGCCAAAAACCTCCTCATCCGCAGCACCGGCGGCAACGGCGACGGCATTGATGTGGATTCCTGCAGGCATGTCCGCATCGAGAACTGTGACATCGCCACCGGCGACGATTGCATCGCCATCAAATCCGGGCGCGGCATGGAGGGCTACCGCCTGGCACGGCCCACCGAGGACGTGCTGATTTCCGGCTGCACGTTCGCCGACAGCATTTTCGCGTGCATCGGCATCGGGAGCGAAACTTCCGGCGGCATCCGCGATGTTCGAATAGAGAACTGCAAATTCACCCATGCCAAGACCTGCGCCATTTACATCAAGAGCAACTCCGGACGCGGAGCGTTCATCCAGGACATTTCGGCGCGCAATTTGGAGGCGGCAGTTGCACCCGGTGGTTTTCTTCGCATCAATCTTACCGGCAGCGGCATCAAAGACGCCGAACCGGTGCCGGGTGACGAGGGAATTCCCGCAGCCGGGAACTTCAGTTTCAGGAATGTGAAAGTGGATTGCGGAACGCTGGTGGATGCCACCCAGACTTCTCCGGTGAAACCCGTCAACGGGCTGTTGCTGGTGAATGTCAATGGCGCATGCACGAAAGCCATTGCGCTGGCCAACATTACCAATGCCGTGCTCCGGGACATGCGCGTGACCGGTTACACCGGTCCGTTCCTCACGCAGACGAATGTTCAAGGGGTCGGGCTGGAAGACCGCCAGTGACCTGGTGATCACGCATCATTCGCCCAATCGTGTTATCCACAGGCAACCAACTCATCGCGGCCGCCCGGGAACTTTCGAAACAGGTCGGGTGTTTGAAATTCCGCCGTCCCGTCACACACGTTTACAATCCGCTTGCCTACGCCGGGATGGCCCATGAGGAATATCTGCGCCGGTTTGGCGGAAGCCGGAAGCGCGTTGTATTTTTGGGCATGAATCCCGGCCCGTTCGGCATGGTGCAAACCGGCGTTCCCTTTGGCGAAATCACCGCGGTGCGGGAGTGGATGAAGCTCTGTGTTCCGATCCGGAGGCCGGTCTTGGAACATCCCAAGCGCCCAATCCTCGGTTTGGATTGTCCGCGCTCGGAAGTCAGCGGCCGGCGGCTTTGGAAGCTGTTCGCCGACCGGTTCGGTGATCCGGAAAAATTCTTCCGGGAACATTTCGTGGCAAATTATTGTCCGCTGGCGTTCTGTGAAATCACCGGTCGCAACCGGACGCCGGACAAACTGTCCCAAGCCGAACAAATTCGCGTCTTTAAAGCATGCGATGCGCATTTGCGCGGGATTTTGGAAATTCTAAGGCCGGAATGGCTGATTGGCATTGGCGCCTTTGCCGCAGGACACGGCCGGCTGATTTCTGATGAAATGAAGATTCAATGCGGCGTGATCCTGCACCCCAGTCCCGCCAGCCCGGCGGCCAACCGCGATTGGGCGGGCAAGGCGACCCGGCAGCTGGTCGCGCTGGGAGTGTGGAAATAATTTTGGTTTGCCAAAATCAAAATGAGGGCTAGATAGATTGCATGAGCGAACCAGTCATTGCCCGGAAATATCCCTTCGTCCAAAAAGCCGAACCTGGCACTTTCTGGTGGTGTGCGTGCGGCTTGTCAAAAGGCCAGCCGTTCTGCGATGGCTCGCACAAGGGAACTGGTTTCGGACCGTGCAAGGTGGACATTGCCGAGGCAAAAACCGTTGCGTGGTGCGGTTGCAAACATTCGAAGAATGCGCCGTTTTGCGACGGCAGCCACAGTGGGCTGGCTTGATGTTCAACCGGGTTCCGGCAGTCCGAGTTTATCGCGAAGGGCATAAAGCACTTCGAGATAGTGCCGGCTCTTCAGGTACTGATAAAAGCACGCGAGGCAAATCCCCGTCAGGACAACACCCAGACAGCCGAGTTTGCCGATCAAAAAGCCGATCCTTAAATCACCAAACACGATCAGGCTGAAAACATTTGAGACGGAAAGCTTGAACAGCAGAAACAGGGCCTTGACACCCAGAAGCGCAGTCAAGGCGACCAGGCAGCCCAAGCCCTGCGCGAGGTAAAAACGACGCCGTACCAGGATGTTTCGCAAGACTTCGTCGGCGGTATTGGCGCGCAACAAACTGGCGAACAATTTCCATGTTTGGCAGACCATCCATACGGCATAACCAAGCACGAGAGCGATTGCGGAAAGATTGATCCAGGTCATAATGCTATTTGCGGCCGGCAACATCGGCGATGATGTTCGGGTTGTCGTACAAATCCGGGCGGCATGGTTGAATTTACGCTTTCTTTTTTTTTCGAAAAAGCGGGGCGGTTTCGGCGACGTTAAGGACGGAAAGATCAAGTCCCGACTCCGGCGCCCTCTCCTTGGCGATTTTTAGCGCACGCGCAATGCGTTTGACCGCAGTCGCTGCGTAGTACTTCACCACACCAACGCCGGAGTGGGACTTGAAAATCACAACCAGCAGGCAATGTTCGTCAATGTTGATGACGAACATGCTGGAATTTTCCCCCTGCTGGTAAATGCTGTTAAAATTGCTTTCGTTGACCAGGCCGGCAATGGTCTGATTGGCCATGAACGCGCCGGAGGCCAGCGCCGCGATGGTGGTCAGGTCGTAGTCCGCCGATTCCCCCTGCTGGGTGATCAGGAAACCACCCTTGTCAATGATCAGCGCGACCGTGGCGTTTGCGCTTTCGATGAATTCGCGCAGCGTTTCATCGCAACGCTGGATGTCGTCCTCGATAAGTTGGGGGAGGGTGGCCATGTCATGCGTATTGCGGAACGCTCTGGTTGATGAATTTATGGAGCAGCAAGCGGGTGATCATGTTGAGCGACTCAAACACGCCTTCACACTTGTGCGCCGTGGCGCTGAACGACGACATCTGCACCTCGCGGTTGTTCAGCAGGAATTCCATGTATTCCAGCGGTGCGGCATTCGGCAAATCTCGTTTGTTGTACTGGAGCACGCAGGGGATTTCCGCAAGGTTGAGTTTGAGCACACTGAGATTGTCGGCCAGGTTCTGGAAGCTCTCGACGTTTTCCGGCATCTTTTCATATTGGGAATCGGCGACAAACACGATGCCATCCACGCCGCGGAGCACCAGTTGCCGAGTGGTGTTGTAAATCACCTGGCCCGGGACGGTGTAGAGCTGAAACTTCGTCTTGAAACCCTTGATGGTCATCGCCTCGATCGGCAGAAAATCAAAGAACAGCGTGCGGTCGGAACTTGTCGCCAGCGACACGAGTTTGCCCTTGTTGCCCGAGGCGGTCTGCACATGGTCGTGGACCTGCACCAGGTTGGTGGTTTTCCCGCCCATGGCCGGGCCGTAATAAACGATTTTAACCTGAAGTTCCTTGGTGGCTTGATTAATAATGGCCATAAAATATTACTGTTTTTTGCGGTCGAGTTCGCCGGCCAGTGCGGCCAGCTGTACGGTGGGCAATGCTTCTCCCGCGCGTCCGAAGGCGGCAAAATAAACGGCGTTCACGCGGAAAATTTTCCACGGCACGTTGCCGACGGTGAAATTGATGTTGTTCAATGCGCCCATCCGCAATTCCTTCGTGCACTGGCTCACGCGATCAAAGATCTGTGGCAGAAACGCGGCCAGCGTGTCGGCATTGAGGTCGGACGGAATCTGGCTGGCCACCTTCAAGCCGTCCGGCAATGCCACCAGGGCGCCCACCATTCCGGGCAATGCCATCGCGCGGCTGATGATCTCACCCGGCGTCGCATAACGGCTGGTAAAATCAGTCGCCGGCCTCAGCGGCCGCCGGTATTCGGTTTCGTCCACCTTGGGGGCTTCGTTGCTGTCACTCCAGATATAGTAGTTGGTGTCCGCCAGCTTGGCATCCACCGGCTTGACGGCGGGATGGATCGCCTGGGGTTCCGGCGGCGGCATCTGCGGCTCCGGCATTTTTATTGGCGCTGCCGGCTTTTTTGCCACCGGTTCCGGTTGCGGGGTTTCGGGTTGGGGAAAACCGAAGAACAGATTGGGGATCTCCGCCGGCGGCTGCAGCTGCGGTTTTGACTGTGGCGATGTCATTTGTCGGGTGAAAAACAACGGGGCAATTACATGCAACGGCAGTTCCAATTCGATGCCATCATGGATGGAGGGCGGCGGAGTGGGCTTGATCAACGTTCGCAGGTTTCGCCAGGTGGTGGTAACGCGGCCGCGTTTCAATGCCGGTTCAATCAAACTCACCGGCAACAAAACCTGGGCATTGACCAGGTTCGACTGTCTGATTTCAAGCCGCAGACCCTCCGGCCAGTTTTCCAGGAGCGCGGCGAGCGGCGCGGCAATGGTTGGCTCCGCCGGAATCGGTGCCGCCGGTGGAGCGACGGATGATGGAATGGCTGTCGGTGCGGCTGCCGGTGGATTGACGGGTTTCGGCGCACCATTGATATGCGGCATCCCAAAGCCGTTGGCCGGCGAGACTGCGCGCGGCGTAAACGATGGTGGCGGAGGAGTTGTGTTGCTGCTGACGAATGGAGCGGTGGAGCGTGAGACAAATGCAGGCGGCGGCGCAACGGGTGTCACTCTGATGGGCGTTGGCGCGACGGGGGCGACCATGCGCATCGGTCTGGCCGCAGGGGTCGGAATCGCCGGCGCGGGCGGCGGCACAGGTTTTAGCGGTGCCTTTGAAATCGAGATGCCCTGTCCATGACCATCAAAGGGGCCGGTAATTTCCTCGGCAACTTTGATCTGCTTTTGAGTCGAGCGTCGCGACAACAGAGCGGGATTCAGCCGGGTCAGGATTTCATTGAGGGGCAGCGTCACGGACTTGTGGTCGTGTTCACCGCCGGAATTCACGAACACTCCGGGAGCAGATTGCCGCAAGTCGCCGAAGGGAATTTTCACCGATCCGAAGGCGAGTTGCGTGAGAATTTTTTCCAGCGGCAGGGAAATGATCAGATCTGCCGGCGGCGCTTGCATGATCTTGGCGCGCAGCTCCATGGGCAAACCGGCCAGGATGGGCTGTAGCGGCAGTTGCAATTCATCGGGATTTGCCACCGGCTCGGGTGGTGTCGTGGTCGCCGGAAACGCTGGCGGCGTTTGAGGGTAAGCTTCGGCAACCGGTGCTGCCGGCATCGGCGGCGCGGTGACGGTGAGGGAGCGCGGTTGTTCGTATGTTGGAGCCTCGTCGTCATCGTCGAGGCGGCGCAGCAGCCCTCGAAGCATCCCGGCGAATCTGGTTTTCACACTGTTTGACATGGCACTCATTTCACTTCATTGATGACGGTCAACCGACCGGTTTCCTTCTTTTAGCAGGAAGCACGCCATGGTGGTTTTTTTCTGCGCCTGGTTGCATGGAGGGGCCGGCGGGCGCCCGGCGGATGAAAAATTTGTCTCAGCGTTGGACTGCTTTGTCCCCAGTCTGTTCATATTCTGGTATTTCCATTATTCCAGTCCCACGATCCCAATTGGGAACGCCGATTGCTCTAAAAATGGGGCATGATTGCGCGGTTGACGGCATTCGTGCTTGTAATTTCGGAGCGGCGGCGGTAGCGATTGATGACATCGGAATGGAAATGCACCATAAAATTCTCGTTTTGGATGACGATGCGGACTGGTTGAGCCTGTGCAGTGAAATTTTCACACAGCTTCCCAGCAAACCTGAAATCCGCACGGTGGGGTCGGGGGCCCGCGCTTTGGCGCTCATGGAAACCGAGCCATTCCGCTTGTTGGTCTGCGATCTGAAGATGCCGCGCATGGACGGCCTGCAGGTGCTTTCCATCGTCCGCCGCCGGTTTCCCGAATTGCGCACGGTCGTCCTCAGCGGACTGGAGGATGAGGAATTCCGCTCGCGCGCCTACGCCCTCGGCGTGGATTTGTTCTGGCTCAAAACCGACATGCAGGCCAATTCGCAGATGTTTCTGGATTGCGTCGAATCGCTCATGGGCCGCGACGCCGAAGGCGGCTTTCGCGGCATCCAAAGCAAAAGCCTGATGGACATCATCCAGATGGAATGCCTTTCGCGCAGTTCCACCGTCCTGCGCATCACGCGGGGTCCGCTCGTGGCCAAGCTTTGGCTCCAAAATGGCGAGTTGATTGATGCAGAAACGGAAGGGGCACTCGGCGAGGCGGCGTTCTTCAGGATTCTGGCCTGGAAGTCCGGCACCTTTGAAAACCTGCCGGCCGAACCCGAACGCAATCGCACCATTACCAAACCCGTCAATGCCCTGCTGTTGGAATCCGCCCAGTCCATTGATGAAACGGCGGATACGGTCGAGCCTGCTTCCATCGAGCAAAATGTCCATCGTAAGACCATCTGGAAACTTGCCCTGCTGACGCGCGAAGGCGCGGATTTCGTCGTCGTCGTGCCCCCGGAAGGCGAAGGCGAAACCGAAACCATGGGGGCGCAGCCCTCTGTACCGCTGGCCAAATGGGCCCGTCACGCCGTTGACACCGCCCGGCGCCTGGGCGAGCGGATCGAAGCCGGACCGTTGTCCCACATCGCCAGCAATAATCTGGAACGTCAGATACTGGTTTTCAACCGGGAGAACAAATGTTTTCTTATCGGCTGGCCGCCGGAGATGGCTGCCGGGTCGTTATTGGATAAAAGCAAAAAACTAATTTCGTCATGGGATTCCTAAAACGATTTTTCCGTTCCCGGGCGGCGGTCCAGCAACTGCCGGCCGGCAGTGTGACCGTGGACCGCGATGGGCAGGTCGTTACGACCACTGTTTCGTCCGCCTATCCCCGCGCGTTGTTGCGCGACATCGGGCACGAAGTGCTGTCCATTTTCAGCGAGGCCCGCGCCGCGCAACTGCCGCTGGCTGAAGTCAGCTTGCATTTCGCCAGTCTCCATATCACCGCCCGCGAATTGCGCGGGGGCGCCATCATTTTCCTGTTCCCCCAAACGGCTTTTTCGCCCACCAACTCCCGATCACGCTTATGACCGCCAAAGAACTAAACCAACTGGTCACTCAGATTGAAACCCACATCGAGTGCTGGAAACAGTTCAACCATTTCATCAACGTCGCGCGCGGGAAAAAATTCGGGCAGGCCGAGGAGAGCCACTTTCTCGAAATCAAAAGCATCATCGTCCAGGAAATCGAACTGATTTATGCCGCCATCGAAGTCGCCTCGCCCACCCGCGATGAAATCCATGCGCTGATCGGCAACGCCCCGTCCCTGCGATATCTCAGCGAAATGAGCGAGGGTGCGCTCCGCGGCCTGGAAACCCAATGGCACAAGATTTACATCGCCTGGCACTCCATTTTGGGCCAGCTCAAGGTCAAGCAGCATACCGAGGAAACCAAATCCTTCTGGGGACAAAAAAAATAGCCGGTTGTCACTTATTGCTTGCCTGTCGCGCCGGTTTCGCGTCCAAATGATTCATGCCTGACTGGATTATCGTTGTCATTCTGGGTGTGATCGAGGGGATCACGGAGTTCATCCCCGTTTCGTCCACCGGCCACCTGCTGCTGGCGGAACACCTCCTGAAAGTTCACGAGAGCGACCTGTTCAACATTGTCATCCAATGCGGGGCGGTCATCGCCGTACTGCCGCTGTTTCCCCAACGGCTTTACAAATTCGTCTTCGAATGGCGCCAGCGGGAAACCCGGGATTATCTGCTGAAAATCTTGACCGCCTTTGTCATTACCGGCGCCGTGGGGTTCGTTCTCGACAAAAAGGGCTTTAAGCTGCAGGAAAACCTGGGTCCCATCGCCTGGGCATTGCTCATTGGCGGTATCGCCTTCATTGCCATCGAATGGTGGTTGCGCGGGAAGAAACTGAGCAGTGAAATCACCTGGCCCATTGTCATCGCCGTCGCCGCCGGTCAGTTGATCGCCGCAGTGTTTCCCGGATCGTCACGTTCCGGTTCGACAATATTGCTGTCGCTGTTATTGGGCCTGAGCCGTCCGGCGGCGACGGAATTTTCCTTTCTGGTCGGCATACCCACCATGCTGGCGGCGGGCGGGTTGAAAATTTTCAAGGCCGTGCACCACCCCGTGGCCGGCGCGACTCATGAAAATTGGGGCATGGTTTTATTGGCCACCGTCATTGCATCGGTGATCTCCTTCGTGGCCGTGAAATGGCTGCTGCGCTATGTGCAAACCCACACGTTCAACGTGTTCGGCTGGTATCGCATCGCGCTGGCCATCGCGATTTTTCTGCTGATGTTGCGTTGAAACCATCTCCGGAGGCGGTTTCCCCGGGAAAATTATTGGGCGGGCGCGGGAATAAAAATTTTCTGATCGACCTTGAGACTGTTCGGATTCAAACCCGGGTTCGCCTTCAAAATCTGGTCGGACGTCACCTTGATGCCCTGGGCCCGATAGGCCTTGGCAATGATCGAGAGCGTGTCGCCCGCCACCACCTTGTATTCGTAGCCGTTTTCCTTGCCACCCGGATTTGAAACACCCGTTGCCGGCGTCGCGGTCGCGGTCGGTGTGGGTTTATGTCCCGTGGAGGAGCCGCCAACTTTGCCGAGTTTTTCAATCTCCTTCAAAATCAGCTCCCGGTCGTCTTGCCGTTTCTTGTCAATTTCCTGGACCTGGTCGGCAAGTTTTTTCAAATCGTCCGGGCTGGCGCCAGGCCCGCTTTGCTTGTCGCGCAATTCACCGAGTTCCTTTTCCAGCGCGTCAATGCGCTTGGCCTGCACGGACAAGGCGTCCTGCTGGTCCTGGATCTGGCCGTTGAGCTTGTTGATCTGTTGTTGGGTCGCGTCGTCCTGGGCGCGCGCGGCGGCGATGGAAAAACTGAGGATAAAAAACCAGATTGAAATTCGTTTCATGCGCCGAAAATAAACCTCTCTGCGTCCGCGTCAAGTCGCGTCCAATCGCCCGTACTTCCGGATTTCCGGCCAGATTAGCGCCACGGCGCCCACCACCACCATCGTTCCGATCCCGCCGGATACGACGGAAATCACCGCGCCGGTGACCATGGTGAAGCCCAGAGCCGGTCCGCACAACTGGGCGACAACGCCCGACTCGAACTCGCCTAGCTCGTTCGAGGTGCCAATGAACAGGTTGTTGACGGCGGAGACGCGTCCGCGCTTGTCGTCCGGCGTAAGCATCTGCACCAGCGTATGTCGCACCACGACGCTGATGTTGTCCGCTGCGCCGCAGGTGAACAGCATGAGAAAGGAAAACCAGAACCATTTCGAAAGCCCGAAGGCAATCGTGGCCAGCCCGAAGACCAGCACGGCCCACAACAGCGCGCGTCCGGCCTTTTGCAACGGCGGCCGGTGGTTCAGGATGAACACGCAGAGAATGGAGCCCAGCGGCAGCGCCGCCGCCAAAAAGCCGAGCCCGGTTGGTCCAACAAACAGAATGTCCGCGGCGTAAATCGGCAACAGCGCCGTTGCGCCGCCCAGGAACACCGCAAACATGTCGAGCGTGATGAGGCCAAAAATGATTTTGCTCGCATAGACGAACCTGAACCCCGTCAGCAATGCCCGGAGGGTCATGGGTTCCCTGGTCTTGACGACGTGCTGCCGGCGGATGAGGCCGACCAGAATGCATACGCCCAGGGCGGCCAGCGCGTTGATGGCGTAAACCGGTGCTGCCGCCGCCGGATTGTTGAACCGGTGATGCATCATCCATGCGATCAGGGCGCCGGCGGCAATCCGGCCGACGATGCAGGAGAGTTGAAACACGCCGGCGTTCCAGTTTGCCGCGCGCGAAAATTCCCTGCGGCCGACCAGTCCCGGCAAAAAGGCGGCGTTGGCCGCCCGCATGAACGTGTTGGCCGTGCTGCCAATGAACAGGCAAAAATAAATCCAGATTACCGGCGCCTGGCACCAGGAAACGAAGGCCATGCCAAGGCTTGCCACCGCAATGGCGACGGTCATCAACACGACGATCTGTTTGCGGTCGTAATTGTCCGCGGCGTGCCCCGCCGGCAGCGTGAACAAGAACATCGGGATCATTTGGACCAGCCCCACGAGGCCGAGCGCCAGCGCCGAGCCGGTGCGCGCATAAATTTCCCAGAGGATGGCGATGGTGTACATTTGCTGGCCGATGACGCCCGCCAGGCGGCTGGTCAAATACAGCGCGAAATCCCGGTTCCGGAAAATGGCATACGGATGATTGCCGCCGCCAGCCGCCGACGAAACCGGCAAACGATCTGATGGTTTGTTTTCGCTCATGAACGTAACGGCCATTAACTTAGCTTAAAAACCATGCAGGTCGAGTTGATTGGCTGCGCGTTCAACGGCTTGCCTGGAGCGGATGTCTGCCGTTGGCGGATTTACATGGGCCGTCCCACTGGTACCATCGCAGCATGGACAAGCCTGACAAAATTCCTCAGCGCTACCAATGGCCGTGGCTTGTCCTGGCAATGCTGGTGCTGGGCGGGGTGATCGCCATTATTTGGATGTGTTACGCCGTCCAACAGGAAAGACAGGAGCGCGATTTTAACACGCCGCTGCCGGGCGGTGCGGCACGTTGATGGTCACAGGTTGTGATCGGTGGAATCCGGGGCGGGCAAGGCCGGCCGCGGGTATTTTGGATTGTCGAAGTTTTTCAGGCCGGCTTCAAACGCGGCGATGATCTTGGGATATTTATCCGCGACGTTCCGCGTTTCGCCGGGATCAGTCTTGAGGTTGTACAGTTCCCATTTTTCAGCGGACTTGGAGCGCACAATTTTCCAGTCGCCCAGCCGTGCCGCCTGTGCCAGTTCGGGGCCATGCAGTTCCCAGCGGAAAAAAATCTCGCGCGGTTGGGCCAGCGGCTTGCCGGCCAGTGCCGGCAAGATGGAAACACCGTCCACATTGGTTGGTGATTGGGTGAGCGCAATATCGGCCAGCGTTGGCAACACATCCCAGGCCGCCCAGTTTAAATCGCTGACCAGGCCGGCGGGGATTTTGCCCGGCCAGCGGGCAATCATCGGCACATGCAGGCCGCCTTCATAAAGGCCTCCGCGTTCGCCGCGAAACGGCCCGGCGCTCTGGAAAAAGTTCGGGTCCACTCCGCCGTCGTGGTGGGGCCCGGTGTCGCTCGTGAAGAAAACCACCGTGTTGCTGTCGAGGCCCAGTTTTTTCAATTGATCCAACAACTGGCCGATGTTGGCGTCCAGGCGGGCGATCATGGCCGCCTGGTTTTTTTCCGGCTGCGGCCATGGCTCCTCCGAAAACGGCGCATCGGTTGGCACCTGCATGCCGTTGCCGGTTCGTGCCATTTCGGCGGCGTTGGCGCGCACGGCCGTATAATTCAACAGAAGGAAAAACGGCCGGTGCTTATTGAACTGGTCCGGCTGGTTGTTTCTCATGAAGTTCATTGCCATGGTTGTAAACAGATCGGGCAGATACTGGCCTTTTTTGCCGTCGGCGTTGGCATAGACCGCAGCACTGCCGTTGATGTGGACCGCCGCATCGTATCGCCACATCTGGTCGGCAAAATAGTTTTCCGCCGCGCCGGCATCAAAAAAACCGGCGAATTCGTCAAAGCCCTTGTTCCACGGCGCGCCGCCGGTGCCGTCGCCGCCCAGGTCCCATTCACCGATCAAGCCGGTGTGGTAGCCGGCCTGCTTGAGCATATGTGCCAGGCTGATGTCGTCCGCTGCCAGCGGCACTTCCACATCAGAACGTTGTTTCAAATGACCCGAATCCCGGCCCAGCATGAGCGCCGCGCGCGCAGGCGAACTCATGGCGTCGCCGGCATAGTAACCCGTGAAGCGCATGCCCTCGGCGGCGAGGCGATCCAGGTTCGGTGTTTGAAATTTCGTCTGGCCGTAGCAACTCAGGTCGCCGTAACCGAGGCCGTCGGCCACAATCACGATGACGCTGGTGCGGCGCGGCAGCGGCTTGGGCGCGGTGTTGGTAAAGATGAATTGTGCGCCGGCTTCAGTTGAAAAGCCAAAAAACAGGAAGGCGAGCAATGCGCCGGTCCAAAGACGGCCCGACCGGAGACCAGGAATTGTTTTCATTTGAACTTTGATTCTGGAAAGCCCGGCCTGTTCAAAGCAATTCTTTTCGGCGGGCGTTTTTGAGCGGAAAATGGCAAAAAAACTCTGGCTGGGAAACATCCTTTGCCGGATCCGGCCCCTTCATTTTCGGCGTCAGCTCCGTTTTCCAAACTCCGCCTCCAGCGGGATGCGGGTCGCAACGATGAAGCTGGGAATCGTCGCCAGCACCACCCAGGCGAAGAAATGCTGGTAACCAATGTGTTCCTGCAGCCAGCCGCTCCACATGCCCGGCAACATCATGCCCAGGGCCATGAATCCGGTACAGATCGCGTAATGCGCGGTCTGATGTTCGCCGCGCGCAATGTAAATCATGTAGAGCAGGAACGCCGTGAAACCGAAACCATAGCCGAACTGCTCAATGGCGACGCCGGCGCCAATTGCCTGGAAATTGTCCGGCTGGGCATAGGCGAACCAGATGAACACTGCGTCCGGAAGATGAATCGCCAGCAGCATCGGCCAAAGCCAGAATTTCAATCCGTGGCGCGCCACGACAAAACCGCCCAGCAGCGCGCCGATCATGAACGCAATGACGCCGATCGTGCCGTAAACCAGGCTGATGTTTTCGATGGTCAATCCCAGCCCGCCTTTTTCCGGCGGGGCATGCAGGAAAATCGGAATGATCTTCATGAGTTGCGCCTCGCCCAGCCGGTAAAGCAAAAGAAAGAGCAGCAGCACGCCTATTTTTGGTTTCTGGAAGAAGGCCCGGAACGTCTGGAAAAAACCGGCCCAGAAATTGTCCGGCCGCCCGGAATCCTTGGAACCATCGGCTGCCGGGTGCGGGAGGATGAAATAATGATAAACCGCCAGGACCAGAAAAATGCCGGCGGCGAGCGCAAAGACCGCCGACCAGGCGAAGGGGATATTGCCGGTGCGCCGGGTCAGTCCGCCGGCAAGATAAACGAGCCCGCCCTGCGCCGATATTTTCCCGAGATTGAAAAGCACGCTGCGAAAGCCGATGAAGAACGACTGTTCGCGTTCGGTGGTCGCCAGCATGTAAAAACCGTCGGCCGCAATGTCATGGGTGGCGGAGCTGAAGGCCAGTAATCCGAAGAACACCATGGTCCACCCCACAAAATGCGGGGAGGGAATCATCAGGGCCACACCGGCCAGGCCCAAGCCGAGGAGCAATTGCATGGTCCAGATCCACAGCCGCCGGGTCTTGAGAATGTCCACGGCCGGACTCCACAAGGGTTTGATGACCCAAGGCAAATAGAGCAGGCTGGTGAAAAATGCCGTCGCCTCGTTCGATACACCGAGGTCGTTGTAAAGCATGACCGACACCGTGGCCACGAGCGCGTTCGGCATTCCCTCGGCGAAATACACCGTTGGAATCCACAGCCACGGGCGGTGGGAACTGGTTTTTACGTCGGCCATCCCTGCTTGAGTAACAGGTTGGGGGCGTCCGGGCAAAAATTTTCCGGCTTGCACTTTGGCCACGCAATGATTGAGTCAGCGTGTGACTGGCGCATTTTTCAACGCCTTGGGCATTTTAACCGGCGCACTGTTGGGTCTGGCACTGCCCAAACCGCTGTCGATTTCCACCCAGGTCCATTTCCGGTCGGCCCTCGGCGCCTTTGCCATTTTCTTTGGTCTGCAGCTCGTCTGGGTGAGTGTGGACGGAACCTTCCTGCCGGTGATGAAACAGCTATTCATCGCCCTGGCCGCCATCACCGCGGGTTTCTGGATCGGCAAACTGCTGCGTCTGCAAAAACTGTCGAACCGGTTTGGCCGTTATGCCGGCAATTTGATTGCCACCGCGCAATCAGCCGCGCCCCACAAACCTGTCCACGGCTTCAATGCCTGCACCGTATTATTTTGCGCCGCACCGTTGGGGTTGGTGGGGGCGGTGACGGATGGATTGCCGCCAGCCGGCGGCCCAGCCGGTTACTTCTGGCTGCTGGTGGTCAAGGCGGTCATGGACGGCCTGGCCATGACGGGTTTCGTGAGGCTGTTTGGCTGGCCATCCGCCCTGTCGGCTTTTCCCGTCTTCGTTTTTTTCAGTGGCATCACCCTGGCTTGTGGATATTACGCGAAACCGCTTCTGGAAGTGCACGGTTTGGTCGGGCCGGTCAACGCCGCCGCCGGTCTCATCGCGTGCGCCATTGCATTGATGATTTTCGAGGTCCGCCGGGTGGAACTGGCCAACTTTCTGCCGGCTCTGGCCGTCGCCCCGCTGCTCACGTGGTGGCTGGGTTGAATTTCAACCTTTGGCTTGCCGCCTGCCGTGAACCGGTTAAAGCTGGATGCCAACATGAACTGCATCGTCACTGCCGGACCGACCTACGAGCCGCTGGACGACGTGCGGCGGCTGACGAATTTCTCGACCGGCCGCCTGGGCACGGAACTGGCCAATTTCCTCGCGGCCCGCGGTCACAAGGTCATCCTGCTCATCGGCGCCATGGCGACGCATGGCGGCGAACGCCGGGCCCAGCGGGTGGAAACCTTCACCACGGCGGCCGATCTGCGCGCCAAGCTGAAGGCGGTGTCAGCCAAGAAGGTGGACGCGATTTTTCACGCGGCGGCGGTCGGCGATTTTGCCTTTGGAAGAATTTTCACGCCCAACGAGGCCGGCAAACTTGCCGAAATCAAGACGGTCAGCAAAATCTCCACCCGGCAGGGCAAGCTGCTCGTCGAGCTGGTGGCAACACCCAAGATCATCGCAGAGCTGCGCGATTGGTATCCACGAACGAAAATCGCGGGCTGGAAATTTGAGGCGGACGGCGCGCGGGCGGACGCGGTGAATGCCGCCAGGCAGCAGATCTCCGCGTGTTCAACCGATGTTTGTGTGGCGAACGGTCCGGCCTACGGCGAGGGTTTTGGCCTGGTGACGCGTGATGGGCAGGCGGCGCATTTGGCGAGCGCGCCGTTGTTGTTTGAGGCTTTGGGGAAACTGGTGCACCGCAAATCGTTTCCGCGCCTTTCAAGCCCCGCCCTTAAAAAGGCAGCGGTCGCAGCCTGAAGCCGGGCGGCGGGCGGCGGCGTTTTCAAGTTTCAAAATTTTTCAACTGCTGCAACCCGAGCCTCATGGGCAGCCAGCCGACGCAGAAGGACAGCAGCACAAAACCAGCGATGCCCTCCGCCACCCAGACGGCGCTCGCGTGCAAGCCGGCTTCGCCCAGTCCCAGCAGCAACAGGGACGCCAGAATGTAAAACGAACTCAAAACAAAGCAGAGCGTGCCTCCAAAACCGCTTACAATCTTGTTCGGGTTGGCTTCCTTCAGGTTGGGATAAAGGACGCCCATTCCGATGGCCAGGCCATTGAGCGAGAAGGTCATGATGGTAATCACCGCACCGAAAAAAATCACCCGGTCCCAGCTCATCTTGAGCAGATAACAGGAAAGCAGGATGAGGCCGACGGTGACCAGCAGCGACATGATGCTGGCCAGCCAGAATTTGTTTTTGACCACGCGGGCCATGCCCATCGGCGCCATGCCGATGATCCACAGCCGCCGGCCTTCCAGCGAGAATTGGGGAAACACGAACCGGGTCGTCACCGAGGCGAGATTCAAAGAGCAAATGCCGAGGTTCAGGAAGGCCACCAGATTGATCCAAAACGGGCTGGTCAGCTGATGCGTGAAATTGCGCAGGTTGATGATGTAAACGCCCAGCAGCCCGAACAGCATCACCGTCTGGCCCCATTGCGTGGTGTCGCGCCAAAACATCCGCAGATCCTTGACGGCCAATGCCCGGGCATCGCAGTTGATCCAGAATAATTTCGCCGCCAGTTTTTCAAGCCGTCCCACCGGATGTTGCCGGTTCGGGCGGGTGCCAAACCAGTTCCATCCGCCGCCGCCCCGGCTTTGCACCGCCGATGCCGTGTCGTAAAACAGGCTGCCAAACCGGGTGAAGGCAATGCCGCCGAACATCAGAGTATGGCTCAACAGCACCAGCGCGAAAAACATCGCGCTGCGCAGAATGCCCTCGGTCCACTGCAACACGGACATCGTCAGCCAGTAGCTGGGCAAAAACGGAAACAATGTGAACCGCGTCTTGGCGAGCAGCTCGTCAAGTGCCTCAAGGGTCCGCTTGTCGAGCAATTCGTCGTTCACCGGCTTGGCCTTCCACCAGAACGCCGCCAGCGCCAGCAAAACGATGGCGGTGGCAACCATGGCGATTTGAAAGCTGCGCCGGTCCAAAAAGCGCCCGATCCAGATCGCCAGGCTGGCGCCAAATACACCCGGCAGCACAATGAACAGACCGATGAGCGCCAGTGTGACCGGATAAAAATGCCACGGCAGGCCGCGCAGCAGACCAAACGCCACGAGCAACGGGGCAATCAAAAAGACAAATGCCCATGATGCCAGCAGGGTGGATTCGATGAATTTCCAGCGGAAAATGGTCTGGGACGGGACCGGCAACGTCAGCAGAAAAGCCGCCTCCCGGTTGCGGAAGAAATTGGTGTAACCGATGATGAGATTGCTGAGCAACAACAGGGCGAACAAAAAGGCGAACAATACGTACAGCAGCCGCTCGGTGAGCACCGCGCCCAGCCCGGGAAATTTTGCAATGAATTTCAACCCGTGATAAAACAACCCGAACGACACGACCAGATAACCGGCCATGAACAGCGTGATGATGCTGGTGAGCAACCACGACTGGTTGCGCACGGCCCCCAGCCTCCGCCAGCTTTGCAGGGCGTTGACCCGCACCAGCAGCCACAGCGGCGCAGGCTTCGATTGAGCGGAATCGGCGGACATGGCGTCAAACTAGTGCGGAATGAGGCCGGGCGCAATCCTTGCCACCCGGGATAATTGACCTAGAATAACGGAAACATCGCGATGAAGTTCAACCAAATCAGCCGGCGCCGGTTTGTTCTGGCCTCCTTGCTGCTGGCTCCCATCGTGGCAGTCGGTGATGCGGGATGGATCGAGCCCCAGTGGATCAAGATTCGCCGATTGTGCCTGACGGACGGCCCGCCGGCTCATCGTTTCGTTCATTTCAGTGATTTGCACCACAAAGGCGACCGCCAGCATACGCAGTCCGTGGTGGCGATGATCAATTCCTTGTCACCGGATTTTGTGTGTTTCACCGGCGACCTCATGGAAGAGGGCAAGTTTCTGCCGGAGGCCCTGGAGATTTTGTCGGGTATCAAATCACCCATGTATGGGGTCCCGGGAAACCACGATTACTGGAGTCGCGTGCCGTTCGCGGACATCATCAAATGTTTTGCCGCGACCGGTGGGGCCTGGCTGGTGGATGAACAACGCATCATCGCCGGCGGGAAAATCAATCTTTCCGGCATGGCGCGCCTCGGCCCCCAACATCCGTTGCCGTCTGCCAGTCCTGGAGTCAAAAATATTTTGCTCATGCATTATCCGGCCTGGGTCAAGCGGTTGGCGGGTCAAAAGTTTGATTTGATGCTGGCCGGCCATTCGCACGGCGGACAGGTGCGCGTGCCGTTTTATGGTCCCATCATCGTGCCTTACGCCGTGGACGAATATGATCTGGGCCTGTTCCAAACCCCGGCGGGACCGCTTTATGTCAATCCCGGCATCGGCTGGTATCCGGTGCCGATCCGCTTCAATTGCCGGCCGGAAATCACGGTTGTGGAGATTTGACCGGGTGCGGATGAACCTGAAAAATCAAAAGGCTGCAAAATGCGCTTGAGTTCGGAGCGCGGGCCGCTTGCCCGCGTTCCTTTGCCGTTGAAGCCGCCGCGACCGGTTTGTATTGTGCGGGCGATGCCGCCGCTGGAAACCAGCACTTCCCCGCTTGCCGCCCCCGTCAGTTCGCTCTGGGGCGTTGGCGCGGAACGGGCGGCACAACTGGCGCGGCTCGGCATCCGCACGGTGGAGGATCTGCTGTTGCACCGGCCGCGCCGTTACGAAGACCGGCGGCATTTCCGCCAAATCGCCGAATTGACGAAGGCGGAGCCGGCCACGGCGCGCGGCACCATCGTTGCGCTCGGCCTCCGGCGTTTTCGCGGCGGCGGCAAATCCGTTTTTGAAATCATTCTCGACGACGGCACCGCGCGCCTGCACTGCCGCTGGTGGAACCTGCCGTTCATGCAAAATTATTTCGTCATGGGTGACGAGGTTTTTGTCTATGGCAAATTGAGCGAGGCCAAACCGCGGGTGATGACGCATCCGGAAACCGAAGTCATCGAGGGCGGCGAGGAGGGTTTCATTCATATCAACCGCATTGCGCCGGTCTATCCACTCACCGAGGGTCTGCCCCAACGCTGGTTGCGCGGGCTGATCTGGCGCGCGCTGGAGAAATTTGACCGGCACCTGGTTGAGCCGTGGCCGGCGCTGGCACGGGTTGAACTGCCGACCCGGGCCAACGCGGTTCGCATGACACATTTTCCCGAAGCACTGAGTGACGTGGAAATCGCAAGGCAGCGGCTGGCGCTGGACGAGTTCATCGCCTTGCAACTTCAAATCCAGTCCCGCCGGAAAAAATTTGAAACCCTGGCCCAGGCGCTGCCCTGCGGCGGCACCAACCGGCACATCAGACCGTTTCTCGCGCGACTGGGCTTCAAGCTCACCGGCGCCCAGACCGCTGTCCTGCGCGAAATCCGTACTGACCTGGGCGGCGCCCATCCAATGCGGCGGTTGCTGCAAGGGGATGTCGGGTCGGGCAAGACGGTCGTGGCCGCCTGCACCGCGCTGATGGCCTTGGAGAGCGGCTTCAATGTCGCGTTGATGGCGCCGACGGAGATTCTGGCGGAACAGCATTTCCAAAACTTCAAGCACTGGTTCGAGCCCTTGGGCCTGAACGTGGAATTACAAACCGGAAATAAAAAAACATCCCAGATCAAATCCCAGACGCCCAACGCCCAAAGTTTTCGCCGTTCACCAACGTCAGCCTTCAACCCGCAACGCTCAACCTTGTTTGTCGGGACGCATGCCCTGCTTACGGCGGGCTTCGAAGTGCCGAAGCTCGGACTGGTCATCATCGACGAACAGCACAGGTTCGGCGTGGCGCAGCGCGAACAATTGGTGCGCAAAGGCCGTTATCCTCATCTCCTGGTGATGACCGCCACGCCCATTCCACGCACGTTGGGCCTGACGTTGTACGGCGACCTGGATGTGTCGGTCATTGACGAATTGCCGGCCGGCCGGGGCCGCCTCAAAACTTTTGTGCGCGCCGCCGACAAACTGCCGCAGGTGTGGAAATTCATCCGTGATCAACTGAACGCCGGCCGGCAGGCATACGTGGTGTATCCGCGGGTCGAGGAATCCGACGGCAAAAATTTAAAAGCGGTGACGAAGGAATTCGACCATCTGAAAACATTGCTGGTGCCATATCGCGTCGGCTTGCTGCACGGGAGGTTGAAAGGCCGTGACAAGGAGGAAATCATGGCGGCATTTCGTGGGAACACGTTGAACGTATTGCTGTCCACGTCGCTCATTGAAGTGGGTGTGGATGTGCCGAATGCGACGGTCATGCTGGTGGAAAACTCGGAACGTTTTGGGCTGGCGCAGCTGCATCAATTGCGCGGGCGGATTGGGCGTGGCGCCCATGAATCCTATTGCATCTTGATTTCCGATGCGAAAACCGCCGGGGCGAACGCGCGCCTGAAAATACTGGAAGAAACGTCCGACGGTTTTCGCATTGCGGAGGCGGACCTCAAATTGCGCGGGCCGGGCGAGTTGCTGGGCCGGCAGCAGAGCGGCCTGCCGGAATTCCGGTTTGGCAATCTGGCTGACGACCTTGACTTGATCCGGCGTGCGCGGGCATGGGCGGGGCAACTTGCGAACGTCGTCCCGGCTGCAAAATAATTTGGAATTTGCGCTTGCCGGGAGCCGGGGTTTAGAAGAATTTAGCCGCGTATGAAGAAAATATTATCATTAGCTGTGATGTTTGGTTTGGTCTGCGCGGGACTGTTGACTGGTTGCAAGAAAGAGGAAACAGCGCCGCCGTCCGACACCCAGACACCGCCATCCACCAATGCATCTGTGACCCCGGAAGCTCCCGCCGCGCCTGCGGCTCCAGCACCGGAAGCTCCGGCGACACCCGCTGCGCCTGCGACCCCGGCTCCGGCGGCGCCCGCAACACCCACTCCGGAAGCACCGGCGGCGCCTGCACCTGCGACACCCGAAGCCCCGGCAGCTCCGGCGACTCCGGCCACCAATCCGCCCGCGCAATAAGGCATTGGTCCGTTCGGTTGGAGAAAGCACCGCGCGCCGCATGGTTATTGACTGCGGCAGCCGGAGAAATGTGTTGTGTCCAGAAGATTGTTGACCTTGGATTTCTGGCATTTTGGTTATAAATAAAACATATGAAGACGCTTTTTTTGATCTTGATTGCCGTGGGATTGATGACCGGGTGTGGCAAGAAAAGTGCCGACTCGCATCCGCAGGGCACAAGCCCGGATCAGTCCACGAATGCCATCGCAACTGACAAGGCCAATCCAGCGGCACCGGCGGGCGGATATTTGGGATCATTGATGCAGGCTGACAAATACGCGACCAAGACGATCGATGTGTCGTATCTTAACCAGGCGGTTCAGCTTTTCAACACGCAGGAGGGCCACCTGCCCAAGGATCTGGATGAACTGGTGCCGAATTACGTGGCCAAGATTCCCGATGCGCCTTATGGCTCAAAAATCGCCTATGACCCCGCCACCGGCACGGTCACGGTGGTGAAGCAATAAATTTTGCGTGGCCTTGGCCAAAACTGTTCCCGGACGCCAGCCGTAAATCGGCTGGCATTTTGTTTTTTTTGTCTCGCCAAATGGACGTTCAACAGGCAAAGAGGATGCCTCTGAAAAATGACCGAGCAAATTGTCATTCTTGATTTTGGTTCGCAATACACCCAGGTCATCGCGCGCCGCATCCGCGAATGCAACGTGTATTCCGTCATTCTGCGTTATGACACGCCGGCGGCGGAAATCGCCGCGCTGGCGCCCCGCGGCCTCATCCTGTCCGGCGGCCCGTCCAGCGTGTATGACCCGCGTGCCCCGCTGCCCGACAAAAACATTTTTTCGCTGGGCGTGCCCGTGCTCGGCATCTGCTACGGGGTGCAATTGTTCGCCCATTTTCTGGGGGGGCGGGTTGAAAAAGGCCGGAAACGCGAATTTGGCAAGGGCATACTCTCGGTGAAGGACGCGTCGTGCGCGCTGTTCGGCAAACTGCCCCGGATGTTGCAGGTCTGGAATTCGCATGGGGACAAGCTGACGAAGCTGCCGCGGAATTTCAAACCGGTCGCGGTCACCGAAAACTCCGAATACGCTGCCATCGAAAATCGCGCGCGAAAATTTTTCGGCCTGCAATTTCATCCCGAGGTGGTCCACACCCCGCGGGGCCGGGAAATCATCAGCAATTTTGTCCACGGCGTCTGCGTCTGCGGCAAAAACTGGACGATGCGGAACTATGCCGAGCAGGCCATCGAGGAGATTCGCGCCCGGGTCGGGAAGGAAAAAGTGATTCTCGGCTTGAGCGGCGGCGTGGATTCGAGTGTGGCGGCAGCGCTGCTGCACCAGGCCATCGGCGGCCAACTTACGTGCATCTTCGTCAATAACGGCTTGTTGCGTGGACGGGAGGCGGAGGTCGTGCAGAAGGTGTTTGGACGGCATTTCAAGATCAAGTTGCAGTACGAAAATGCCACGAAGCTGTTTTTGAAGCGGCTGAAAAATGTGGTCGATCCGGAGCGCAAACGCAAAATCATCGGCCGGACCTTCATTGAGGTTTTTCAGGCTGCGACCCGCCGCGCCGGGCGGGCGAAGTTTCTTGCGCAAGGCACACTTTATCCCGATGTCATCGAGTCCGTGCCGATTGCCGGCAATCCCGCCGCGATGATCAAGAGCCACCACAATGTCGGCGGATTGCCCAAGAACCTGAAGTTCGCGCTCGTTGAGCCTTTGAAATGCCTGTTCAAGGACGAGGTTCGCCAGTTGGGGCTCGAACTGGGCCTGCCGAAGGAAATCGTGATGCGTCAGCCGTTTCCCGGCCCGGGCCTGGCCGTCCGCATCCTGGGCGAGGTGACGCCGCAACGCTGCGCCATTTTGCGGAACGCGGACACCATTGTCGTCGAAGAGATGAAGTCGAACGGACTTTATTACAAGATCTGGCAGAGTTTTGCGGTGCTGCTGCCCGTGCGCAGCGTGGGAGTGATGGGTGACGAGCGGACTTATGATTACACGATCGCCATCCGCGCGGTGGAATCACAGGATGGCATGACGGCGGATTGGGTGAAACTGCCGTATGATTTGCTGGAGAAACTTGCCAGCCGGATCATCAACGAGGTCAAGGGTGTGAACCGCTGTGTTTTTGACATTACCAGCAAACCGCCGGGAACGATTGAGTGGGAATAATTTAGTGCGTTTTTTTTCTGGTGGGCCGTCCAAGGCGGATTTAATCTGGGATCATAGTCAAACCATCCCCACTTATGGACATCATTTTCAATTGCCCTCATTGTGAACAGGAAATGGCGGTGGACAGTTCCGGCGCCGGCTCGGAAGTCCAGTGCCCGGCCTGCGGCCAAAAAATCACAATTCCCTCAGCCCCAACCCCGCCGGCTGCTGAAGCGTCGGCGACCCCCGCGACCGGCGCCAGCCATAGCATCTCCTCGTCCGCGGCCGCCAAGATTGAAATGCATCTCAAGGTGCCGGTCCGCGACAAGCCGGGCGAGGTGCTCATTGCCAAATCAAAGCCGCCACTGGAGGCGGTGGCCCGGGGTGCCGACAAGAAAATCCGGACCCGGACAATCCGCCATGCCACTTGTGTGGAATCCGGCCATGACAAGTTCGATGAGAAAATTTCCGAGTTTCTGAACGAAGTCGGCGAGGCCAACCTCATTGGCATTCACACGATCGGTTACACACACTTCGACGTCGGGACGCAAAAGGTGGTGGAGGATTACGGGGTCATCATTGTTTACCGGGGATGATTCCGCCGCTGCCTGCCTTGACTTGCTGATTTTGGGCCGTTACTGTCGCCGTATGTATCGCCGGTTAGGATTTCTGCTTATCGTCACTGCGGGCGTGGCGTTGTTTCCGTCGCCCGCGCCCGCCCCGTTGTTTTATGTGCCTGGCGAAGGCTGGTATTACGAGTCCTATGGCCAGAACGTCAAATGGCAGCGCCCGCGCGCCAAGGAACAGCTGGACGTGGCGCAGCAGGCTTTTGACAGCAACGACTACGACACCACACTCCATGCGGCCCATCGCATCCTGCGCGTCTGGCCGCTGTCCGACTACGCGCCGGACGCAGAATATCTCATAGGCCGTTGCCTCCAGGCGACGGGGCGGGAGGAAGCCGCCTTCGATGCCTACCAGAACATCATTAAAAAATATCCCCGCAGCAACCACTACGACGAAGTGCTCTGGCGCCAGTACGAGATCGCCAACCTGTATCTCGGTGGCAAATGGTTCAGACTCTGGGGCTACATCCCGCTCTATCCCTCGATGGATCAAACGGCGGAAATGTTCGATAAGATCGTCAACAACGGGCCTTACAGCGATGTCGCTCCGCACGCGCAATTGCGCATTGGCGCCGCGCGCGAAAAACAGAATGATTATCCCGATGCGGTGAAGGCCTACGCCACGGCTGCCGACCGGTACTATAATCAGCCGACCATTGCCTCCGATGCGGTGTTTCGCGAAGGGATTTCGTATGCGCGGCAGGCGGCGAAGGCTGAATACGACCAAAACACGGCGGTGGAGGCGATTGCGACGTTCACCGATTTCATCACGCTTTTTCCTGACGACAAGCGGGTGCCGGAGGCGCAAAAGGCCATTACCACCCTCAAATCCGAGCAGGTACGCGGCAATTTTGAAATTGCCCAATTCTACGATCACGGGAAAAAATGGGTCGGCGCGCTGGTCTATTACAACGAGGTGTTGCAGCTGGATCCGAATTCGCCTTACGCCGTGTCGGCCCGCCAGCGGATTGAGATTCTAAAAACGCGCGTTCAGGCCGCCAACACCCCCAATTAAATGCGCCTGCCGGGACTCCTTGTCATTTTTGCGGCGGCGGCCTTGTTCGCCGGCTGCGCCGGTTATCATCTTGGCCCGGTCAACGGCGCGGTGGCGGGCGAAAAATCGGTCGAAATTTTGCCGTTTAACAATCAGACACTGCAACCGCGCCTCGGCGACGCCGTCACGCAGGCACTCCGGGAAAGGCTTCAAACCGACGGGACCTACCATCTGGCAACGCACGAGCCCGGGGATGTGGTGTTGAGCGGTGTGATTACGCGTTACAACCGGGAAGGATTGAGCTATTTGAACAACGATGTCACCACGACGGAGAATTACCGGGTCGGCATTACCGCGCACGTGGTCGCGCGTGAACGTGCCACCGGCAAGGTGTTGTTCGAAAAAAACGTAAATGGTTACACCCTGGTCAACGTCGGAACGGATCTGGCGGACTCAGAACGCCAGTCGCTCCCGTTGCTGGCGGAAGATCTGGCCCGCAATGTCACGGAATTGCTGACGGAAGGCGCTTGGTAAAAAAGTTCTTGATTTTGTTGTAGTGATTCTTATTCTTCTTTGTCTGTAGAAGTTAAACATCTAACAATCATTATCAACCGAAGCACAACTATGACAAAACGCATCTCTCAAATAACAGTTCTGAGCCTGTTTGTTGCGGCTCTCGTCACCCTGCCTGTGTTGTCCCGCGCCGAAGGCGCCGGCACCAACGCCCCGGGATCATCCGGCCAGACCGCGCCCGCCAAGCCCAAGAAACACGACGGTCTGGTATTTCGCGGCACGGTCAGTGCCATCGACGCCAAAGCCATGACGCTTACCGTTGAGACGCGCACGTTTGTCGTTACTCCCCAAACCAAAATCCTGAAGGATGGCCAGCCGGCCACGCTGGATTCCGGGGTGGTGGGTGAACCGGTGTCCGGGGCTTACAATAAGACGGACGATGGCAAGCTGGTCGCCGCGTCGGTTCATTTCAAAAGTGAAAAGAAGAAATAGCAACTCCGAGTGACCGGCAACAAACCTTCTTAACTTTCACGGCGGGCGGCAACGCCCGCCATTTTTATGCCCGCCGCCACCAACTGGTGAGGCTCTTGGACTTCTGCGGAGACTGCGGAAATTGAGACTGTTGCACCAGGAGGTGGCTGCGCGCCGCCGTCAGGGCCATGATGAATTCATCGTAGCTGAGAAAACGTTCGGCCGGATTTTTTGCCATGGCCTTTACCAGCGCGTCGCTGGTGGCCTGCGTGATTTCGGGCACGACCAGATTGGGCGGCGTCAGCGGCGTTTGCACCTGGGCAATGATCACTTCCTCGACCGTGGACGCCTCGAATGGAACGTGCCCGGTCATTGCGTGATACAGTGTGGCGCCCAGGCTGTACATGTCCGACAAAAAGGTTTCCGGCTCCCGCTTGATTTTTTCGGGCGCGACATAGTACGGGGTGCCCCAGGTCACATCCTCCACTTCATGTTCGATGTCGGCTTTGCGGGCGAGGCCGAAATCGATCAGCTTGGGTTCGTGGTCCGCGTTGAATAAAATATTGCCGGGTTTGATGTCGCGGTGGAGCAGGTCGTATTTGAGCGCCATGTCGAGCGCGGACGCGATTTTGATGCCGATATCGAGCATGTCCAGTTCCTGCAGCAGGCGCAATTTCTCAATGCGCGCATCCAGACTGCCGCGGTCGGCCAGTTCCATCACCAGGTACAACTGGCTTTCCCATTCATCGAACGTGTAAATGTGAATGATGTTGGTGTGGTTGAGCCGGGCGCAGGCGCGCGCCTCGCGGTAAAAGCTCTCCAAGGCCCGCTTGTCTTCGAGCAGCTCCTTTTTCATCAACTTCACTCCCACCAGCCGCTCCAGCATGGTGTCCCACGCGCGATAAACCGTGCCCATCCCTCCGGACCCGACGACGCTCTGCAGTTCAAACTGCCGCAACCGCATCGGCATCATGATCGGATGCCCGCACTTGTTGCATGGCACGGTGCCCAGCGGCTGCAGATCGCCAGGAATAAAGACTTTCGTCTCACACCACCCGCACGTGACCATTCGCAACGTTTCGCTCATGCTCTGAAATCAATTTAGCACCGTCCGGCTGGCCGACAAGCCGAGAAAACACCTTCTTGGTCCGGCAAAATCTCTTTGACAAATGCGCCCGAATGGTGTTTCTTCTCCGCGGTTGAATATGAAAAACACGTTTGCTCCAACGCTGAAACACGCGCAGACCACTGGACGCATGTCCATTTGGACGCGCGTTTGCCGGCGTTTTGGCATCGAGGGAGTGAAATTCTGATAGAGCGAAAAACAATTTCTGAAAAACCCGCGATTGCCAGTCAATCGCGGGTTTTTCGCTTTTAACCCAAAACAAACGAAAGGAAAAAATGAATAATAACAAAACCAGGGTGCCGACGAGGTTCGGCCCCGAAACGCGGTTCGAACTGCGGCCGGCCCCGCCGGCGCCGTTTCGCGCCCTGCTGGAAACCGAGTTCGAGCAACTCAAGGAACGTCTGCTTCGGCGGCAATTGGCCGGCGCACCGGCGCCGGAATTGAACACGCCGTTGCGGCGCGCGGCCAACGAGGCGGCGGCATTGGCATGGGCGACCGTTTACCCCTTGCTGGTGTTTCCGGTGTTGTTCGAGGAAAAAGCCCGGGCCGCCCTCCGCCAGGCCGAACGCCAGGCGCGCATTCTTGAGAACAGCCGCGAACTGCTCGCCGTATGAAAACGTGCCGTGAACTCGCAACGGGAACCAGGGCGTGTGCGGGCGGCCGTCAACATCAGCGAATCATTTCGCGCTGATGCCGACGGCTGCTCGCCGCGTCTCTTGATTTAGTGGGGAACAACTGGAGCGCGGACAGCTTGTCCGCGAGTTGGAGTCCAGGCTTCAGCTTGATGGGACTCTGTCTGCGCTCTGAACAGTTGAAACTCAGCGCTCCTCGACGCGCTGAATCCGGGCCCCGAGTTTTCGCAGCTTCGCGTCCATGTTCTCGTAGCCGCGGTCCAGATGGTAGATGCGATTGACCTGTGTTGCGCCTTTGGCCGCCAAGCCGGCAATCACCAGCGCGGCAGACGCGCGCAAATCGCTCGCCATCACCGGCGCGCCGCTCAACGGTTTGCCGCCTTTGATAATCGCACTGGGGCCCTCGATTTCTATGTCCGCCCCCAGCCGCGCCAGTTCGCTCACATGCATGAATCGCGACTCGAATATCCGTTCCGTGATGATGCTGATGCCCGGTGTCAGCGCGAACAGCGACATCATCTGCGCCTGCACATCCGTCGGGAATCCGGAGTACGGCAGGGTCGTTATATCCGACGGCTTCAGCCGGCCGCTGCGCCGGACCAGCAAATCATCGCCCCGCCGTTCCACCGCCACCCCGGCTTCATGCAATTTGTCAATCACCGCGCGCAGATGGTCCGCCCGCACTCCTTTGAGTGTGATCTCGCCGTTGGTCGCGGCGGCGGCGATGGCGAAGGTGGCCGCTTCAATCCGGTCGGGAATGACTTCGTGTTCCGCCCCGTGTAGCCTGACCACGCCGGTGACCGTGACGGTTGGGCTGCCGGCGCCGGAAATTTTCGCGCCCATCGCATTCAGGAAGTTTGCCAGGTCAACCACTTCCGGTTCGCAGGCCGCGCTTTCGATGACGGTCACGCCTTCCGCCAGGGTCGCCGCCATCATCACGTTGGCCGTGCCCAACACGGTTGAGCCGGCGCGTCCGCCGAGAAACATCGGCACGCCGTTGAGGTGTTTCGCCGTGGCGCTGACATAGCCGCCGGCGATTTCAATCTTGGCCCCCAGCGCCGCAAATCCCTTCAAATGCAGGTTGATTGGCCGGGCGCCGATGATGCAGCCGCCGGGCAGCGACACACGGGCCTTTTTGAGGCGCCCCAGCAGTGGTCCCATGATGCAAACGGACCCGCGCATTTTGCGGACGAGATCGTAATCGGCATAGCCGCGCACCTTGCGGGCGTGAACGGTCAACGTGTCGCGTTCGTACCGGACCGTGGCCCCCAGAGACTCGAGGATCTGCACCATGAACCGCGTGTCGCTGAGGCGGGGCACGCGGCGGATGACGCACGGTTCACCGGTCAACAGCGTCGCCGCCATGATGGGCAGCGCGGCATTTTTGCTGCCGCTGATCATGACTTCACCGTGCAAGGGCACGCCACCTTTGATCAAAAAGCTTTCCATAACAAATCAAATTAAACCGCGGCTGGGCACAGATGGATACGGAAGAAAAACGAATCCAAAAATCCGGTTGAAAGGTATCCGTGTTTATTTGTGTTCATCTGTGGTCAAGAGTCTGGTTCAAGATCGTGCCATCAAAATTCTTTGCCGGTGACTGTAGTCCTCCCGCACCGCCTCGACAACCCACTTTTCTTCCTCAAAAATCTTCCGGACAGCCTCGGCCTGGCCGTCGCCAAATTCCAGCAGGACGGGACCGCCCGGTTTCAGGAATGCCCCCGCTTCCTTTGCAATCAACCGGTAAAAATCCAGGCCGTCGGCGCCGCCGTCCAATGCGCCGTGCGGGTCGAAGTCGCGCACTTCGGGCTGCAGTGTGGCAATTTCAGCGGACGGAATGTAAGGCGGATTGCTGATGACCAGATCGAAGTGGGTATTGCCCGGCAACGCGGCAAATCCATCACTCTGTAGAAACCGGATGGGTCCGGCGACATGGTTGCGGGCCGCATTTTCCCGGGCCAGGGCCAGGGCGTCCGGTGAAACGTCCATCGCCGTGATTTGCGCCGTAGGGCATTTCATCGCCAGGGCGACGGCGATGCAACCGCTGCCCGTGCCGAAGTCCAGGGCGGTCGGAGGTTGGGACGTGAGGGTGGAAAGAAATTGCCAGCCGAGTTCGGCGAGGATTTCAGTTTCCGGGCGCGGAATCAGCACGTGACGGTTTACGGTAATCTCGTACCCGCAAAATGAAGTTGAGCCGGTGATGTGCTGGATCGGTTCGCGTTGGCCGCGGCGCTTGATGCATTCCCGCAGGCCATCCGTTTCCTCCGTCGTAAGCGGGCGGTCGAAATTCAGATACAGCTTCATGCGCGGCATTTTTAACAGGTGCGCCAGCAGGAGCTCGGTCTGCAGGCGCGGGGTTTCGACGCCTTTTCTGGCAAGAAATTCCGCGCTCTTCTGAATCGCCTCAAGAACGGTCACGCCGTGAATCTAAATTGGAACCGCCCATTTAAAAACTCTTTTGGTCGGAAACATTTTTGTCCCGGCTGTGGATGAACAGGCCGGTCTGATAAACGATGTAATAACCGGCCGTCAGCCCAAAAATTAAAAAAGTCAGCGGGCTTTGCATCGGCGGCGAATGGTAGGACGCAACGGCGGCATCGCGAATGACCAGGAAACGATAAGCGATCCGTCCCACCAGCACCACCGACAGGGCAACCCCGATCGGTGTGTTGGGTATGTAAAAATGTCCGGCAGTGGTGGTTTCAAATTGCGTCAATCGCAATCCAATAAAACCCAGCAACACGCCCAACGCCAGGCCTCCGCCAACGCCCCACAGCAGGTGCGGCTGACCCAGCGACACAAAGATGATCGCCGCGCTGAACAAGCTGAGAACGAATACCGAAACCATCGCGCGGCGCGGCCGGAGGGGTTGCCGGCCAATGTTTCGGCGAATTCGTCGATAAATCCGCCAGGTAATCAAGACCAGCGCCGCACCGAAGAACAACGTGGGGGACGTCATTCGCGCAGCCTAAGTGGTCATTGACGCTTGTCCAGACGAAACGCTTTGCCTGCCACCGCGGCTTTTAAGACACGCCCGCACTCTGGACAGGTCATTCCGGTAGCCGGGTCATCAGCGCCATGAGTTCCCGGCATTCGATGAGGTGGTCCTGCCAGCGGGGGACCTCGGAGTCGGCAAGGTTTAGCAGGGCCAGCGCAGATTTGAATTCCGGATGACTGATGGCGGACGGCTGTTCCTGGCTGTGCGCCAGAAAATTGCCAAGACATACCCCTGCGGCAATTTGCTGTGAATCGCCGGAACCAGACGGCTGGTGATGAAAACGCACGCCCGCAATCAAAGGATCCGGAAGTTTCCAGCGCTCCAACAGACAGGCCCCGACTTCGGCATGGCTGCGACCGTAGCTTTTGATTTCCATCTCGGAAGCGGCTGTGTTGGTCTGTCCGGCCCGCAACCGTCGCAGCGCGTAATCTTTTCCGTACTTCCGGGCGAGCACGACCTTGCCGATGTCATGGAGCAACCCCGACGTAAAGAGCAGACCGCTTTCCAGGCCGGCCGATTCGGCCACGAATTTCGAGCCATAGGCGGCGGCAACACTGTGTTCCCAAAGACGTTTGCCATCCAGACAGGCGGCGACCGGCAACTGAAAACATTCCCCGCCGTTGATCATTGCCACCAGCAGATAGACCGATTGATAACCGATCTGGTTGATTGCTTCCCGGACATCGCTCACATGTGTGTCCGCACCAAAAAAGGCGCTGTTGCATATCTGCAGCAACTTGGCGGTCAACGCCGGGTCCAAGGCGACCAGGTCCACGATTTCATCGAAATTCGAATCCACATCCGCCAGCATCGGCAACAATCGCGGCAAGAGCGACGGGGACAACGGCAGAATTTCCACGTGGTCCAGTAATATATCAATCGTGTCCATCAAAATCATTCGGCCCCAACCTGATCACAGGTCAAGGCTCCACTAATAATTCGGTTGAAACGGGAAAGTCTTAAACCCTATTTTCCCGCAACCCCTTGGAGATAGGCAAAGATGAGTTCGGGAAGGTCCTCGCTATAACCGCCTTCCAGCACGCTGAACATTGGCACGCCGAGCGCGCGCAACGACTGGCCGAGCCGGTAAAAATCGTCTGTGAGGAGCACGCCGGGCACCAGCGGATCGTGCACGTAAGCATCAAATCCGGCGGACACCGCGACCAGATCCGGCTGGAATTTTTTCAAATCGGCCAGCGCGCGCGAAAGGGCGGCGAGATACGTTTCGCGCGGGGTGTCCGGTGCGACTGGATAGTTAAAAGAGTTGGTTCCGGCGTTTACGGCGCCTGTGCCGGGATAACACGGATGCTGATGGACCGAAAAAATTGCCAGGCCGGGCCGGTCGAGCAAAATCGCCTCCGTCCCGTTGCCGTGATGCACATCAAAGTCGAAAACCGCCACGCGCCCGGCCCCGGTGTTTGCGGCTTCGAGCACGGCGATGGCAACGCTATTTAAGTAGCAAAAGCCCATCGCCTGGTCGCGCGTTGCATGATGGCCGGGGGGCCGCATCAAACCAAACGCGTGTTCCCCATTGCGGGCGGCCGCCAGCGCATCGAGCGCGGCGGCAACGGAGGCGCGGGCATAGCTGGCAATGCCTTCGTAATATGGAGTGTCGGCATCGAACGGCCGGGGGATCATCAGGCGGGCAAGCAATTCCGGGTCATGGGCACGGAGAATCTGGGCCTCGGCCACTTTGCCTGGGGTGGCCCATTCAATCTGCAATCCGGTCTGCTTTTGCAGATACTCCAATGTGCCTGTGATCCGGTCGGGGCGTTCGGGATGGCCGCTGTGCGAGTAGCCGGCGCAACGCTCGTCGGTGATGATTTTCATTCGGCACCGGCACGCTTAACAAAAATAACTCGTGGAGGGGAGCAGATTCTTTTTTGCAATTGCGGGACACTCCGCTACGTTGGCGCGCAACAAATTATGAAGAGACAAATGTTTGCGGTTGTGGCGATGCTCGGCGCATTGACGATAAACGCCGGGGCTTGGGATTACGAAGGTCATCATGCCATCAATGAGCTGGCGCTGGCGTCGTTGCCTGCGGATTTCGGTGGTTTCACGTTGACGCCTGCCGTGAAAAATCGGATCGCGTTTCTTGCCGGCGAGCCGGATCGCTGGCGGAACGTGGGCGATTTGCCCCTCAAACACGTCAACGGGCCGGATCATTACATCGACCTGGAGGAATTGAAACTATACGGCCTGACGCCGGAGACCTTGCCCCTGATGCGTTATGACCTGGTTGCGGTCATCGCTCGGGAGCGGGCGGCGCACCCGGAGAAATTCCCACCCATCGACCCGGCCCGGGATGCCGATCACACGCGCGAGCTGAGCGGTTTCCTGCCCTGGTCGATCACTGAAAACTATGAAAAGTTGAAGTCCTGCTTCAGCTATCTCAAAACGTTTCAGAAGTACGGCGGCACCCCGGAGGAGATTGCGAATTCGGAGGCCAACGCCGTTTATGTCATGGGGGTCATGGGCCATTTTGTCGGCGACGGATCGCAGCCGCTGCATACGACGATGTATTTCAATGGCTGGGTCGGGAGCAATCCTCAGGGCTACACCACCAGCCTGAAGTTTCATGCCTGGATAGACGGTGGCTATTTTCACAAGACAGGCGGGATCGACGTCGGGAAGCTGGCCGGCGAGATTCATCCGGCCGTGCGCCTGGCCAATGCAGGCCAGCCCGATGGAATGTTCCGTGATGTTGTGGAATATCTTGTCGATCAGAACCAGCTCGTCGGACCCTTATACGAGCTGGAGAAGGAGGGCAAGTTGAGCGGCGAAGGCGATCACGGCCTGGAAGGCCGGGCATTTCTTGATGGTCAGCTAGTCAAGGCTGGCCAGATGCTGGGAAACATCTGGTACACGGCCTGGCTCGAGGCCCCGGAAGACCAGTATCTGCAAAGACAATTGCAGGAGCGCAATGGACCTGCGGCAGGCGCGGAAAAGAAATAGTGGGTTGAATCCGACCGCCTGTCTGCACGTTCAGCTTTGGCCGCGATTCGATTGAAAGCTGGTGGGCCCGCTCGGATTTGAACCGAGGACCAAGCGATTATGAGTCGCCTGCTCTAACCGCTGAGCTACGGGCCCAAACCAAATCCATTTTGCGTCGGGCCGCGCCCGGGACAAGTTTATTCCGCCGACCGCAATCCTTTCAGGTCTTCGATTTCCAAAAAGCCGTGCAGCTGGCGGATGCGCGTGGGGTGCCGCATTTTGCGGAGTGCCTTGGCTTCGATCTGGCGGATGCGTTCGCGCGTGACCCGGAATTGCTGCCCGACCTCCTCGAGCGTGCGCGCACAGCCGTCGCCCAAGCCGAAACGCAGTTCCAACACCTTCCGTTCGCGTTCGGTCAGGCTGCAAAGCACGTCGCCGAGCTTGTCCTTGAGCAGACTGAAGCTGGTGATGTCAAAGGGATTGTCGGCGGCCTTGTCCTCGATGAAATCGCCGAAGTTGGCGTCCTCGGCGTCGCCGACCGGGGATTGCAGCGAGATCGGCTGCTGCGCCATTTTCAAAACGGCGCGCACGCGATCCACGGGAATCTGAATTTCGTCGGAAATCTCCTCGGGCGTCGGCTCGCGGCCGAAGTCCTGCAACAGGCGTTTCTGCGTCCGCATCAGCTTGTTGATGATTTCGATCATGTGTACCGGAATGCGGATGGTGCGCGCCTGGTCGGCGATGCTGCGCGTGATGGCCTGCCGGATCCACCAGGTGGCGTAGGTGGAAAATTTATAACCGCGGCGGTACTCAAATTTCTCGACGGCCTTCATCAGGCCCATGTTGCCTTCCTGAATCAGGTCGAGAAACGACAGGCCGCGGTTGGTGTATTTCTTGGCGATGGAAATGACGAGGCGGAGGTTGGCTTCGACCATTTCGGTTTTGGCCTGGAGCGCCCGGGTGGAATATTCGCGCAGGCGGTCAAAGGCCTTGAGGTAATCCTCGTGCGGCATGCGGACGAATTCCTCGAGCGCCTTGATTTTGTGCTGCTCGGCCTCCACCAGGTGCCGCTGCGCGCTGGATTCGCGCTGGGCCTCGGCGTCGGCCAGGGCGCGCAGGCTGTACTGCAATTTGTCGTGGATGTTTTCGGCCACGAGCGCCATTTCCTCGATGACCTTGTGTTTGCAGCAAAATTTGGGGAACGTCCTTTGCAGCTTTTGATCGATCCGTTTGAACGCCGCCAGCGCGCGGTTCTGTTTGGGCTTGGGATGCGCATTCCGCCACGCGGTGTATTTCTCATCTACTTCCTGATCGATATTCCGGACCTGGGCGATAAGGCGATGCAGCACACGCAGATGCGCCGTGCGGTTGTCCACCTTCTTTTCGAGAATGACCCGGTCAAACCGTTCGCGCGGCGGATCGACCAGAAGTTTTTCCACGAGCGCGATGTGTTCCTTGCCGGCGAACCCCAGGCTGTAAATGACGCCGCGGATTTCATTTTCGGCGGCTTCGATGCGCTTGGAAATTTCCACCTCCTGCTCCCGCGTCAACAGCGCCACCTGTCCCATCTGCTTGAGATACATCCGGACCGGATCGTCGAGAATGTCCAGCCGCGAGGTTTCTTCCTCCTCGCCCTCGGGCGGTTTGACGCGGTCCACCTCCGCTTGATCCACAATTTCGATCTCCAGGCTGCGCAGCTTGGAGAAGATTTTGTCCAGCTTTTCCGGCACCAGGGCGTTTTCCGGCAGCGTTTCGCTGATGTCATTGTAGGTCAGGTGCCCCTGTTCCTGCGCCAGCCGGACGAGTTCCTTGATTTTTTCCGAGTGCTCGGTGTCGGGATCGATGGGCAGGGAATCTTTGGAGGGCGGGATGTCGGTGGACACCGCGGCGTTATGCCTTCCTTTTTTCGGGGACAGATCCTCCCTGGGTTTGCGAACCTTCGATTTTGGCATACGCGTTCAACACTCCCGGATCAACGCCGAAAGTGCCCGGGAATATGGAAAGTCCGGTCCCGCGCGTCAAGCGGGGAAATGTTTTTTTACCGGGCGGACGGCCCATAAAAACCCGGCTGCGAACAGCTCAGATGTCAGAGGCAACGTAAGTATCGCACTTTTTGAGCTCTTCCAGAATCATTTTCACCGTGCGGTCAATCGCCCCCAGATTTTCCCGCACCACCTTTTGCGCGTTGCGTCCCAGCTCCGTGCGGCGGTTTTCGTCGGCCAGCAATCCGGCGATGGCGCTTTCCAAACCTTCCGGATCGCGCACTTGAATGACACCGTCCTGCGCCACAAAGCTCCGGGTGATGTCGGCAAAGTTTTGCATGTTCGGGCCCAGAACCATCGCCTTGCCGAGGGCGCCCGGTTCGATTGGATTTTGCCCGCCCATGGCGGTGAGGCTTTTGCCGACAAACACCACGGTGGCCGCCTGGTAAAAGAAGCGCAATTCACCGGTGGTGTTGACCAGGAGGCAATCCACCTCGCCGGGTTTGAACTGCGTGTTCGTAATAATGTTGTTGCGGTAAACGAATTTCACACCGCGCTCCTGCAGTTGCCGTCCCACTTCCCGGCACCGTTCAAAATGCCGGGGCACGAGCACGAGAAACAATTTGGGGAACCGGACCCGCAGCCGCCGGGCGATTTCCGCCAGCAGAACCTCCTCGCCGGCGTGCGTGCTGCCGCCGATCAAAATCAACGCGTCCGGCGGCGCCCCGAGCTGCTGTAGCAGCCCGGCCACGTTGAGCAACCGGCGTTCATCGAGTTTGGCCGCGTCGAATTTCAAGTTGCCCACGACGCGGATGGCTTCCGGCCGGCAGCCGACTTCCCGCAGCCGCTCCGCGTCGGTTTCATTCTGCGCACCGACGCCGGCAAAGGAGGCGAACAGCGGACGGAAGAGAAAACCGAACCGTTTGTAACGCGGATAGGAACGGTCGGACAGCCGCGCATTGGCCAGGAAAACGGGGATGCCGAGGCTGCGGGCCCGCCACAGGAAGTTGGGCCAGATTTCCGCCTCCACCAGCACGATGACCCTGGGGTTGATGACCGAGAAGGCGCGGCTGACACATTTCCACCGGTCAATCGGGTAGTAAATTTTGCTGATGTGCGAGGGCAGCCGGCTGCGTAATTCGCCCATGCCGGTCGTCGTGGTGGTGGACACGACGATCTTGATGTTGGGCACGCGCGGTTCGAGCGCCCGGATGAGCTGCGTGCATAAATTGACCTCGCCGACGCTGACGGCGTGGATCCAGACAACGTGCCGGTTGGTGAGCGCCTGTTTGAGATTTGCACCGAAATGCCCGAAGCGCTCGCTAAACCCCGGCACCCAGTTGCCGCGCCGCCACATCCGCATGAAATAATACGGCGCGGACAGGACAAAAAAAATCGAAAACAGGATGTTGTAAAGAGTGCGCACGAAATCTTGAACCCGGACGGAACCTGAACCCGGACGAGCGTAGTTTTCCGTAAACGGACGCAAGGCGCAAAGAAAATGTTGCGAGCCGGTGACTTTTCAACGATGAAAGAAAACCAGCCAGACAGCCAGCAGCACCGGAAGCAGGAACGGCAGGGAGAATTTCAAAACAAACCCGGGAAATGTCGGCAGGCGAATTTTTTGCTGATCGGCAACAGCTTTGACCATGAAATTCGGCCCATTCCCGATATAGGTGGCGGCGCCGAAAAATACCGCGCCGATGCTGATCGCCAGCAGATTCGAGGCGTGCTGGGCCAGCAACTGGCCCATGTCCTTCGATTCCATCGTGCCAAACAGTGCGCTGAGAAAACCCAGATAGGTCGGCGCATTGTCGAGCACGGCGGATAAAATACCCGTGCCCCAGAAAAACATCCCCGCACCGGGGCTGGCACCGAGCCATTCGCCGGCGTGAACGTTGATGAAGTCGAGTGCGGGCATCATAGTCGCAAAAATCCCGGCGAACAGGACGGCGACCTCCTGGATGGGATGAAAATCAAAATTGTTGGCCGCGTGAACGGACTTCTTTGTTGTAAAATATGAACCCAGCGCGGCGCCAATCATGAGGGCTTCGCGCAGGAAGGCTGGCCGGGTGACAAACACCGAGCCAAGAATGACGGCCAGAAAAAACAGATTCACCAGTCCATTGAATTGCCAGGTCTCCGGCGCCTCCCGGCGGTCGGGTTCCGGGCACGGGTTCCGCGAGAAATTGATCCGGTCCAGGACATAAAACATCGCAAGCAGGATGCCGACACCCATCACCCACATCGGCCAGCAGTTTTCCGCGATCCACCAAAATGGCACGCCTTGCAGATAGCCAAGAAACAAAGGCGGGTCGCCGATTGGGGTCAAACTGCCGCCCACATTGGCCACGATGAAAATGAAGAAGGCGACATGGTAAGCCGCCACGCGGGGTTGGTTCATCCGGATCCACGGGCGGATCAGCAACATTGCCGCGCCGGTGGTGCCCAGAACATTTGCCGCGACTGCGCCGATGAATAAAAAGGCAACATTGTCCAGAGGTGTGGCCCGGCCTTTGACGTTGATATGAATGCCGCCGGAAACAACAAAGAGCGAGCCGACCAAGGCAATGAAGCTCACATATTCATGCGCCATGTGCAGCACGCGATTCGTGGCCTGCAGCTGCCATAGATAACAACCGAGCGTGATAGCGCCCAGGCTCAACGACACTTTGGCGTAGTGTTGCGACCACCAACCAGCCGCCAACACCGGTCCCAGCGCCATCGCGCCCAACAGCAACACAAACGGCAGAATCATCAGCAGATTGGGCGCGTTCATTTACGTAAAGTTGCGTGCGGACGTGGTGCGGTCAAATAAATTAGATTGAAGTTGCATTGGAATTTCCATGATAATCCAGTCCGCTCAGGGTTCACAAACAACCAGTTCCCCGGATGAAGCGCGGCGGCCATTTAAGATCATGATGAACGCCGGACAGATATTCTTGCGGCGGCCCATCTGGCTGCTGGCCCTGCTGGCATCGGTTGCCGTCCTCGGGCTGAACGTTTGGTTTTCTCTTCATGCCGGTGGTTTTTGGCGGGACGAAATCAATCTCATCAACTTGTCCGGCTATCACTCGTTGGCTGAAATGGAAAAAGACTCGTTCCCGTTGCTGATGCCGCTGCTGATCCACGGCTGGCTGGGGGCCGGTCTGGGGGAAACGAGCCTGCGCTGGTTGGGACTGTTGATCGGTCTTGGCCTTCCCGCCGCCCTCTGGTTTTCAACCTGGAAAATCAACCGGCTGCCGCCGTTGCTCGGGCTGGCGCTGTTCGGGCTGAACAGCACCTTGATTGTTTTTGGCGACTCGCTGCGGGCCTATGGGTTGGGATGTTTGTTCATTGTCCTGGCCACCTGGGCCGGCGCATCGTTTTTGGCGAAGCCGTCCGGGCGGCGCGCAGGCTGGCTGGCTGCCTTTTGCGTCCTGAGCGTGCAAACGCTTTATCACAACGCCATTCTAGTCGGAGCCATCTGTCTGGGAGTGGGCCTGGTTTGTGTCCGGCGCAAGGATTGGTCCGCAGGCGTCCGGGCGTTGGCTGCGGGTGCCCTGGCCGCCGTTTCGCTTTTGCCGTATTTCCCGAACCTGATTACCGGGCGTGAAGCGTCCGCGACCTTGCGAACGGGATTGAGCTGGTCCCGGTTGATGGAAGGTTTTGCCGATTGTTTCGGATTCCCCCTGGCTCAATATACATGGATCTGGGGAGTGCTGGCACTGCTTCTAGCATGGCAGGGCTGGCAGGCGTTCCGTGAAAATCAGAGGGCACCGGCAGCCGACGCGAATACAAGTGCCGGAAATGATTTGGTGTTGTTTGCCGCAGTGACCTTTATCCTGTCGTTTGCCGGGTTCCTGGTTTTTTTGTGGCTGGCGGCGTTTCCCTCCCAATCCTGGTATCTGCTGCCGCTCATGGCCGTCGCGGCCGCTTGTCTGGACATCGCCTGGCCGCGGTGGCAAAAGCCGTTGCGCGTGGCGATGCTTGGACTCGCTGCGGGGACCGTCTTGATCGCCGTTCCCACCGCCAGTCGCGATCTGGATTATCGCTACACCAACGTGGATGTCTGGGCGCAACAAATGAAAAGCGAGGCCGTCCCGGGAGATTATGTGATCGTGGTCCCCTGGTTTTGTGGCATCACGTTTGAATATTACTTCAAAAATCCGGTTGCCTGGGACACGTTGCCGCCGATTTCAGACCACAGCACCCATCGCTTTGACCTCGCCAAAAACCAGTTGCAAAACACCAATGCCATCGTCCCGCTGATCCAGCGAATCGACACGTCCTTGCAATCAGGCCATCGAGTCTGGATTCTCGCGCAAAAGGGGTGGATGGATGTGCCCGAGCCGGGAACCACCGCCGCCGCCTCGCTGCCGCCGGCGCCGTTTGGCCGCTGGGGCTGGTCCGAGGTGCCCTACACGATGGTCTGGGTTTCCCAGGTGGCGCACCATGTCGGCGACCACAGCACCCAGTTCGGGCGGGTTAAAAATCCCACCGTCGGCCGGCGCATCGCCGAGGACACGGAATTGTTCCTTGCTTCCGGCTGGCAAGAGACCACGAATGCCGTCCCCGGCCGGTGATTTCGCCGCATCGCAGTTGACGCCTCTGCTTTCGCCTGCGAACTTCTTCAAGCTTGGCGCAAAACGAACCTTCGTCAGCGACGAGCAACTTGCTCGCTGACATCGCGCGAACTTCCGCTGTGCAATCCCTGGCACGACGCGTGGAGAATGGCGGAGTGTTGTCGTGCGCGGGTGTCAGCCAGGCGGCGCAGCCGTTTTTTGCGGCCCTGCTCCGGATGGTTTTCCACCAACGCCCAATTGTTGTCGTCACCGACAACCTTAAATCCCAGGAAAATTTTCAACAGGACCTCGAGACGTGGTTCTCGATCGGTCGAGAACCGGCCGATCCTGGCCCGCAACCGCTGTTTTACCCGGCCTGGGAAATTCTCCCGCACGAAGACCGGCTCCCGCACGCCGATGTCATCAGCGACCGGTTGCAAACCCTCGTAGCCTTGGGTTCGAAATCCGAAATCCGAAATCCGAAATCCGAAATGGTGGTCAGCAGCGTCACCGCGCTGTTGCAGAAAACTTTTCCGCCCGGAAGGTTGCGCGCGCTCACCCGCCCGCTCGCCCGCGGCGACAAAACCGCCCCGCTGGATTTGATCGAATGGCTGGAGGAACAAGGCTACGAACCCGAAGCCCAGGTTTCTCAAAAAGGTGAAATCGCCCTGCGGGGCGGCATCCTCGACGTTTGGCCGATCACCAGCCCGTGGCCGGTGCGGCTCGAATTTTTTGGTGATGAACTGGAATCCCTGCGCCACTTCGATCCGCTGACTCAGATTTCACGCGGAGAAATTGTTTCGGTGACCCTGCCGCCGGCGGGCGAACTGGGAATCCTTAAGAAAATGCAGAAGGCCGAAGGCGGAATGCAGAAGGAGCCCGCCCTCGCCACGCTGTTGGATTACCTGCCCCGCGAAAGCATTTTCATTTTATGTCAGCCGGAGTCGCTTGCCATCCAGGCTGATGCCTACGCGCGGGAAATTTCGGCTGGCGATCCGTTTTTGATTTCCTGGCCTGGTTTTCTGGTTGAATTGAATCGCCGCGGTTTCCCGGCCATCGGACTGGTTGAAGACCCGGAAGCCGGCGAAACCTCCCCGCAATTTGCAAGCCTCGACGCGTTTCGCCCGCTTGGTGAACATGCGCCCGAGCCGCAAATTGCCGAGGTGCAACGCCGCGAGTTCTTCCACCAGCTCCACCGCTGGCTCCGTCAGGATTATGCGGTTCATGTTTTCTGCAACAACGACGGCGAACGGCAGCGGTTCGTGGAAGTCTGGAAGGAGAGCGGGCTCGATAACGTCGGACAGGCTTCCCGCCGGTCTCCAGCTGAAGGCAAAGCTGGTCGGGAAAATGGAGACAGGCCGGAGGCCTGTCCTACATTACACATCGGCTCGCTCGCCCGGGGTTTTATTTTTGACGCGGCAAGACTCGTGGTGGTCACGGACTCGGAAATTTTCGGGCGTTACAAGATCCAGCGGCCGCGCCGGTTGAAGTCGCCCCATGCGTTGGCCACCCGTTCCGCGCTGGATATTGACTTCACCGAACTGGAGGAAGGGGATCTGGTGGTCCATTTGCAGAACGGGATTGGAAAATTCCTGGGTTTGAAAAACCTGCCGGCGGGCAGCAGCCGCCACGCTTCAACCCTCGACTTGGAACTTTCAGCGGGCACCGAGTGCCTCGTCATCGAATACGCGCCCCGCAATCCCGGCGACGAGCCGCCGAAACTTTACGTGCCGGTCACCGAGGCTCATTTGGTCAGCAAATATGTCGGCGTGGGCAAGGTGCGCCCGCCGCTCCACACGCTCGGCGGCCTGCGCTGGAACAAGGCGAAGGAACAGGCCGAGCGGGCCGTTCGCGACGTCGCCGCCGAATTGCTGCAAATCCAGGCCGTGCGTGAAACACAGGCCGGCCACGCCTTCCCGGCCGACGTTCCCTGGCAGCGCGAGTTCGAGGGTGCATTCATTTTTGAGGAGACGCCGGACCAGATTCGCGCCATCAGCGAAACGAAATCCGACATGGAACGGCCCAAGCCGATGGACCGCTTGATCTGCGGCGACGTCGGGTTTGGCAAGACCGAAATCGCCATCCGTGCCGCGTTCAAGGCCGTGATGGGCGGCCGTCAGGTGGCCGTGCTGGTGCCGACGACGGTGCTGGCGCAGCAGCATTTCAACACCTTTCGCGAGCGCATGGCCGATTATCCGGTGCGCATCGAGCTGCTTTCACGCTTCCGCACGCACCGCGAACAGCAGCGGGTCGTGAAGGATCTGGCGGCAGGGGCGGTGGACATCGTCATTGGCACGCACCGGTTGATTCAGGGTGATATCGCGTTCAAGGAGCTTGGGCTGGTGGTGGTGGATGAGGAGCAGCGTTTTGGTGTGTTGCACAAGGAGCGGTTCAAGCGGCTGCGCACGCTGGTGGACGTGCTGACGCTGAGCGCCACGCCCATCCCGCGCACGCTTTATCTGGCGCTCACCGGCGCGCGCGACATGAGCACCATCCAGACGCCGCCGCATGACCGGCTGCCGGTTGAAACCATCGTGCTGCAATACGATGAGCGCGTCATCCGCGACGCCATCCAGCGCGAGCTGAAGCGCGGCGGGCAGGTTTTCTTCCTGCACAACCGCGTGATGACCATCGAAACCATGCGGTCCAAATTACAGACGCTGGTGCCGAACGCACGCATCGTCGTCGGCCATGGCCAGATGGAATCGGACGAACTCGAGGAAGTCATGACGAAGTTCGTCAACGGCGAGGCGGACGTGCTGCTTTCGACGACCATCATCGAGAGCGGGCTCGATATTCCGAATGCGAACACCATCATTATTGACCGCGCCGATCGGTTTGGCCTGAGCGATTTGTATCAATTGCGCGGTCGGGTCGGCCGCTACAAGCACCAGGCTTACGCCTACCTGCTGTTGCCGCGCCACGCGAGCCTGCTCAACGACGTGCGCAAACGCATCAGCGCCATCAAACAATACTCCACGCTCGGCAGCGGCTTCAAGATCGCCATGCGCGACCTGGAAATCCGCGGTGCCGGCAACCTGCTCGGTTCGGAACAAAGCGGCCACATCACCGCCGTCGGTTTCGAGCTTTACTGCCAGTTGCTCAAACAAAGCGTCAGTGCCTTGAAGGGTGAAAAGGTGAAGCCGCGCGTGGACGTTAGCCTGAAACTGGATTTTCTGCACATCGGCCTGGCCGGCGCCGAACTGCCGGCGTCCGGCAAAACGTCCGGGGCCCATCTCCCCCACAATTACGCGGCGGAACCGCAGCACCGGATTGAAATTTACCGCAAGCTGGCCCAGGCAACGGACAAAGCTGCCCTGGACGGTCTCGCCCATGAGTTACGCGACCGCTTTGGCCCGCCCCCGCCGGCGGTGGAACTCCTGTTGCAAATGACGGAACTCAAAATCCTCGCCAGTGAGAAGTCCGTGACGGACATTGAGGTCAAGGAGGACAAGCTGATGCTCACGCGCCACGGGGATTTCATCACGCTCGGCGGCAAATTCCCGCGGTTGGTCAAAAAGGATGCCAAGACGCGATTGAAGGAAATTAAGAAGCTTTTGCTGGCGATTTGAAATTCAGGATTTGAAATTCAGCATTGCCTTTCGCGCCGCCGGCGGGCAACCTTATTAGCTCAGATGTCGGGGCGTAGCGTAGCCTGGTAGCGCGCTTGTTTCGGGTACAAGAGGTCGTGAGTTCGAATCTCACCGCCCCGACCATTTCTCAATTTTTGACCACCGATTGCCGAATGGAAACTCAAGCCGGCCTGCTCGTCGAACTGGAGTCCATTCTCAAGCCCGTCGAACCCGCGGAACTCTTCCCGCTCGCGCAGCCGTTGGAAGTCGAGTTGGGCTGCGGCGATGCTTCGTTTCTGGTGAACTATGCGCGCCGGCATCCGGACCGGAATTTCATCGGTGTCGAGCGTTTGCTCGGCCGCCTCCGCAAGCTGGACCGGAAGGGCCGCCACCTTGCGCCGGCGAATCTGCGCGGGGTGCAGATCGAGTCGTCCTATTTTTTGAAATATCTTTTGCCGCACGGGTCGGCATCCGCGTTGCACATTTATTTTCCCGATCCCTGGCCGAAGAAACGGCACCGAAAAAAGCGGCTCATCAATGAGGCGTTTCCCCAGCTTGCACAGGCATCGCTTGCGCCGGCTGGCGTGGTTTATCTGCGCACCGACGATGCAGATTACTTTGAGCAGATGACCGCGGTGTTTAGCGCGAGCCGGGGGTTTCGGCAGATTGAAACGCCATCGGACTTGGCGGAAATTCTCACGGATTTCGAGCGGGAATTCAACGCGCGCGGCATTGGCACCCGGCGGGCGGCCTACCAGTCAAACGCGGAATGAGGCTTTTGTGCGTGCAGGGCGTTTGCCTTGTCGTTCGACCTTCATGGCTGCCTACACGTCAATGACAGGGCCATCGTCGTCGGATTTTCGGGGGGGCGGCCGGCGGCGTTGAAACGTGACGCGGGTGCTGTTCATGCCCGTCAAGGCGTTCAACGCGATGGATACGGTGCATATGATGGCCGCGCCGGCGAAGGCGTAGCCGAAACTGTCAACGGTGAAGAACGGCAGCAGCTTGGTAATCACGCAAAGCAGCAGGGCATTGATGACAAACGTGAACAGGCCGAGCGTGAAAACCAGCAGCGGCAGCGCGATGAGCATCAGGATCGGCCGGACAAAGGCGTTGAGGATGCCCAGCAGGAACGACACCCACAGCAGGTTGCCGATCTGGTTGCCGTAACTGATGTGGTTGCGCAGGACGATCACCGCCAGCGCCACCGCGAGGGTGTTGATGGCCCAGGTTCCAAGAAAGCGCAGAATTTTTTTCGTTCCCGGCTGCATGGTCGCACAATTAAAAACCGCGCAACAAAGTGCGCCAGCTGCACTCGAAAAACAAGATGCAAACCGCTGGTTAAGGGAATGCCGTTTCCGAGCCCGCCAACAAATTGGTGGATAACTTGTGAATAATCATTGGAAACGCGCTGTGTTTGAAACTGCCCTGTTTTGACCCAAGCCAGTGGTTTCTAACGCGTTGGCTTGCGAAACGAGCCTTTGGACTTTCGATAATCGACCGGCCTGGCTTTGTTTTCCGGTTTGGCTCCGTCAATCATGCGTTTGAGTTCCTTGATCTGGTCGCGGAGCAGCGCGGCCTTCTCAAACTGCAACTCTTCGGCGGCTTTGAGCATCTCGCTTTCCAGTTCGGAAATCGTTTCGGTCA
>Ga0265338_10000526_pt1 | contig 67367 bp, 54 predicted proteins | sample 42126metaG_FD_193579 | JGI IMG/M metagenome (GOLD analysis project Ga0265338, IMG submission 193579) | Rhizosphere microbial communities from Carex aquatilis grown in University of Washington, Seatle, WA, United States - 4-21-26 metaG | ecosystem: Host-associated > Plants > Roots > Rhizosphere...
CGACCCTCACCGCATGCGGCGCGAACGGGAGCTGGCTCGTGGCGCTCGTGGTGCTGGTGTTGATCGGCTGCGGCAGCGGCGCGCGCGACGCCGACGACTCCGGCCCGGGTCCCGGCAGTTCCATCGGTGGGGCGGGCCATTCGGTGGGTGGCGCCGGTGGAACATCGAGTCACGCAGGCGGCGCCGGTGGGCAAGCCAACGACGACGGCGGGGCGCGCAACGACTCCGCGGTCGCGGTCGACGCCCATGACGCCGGCAGCGGCGGCAGTCCCGGAGCCGGCGGCGGCGCAGCCGGTGGACAGGCGGGCGCACGCGGCATGGGCGGAGCCGTGGGAACGGGCGGTGCCGGCGGCGTGGCCGGGGCGGTTCCCCTCGACCCGACGTTGCTGTCGCTGTGCAGCGGCGCCAATCCCATTCGTTGCACCATTCCGGTCGCCGCCAACGGCGACTACACCGTCACCGTCGAGCTCGGCGATCCGGCGGCCGCGTCTTCGTCGCGCGTCCAGGCGGAGCTGTTGCGCGTCGTCATTCCGACGATGTCACTCGGGGCGGGCCAGCTGTCGCAACAGACGTTCAGCGTGAACGTGCGGGCCGAGGTGCACGACGGCTACTCGGCTCCGGGGATGATCCTGGACCTGTTGATCGATGGGACAGCCCCGCGGCTGCATGGTCTGGGCGTGGCCGCGCGGCCGAGTCTGCCGACGATCTTCGTGGCCGGCGATTCGACGGTGTGCGACTGGGATCCGGCGGCGCCCAACATCTTGTCGCCGATCCAGCGCGGTTGGGCCCAGGAGGTCTCCCAGTACTTTGGTCCCGGCATCGCCGTCGCCAACTACGCCGATTCGGGTGAGACGGCGGGCAGCTTCTACACGAAGTTCTTCCCCGCGGCGCGCGCGGCGATGCGCGCGGGCGACTACCTCTTCATCCAGTTCGGCCACAACGATCAGAAGGCACAGGCGGACATCGACGCGTACCAGGCCAACCTCACGAAGTACATCACCGACGCGCGTGCTCGCAACGTCACTCCGGTTCTGTTCACCCCGGTGGCGCGGCGCACCGCGACGGCGGCCGATCCGGGATTTGCCGGCCTGGACCAGCAGGCGCGCGATCTGGCGGCGGCCCAGAACGTGGCGCTCGTCGATCTCACGAATCTGGCCATCGCGTACTATCGAACCGTTCCCGATATTTCGGTCCTGTTTGCGACGCCCACGGAGGGAACGCACTTCAGCGAGACGGGAGCGACCCAGGTCGCCGGGCTGGTCGCGCGAGCGCTTCAGAGCAGCGCGTTGCCAATCAAGACATACGAGCGCTGATGGGCAGGATCGATCGTCGCAACGGAGCGCGGCGCGACACAACTCTCACCACAATCTGCGAAGAACCCCGAGAAGGTCTGCGGTAGGTGTCTCCCTTTGTTGGTTGGGAAAATGCACAACTCGACGCTGGCCACCGTGGCAATCAGGCGAAGTTCATTGTTGATGATGGCGCTCGTCGCGGCAGCGGGGTGGTCGAATGCTTGTTCCGGTACGGTTGACGCGCCCGGCACGGCCGCAGCCGCCGGCGGTGCCGGTGGATCAATGAAGCCCTCTCCGGGCGACGCCAGCGTCCTGGGACCGACGGGCGCGGGTGGCGCCGCCGGCGCAGCCGGCGCCCGCGGGAGCGGCGGAAGCGCCGGTCGGCAAGCATCGGGCGGCAGTTCGGGAGGCAACGATGCGGGCGTGGTCGATGCCGGCGCCGACCGCGGCGTCACGGGGACCGGAGGCGGCGGTCCCGGTGGAATGGGGGGAGCGCCGCCGGTCGACAATTCGCACTTCGTCTTCCCCGACTGCCGTTTTCATTTTGGAACCATCGACACCAAGGCCAAGGCGGCGGGGCAGGCCTTGATCTCGCAGATCGATTACTTCACTCCGGGCTGGATGCTGGGAGCGACGTTCGATCACCAGGGCGTGTGCAACGACACCAAGGCCGGCGGCGTACTAGCCGGCAAGGTGCCGGTGATCGTCGCCTACGTCTCGGCGGGGATCGTCAAGCGCGATCACGCGCTCTGTGACTGCAATGTGGCCGGGTGCGCCGGCGGCAACCTTTGTCAGACGGGCGCGCAGTTCATTACCCAGGATTGGGCGAAGATCCTCAACGCCTATCAGAGCTATTCGCAGGGCTTCGCCGCCTGCTACGGAACCACCAGGCCGATCGTGTTCGAAATGGAGCCCGACTGGTATCAGTACACCGGCACCGCGCAGACCCAGCCTTGGACGGCCGCGCAGGCGGGCCAGTACCTGTCGCAATTGGTGATGGCCTTGAAATCCAGCCTGCCGAACGCTCGCTTCTCGATTGACGTGTCACCCTGGGTGGGTCCAAGCAACGGCGGCGACAACGGAGCGCGCTGGTACTCGAGCTTCGACATGTCGCTGTTCACGTTCGTGAACACATCCGGCGGCGGTACCAACGCCGGAACCGCGAAGATTCGCTCGAGCAACAACATGACCTGGGCCGGATTGCACCAGGTGACTGGCAAACCGATCCTGGCCGACACGGGATACGGCGCGAACGGGATCTCCGCCGGGCCGGATCCCGCGTGGGATGTCGCCGCGAACATCGACGCGCGCATCGCGGATGGCGTGCTGTCCATCGCTCAATACAACCCGAGTGCCACCTGGGCAGCGACGCTCTCGGCGATCCGCGGGCAGCTTCCGGCGCCGTCTAGCTGTCCGTGACCCCCGGCGGACGGGTCCGGCGCCCCGCGACGGGCGCCGGCCTCGACCGTCACGATTTCGAGTCGGTGTACCACCACACCTACGAGGACGTCCTGCGCTGGATCCGTGCGCTGGGAGGGCCCTCGGCGGATCAAGATGATCTGGTCCAGGAGGTGTTCTTGATCGTCCATCGAAAGCTCCCCGACTTCGATGGCCAGAACCTGACAGCGTGGCTCTACCGGATCACGGCTCACCGCGTGCGCGACTTCCGGCGGCTGTCCTGGTTCCGGAACGTGCTGGCGAACGGCGCCGTGTCGATTGAGAAGCTGGAGTCATCCGATCCGACCCCGGTGGTCGCGCTCGAGACGCTGGAGAAGCGCCGCGAGCTCGAGCGCCTGCTGTCGAAGCTGAGCTCGAGGTTGCGCCCGACGTTCATCCTGTTCGAGCTCGAGGGCTACACCGCCGAGGAGATCGCCGACCTCCAGGGAGTCTCGATCAACACCGTGAGAGCGCGTATTCAGCGGGCGCGAAAGAAGTTGTTCGCCGAGCTGCGCGCCGCCAGTCGCCGCGCGCGCTGATACGAGTCTTTCAACGAACGGGGGCTCGGTCGGTTCAGCGCTGGGGGTCGTGCCGCCATCGACTCGCCTCCGGCCCCGCCTCCGTGTATGTTTCGCTGCCTCTCTCGGAGGAGTGGCCGAGTGGTTTAAGGCAACGGTCTTGAAAACCGTCGCGCGGAAGCGCCGGGGGTTCGAATCCCTCCTCCTCCTCTTGTCGGGAAACGCTGCGTTCGTGCTCGACCGCCAGTGACCCGAGACACGATCCGCGGGCGGGACGTCGCGGTACGGGAGCCTGCGTCGTTCAGAACGTCGATTGTCGAGCCGCCTTCCCGAGGAGCCGCGACCTCAACAGAGAGGGCCCGCTGCCCGCGGGAGATGTCGCTCATGAAAACTGCTCGTTTGTTGGCCGGTGGTTCGCTCTGCGCCTGGCTCCTGGCTTTACCGTCTGCGCAAGCGAACGCCGCAGATGGCTGGGGCGCGAGCTGGAGCTTCGGGCCGACGACCTCGCGGATCATCCACGCCAAGACCACGCTTGTGCCGGGTCGCTTGCCGCCGATCACATCGACGACGGGCCCGCTGTTCCTGTGGCCGGGCATGTCCAACCCCACGAGCGATCTGATCCAGACCACGATGGATGCCTGGCCGGACAACAAGGGCTATTGCGGCGCGGCTACCGGTCAATGGTGTGTAGAAGCGTCGGTCTTCGGCAGCTTCGGCCAGAGAAACGGACCGACCGTCCCCATCGATCCCGACGATCACGTCACGATCGAGTACACGCTGGGCGCGGACGGCAACACCTGGACCCAGACGGTGACATCCCAAAAGCTGGGGAAGGTTGTGTCGACGCTGCAGAGCGCCAGCGGGCAAATGCCGAAGGGTGGCTTCGGCTTCGCCACGGAGGCCGACGCTGATTCGTTCACCATCGACACTCAGTACTACCTGTGCACCGAGCTGAACTTCGCCGAGGCGGATCCGCACTTCAGCGCGACGGGCGTGGGTGGTGTCGGCGCGCAGCACGGCGCAACGGGCAGGGGTTCCGGCATCGGTACCGCCAAGAACGTCCACACTCCTGACGGCGGCCTCACGTGGCTGGTGGATCTCATCACGCTGCCCGCGATGAACCCGCAGGGTACGCAGACCCCGCCGCCAACGTTTAACTGCACGGGCAGCGGCGGCGGCACCGGCAGCGGCGGCGGCACGGGCAGCGGCGGCAGCACGGGTAGCGGCGGCAGCACCGGGAAGGGCGGTAGCTCTGGCAGCGGTGGTGGCAGCGGCAGCGGCGGCAATACCGGCAGCGGTGGCAACTCTGGAAGTGGTGGCGTCGGGGGTCCCGGTGGTGCCGGCCAAGGATCCGGCGGAAATGCAGGCACGTCGGGCGGCACCAGCGCCGGTGGCGCGACCGGAACGTCTGCGACCGGCGGCGCGGCAGGCACCCCGGCCGACTCCTCGGGCTGTGGCTGCGTCGTTGGCTCGCGACCTCTGCACGGCGCGGTGTCCGCTTTGTCGCTGTTGGGGATGCTCGCTCTGCTCGCGAGACGGCGCCGACACCGCAGCTAGCGCCCGTCGGGTACCAGGGAGGCTCCTCCTCCCAGGTTCCATTTTTCCAAGTCACCGGCCGTTCGCCGATCGATAGATCTGGCATGAACGATTCGGGGCGTCGCTTGATTCGCGTGCGTGGAGCGCGGCTGGTCGTCGCGCTCTTGATGCTCGGATGGTTCGACGCTTGCCGGCGAGAGGGAAGGATCAACATGACCGACGAGGTCGCGCTCCGCGAAGGGGAGCACATCAGCATTTCGATCGATCGCGTTCCGGCCGACGTCTATGAGTTCGTCTCCAATCCCGTCAACGCCCCCACCTGGGCGAAGGGGCTGGCGGGAACCATCACGAACGTCGATGGTGAATGGATCGCCGATTCGCCCATGGGAAAGGTCAAGGTCCGCTTTGCGGACCGAAACCAGCTCGGCGTGCTGGACCACGACGTGACGCTGCCGTCGGGCGTCACGATTCACAATCCGCTGCGCGTGATCCCGAACGGACGGGGAAGCGAGGTGGTGTTTTCGTTGTTTCACCAGCCGGGCGTATCCGACGCGCGGTTCGCCGAGGATGCTCGCGCGGTGAAGAGAGACCTCGCGTCGCTCAAGCAGGTGCTGGAAGGGATGGCGGCGCCGCGCTTGGGCCGACCGTAACGCGCGCGACCGACGGCACACCGGGACGCCGAGCTTCGAGCCGCGTGACTGCGATCGATTGCTATGCTGTACGTGTGAAGTTCGACGATTCGGACCAAGCGGATTCATCGGAGGTCGAGGACCGGCGTGGCATGCGATTCCCCGGCGGGCGCGTGGGCGCCGGCGTCGGGGGTCTGGGTCTGGTCGGCGGCGCGGTCTACCTGGTCCTGCAGGTGCTGGCGAGCGGCGGCAACCAGACCGCGGGCGAGTTGACCCACGCGATAGATCAGGCTCGCCAAAGCAGTGGCCAGGGTTACAGCCAGCCGGTCGAGCCGCGCCAGTTGCCGGCGGGTCCGTCGGGGAGCTGTCGCGGCGTCGACTCGGTGAACGATCCGGCCAAGTTCGTCGTCTGCGTCGAGACCAACGTGCAGTCGTTCTGGCGTCGCCGCTTGCCCGAATTCGGCGCGGGCTACCATCCGTCGAAGCTCGTGCTGTTCACCGACGCGACGCCGAGCGGCTGTGGCATGGCGAGCGCGCAGACGGGTCCGTTCTACTGTCCGCCCGACGAGAAGGTCTACCTGGACCTGGGCTTCTTCCGCGAGCTGCAGGAGCGGTTCCATGCGCGCGGTGGCGACTTCGCCGAGGCCTACGTGGTTGCGCACGAGTACGGCCACCACGTGCAGGATCTGCTCGGCATCGAGCGGCGCATGCGGGCGATGCAGCAGGCGCGCCCGGACCAGCGCGGCGCGCTCTCCGTGCGCCTGGAGCTGCAGGCCGACTGCTACGCCGGCGTCTGGGGGCACTCGGCCTACGAGGCGGGCAAGGTCAGCCGCCAGGAGATCGCCGACGCGCTCGACGCGGCAGCGGCCGTCGGCGACGACCGCATCCAGAAAGAGGTGCTGGGTCGCGTGCGCCCCGAGACCTTCACCCACGGGTCGGCGGCGTCGCGCCAGAAATGGTTCACCGTCGGGATGGAAACCGGGGATCCCGGCGCCTGCGACACGTTCGGGGCGCAGCACCTTTAGAATCGGCGCCAGGGCTCGCCGTCGAGCCGAGAATCTGTTAAAAGGACGGCCGACGGTTTGGAGAGGTGGCCGAGAGGCCGAAGGCGGCGGTTTGCTAAACCGTTATACGGCCCAAAAGCTGTATCGAGGGTTCGAATCCCTCCCTCTCCGCTGGCGCTCGCGGGAGAAGCCCTTGAGGCTCGCTCCCGCGAGCGCGAGATCATCGTTGTGGCTTCGTGGGTGGTTTGGCGTCGCGCGCGGGTTCTTCCGCGTGACGGCTGCGTAAACTCTTGACGGCCTCGCGCGGTCACGGCATACGTACGCAGCAACAAGCGGCCATAGCTCAGCTGGATAGAGCATCGGTCTACGGAACCGAGGGTCGGGAGTTCGAATCTCTCTGGCCGCGCCCCCTCACTCCACCGTTGCGGCAAGCGCTTCGCTTGCCGCGCGGTTGGCCGTCATGATCGGCCGCAGCAGCGCCCGCACGACGGCGCGCGCGGTGTCCGAACGCCCGACGAGATGGGCCAGCGGCGGCGCGGTACGCGCGTAGAGCTGCGCCGCAAGCTCGACCATCCCCGACCGTCGCGCCGCCAGGTCGCGCTCGTGGCGCAGGAGCGCGACGTCGGGGTCGAGCTCGCTGCCGTACGCAGCCGTCGCGATCACACACCCGGACAGCTGGGTATAGGGTCGCTTGCCCGTGATGACGCGCGCGAACGACGTCGCCGACCAGCCGCACGCGCCGCGCGCGCGCAGGCCGATCGAGTACGCGGTCTGCGGCAACAGGCCGTCGACCTCTACCTGGCTGATCGTCTCGGGTGCGTCGACGGCCGGCGGCGGGGCCGGCGTCCATTGCGAGAACAGGCTCTCGTCAGCGCCCTTCAGCGGATCGGGTGCGATCGCATAGCGCAGGTCGTAGCTCTCCACCTGAGCGCCGCTATCCGACGACTGCCGGAACGTGAACATCGCCGACGTCGCCGGCTGGGTAGCCTGGGGCTCGTCGATGCGCGGTGCATCGGGCGGGGGCGCGGTCGCGCAATCGAGGGGCGCGCACGCGATCTCGTCGACGTGAACCAGCGCGGTCCCGCCCGGGCCGTCGCCGGCGCGCAGGCGCTGGACACCGCTGCCCGGCACCGTCGCGTTGATCTGCGCGTCGATCGGGTGCAGGTCGCCGGCGGCGCCGGTCCAGTCGCCATAGCCGTACGCCGCGCTCGCCCCGGTCGCGGCGATCGGCCCCGACGCAGCCGAGAAATGAAATGGAACGCGGTACACCACCGACGGCTGGCCGACGTTGCCGTTCTGGCCGTAGGCGTTGTAGTTGCTCACCTCCTCGGGCTCGATGAACGAGTCGTGGGTGAAGGCGGCGTTCTCGTCGAACTCCTTGCCGACCTCGATCATCAACGCGTAGTCGCCGTCGGCCATGCCGTCCGGAATGCTCCAGGTCGCCGAAAAGCCGCGGTCGTAGGCCGGCGTCGCCGCCGCGATCACGTCGACGTCATTGATGAGGCCGTACTGAGGCGCGTCGCCGAAGTCGCACGCGCTGCCGCCGCTGCTGATGATCGGAATGCACACCCTGCTCCAGTCGAGGATGTCGCCGCGCGGCGGGTAGTACGTCTTCGCCTCGCCGGGCTGGAGCAGCCCCTTGGCGTCGCGGAACGTGCCGCTGGCGCAGGTGACGGCGTCGACGATCTCGCTCTCCATCATCGGCCGGCAGAAGTGACTCTCGGGCGAGGACACCGGTTCGTGGAACGTCATCCAGTTGTCCATGCCGTCGTTCATTACGACCGACTCGTAGAGCACGCCGCGCCGGTGCGCCCAGACCGGCACCGCCATGATTCGCCGCCCGTAGGGAAACAGCGGCCCCGAGCGAAAGTCCCAACGGCCGGGTCGGTTGCCGATTCCGTACAGCGCCACGCCGTTGGTCACCATCAGCGTGTCGATGAACGTGGAGCCGTCGGCGCTCTCGACCCAGACGGCAATCTGCGGTCCGTAGTCGGGCGTGCCGACGTCGAACCGGCACGCGCCGCTCGCCGGGTCGCGCGCGAGACAATCGGGCTCGAACTGGTAGCGCAACAGGCGGCAGCTCGCGTGCGCCGCCGTTGCGGTCACCAAGACGCCGCCGAGCGCGACGGCCGCCGCGAAAGCGCGGCGAACGGAACGCGGACGACAGAGCGCTGCGACCACGACGAACCTCCATCCTACCTGCAGCGCAGACCGTTGACGAAACGCGTGGAGCTGTTGCGCGCCAGGCAACAGTTCGACCGGCTGAGCTACCCGCATCTCCGCATTTTCTTTAGGTGTGGGACGTCATCTACATTGGTCCGAATTGTGCTTTGCAATACTATTTATGAACCGCTCTAACGCGGAATCCTCCCGAGATCTACCCGCAGCCGCCGCCCCGACGACAAAGGAAGCAACCCCGGTCCAGATGGCGACGAAAACCGCGCCGATTCTGTATCTGCCGACCTGGTCGCGCCTGCGCATTGCCACGAAACAGCGGACGCGCCTCGGCAGCGGCGGCGACTTCTTCGAGGTGTTCCAGCACCGCGACGGGCCCGTCTCGACGGTCATGGCCGACGTCGCGGGCAACGGCCCGCGCGCCGCGGTGCCGGTCTCCGATCTGCGTTGGGCCTTCCGCCAGCGCCTGGCGCGCGGTGAGGCGCCCGGTCAGGTGCTGGGCGCCGTCAACGATTGGCTGATCGGCCAGAGCGTGCACGAGCTGCTGGTGACGGCGCTGTGCATCCGCGTCGACGTGACGACGGGTGTCGCCGAGATCGCCAGCGCGGGGCACCTGGGTCCGTTCATCAAACGAAAATCGGGGATGGCCGAGACCCTGACGCCCGCGCCGGCGCTGCCGCTCGGCATCCTCGAGGGCGAGGAGTACAACGCCATCCGCACGGTGCTGTCGCTGCAAGACGCGCTGGTGATGGCGACCGACGGCGTGACCGATCGCCTGGCGACATCGAGCGATCCGCTGGGCGAGCTCGGCCTGGTCCGCCACCTGTCCGCCGCGCCGCCGTCGCCGCCGCACATCTGCGACGCGCTGCTGTCGATCGGCGCCGACCACGATGACGACGCGACCGTGGTCGTCGTGCAGATGCCCGCGCGCCAGCGAAGGCCGACGCCGAGCCGATAGGAGCTACGACGCGCTCGGCTTCTGCAGCGCGACCCGCAGCAGCGTCACGCCCATGATCAGGAAGCAGGCGAGGCCGAGCAGGTGATAGCCGCCTTCGCCGAGCGCGCCGTTCAGCGCATGCTCGAGCGACAACTTGCCGATCGCCTGTGCCCAGCCGTCGTTGACGGTCAAGAGCGCCACCGCGACGCCGGCGACCGCACCGCCCGCGACCAGGCCCGTCGCGAACAGGTTGCCGGGGCCGAGCTCGGATTCTTCCGGCGTTTGCTTCGCGCCGGTCGCGCCTTCTCGCCGCCGCCCGAACCGATCCGCCGCCGCCTTGACGATGCCGCCCACGAAGATCGGGGACGTCGTCGACAGCGGTAGATAGGCGCCGACGGCGAACGACAGCGACTTCACCCCGCAAAGCTCCATGGTGATCGCGAGCGCGACGCCGACCAGCACGAACTGCCAGTCGAGGTTGGCCGCGAGCAACCCCTGGATCAGCGTCGCCATCAGCGTCGCCTGCGGCGCCGGATAGCGATCGGAGCCGATCAGGTGTTGCGGCGGATGGTCGAGCACGCGGATGGTGATCCCGACGACGATGGTGGCGGTTACCACACCGATGAGCAGGCCGATCTGCTGCGCGCGCGGCGTCGCGCCCACGAGATAGCCGGTCTTGAGGTCCTGCGACGTCGCGCCGGCGTTGGCCGCGGCGATGCACACGATCGACCCCACACACAAAGCCATCGGCTGGTAGGCGTCGCCGGTCCAGCCGAAGCCGACGAAGATCAGGCAGGTTCCCATCAGCGTCGCGATGGTCATGCCCGAGACCGGATTCGACGACGTGCCGATGAGCCCGACGATGCGGCTGGCGACGGTGACGAAGAAGAAGCCAAAGACAATCACCAGCAGGCCCAGCAGCAGCTTGCTGACCACGCCCGAGCCGGGCACGAACGGCAGCACCGCCATGATCGCGACCAGGGCGCCGCAGCCGAGCAGCACGGTGGTGATCGGCAGCTCGCGATCGGTGCGCTTGGTGCGCTCGGCGCTGCCGCCCCGGCGCAGCGCCGCCAGGCTCTCGCGGAACGACGACACGATCGTCGGCAAGGTCTTGATGAGCGTGATGAAGCCGCCGGCCGCGACCGCGCCCGCGCCGATCTGGCGCACGTAGGCGCGGTAGATCGCCGACGCCGTGTTGGCGAAGGTGTGCGTCACCGGATCCCAGCCGCCCGGCCCGCCGGCCGTCGTCACGCTCGCCAGGTAGCCGAGCTTGGCCAGCTGTGCGGCCACGGCGTCGGCCGGCGTCAGGAACGCGAGCAGCGGAATCAGCCCCAGCCACGCGAGCACGCCGCCCGCGACCAGCTCGCCGGCGATCTTGGGCCCGATGATGTAGCCGATGCCGAGATACTCCGGCGTGACCTCGCCGCTCAGCACCGCCGACGGCAAGTAGCGGTTGGTCTGCTTCAGCGCCAGCGTCGGCGTCTCGGCGATGAAGTGGAAGATGCGCTGCAGCAGCGCGAACGCGAACGCGAAGCCCAGTCCCTGGTACGCGGTGCGCGCGAGCACGCCGCCCTTCTCGCCGGCGATCAGCACCGAAGCGCACGCCGTGCCCTCGGGGTAGGGCAGGGCGCCGTGCTCCTTCACGATCAGTGAGCGGCGCAGCGGCACCATCATCAGCACGCCCATGACGCCGCCGAGCATCGCGAGCGTCAGGATCGTCCAGTACGAGAAGAACGGCTCGCCGACGCTGCGCCCGGTGGCTGCGTCGCGCGAGAGAAAGAGAAACCCCGGCAGCGTGAACACGACGCCGGCGGCGATCGACTCGCCCGCCGAGCCGATGGTCTGCACCATGTTGTTCTCGAGGATCGTCGACGAGCCGAAGCGCTTGAACAGCGAGATCGCCAGCACCGAGATCGGGATCGACGCCGACACGGTGAGCCCGGCCTTGAGCGCCAGGTAGACCGTCGCCGCGCCGAAGATCACGCCGAACAAGATGCCGAGCACGATCGCCTTCGCGGTCAGCTCCGCCATGCGGGTGTCCGACGCGACGTACGGCTCGAAGGTCGAATCATCGCTCTCGCTCATCAGGACAGGTCCTTCCACCGGCACAGCGTGATGCCGCGCCGCTGGAGGGCGCTGCGCACGCGGTCGGAGCAAAGCGCGCCCAGCTCTGTGGCGCCGTAGTACGGGCGCCCCTCGGCGTCGCGCGCGGGCATGTCGGTCTCGGACGGGTGGCAGATGAGCTCGTGATCACCGGCGCCGAGCCGCCCGATGATCTCGAGGATGCGAATCTCGTCGAGGTGGCCGCTCTCGACGTAGCCCCAGCTCTGCGGGCCGTGCCGCAGCATGCCCATGCTCCGGCGCGACAGCCAGCCGAGGCCGGTGAGCAGCCCCGCCTCGATCCCGCGCGTCGGCTCGGTGACCCACGACAGCGTCGGTTTCTCGAACAGCGTGCGGATGCCGGGGATGCCGTGCCGGCGCGCCGCTGCCTCCATCGCCTTGCCGACGATCGGCAGGAAGCCGAGGTGGTGGTGCGTGTCCAGGTGATCGATGGTGATGCCGGCGTCGCGCACGCGGTCGATCTGCGCGTCGAGCTCGCGGTCGATCTCCGCGGCGTCGAGCTGCCCGCGCATCCAGCGGGTGAAGAAATCGGTCGACCGCGACAGGAATGAGCCGCCGCCGTCGGTCAGCGACGGCAGCGTGTGCGCGTCCGACACCGGCCGCCCGCCGATCAGCGCCAGGTGCACGCCGACGCCCAGCGCTGGCGCTTCGCCCAGCAGCGCGCGTGCCGCATCCAGATCGCCGCAGTTGCCCAGCAGCGACGTGCTGGTGACGATGCCGGCGCGATGCGCCTGCACGATTCCGCGCGAGATCTCCATCGTCATTCCAAAGTCGTCGGCGTTGACCACCAGACGAACGCGCGCGTCGGTCACGATCGGCTCCCCATCTCAAAAAATCGGCCAAAAGACGCCTATGTCAGGTCGCCAGCGGCGGAAAACCGACCTTTTACCATGTCGCGTCGCGCGGTCTGCCAGGTTTGACCCTGTTTTTCGAAGATGATATCTGAAGGCTCAATGGCGAAGCGCATAGTGATCGCCGACGACAGCGCGACGATCCAGAGGGCCTTCGCGATGACTTTCGGCGCCGAGGATGTCACCCTGGTCGCCGCGCGTTCGGCGGACGAGGGCTTCGCGCTCGCCCGCCAGCTGCAGCCGGAGCTGGTGATCGCCGACGGTATGATGCCGGGACGGTCGGGCTACGACCTGTGCGCTCAGATCAAGGGTGATCCGTCGCTGTCGTCGACGGCGGTGTACGTGCTCGCCTCGGCTCAGCAGCCCTACGACGATTCGCGCGGGTGGCAGTGCGGCGCCGACGGTCACTTCCTCAAGCCGTTCGACACGACGGTGATCATCGAGAAGGTGCACGAGGCGCTGGCCAAGGGGCCGACCGAGGTCGCGCACCGGGCGTCGGCCCCGCTGTCGGACGACTACGGGCCGCCGATGCCGTCCGACGTGCGCGCCATCCCGCGCGGGCTGAGCACGTCGCTGGCCTCCGCCAGCGACGACGACGAGTACGGCGAGATCAGCGTCGACATGTCGCCGCCGTCGCCCGAGGGCGACGCCGCCGAGACCGAGATCGAGTATGCGCCGGTTCCGTCGACACCTCCGCCGGTTTCGCGTCCGGCGCCGGCGCCCGGCTTCGCATCGTCGCCGGGAACGCCCGCGCCCGCGCCGGCGTTTGCCAGCCCGTCGCCCGCCGGCGCGGCCTCGGTGCCGTTGGCCGCGAGCATGCGGCCGTCGTTGATTCCGGGCATCCGGCCGGGCGCCGTCGCACCGGCACGGCCGGGCGCTCCGCCGCCGCGGCCCACGGGTCCGGGCGCGGGTCCGGCGGGTCGACCACCGGCACCGGTCGCGCGCACGCTCATGGGCTTGCCGGCGGCCAACATTCCGATCCCGGGCACGTCGCGGCCCGCGGCGCCGCCGATGTCGCGTCCGACGCCGCCGGCCGCGAACGGCCCGACGCCGGCGCCGCTGTCGGCGCTGTCGTCGACCCCGACGGCCGCGCCGTCATCGTCATCGTCATCGTCATCGTCATCGTCATCGTCATCGTCATCGTCATCGGCGTCGAGGCTCGCACCGGTCGCACCACCGGCCTCGACGCCGGCGCCGCTGTTTTCGTCGTCGCCAGTCATGCCGCTCACATCGCCCGCCGTCGCGCCCGGCGTCTCGGCGATGGTGTCGGCGGCGGTCGGTGCCGCGGTCGATCAGAAGATCGCCGCGATCGGCGCGCGCGGTCCCGAGTACGAAGCGATCGCCAGGCTGTCACGCGAGATCATCGAGCAGATCGTCTGGGAAGTCGTCCCCGAGCTGGCAGAAGTGATCATTCGCGAGCACGTGGAACGCCACGTCCGCGCGTAGGTCCTGAGGGGCCCGGCGGCCGCGCTACGGCGAAACCACCAGCCCCCAGGGCAGGCCGCCGATCTTGATGCGCTTCTCGATCTTGCCGGTCGCCGCCTCGATCACGGAGACGTCGCCCGACGGGCCGTTGGCGGTGAAGATCCACTTGCCGTCGCGGCTGACGCCGATGCCCCACGGACGCGCGCCCACGCCGTCGATCAAGCGCGCGACCTTGCGCGCGGCGACGTCGATGACCGCGACCGACTCGCCGCGCCCGTTCGAGACGTAGAGCTCCTTGCCGTCGGGCGAGAACACCAGGCCCATCGGCCGCGGGCCGAGCACGGTCTTGGCCTTGGGCTCGATCTTGATCGTGACAGTGGGCGCGTTCCTGGCGACGTCGACCACGGTCAGGATCGCGCCGTTCTCCGAGCTGGCGAACGCGGTCTTGCCGTCGCGGGTGAACGCGATCGCGCGTGGGCGTGGGCCGACGGCGATGTGCGCGAGCACCTTCAGCGAGCGCGTGTCGACCGCGACGACCTCGTTCTCTTCTTCGGAGGTCACGTAGACGACCTTGCCGTCGGGGCGCACGGTCACGCCTTCCGGCTCCTTGCCGACCGGGACCCGGTGCGTGACCTTGCCCGTGTGCAGATCGAGCACGCTCATCTCGGCGGTCTCTTCGTTCGAGACGTACATCGTCTTGCCGTCGCGCGCGAGGTCGAACGACTCCGGGTCCTGGCCGCTCGGCAGGGTGCTCACCAGCTTGTGCGTCGCGAGATCGACGACACCGACGCCGTCGGCCGAGCGGTCGGGCGGCGGCAGCTTCGATTCGTCGACGCCCGGACCGCCGCGCGGCGAGCCGGAGAGCGCGACGTACAGCGTCTTGCCATCCTTCGACAGCTTGATGCCACGCGGGCGCTTGCCGACCGGGATGCGCGTGACCACCTCGGCCTTGTCCGGGTCGACCACGACCACCTCGCCGCCGTCCTCGGCGCTCACGAAGAGGCGCGTCGCGGCGGCGGGCGCGTCGGCGGCGCGCGCGGGTGCTCTTCCCGCGCCCGACCACAGGCCGGCAGCCAGCAGCAGCGCGGAACGTGACCTCCATCTCGGAGCCACCCGGTGGGATTTCGTCAGTGCGGGTTGCATGCGTCGACCGGGATGGTTACAGCACCGATCGGCGCGCGGCGAGGGTTTTTGTGGGTTTTTTGCGGGCTTGACGGGCCCGGGTCCGGCGTCGAGAATAGCCGCTCGGTAGTTGGGCGTGGGGCAGCGGCCTCGTGGGCTTCTTCGAGAAAGGTGATGTCATGAAGTGGGAGACCCCGGTATTCGTCGAGATCAACATGAGCGCCGAGATCGGCGGGTATCAGACCGACTTCGATGACGACCGCGAGCCGGCGGGACCGCGCGTGCCGCGCGCCGACCACGCCGCGCAGCCGGACACGGCTTCTCCGCGCTGAAGCCCGCGGCGTGCGCATCCGCGTCCTCGGTTCGGCGGCGGGCGGCGGTTTCCCGCAGTGGAACTGTGGCTGCGACAACTGCGCGTCCGCGCGCCGGGGGAGCGCGCGTGTTCGCCCGCGCACGCAGGAGTCGGTCGCCGTCCGCGCGGACGGCGACGCCTGGTTTCTGATCAACTGCTCGCCGGAGATCCGCGCCCAGATCGAGAGCTTCGACGGGCTCTGGCCGCGCGCGAAGCGGCACTCGCCGATCGCGGGCATCTTCCTGACCAACGGCGACCTCGACCACTGCCTGGGGCTGCTGTCGCTGCGCGAGTCGCATCCGCTGGTGGTCCACGCGACCGACGCGGTCCGCGCCGGATTCACCGAGGGGAACGTTCTGTATCGGACCCTCGCGCGTTTCCCCGAGCAGGTCACGTGGCGGCGGCTGGAGCTCGGGCGCACGCAGCCGCTCGACCCCGGTGGGGCGTTGCGCGTGACGCCGATTGCGACGCCGGGCAAGCTGCCGCTGCATCTCGAGTCGTCGCGCACGCCGAGCGCCGAGGACGGAATCGGCCTGCTGATCGACGACGCGCGCACCGGCGGCCGTCTCGCTTATTTTTCCGGCGTCGCCGGCCCCTCGCCCGAGATCGAGCGCGCGATCGCCGGCGCGGGCGCGGTCTTCTTCGACGGGACGTTCTGGAGCAGCGACGAGCTCATCGCCGCCGGGCTCGGCACGCGGCGCGCCGAGGAGATGGCGCACTGGCCGATCGGCGGCGGCGAGGGGAGCCTGCGCTTCCTCGAGCGCAGCGGCGCGCACCGGCGGATCTTGATTCACGTCAACAACACCAATCCGATCCTGCGCGAGGACAGCGACGAGCGGCGCGCGACCGCGGCTGCCGGCGTCGAGGTCGCCGAGGACGGCATGGAGCTGACGCTGTGAACGCAGCGCTGTGGCCGCCGGACGAGATGGTGGCGCACCTGCGCGCCGAAGGCGTGGGCCGCTACCACGATCAGCATCCGTTTCACCAGCGCATGCACGCGGGCCAGCTCACGCGCGAGCAGCTTCAATCCTGGACGCTGAACCGCTACTACTACCAGACGCGCATTCCCATCAAGGACGCGATCATCGTCTCGAAGTCCGAGGATCCGGTGTTTCGCCGTGCCTGGATCCGGCGCGTGCACGACCACGACGGCGTCGCCGACGATGGCAGCGACGGTGGGCTCGCGCTGTGGCTGCGCCTGGCCGATGCGGTCGGACTCGATCGCGCGCGTGTGGCGGCGTGCGCCGACGTGCTGCCGGGCGTGCGCTTCGCCTGCGATTCGTACGTCGCGCTCTGCCGCGAGAGCCCGCTGGTCGTCGCCGTCGCGTCCTCGCTGACCGAGATGTTCGCGCCGGATCTGATGTCGCGGCGGATCGCCTCGTGGGAGCAGCACTACCCGTGGGTCGGCGCCGAGGCGCTGGCCTACTTTCGCGCGCGCGTGCCGCGAGCTCGCCGCGACGGCGAGGAGGCGCTGGCGTTCGTCGTCGCGCATGCCACCTCGCGCGCGCTGCAGGAGGCCTGCGTCGCCGCGCTCGTGCGCAAGACCGAGATCCTGTGGCACCTGCTCGATTGCGTTGCCGCGGCGACCGGCGTGCCGGCGGCGCCCGCGCGCGGGGCGCCGGTGCCGTGATCGGGCCTGGCGCACGCGTGCGTCTGGCGCACAAGGTCAGGCTGCGCCGCGACCCGCGGACGAACAAGATGGTGTTGCTCTACCCCGAGCGCGGCCTCGAGCTGAGCGAGACCGCGGGGGACATCGCGGCTCTTTGTGACGGACGCAGCGCGGGCGCGATCGTCGAGGCGCTCGCCGCGCGCTATGCCGGCGTGGCGCGCGAGCGCATGGAGCAAGACGTGCTGGCCTTCCTGCGCACGCTCGCCGAGCGCGGGCTCCTGCACGTCGAGGAGGAGACAGCGTGAGCGCGGTGGACGAGCGCCTCTTGCCGCGTCCGTACACGCTGGTGGCCGAGCTGTCCTACCGGTGCCCGCTTTCTTGCGCGTACTGCTCGAACCCGATCGACCTCGACCGCCGGCGCGACGAGCTCGCCACCAGCGACTGGAAGCGCGTGCTCGCCGAGGCGGCGGCGCTGGGTGTGCTGCAGGTCAACCTGACCGGCGGCGAGCCGCTGGTGCGCGACGATCTCGAAGAGCTGGTCGCGGCGGCGCGCGCGAGCGAGCTCTACGTCAACCTGATCACGAGCGGCATCCCCGCCGACGGCGAGCGCCTGGCGCGGCTCGCGGCCGCGGGGCTCGATAGCGTGCAGCTGTCGGTGCAGGACGTCGATCCAGCCGGCGCGGCCTGGATCGCGGGCCGCGACGGGCTGGCGGCGAAGCTGGAGATGGCGTCCGCGGCGCGCGCGCTCGGGCTGCCGCTCACGCTCAACGTCGTGCTCCACCGCGGCAACATCGCGCGCACGGCCGCGTTCGTGGCGCTGGCCGAGCAGATCGGCGCCGAGCGGCTCGAGCTCGCCAACACCCAGTATCTCGGGTGGGCGCTGCTCAACCGCGACGCTCTGCTGCCGTCGCGCGCCGAGCTGGCGGCGGCGCGCGCGGTCGCCGACGAGGCGCGCGAGCGCCTGCGCGGCCGGGTCGAGATCCTGTTCGTGCGGCCCGACTACTACGCCGACCGCCCGCGCGCCTGCATGGACGGCTGGGCGCGCCGCTACATCGTGGTCACGCCCGACGGCACCGCGCTGCCCTGCCACCAGGCGAGCAGCATCTCGACGCTCGCGTTCGAGAATGTGCGCGCGCGCTCGCTCGCCGCGCTGTGGAACGACTCGCCGGCCTTTCGCGCGTTTCGGGGCGAGGCCTGGATGCCCGAGCCCTGCCGCACCTGCGATGAGCGCGACGTCGACTTCGGCGGCTGTCGCTGCCAGGCCATGGCGCTGCTCGGAGACCCGGCCGCGACAGATCCGGCCTGCGCGCGCACACCGCACCACGAGCTCGTGCTCGCGGCGCGCGTGCGCGCGGAGGAATCGGTTCGTGCCGCCGCCGAACCCTTGCGTCTACGCCGCTTACCGCTCCGTTGAAGACGCGGCGCTTGGCCAGGTTTCGAACCCCATCTTGGAGACCGTGAAGCCGCGCTCTTGGCCCGCCCCTCCGATTTCCCCGTCGGACTGGAACCATGGGTGGGTTCCGCGCTAGAACCAATGCTTCATCATGGCCGAGCTCCCCAAGACCTATGACCCGCAATCGATCGAGCCGCGCTGGTACGCCGAATGGATGGCGCGCGGATACTTTCACGCCGACGCGTCGGCGCCCAAGGCGCCGTTCGCCATCGTCATCCCGCCGCCCAACGTAACCGGTTCGCTGCACATGGGGCACGCTCTCGGCGACACGATTGAGGATATCTTCACGCGCTGGAAGCGCATGGCGGCCTACAACGCCATGTGGCTGCCCGGCATGGACCACGCCGGGATCGCGACGCAGATGGTGGTCGAGCGCGAGCTGCGCGAGAAGGAAGGAAAGTCGCGCCACGACATCGGGCGCGAGGCGTTCGTGCAGCGCATCTGGGATTGGCGCCGGCGCACCGGCGACCGCATCCTCAGTCAGCTCAAGTTGCTCGGATGCTCGCTGGACTGGGAGCGGTCGATCTTCACGATGGATCCGCCGTACTCGGCGGCGGTGATCGAGGCGTTCGTGCGGCTGTACGAAGAGGGCCTCATCTACCGCGCGCGCCGGCTGATCAACTGGTGCGTGTCGTGCCGGACCGCGCTGTCGGATCTCGAGGTCGACTACGACGAGGGCGTGAAGGGCGAGCTCTACGAGTTCGCCTATCCGCTGGCCGACGGCAGCGGCGAGGTCGTGGTCGCGACCACGCGGCCCGAGACCATGCTCGGCGACACCGCGGTCGCCGTCCACCCGGATGATCCGCGACACCGAGCGATCGTTGGTAAGACGATCAAACACCCGATCACCGGGAATGAGTTCAAGGTCATCGCGGATTCGGTGCTGGTCGATCCGAAGTTCGGCACCGGCGCGGTCAAGGTCACTCCAGCTCACGATCCCAACGACTTCGAATGCGGCCTGCGCCACGACTTACCGATGATCTCGATCTTCGACGAGAAGGGCGTGGTCACCGCCGCCGGCGGTCCCTTCGCCGGGCTGGATCGGTTCAAGGCGCGCAAAGCCGTGAAGGCCCGTTTGGCCGAATTGGGATTGGAGCGCGGAACCAAGCCGCACGTGCACGCGGTCGGTCATTGCCAGCGTTGCGAAACCGTGGTCGAGCCGATGCTGTCGACCCAGTGGTTCGTGAAGATGGAGCCGCTCGCGCAACCGGCGATCGAGGCGGTGGAGCAGGGCAAGACCAAGTTCGTTCCCGAGACCTGGTCGAAGACCTTCTTTCACTGGATGCGCAACATCCGCGATTGGTGCATCTCGCGGCAATTGTGGTGGGGCCACCGCATTCCGGTCTGGTATTGCGGGACCTGCAACAAGATGACGGTGGCGCGCACGACGCCCGCCGCCTGCCAGCACTGCAACGCCACCAATCTCAAGCAGGACGAGGATGTCCTCGACACCTGGTTCTCGTCCTGGCTCTGGCCGTTCGCGACCATGGGCTGGCCGAACGAGACGCGCGAGCTGAAGGCGTTCTATCCGACGACCATGCTCGACACCGGCTACGACATCCTCTTCTTCTGGGTGGCGCGCATGATGATGGCGGGCCTGCACTTCATGAAGAAGGTCCCCTTCCGCACGGTCTACCTGCACACCATGGTGACCGACGAGAAGGGCGAGAAGATGTCGAAGGTCAAGGGCAACACCATCGACCCGGTCGACGTCATCGGCAAGCACGGCGCGGATGCGCTGCGCTTCGCGCTCGCGTGGCTCACGACCAGCGCGGCGCAGGGCAAGAACATCAAGTTCTCGATCGGCAACGTCGAGGACGCGCGCCGCTTCGCCAACAAGATCTGGAACGCCACGCGCTTCGCGCTGCTCAACCTCGAGGGCTTCGACGCCGATCGGTTCGCCGACCGCGTCGCCGATGGGCCGGACCGCGCGGAGTTCGATCTGCCCGAGCGCTGGATCCTGTCGCGCGTGCAGCGCGCGACCGAGGAGGTCGACAAGGCGCTGGAGGAGCACCGTGTCTCCGACGCGGCGCAGGCGGTCTATCACTTCATCTGGGACGAGGTGTGCGACTGGTACATCGAGCTCGCCAAGGCGGCGTTGATCCGCGCCGAGGGCAACGCCGAGATCACGGCGAATCCCGAGGCGCGTTTCAAGATCCAGGGCGCGCTGGTCGCGGCGCTGGAGACCGCCATGCGGCTCCTGCACCCGTTCATGCCGTTCGTCACCGAGGAGATCTGGCAGACGCTGCCCAAGCCCTCTGGGGCGCCCCAGAGCATCATGATCACGCTGTACCCGGTGCGCGACGTGCGCTTTTACGACGACGCATCGGAGGCGTCGATGGCGCTGGTCCAAAAAATAATCGTGGCGCTGCGCGGGATCCGCGCCGAAAAGGGGATCCCGGGCATGACGCGCGTGGTGGCGCTGCTGTCGGTCAACGACGACTACAAGAAGACGATCCTCGACGGCTACAAGACGATCATCGCGGAGCAGGGGAAGTGCCGCGAGGTGCGTGTGCGCCGCGCGGGCAGCAGCCTGGGCGGCGAGTTCTCGCTCGACAACGTGGCGACCGCGCTGGCCGGCGACGTCGAGGTGATGGTTCCGATCGATGGCGTGGTCGGGGCGACGGACGCGAAGCAAGAGAAAGACAAGCTGACCAAGGAGCGTGCGAAGCTCGCCTCCGACCGCGACTACTTGCAGAAGAAGCTCGCCAACCCGCAATTCGTCGAGAAGGCGCCGGTCGACGTGCTCGAGAAGTCGCGCGCGAAGCTCGCCGAGGCGGAGCTGGCGCTGTCCAAGATCGACGAAGCGATCAATCGTCTCGGCGTCTAGGCGCCCAGGGGCCTTTGCGCCTCGGCGCCCAGGCGCCGTTCCGCCGGCTCCTCGGCTATTTCCGGAGTTGCGCGATCAGCGGAGCGAGGCGATCGCGCATCTCCAATGCACCAATAGTCGAATCGACGTCCCTTCGCCTGATTGCCCGATCGGTTCATTGGGGGAGCGTTTGATCGATCGGCGTCACAGGTCTTTGCAGCACACCGCTCAAGCAACAAATGAGTCACAACTCGGTGTCAATATTTGTTGCCAATTAACAAAGACCGCCTTATGGTCCGCTCCCTAACTGATTCGCAGCTGAACGGCGGCTTCGATGGCGCAGCCCGATTCCGGCTCAATTGGTGGACTTGGCATCGGTTCGGCCACCCGTCGTCGCCCCGTTGGACGCGACTCCCTGATGAACCCGAAGGAGGTTCGAATGCGTCATCGCCGATTTGGATGGGCTGGTTCTATCGTGCTCGCGCTCGTTTCGTACGGCTCGGGTGGGCTGGCGAATGCTCAGGCGCCCGCCGGCGCTCCGCCCGCCGCCGAGCCGGCGCCGATGGCGCCGCCGCCCGCCGAAGCGACCCCGCCGGCGGCGTATGCGCCGATCACCCCGGCGATTGACGTCCCCCCGCCGGTGCCGCCCCCGCCGCCATCCTCACCGATCCCGTCGGCGGCGCCGCTGAAAGTCGAGGCCCGGAACGCCACGATTCGCTTCGGCATGTTTCTGCAGCCGCAATTCGAGGCGCTCGGTTCCGTGGCGGCCGACGGCTACGCCAACAATCTTTATTTGCGGCGTGCGCGCTTCGTCGTCGGCGGAACGCTGTTCGATCGGATCGAGTACTTCCTGGAGACCGATTCACCGAACCTGTTCAAGGGCGCGACCGCGGTGCCCGCCATGGGGCAGGCCCTCAAGGGAACGAGCACCATGGTCATTCAGGACCTGTTCGGGACGTACAAGGTCCTGGGCGACATGCTCAAGATCGACGCGGGCTACACGTTGCCGGCGGGCTCGCACAACTCGCTCCAGAGCGCGTTCACGCTCTTCGGCTGGGACTACTTCGCCTATACGTTCCAGCAGAGCAACGCATTTGGCGCCGCGACAGCTCCGGTGGGACGCGATCTCGGGTTCCAGCTGCGCGGCTTGCTGGTCGATGGACACATCGAGTACCGCGTCGGCCTGTGGCAGGGCCAGCGCAACGCCGCGGCCGCCGCGGTCGTGGCCCCACCGACCCCCGCCGAGCAGGGCGCGCGCAACTTCTTCCGCACGACGGCGCGACTGCAGATCAACCTCTTCGATCCTGAAACCGGCTACTACTACGGGGGGACCTATCTCGGAGCGAAGAAGATCCTGTCGCTCGGCGGCTCGTACGACTTTCAGTCCGACTACAAGGCGTACTCCTTCGACGGCTTCCTCGATATGCCGCTCGGGCCCGGTGTCGCCACCGCGCAGATCGACTACTCGCACTGGGACGGGGGGACATATCTCCCGCTACCCAAGCAGTGGGCGCTCCAGGGCGAGGCTGGGTACACAGTTCTGCCGGTCGCCCTGGCCCCGATCGTCCGCGTCGAGCATCTGCATATCGACAATGGGGCAACGCAGAATCGGTATGCAGGCGGTCTGGCCTATTGGTGTTATGGTCACAACTCGAACGTGAAGTTCTTCTATACTCGCATTCAAGAAGACGGCGCGGCGCACGGCGCCAACCAAATCAACTTGCAGTGGCAGATCTTCGTCTACTGAGAGAGTAGCCTTCTCAAGCCGTGCCAGGCCGGCGTAGCGCGGTCTCGAGCTCCTGCCGCTCGGAACCGCGCGGCGCTTTCACGAACGCCAACAACCGAACAACCGGGAGGAACGTTCATGAGTGAATCGGCAACTCTGCCTCCGCTGACGAAAGCCGCGAGCACGGGGCTCAAAGCAGAGGAAAAGCGGGTCATCTTCGCGTCCTCGCTGGGCACGGTCTTCGAGTGGTACGACTTCTATCTCTACGCGACGCTCGCGCCGTTCTTCGCGGCATTGTTCTTCCCCAAGGGCAACGACACCGCGGCGCTGCTCGCCAGCTTCGCCACCTACGCCGCCGGCTTTCTGGTGCGGCCGTTCGGCGCGCTGGTGTTCGGCCGCGTCGGCGACCTCGTGGGACGCAAGTACACCTTCCTGGTGACGATCACCGTCATGGGCGCGTCGACCGTGCTGGTCGGATGCTTGCCGCGGTTCGCAACCATCGGCTGGTTTGCGCCGACCATCCTGGTGCTCCTGCGTTTGATGCAAGGCCTGGCGCTGGGTGGAGAGTACGGCGGTGCCGCGACCTACGTCGCCGAGCACGCGAAGGAGGGCCGCCGCGGCTACGATACGAGCTGGATCCAGACCACGGCGACCATCGGCTTCTTCCTGTCGCTGGCCATCATTCTGCTCTGCCGCAAGGCGATGACCACGGAGGCGTTTGCCGACTGGGGCTGGCGCATTCCGTTCCTGGTGTCGGCGGTATTGCTGGTCTTCTCGCTCTACCTGCGGCTCAAGCTGGAAGAGTCACCGGTCTTCCGCAAGATCAAGGAGGAGGGCAAGACCTCGAAGGCGCCGCTCACCGAAGCCTTCGGCCAGTGGAGCAACCTCAAGATCGTGCTGCTTGCTCTGTTTGGCGCGACCGCGGGCCAGGGCGTGGTCTGGTACACCGGCCAGTTCTACGCGCTGTTCTTCCTCACGATCACGCTCAAGGTCACCTACGACGTCGCCTACATGATGATCGGGGGCTCGCTGCTCTTCGGGACCTTGTTCTTCGTCTTCTTCGGCTGGCTGTCGGATCGTATCGGGCGCAAGAAGATCATCATGGCGGGCTGCTTGCTCGGAGCCCTGACGTACATGCCGCTGTTCAAGGGACTGACCCACTACGTGAACCCGGATCTCGAGGCGGCGTCGGCGCGCACGCCGATCACCATGACGGCGGGCGGCTGCAACTTCCACGTCTTCGTCGGGCCGTGGTCGAAGTTCAGCGAGTGCGACAAGGCCAAGGACTTCCTGACCAAGCAGGGCGTGTCGTTCACGTCGGTCGATGCTCCCGGCACCGCCGTGACGACCAAGATCGGCGCCACCGAGCTTCAGGGCTGGGACGAGGCCAAGTACAAGGCGGCGATGAAAGCGGCCGGGTTCCCGACCAAGGCGGATACGAGCCACATCAACTGGCTCATGGCCGAGCTGATCCTGATCCTGATGGTCCTCTACGTGACCATGGTCTACGGGCCGATCGCGGCGTTCCTGGTCGAGCTCTTCCCGGCGCGCATCCGCTACACGTCGATGTCGCTGCCCTACCACATCGGCAACGGCTGGTTCGGTGGCATGCTGCCGTTGCTGGCCACGGCGATGGTGGCGTCGTCGGGGAACATCTACAACGGCCTCTGGTATCCGATCGTCGTCTCCGCGTTCACGCTGATCGTCGGTTCGCTGACGCTGCGGGAAACGAAGGATCAGAAGGTCCGCGTAGACCTGTAACGATCGCCTCGCTTCGTTGCGCGTGGCTTCGTGGATTGGCTTCGTGGCGGCGCGCTACTGCGGCGCGCCGCCGTCGATCCAGTCGGAGATCGCGCGCAGGTCGTCGTCGGCGAGCGGCGCATCCGGCGGCTCGCGCTGCCCGACCGCGGTCGGCACCGGGCCGCCGCTCGGGCCGGTCACGAGCTTGCGCATCAAGTAGCTGCGCGCGGCGTCGCCGGGCAGGACCCGCTTCATGCCGGCGAGCTCGGTGGCGTCGGTGTTTACGAGGGCGGACCACGCGTCGCGGTCGCACAGTGACAGGCCCTGGGCCGGCGCCTCCAGGCAACTGCCGTCGTCGGGGTCGGGGCGATGGCAACCGCCGCCCGCGCAGCGAGCGGCGAAGATCGGCAGGATCGCGCTCAAGGATGGGACGCTGGGCGGCGGGAGCGGTGGGTTCGACGGACCGTCGCCGGTCGCGAACCGGCGCTGGTCGCCGCTGGCGATGCAGCCGGTCAGCGACCGCACCGTCGACGTCACCGTCACCCGATAGGTCAGGTCGGCCTGCAGCGGGCTGCGCGAAGCGAACCGCACCGACCGGGTGATGAGGTCGACGGAGAAGCCGCCGAGTCGGGTGTAGACGCCGCTCGACAGCAGCACGGTGTCGAGCCTGACCGAGTCCGGATCGGGGAAGTCACTGAAGGTCAGACTGATCGGTGCGTCGGTCGGCAGATCGCCGGTGCCGTCGGCCGGCGTCGACGAGACCACCGTGAGCGGCGCGCATGTGCCCGGGAACGGCTGCTCGGCGCTCGGGTAGCTGCAGCCACCGGCAGAGCCGCCCAGCACCAAGGCGCTGGCCAGCATCAAGGCGCCCGCCGGCATTGAGTCGGCCGTGGTCGCGCGCAATCGGCGGCGACCCGACATCGAATCAACTCTCGCTGTAAAGCCGCAGCTGCTCGCGCACCACCTCGTCCGAGAGACCGGTTCGCAGATAGTCCTGCAGGCAGTCGGCCAGGGTCACGATCATATCGTCGACGCCGCGGTCCTCGACCAGCTTGCCCAGCAGCGCGCGCGCCTCCGTGCTGTCGTCCTCGCGCAGGAAGTCGCGGACCATGTCGAGCGTCAGATCTCCGGAGAAATCCAGTATCGCGTGATCGAGAAGGTAGGCGATAAGTTGTTTCACCGGAAGGCCTCCAGAGGGGTAATGGGTGACGACGAGCTTTGCTCATATCGCGGATGACTCGGGCGTGCAAGAACGCAACGCCGGGAAACGACGCCGGAACGTGCGCGGCGCCGCGGTGGTCGCGCGCTCATCGAGGTCGTGCGCGCGCCAACATACGTACGGCGATGCGCGCGCCGCTGCGCGGGCATCGGGCCCGCGAACATGATTTGACCCCGTCGGTCAGAGTTGTTACCGTTCCGCCTGTTTTGCGCCAACTTCGCTACCTCACGACGGGGGTGCTGGCGAAAGGCGCCGTCATCGCGATGCTGGCGACGCCATTCGCCGGCGGGTGCGGGCCGGTCGAGTACATCAACCAGGTCTCATTCAAGGCGGCGTCGGCGCTGGCAGCCGCCAAGGAAGCCCAGGCCGACAAGCTCGCGCCCTACGAGTACACCGCGGCCGAGTCCTACCTGCACAAGGCGCGCGAGGAGGCGGGCCACGCGCAGTACCAGGATTCGATCGAGTTCGGGCACAGGGCCGAGGAGCTGGCCCAACGAGCGCGCGCGATCGCGCTGACGCAGATGACCCAGAGGCCGACGGCTAGCTCGGAACCCTTGACCGGCTCCGAACCGACGAATCCGACGAAGATGGACCCCGGCGGGGAAGCCGCCTCCGCCCGCCGCGTCTCCGCGCCTGCGGCGCCAGCCGAGCATCCGAGCGCGCCCGCCGCCAAGAGCCCTGCCGGCGAATGAACACCGCGCGTCGTGCCTGTGTGGCCGCGTCTTGGCTGGCCCTTGCCTCGGCCGCCGCCGGTTGCGCCGGGACGGAGGTCGCGGCCAACGTCAAGCAGGTCCGGTCGATGATCAGAGAGGCGCGCGAAAATGGCGCCTATAAATGCGCTCCACGTGAGCTGGCGCTGGCCGAGACGAACACTGACTTTACGGAGACCGAGCTCGACCAGGGTGACTACTTCCGTGCACGCGAACATCTGGAGATCGCCGACCACAACGCGCGCGAAGCGCTGCGGCTGTCGCCGCGCGACGGCTGCGGCCCGAAGCCGACGCGCAAGGTCAACCCGGTCATCGGCGACAGGGACGGCGACGGCATCAAGGACGACGTCGACAAGTGCCCGAACGATCCCGAAGACAAGGATGGCTTCGAGGACGAGGACGGCTGTCCCGATCTCGACAACGACAAGGACGGCATCCCCGACATCAAGGACAAGTGCCCCAACGAGCCCGAGGACAAGGACGGCTTCGAGGACGCCGACGGTTGTCCCGACCCCGACAACGACACCGATGGGATCCCCGACACGGCCGACAAGTGCCCGAACGATCCCGAGGACAAGGATGGGTTCGAGGACGCCGACGGCTGCCCCGATCCTGACAACGACAAGGACGGCGTCCCCGACACCGCCGACAAATGTCCGAACGAAGCCGGCCCGCCCGACAACGACGGCTGCCCGAAGAAGTACGAGCACATCGTGGTCACCGAAGCGAAGATCGAGCTCAAACAGAAGATCTTCTTCGAGACCAACAAGGCGGTCATCATGCCGCGCAGCTTCTCGCTGCTGGCCGAGATCGGCCAGGTGATGCAGTCGCGCGCGACGATGACGGTTCGGATCGAAGGTCACACCGACTCGCGCGGAAAGCGACCGCACAACATGACCTTGTCCCAATCTCGTGCTGACTCGGTCAGGCAATTTCTGATAGGACTGGGGATCGAAACGTCCCGAATGGAAGCCAAGGGTTTTGGACCGGATCAACCGATCGAGACCAACAAGACCGCCGCGGGGCGGGAGAAGAACCGCCGCGTGGAGTTCTTCATCACTCAGCAATAGCGAGGTTCGCAGGAAATGATCGGCACGAAGAGCAATCCCCGGAACCTCGCGATCGCCGTTGCCGGCGTCATCGCCAGCCTGCTGGTTCCCGCGGTCGCCCGCGCGCAGAACGCCCCGGCGGTCGACAAGCTGATCCAGATGAACAAGAAGGCCCTCGACGACTACGAGACGCTCGAGTGGGACACGGCGAAGCGCACGCTGCTCCAGGCGCTGGTTTTTGCGAAGAAGTCCAACCTCGAGACGCACCCGATGATGGCGCGCACGTACGTGCACCTGGGCGCGGTGTACATCGTCGGCTTCAACGACAAGCAAAAAGGGTTGCAGAGCTTCCAGCGCGCGCTGGAGATCGATCCGACCATCCGCATCAGCAAGGCGATGTCGACGCCCGAGCTCGAGGAGATCTTCGCGCAGGCCAGCCACGGCGGGTCGAGCGGAGGCGGCGGCGCCGATCGCGCCGAGACGCCGCCGGACCGCGGCGTCGAGGCCGAGCCGCCGCCCCCTCCGTCGGGAGGTCGCCGCCGCCGCGCGCCGATCATGGAATCCGAGCCGCCACCGCCGCCGCCCAAGCCGGCCGAGGACGAGGACTCGGAGCCGGATCTTCCGGCGCGTATCAACGTGCTCGAGTGTCCGACGAAGGACGAGACGCCGCCCGATAAGTCGGTGCTGATCCGTTGCGCGATCGCGCCGAATTTGCCCGTGACCAAGCTCTTCCTGCTCTACCTCGAGCCGGGCAACGACGACTTCACGCCGGCCCAGATGGAGAAGACGCCCAAGGGTTGGTACGCGGCGAAGATCCCCAAGAAGGCGGTGTCCGGTACCTCGCTGCGCTTTTACGTCGAGGGGCGCAACGACAAGGGCAAGGCGATCGTCTCCAACGGACGGGTCGACAGCCCCAACGTCATGCTCATCCGCGAGACCGAGGCGGCGGAGACCGAGAAGGAGCTCGGCGGCACGAAGCGCACGAGGGAAGAGAACCCGCTCGACGAGCCGGATCCGACGCGCCCGCACCGCTTCCTGGGACGCATCGACAAATCGAAGATCGGCCTCGACACCCGCTACGGCAACCGCCAGTGGTGGATCGGCTTCGCGATTGGCAGCGGCTACGGCTACGCGCCCGCGGGCGGGCTCGAGTCGTTGCCGCAGCTTTCGTCTCGCTACGTCTCGGGTGTGGCGTGGGAGGGCGGAGGCCACCTCGCGCCCGAGATCGGTTACCAGCTCGGGCCAAACTTTGCGATCGCGCTCGAGGGGCGCAATCAGTACATCCCTCAGACCTTGCACTTCTCGCAATACGCCGCCACGGGTGCCCAGGCGGTGCTCGCGAAGTTCATCGCCTATACCAAGCAGTCGCGCGCGCGCTTCTTCGGCGATGTCGCGGTGGGCGGCGGCGAAGGGTTCCGGCTGATCGCAACGCCCGCCCAGGGCTGCAAGGCTCCAGGCGTCGACGGAGTCGACTGCTCGAGCTTCTTCAGGAACACAGCCGGGGGCGGGCCCATTCAGGATCCGGCCTTCCCGAGCTTCAAGGACACCGTGCGCGGTGGCCCCGGGCTCGCCGGGGTTGGCGGCGGGTTCCTCTACGAGATCAGCAAGGGCGTGTCGTGGATGGCCGAGATCAACATCCTGGCTGGCATCCCACACTTCGCGGCGATCGCCGACGTGAACACCGGCTTCCAGTTCAACTTCGGGTCGACGGCGCCGCCGCCCGAGGATCCGCTGAAGAATCTGTTCAAGACGAAGACCGCAGTCGAGCCAAAGCGTCCGAAGCAGAAGCGACCCGCTCAGCAGCTAGACGACGAGTGAGCGCGGCGGTCAGCGTCGCGAGCCGAGCGCCGGTCTCTCCGAGGCGCTCGATCACCGGCGCCGCCACCGGCGCGGCGTCGTGCCGGCTGCCCGCGACCAGCGCGCGCTGGTCGCGCAGCGGCCGCCCCATCAGCATCTCCCAGATGATCGCGCCCGCCGCGTAGAGGTCGGTGGCGGGCGAGGCGGCCGCGCCCGCGAACTGCTCGGGCGCCAGGTAGAGCGGTGTGCCGCCGGGCGCGTCCGCCTCGGCGCCCACCTCGCCGGCCGCGCCGGTGATGAGCTGCGCGATGCCGAAGTCGGCGATGACCACCGCGCCCGGCCGGCGCAAGAGCAGATTGGACGGCTTGAGATCGCCGTGGGCGATGCCGCGCGCGTGCACGTAGGCCAGCGCTTCCAGGAGGCTGCGCGCGGTCGCCAGGATCTCGTCGCCGTCGAAGCCTTCGGGGACCATGCCTTCGGGGACGATGCTGCCGGGGATCATGCCGCTCGGGCCCAGGCCGTTGGGGTCGCTGGGCGCCACCTGACGCAGGCGCGCGCGCAGCGTGCCGCCCGGCACGTACTCCATCGAAAGTGTCCGCGCCGCTTCGTCGAGATCGTAGATCGCGATGACGCCGGGATGGCGCAGCGCTGCGGCGAGCCGCGCCTCTGCGAAGAAGCGGCGCCGCGCCTCCGAGCGCGCCGGCCCCGCGAGCTGCGGATGCAGCACCTTGAGCGCGATCGGGATGTCGAGCACCTGGTCGCGCGCGAGATAGACCGCCGACGTGCCGCCGCGGCCGAGCTCGCGCACCAGCCGGTAGCGCAGCATCTCGACGCCGTCGGGCGAAACCAGCGTGCCGGCCGCCCCCTCGGCCGGCGGCTGGATCTCGTCGGCGCGCAGGCGGCGCAGGTGAGCGCGCGCCTGCGGGTCGTCGATGTCGAGCGCCAGCAGGCGTTCCCAGCGCAGCGCCGCGCGCGCCAGCGCGCCCTCGCCCTCGTCCAGCTCTGCCAGCAGCCGGTTGGCGTCAGGGGCGACAGCATCGGCCGCGGCGTGCCCGCGATCCAGCACCTCCAGCTCGTGGCGCGCCGCCGTCCGCTCGCCGCACGCCATCAGCAAGCGGGCGTAGCGCAACCGGGCCGGCATGTCGCCCGGCGACGATCCGAGGTGGCGGCGCAGCGCGGTCGTCGCCGCCGCGAGATCGCCGGCCTGCTCCGCGCGATCCGCCTCCAGCATCAAGTCGACGTCCGGACGCGCCATCGTCAATCCACCTCGATGCGCAGCCCGCTGCCGGCGACGCCGGCGGCGGGGCGGATCTCGATGACGTCGCCGTGGAGCAGATCGCAGCTCGCGCCCACGAAGTGGCCGCCGACGCGCACGGGCGTCCCCTCGCGGCGCCCCAGGCGCGCCGCGCCGTCGCCCAGCTCCAGCCAGATGCCGTCGGCGCCGGGGATGAGCTCGTCGAGCGGAAACGGATCGACGCCGACCACCGCCACCAGCTGGCGGTCGAGCCCGGAAGCGCCGCGCAGGATCACGCGCTCGCGCCCCGTCATGCGGAAGTGGATCCGGCAGTCGCGGCCCAGGCCCAGCTCGCCTTCGCCGCGCAGGGGCAGCGGCGCGCCCAGCAACGCGCCGCCGACGCGGACGCCCGCGCGCGAGCCGGCGTCCTCGATGTGGAGCTCGCCGTCGCGCGCGGCGATCACCGCGTGCCGGCGCGACACGCTGGGGTCGCGCACCGGCACCTCGGCGAGGAGGTCGCGCCCCAGCGTCGCCGGCACCGCCGCGAAGCGGATCGGTCCGAGCAGCGCGCTGCCGGCGCCCGCGCTGCGCAGCGTGACCGCGCGCTCGCGCACCAGGCGGCTGTCGACGTCACGCGCGCGCTGGCGCACGCCGGCCGACGTCGGCAGGTCGCTGGGGATGCGCGACGCGGCCTCCAGCGCCGCGCGCCGCTGCCCCGCCGCCATCAGCGACTCGAAGCTTCGCAGCTCGTCCAGCGCGTCGCGCGCGGCGCGCAGGCGCGCGTCCTCGCGCTCGAGCGACGCCTCCATCTGATCGAGGTCGCCGATCGCGCCGTAAGCGTCCGCGGCGCGCGCGTCGTCGCCCAGCTCCTCGTACGCCGCGGCCGCGCGCCGGTGGTCGCCGCCCTCGGCCAGGATCTCGGCCGCCGTGCGCAGCGCGCGCCGCTCCAGATCCCCGAGCGGCGGGTGCGAAAGGCGTGCGAGCAGTGACTCGCCCGCGGCGATGCGCGCCGAGCGCATCTGGTCGGTCAGCGCGGCCCCGGGTCGCTTGGGGACGGGGATCTTCCCGAGCGCCGAGCGCAACCCTTCGGCGGTGATGCGGAGCTCGTCGATCGTCGCCGCGGCGCGCGGTCCGCCCGCGTAGCTGAAGACCACCACCAGCGAACCCCAGGCGCGCTCGCGGGTCAACCGCTCCACCAGGATGGGCAGCTCATGGGTGACGGCGGCCGATACCACCTCTTCGAGCGATATCTGCCTTTCGTCGCCGGTGAATGGCATGGAGCGTATCAAGACTAACAGAAGGCCCCTGTCCTCGTGGACGTGGACGTGGACGTGGACGTAGACGTGGACGTGGACGTAGACGTAGACGTAGACGTAGACGTAGACGTAGACGTAGACGTAGTCGTAGTCGTAGTCGTAATCGTAGACGCAGACGTGGTCAGGTCGTGGTACGACGCACGCTTCGGCCACGACTACGACTACGTCTACGTTTACGTCTACGTCCACGTTTGTGGGCCGCGGTTCTAACCGCTCATAGGTACCCGCGATCGCCATCCGTGGGGTATGATCGCCCCCATGCTCCAGCGAGTGGCGCTCGGGCAGGTGCGCTTCAATCTGCCCGGGCTCGCGGTCGACGGGCGCGGCGTGGTCGCGGGCCGCCAGATGGCTGTGCGCTTCGGCGCGATCGATCGCCTGGTGTCGTTCTTTCGCTTGCTGTCCGCCGAGCAGAGCCTGGACGACCTTCAACCGGGGCTGCGCATCTTGCAGGCGCGCGCGTCGGCGGGCACGCGCGAGGCGATCGTGGTGTTGCCCGCGGGCTCGTCGCACCTGGGCGAGACCGCGGCGCGCGTGGCGCGCATGGCGGGCGGCCAGACCTTCACCGGCAACGGCAAGCACTTCGTGCAGTACCGCGACGCGCGCGCGCCGCTCGGCTACGACGCCGCCGCGATCTCGCAGGAGCCGGGCGACGTGATCTTCTATGGGCTCGAGCACACGGTCGCTTACAGCGTCGAGAGCGAGCTGCCGCTGCAAAAGCTCCTGTTGCGATTGTCGCTGCAGCGCCAGCACGGGCGCGCGCGGGAGATCGACACCGGCGCCGTGCTTTACCTGACCGCGCGCCGCGGCCTCGGTCCGACGCTCGCCGAGTATTTCTACCGCGCGCAGGCGGCCCCACCGCCCGTCGCGCCCAGCACGGGCGCGAACGGCGCGGCGTCGAGCGTGTCGCCACCGCAACCGCTGCGCGCGTCGGCCGTGCTGTGCGACGGCAGCCCGGAGAGCGCATTCCATGCCGGAACCGCGTTCTGGCTGTTCCGGCTCGAGTCGGTCCCGCCGCGCATGATGGGCCTGCTGTCGGCGACGCCGGGGCTCGAGCTGTTCACGCCGGTCGGCGCCAACGTCGCCGTCGCCCATGGTTACCGGCACCCGATTCACCTCGACGCGTGCAAGGCGACGTTCCCCGGCGATCGCTTCTTTCTCTTCTCGCCGCACGAGGCCGGCGCCACCGTGCTGTCGCCGGTGCCGACGTTCGCCGCCGTCGAGGATCTGGTGCGCATCCGCGCGCCGGCCGCACGCGAGCCCGAGGGCCGCGTCGCGCGCACGATGCCGCGGCCCGAGTTCGCGGTGCCGCTGCGTCTCGAGCCGTTCCCCGACTACCAGCGCCACGCCGTCGCCACGCTCGTGCCCTGGCGCCAGGCGGACTGGCTGCGGCGCCTGTGCTACACGCTACCCGCGACGGCGCTGCGCGGCTATCGCCTGGCGGTGCTCGACCGCGGCATCCTGGTGATCTCCGGCAGCGTGCTCGACGGGATCCCATTCGGAACGCTGCTCGACCTCGCGGCGCCGGATTTGCTGGTACCGCTGGGCGCGCGGCTCCGGCCGGCGGTGTCGCCGCTGATCCTCGCCGAGCGCACCGGCGCGACCGGCGGCGCGATCGTGGTGTTCCCGCAGCTGGGCGAGGCGCCGTTCCGCGTGCCCGCCGACGCGATCGAGCCGTTCGAACGCCGCACGCTCGCTGACGCCGACCTCGGCACCGACGCGGGCGTCGCCGGGGTTCGCAAGCGCGCCGTCGATTCCGTCGAGACCGCGGGCACCCAGGGGGCAACCGCGAGCGAGCCGGTCGAGATCGAGAACGACTACCTCGGCCCGATGCCGCTCTGGGGTCTGTCGTAAGGGAATGATGAACACGCGCGCCGGCCGACCTCGAGACCGGCGGAGCCGCTGAGATGGCGCGGCGGTTCGTCAGCGAATTTCTGCTGCCGCTCGTGAAGGGGGGCGCGCTGCACATCGGCCGGCCGCTCGGGGCACGCGCCGTCGAGCGCCTGGGCGTTGCGCTGCTGGGAACCGCGGAGGCCATCGACGCCGGGGTCGAGCGCGCGCCCGCCGAGCTGCCGGCGGTGGAGCGTCAGGCGCTGGGCGATCTCGCGCGCTATCGACGCCAGCGTATCGCGGATCTCATGCCGGCCGCCGAGGCGCCGCCGCTGGACGAGGTCACGTTGCGTCTGGGCGCCGCCATCCACAACCTGCTGGCGCTGGGGCATCCAGAGATTGCCGGCCGCGGCGTCGAGTGGCGCCAGGAGCGCATCGCGGTCGCCGCGGCCGCCCTGGCCGCCGCGGGCGCGCCGCGCAGCGTGCGCGAGGCGGTGAACCGACATTCGCTGCTCGCGCGGCTGCCGGAGATCGTCCGGTCCGACCGCACCGTGCATTTCTGGGTCGGCCGCCGTACCTTCGTGGGGCGCGTGCCCCCGCGCCGGATCACCGCATTGCCCAAATTGCGCAATGTGCACGTCGATCTCGTGCGCCGCAGCTGGCTGCGCGAGGTCGGCATCCCCGCCGTCGGTCGTCCGGCGTTCCTGGCGCTCAACCTCGCGAGCCCGCTCGGCGAGGCGCTCGATCCGTTGCGGCTCGAGCCACCGCTGGCCTGGAGTCGCGTGCTGGCCGTGCTGCGCTTTCCCGCGCTCTGCCGCGCGGTGGCCGGCCAGGCGCTGGATCTCGGCGTGCGCAAGGCGGGCGAGGCGTTCGCCGACGCTCTCTTCCGATTCGCCTCGCTGCAGGAGCCGACGGGAGGCGTGCTCGCCACCGGCGAGGCGCTGCGCTTCGCGATCCGGTTCCTCGCGCATCTGGTCTGGCTCGACCTGCTGTTCGGTGATCGCGCGGCCGGCGCCGATGCCGGCGCCGATCCATCGACCGACTTCGGCATCGAGCTGCCGGTGATCCTGACCGCCGCGCGCCGCACGTCGTACGATCTGGTGTGGCCGCGCGATCTGCCACGCGACGGCGACCTCGGCCGGGCGTTCGCGGCGCGCCTCGACGCGCTGGCGGCCAAGGTCGCCGCGCAGAATCCGCCGCGCTTCGAATCTGCGCTTGGTATCGCGGCGCTTGCGACCGAGAGCACCGCCGCGGCGGAACCGGACCGCTGACGTTTCGCCGCGGTTACGCGCACGAAACGCAGTTGTTACTCGTCGGCGGGAAGCTCGATCACGAAGGTCGCGCCCTCGCCGGGTGCGCTGATGAGGCGGATGGTTCCCTTCAGGCGATCGACCGCGCGCCGCACGATCCACAGGCCCAGGCCGAACCCGTCGTGCTCGCCGGGCCGCGGCTCCTGCTGGAAGCGCTCGAACGCGCGCTGCTGTTCTTCCTGCGAGAAGCCGGGGCCATGGTCGGCGACGGCCAGCACCACCGTGCGGGCGGTGCGCGTCGAGATGATGTCGATCGGCTTGCCGGGGGCGTACTTGGTGGCGTTGACGATCAGGTTCGACAGGACTTGATGAATCGAGGCCGGCGACCAGCGACCTCGGATCGAGGCGTCGCAGCTGACCGTCACCGAGCAGCCTGACCGCTGCAGCGCCACGCTGTGCAGGGCGACGCAGTCGTGGATCGCCTCGCGCAGTTGCACGATCGCGATCTCGTCGGCCCCGACGCGCCGGCGCTCGATCTCGGGTGTTTCGCGCTCTCGCGCCTCGCGCAGCAAACCTTCGATGAGTCCGACCGTCTGCTTCACTATCTCGCGCGCCCGCTGCAGCGACGCGCGGATCTCGTTGCCGCTGGCCGCGCCGGGCGGCAAGCGGCGAAGAGCCGCCTCGATGTTGAGGTGAACCGCGCTCAGCGGCGAGCGCAGATCGTGCCCCAGGGTCGAGAGCAGCTCTTCGAATTGGCGCAGCCCTCCCTCGCGATCCAATGGTCGCTCGGGGATCAGACCCTCCACTGTGCTCACGCTCCCCACGCTAAAACTCTATCGAAATGCATCACCGCTTGACACTCCATTCGAATATGTATTCAAGCAAGGAAATGAATCGGTTCATCGTCGGTGAGAACGATCGTCACGCTCGCGCGGCCGATTCGCTGCTCGGATTTGTTGCTCGGGTCGTTGCCCAGGTTGTTGCCCAGGTCGTCGCCCAGGTCATTGGGGGCGAGCGCCCGGCTCACCCTGATGGATCGATCCGACGGGTGCCGGTCACGGCGGTGCGCGCTCGAACAGAAACCGCGCATTCGTCGGGGCCAGCGGGCGACGCTGGATGCGGCCCGCCTTGACACCCCACGCGAAACGAGGGAGGAAGCCATTGTCTGACAACTGAATAGAAATGCTTTCGGTGCCCGTCAGGGCATAAAAGGGAAGACCGGTGAAAAGCCGGCGCGGTCCCGCCACTGTCAGTGGGGAAGCAATCTCCCGTACCACTCGAAGCTGAAACGTCGACGACGCCAGCGTCGGGGAAGGGGGAGGGCGCGCACGATCGACCCACGAGCCAGGAGACCTACCGAAGGCAGGAGCCTTTTACCTCTGCGTGGAAACAGGGGCCGGCTGCGCGAGCCTTCGACATTCCTTCTTCCGTCGCTCCCCGTCGCTCTCGTCCTGTCGACCTCGTCGCAATCGACTCTGTTTCCCGCGGAGCCGAGCTTGCGAGATGCCGACCAAACGACTGACGACCAACCCGACGACAATTGCGCCCGCCGCGGCAACGAAAGCGCGCGTACACCCGAGGCCCGTGGTGTTGGCGCTCGTGCTCGTGGTTCCAGCGCTTGCGTCGCTGACGGCCGCGGTCGCGTTCGGGCCGGCGCACATCGGCCTGCACGACGTCGGGCGCGCGCTATTGCATCGTCTGGGCCGCGGCGCGAGCCCGGCGGTGGCGACCTGGCAGGACACGGTGATTTGGAGCATCCGGCTGCCGCGGGCCCTGCTTGCGTTCGTGGTCGGCGGCGCGCTGGCACTCACGGGCGCGGCATTGCAGGGACTGTTCCGTAACCCATTGGCCGAGCCGAGCATCCTGGGAGTGTCGGCCGGCGCCTCGCTGGGGGCGGTGGTCACGATCTTTTGCGGCGTGGCGGCGCGCGCGGTCTGGCTGCTGCCGGCGGGCGCGTTCGCGGGCGCCGCGATCACGGCGCTGGTCGTGCTGGGCCTGGCGGCGCGCCGCGGGCGCGGGCGGATCTTCACCACGACCATGCTGCTGGTGGGGGTCGCGGTCGGCGGACTGAATATTTCCTTCACCACGTTCATCCTCTCGGTGTCGCTGAGCAGCTACGACGTCGGCCGGCAGGTGATCCACTGGATCTTGGGCGGGCTCGACGGGCGCACCTGGGATCACGTGCTGCTGGCGGCACCCGCGATCCTGGTGGGCGGAGCCGCGATCCTGGTGCATGCGCGCGAGCTGGACGCGCTGTTGCTGGGCGAGGTGACCGCGCAGTCGATCGGCGTGGACGTTCCGCGCGTGCGCCTCGTGCTGGTGCTGAGCACGTCGCTGCTGATCGGCGCCGCCGTCGCCGCCGCCGGGCCGATCGGATTCGTCGGGCTGCTGGTGCCGCACATCTTGCGGCTGGTGGTCGGGTCCACCCACCGTGCGCTGCTACCGGCCGCGTTCCTGGGAGGCGGCATCTTCGTGGTGCTCGCCGATCTGGCGGCGCGCACCTTGCTGATGCCAATGGAGATCCCGGTCGGCGTGATCACGGCCGCGGTCGGCGCGCCGTTCTTTCTCGTGTTGCTCGTTCGTCGCGGGGCGGAGGTCTCCGACGGATGAGCGACGTGGTCCGCATGGAACGGGTCGACTTCGGATATCCCGGGCGCGAGGTCTTGCGCGGGATCGATTTCTCCGCGCGCGCCGGCGAGGTCATTGGCCTGTGCGGGCCGAACGGCGCGGGCAAGTCGACGTTGTTGCGGTTGGTGCTGGGACTGCTGCGGCCGCGCGCGGGGCGCGTCTGGCTGGGCGGTGACCTGGTCGCGGGGCTCGAGCGGCGCGAGATCGCGCGGCGTGCGGCACTGTTGATGCAAGACAGCCCGCTGGACCTGCCGCTGACGGCGCGGGAGGTGGTGGCGCTGGGGCGCTTGCCATATCTGCGGCGTTTCGAAACCGAACGCGGGATCGATCGCGCGGCGATCGACGACGCGATGGACGCCACCGATACGCGCGTGCTGGCCGATCGCCCGGTCACCGAGCTGTCGGGCGGTGAGCGCCACCGCGTGCAGCTGGCGCGCGTGCTGGCGCAGGAGACGCCGCTCATGTTGCTCGACGAGCCGACGGCGAGCTTCGACGTCGCCCACCAGTTGCAGGCGCTGCGGCTGGTACGCGCGGCGGCGGCGCGCGGGCGCGCGGTGCTGGTGGCGATGCACGACCTGTCGCTGGCGGCACGGAGCTGTGATCGGATCCTGCTGCTCGGCGACGGGCGCTTGCAAGCCGACGGCCCGCCGGCGAAGGCGTTGACCGAAGAAAACCTGGCCCGGCTCTTTCGCGTGCGCGCGCGTGTCGGCATGGACGAGGACGGCGTGCTGCAGGTGGTTCCGATCGAGGCGCTCGACGGCGAGACGCGACGATGACGGCGATCCCGGCATGGGGTGCGCTTTCGGGATTGCTCTGGTTCGTGCGGGCGACCGCAGGCCTGGCGAGCGAAGCGCCGAATCCTGCGCAACCGCCCGCTCCCGCCTACCAGACCATCGTCACCGCGCCGCCGCCACCTCCCTCCGCGCCGCGCGCCGATTCGATCGCGGCCGCCAGCGTGGTGTTCCCCGCGGACAGCCCGCGCGCCTTCGACGATCTCGGCGACCTGCTCGCCGAGGTGCCGGGGGTGATCGTCACGCGCTCGGGTGGCGTCGGCGACTTCGCCACGGTGTCGCTGCGTGGCTCCAACCCCGACGAGGTGCGCTTCTACGTCGACGGCGTCCCGCTCGCGGTCGCCGCGGGCGGATCGATCGATCTGTCGACGCTGCCGCTCGGCGACGTCGAACGCATCGAGATCTACCGCGGCACCACGCCGATCGGGTTCGCCGAGTCGGCGCTGGGCGGCATCGTCTCGATCACGACCCGCGCGCCGTCGGGACCGCCGCGCTTCACCCTGCGCGCCGGCGCCGGATCCTTCGGCACGCGATTCGGCGACGCCACCGCGTCGGGCTCGACCGGACGCCTGCACGTCTATGGCGGCGCGCACGCGATCGTCGCCGACGGGTTCGACTACCTGAACGACAACGGCACGGCGGCGAATCCGTCCGACGACAGCAACGTCCTTCGCACGAACAACCACCTCACGCAGGTCGATGGCGCGCTTCGCGCCGCGATCGATCTGCCTGGCCGCCGGCAGCTGAGCCTGGGCGCGATCGCGTTCGGGCGCGATCACGGCCTGCCGGGCAGAGGGCTCTTTCCAACCCAGCACGCCGAGTTCGACACCACGCGCGGTATCGGCTACGCCAGCTACGATTCGCGCGACGACCTGGGCGCGAGCAGCCGCTTGCACGCGCAGCTCTTCGCGTCGGGCCAGCGCGATCGCTTCATCGATCCCGATGGCGAGGTCGGCGCGATCCCGGCGCGCACCGACGACACCACGCTGTCCGCCGGCGCGACCGTGAATGCCGCGCGCCCGTTCACCGAGTGGGCGCGCGGCGCCGCGATGGCCGAGGCGCGCCGCGAGACGTTCCAACCGGTCAACCAGCTCGAGGCGACGCCGGTCGGCGTGCCGGCCGAACGCCTGGCCGGCGTGGCGGGCGTCGAAGCCGGCTTCTGGTGGCGGCGCATCGATCTCGACATCGTGCCGAGCGTGCGGGTCGAGGTCGTCCGCGACGTCGTCACCGGGCGCGACGCGCTCTTCCAGCGGCAGCGGCCGGCGTCGGCGCCCATCGTTCACACCCTTCCGGTCGCGCGCCTCGGTCTGGCGCGGCCTCTCTCCTCGCAGATCACGCTCAAGGCCAACGCCGGCCGATACGGCCGCGCGCCCTCGTTCCTCGAGCTGTACGGCGACACCGGTCCGCTGCTCGGCAATCCGCTGCTGCGCCCGGAGGTTGGCTGGAACGGCGACGTCGCCGCCGAATATCACGCGGGCGGTGGGCGCGCGGCGATCACCGGGCGCACCGGCGTCTACGCAGCGCGCGTCGACGATCTGATCGAGTGGGTGCCGGTCTCATACAGCCAGGCGCGCGTCGACAACATCGGCCGCGCGCGCATCTGGGGCGCGGAGCAGGATCTCGACGTCGATCTCGGTCGCCGCGTGCGCGTCACCGGGCAGGCGACCTACCTGGACGCGCGCGACGCCAGCGACGTGGCGGCGCACAACGGCAAGCAGCTGCCGCTGCGCCCGCGCGTGCACGCTTACCTGCGCCCGCAGTTGCGCCGCCTCGCGCTCGGGCGCGCGCTGGTCGCCGGCGCGTACGTCGAGGGCGACTTCCAGACCGGCGCGTACTTCGACAGCGCCGACATCGTCCCGATCGCGACGCGCCTCTTGCTCGGGGCCGGTGTCCAGGTGGCGTCGCCGCGCACCGGCCTGCTGCTGGCGCTCAGCGCGAAGAACCTGACCGACGCGCGCGCTCTCGACGTCGTGCAGTACCCGCTGCCCGGCCGTTCGATCTTTCTTTCGCTCATGTGGTCCAACGAATCGAAAAAGGAGTGACATCATGATCTGCTCGAAAGTTCTCCGGCGTTCACGCCGGCTCGTGCTCTCGCTGGCGCCCGCGGCGGCGCTGGCCCTCGTCGGCATCGGCGTCGGCATCGGCTGCGACAGCTCGACGGGCTCGAACACCAACGCGACGATCCCCAGCACCGGGCTCGCCGTGCTCAACAGTGACTACAGCTCCACCAGCTTGTCGCTGATCGACCCGGCGACACACCTCGTGGTCCACGATGACTGCGTCGACTCGAATACCGTGCCGCCGACGCTGTCGCTGGTGCTGTCCGGCGACGTCGCGCTGCCGTCGCGGCCACAGTCCGGCGGCGACGTCGTGCTGATCGACGACGTGAATGGCGCGCTCACCTGGGTCGATCCCCAGACCTGCAAGATCCGCCACCAGCTGTCGGTTGGCGACTTCAAGGCGTTCCCGCACGACGTGATCTCGGCCAGCTCGACCAAGGCTTACGTCACCCGTTTCGGCACCAACCCGACGCCCACCGCAGACCCGATGTCGCGCGGTGAAGATCTCCTCATCATCAATCCCTCGTCGTCGCCGCAGCCGACGATCGTCGGCCGCATCGACCTGGCGCCGTTCGCCGCCACGGTCACCGGCGCCACCATCCAGGCGCGCCCCGACAAGGGCATGCTGGTCGGCGACAAGCTCTACGTGACGCTCGCGAGCCAGAGCGCCGACTACACGGCGACCGGCACCGGGCGCGTGGTCGTCGTCGACACCGCGAGCGATCAGGTGAGCGGGATGCTCGACCTGACGGGACTGGCCGGTTGCGCGCGCATGGAGTACGTGGCGGCGACCCAGATGCTTTACGTCAGCTGCGGGGGCGACTCGTCCGCCGCCGATCAATCGCAAACGTCGGGCATCGCGATCGTCGATGTCAGCGGCGCGACGCCGAGCCTGATGTCGGTCGTGCCGGCGACCTGGACGGGGACGCAGCCGCTCAATTTTTCATGGGTCGCGCCGGTGTCCAATGACCAGATCTGGACCGCGACCTTCGGCGCGATCGATTTCACCAGCAACGCGCAGACCGCGCCCGACACGCTCTGGTCGATCAATCTGGTCACCGACACGCCGACCATGTCGATCCAGGGCGGTGCGTTCAATCTGGGGCGGACCGCGTTCGCGACCACGCCGCCGTCGCTGTTCGTGCCCGACGCCGACACGACCAATCCACGGGTGCACGTGCTGGATCTCGGCGGCGCCGCGACCGTCGACATCGACGCCAACCCGTCGCAGCACCTGCCGCCGCGCGAGGTCGCCTGGTACTGATCGGCGCGCGCTCGAGGTCATGGCTCGTCTGATGGGAAGCGCCCGCTATCGATGGCTGTCGCTGGGCGCGGCGCTCGCCGCCGCGCTCGGCGTGGGTCCGCTGTTGTCGCGGATCTGGCACCCCATCTCGGGCGCGATGGTCGGCGCGCGCGATTTCCATCCCTGCCGCATCGAGGGGGCGTCGTTCCCCAAGCGCCTGGTCGATCCGTCGGGACACGCGAGGACCATCGCGGCGCCGCCCGGACGGATTGTCTCCGGCTACCTGGCCAGCGACGAGATCCTGGCGGCGCTGGTCGATCCGTCTCGCCTGGCCGCGGTCTCGATCTACGCCGACGATCCCTCGAGCTCGAACTGCCTCCACGCGTTCCCGCCGCCGATCGCGCGCGTGCGCGGCGAGCCCGAGGAGATCATTTCGTTGCGCCCCGACCTGGTGTTCGTCACCAACTTCACCGACGAGGGGACCGTGCGCCTGCTCGACGGCGCCGGCATTCCGCTGGTGCGCTTCGCGGGCTGGGATTCGTTCGCGGGCGTCATCGCCGACATTCGCCTCACGGGCGCGGCGGTCGGCGCCGAGACGCGCGCCGAGGAGCTGGCCCACTCGATCGAACAGCGCCTGGCCGCCGTCGACGCCCGGGTGCGCGGCCGGCCGCGGCCACGCGTGCTCTACTACGAACCGCCCGGCTACACGCGCGGCACCGGCGCGCTGATCGACGAGATGATCGACCGCGCCGGGGGCTTCAACGTCGCGCGCGAAATGGGACTGCGGGGCGTCGCCGAGATCGGCTTCGAGAGCGTGCTGGCCCTGCGCCCCGAGGTCGTGGTGATTCCGGGTTTCGGTCCCACACCGGTCTTGCCAGACGCGCTGGCGCGAAGCGCCGGCTGGTCGCAGCTAGCGGCGGTGCGCACGGGGCGGGTCCAGGTGCTGCCGGCGTCGGCGATCACGGCCATCTCACAGCACGCCGTGGCCGGTCTGGAGCAGCTGGCCCGCCTGATTCATCCCGAGGCGTTCGACCGGATGGGCCGCAGCGGGGGCTGACGCGAGGCGGCGGCAGGTGTCCGGGCGGTCGGATCGTGCCAATGGGCAAATCCGAACGGCAGCCGCAAAAAGGCGGCGGACGTGTTAGCGTTCGTCTGGCGACGGAGCCCGGGTGGGGTGTTGTCGCTGTCTGTCATGAGCGACCAACCTCCTTCGGCGCACGGCTCCCGAACGTGGCAGCAGGTCTGGTCGCTGCTCGTGGGGCCGTTGCTCGCGGCGGGCACGGTCTTTGCGATCGAGCTGGCGCAGACCTTCAAGGTCAAGATCCCCAATCCGCCGTCGCTGCTGGTGATGATCGTGGTGTTTTCCGCCTTTTCCGGCGGGATCAAGAGCGGTTTGCTCAGCCATGCGATCGCCTGTCTTTATTTCGGGTCGTACTACTCGATCCCGGGGCGGTTGTTTCACTACGATGCGGACAGCCTGTTGCGTGTCATCGGTTACGCGATCACGACACCGACGATGGTCGTGATGGCCGGCATTTCCAAGCGGCGCGCCGATCGCATGAACGAGCAGTCGCTGCAAAACGAGCGCGAGCACTCGGCGTCACTGCGCGCCCTGGTGACGCAACAACGCAAGGCCGAGGCTGAGCTTCAGCTGGCCAAGGAGGCTGCCGAGTCGGCCAACCGCGCCAAGAGCCAGTTCCTCGCCAACGTCAGCCACGAGATCCGCACGCCGATGAACGGGATCATCGGCCTGACCCAGCTCACGCTGCGCACCGACCTGACGCGCGAGCAGCGCGAGTATCTGGAGATGGTCAAGGTGTCGGCCGACTCGCTGCTGATGGTCATCAACGACATCCTCAACTTCTCGAAGATCGAGGCCGGCCGGCTGGAGCTGGACAACGCGGAGTTCGATCTGCCCGAGGTGATCGGCGACGCCACCAAGACGCTGGCGCTGCGGGCGCACGAAAAGGGGCTCGAGCTCGGCTACCGCATCTCGCCGACGATCCCGCGCAACCTGATCGGCGACTCGCTGCGGCTGCGGCAGATCCTGATCAATCTCGTCGGCAACGCCATCAAGTTCACCGACAAGGGCGAGGTGTTCGTGATCGCCGACGCGATCGAGGTCGGCGATCCAGAGGTGCGGCTGCATTTTCAGGTGCGCGACACGGGCATGGGGATCCCGGCCGAGAAGCAGCGCATGATCTTCGAGGCGTTCGCGCAGGCCGACGGATCGAGCACGCGCAAGTACGAGGGGACCGGCCTGGGTCTCACGATCTCTTCGCGCCTGGCCGAGATGATGGGCGGCGAGCTCTGGGTGCAGAGTGAGGCCGGCAAGGGCAGCGTGTTTCACTTCACGACGCGGTTCGAGCGCTGCGCCGTGCAGCAGCCCGAGCGCGCCGTGCCGGCCAAGGTGCGCGGCGCGGGCGTCCTCATCGTCGACGACAACCGCACCATGCGCGGCATCCTGGGCGAGATGCTGCTCGGCTGGGGCCTGGTGCCGACGCTGGCGGGGACGGCGACGATCGGCAACGAGGCGTTGGCGCGCGCCGAGACCGACGGCGCGCCATTCGACCTCATCTTGATCGACGCCGGCATGGCGGACGTCGACGGCTTCGCATTCGCCGAGCAGCTGCAGCTGCGCGGGGTGCGCGCGCCCATCGTCATGATGCTGACCACGGCCACTCGGCGCGACGAGCGCACGTCGGGGCGCGAGCTGCGTATCGCCGCGCACGTCACCAAGCCGATCAAGAAGAGCGATCTCTACGAGGCGGTCCTGCAGGCGCTGCGCCCTGGCGACGCCCATCCGGCGTTGGCCAACGACGACGCGCGCACGCCGGCGCCGATGCAGCCGCTGCGCCTGCTGCTGGCCGAGGACAACATCATCAATCAAAGGCTCATGCGCCGGTTGCTCGAGAAGGCCGGGCACGAGGTCACGCTGGCGCGCACCGGGCGCGCCGCGCTGGATGCGCTCGGCCAGTCGTCGTTCGACATGGTGCTGATGGACGTGCAGATGCCGGAGATGGACGGCTTCGAGGCGACGGCGGCGATCCGCGCCAACGAGCAGAGCACGGGCGCGCACATCCCGCTGATCGCGATCACCGCGCACGCCATGCGCGGCGACCGCGAGCGCTGTCTCAGCGCCGGATTCGACGGCTATGTGTCGAAGCCGGTGCAGTTCAAGGAGCTGTTCGACACCATCGATCGGCTGACGCCGGCGGATCTCGGCACCAAGCGCCGCACGCCGATTCCCGGCGGCGCTGCGCCGGACGCGGCCGCCGAGACCAGCACCGCTTTCGACGAGCGCGTGGCGCTGGAGCGGACCGGCGGCGATCGCGATCTCCTCAAGGAGCTGATTACCGTCTTTTTGCACGAGATTCCGAGCTGGATGCAGACGCTGCGCGGCGCGCTCGATCGGCGGGACGCGCCGGCGCTGCGCGCGACCGCGCACGCGGTGAAGGGCGCGGTCGACAGCTGCGGCGCCTCGAGCGCGTTCGACGCCGCGATGCTGCTGGAGCGCATCGGCGCCGACGGCAACCTGGCGGGCGCGCCGGCCGCGCTGGCGGTGCTCGAACGGCGCATCGAACGCGCGCGCGCCGACCTGACCGCCTATGTGGCGCGCGACGCCGGCGGCGCCGCGGCGCCGTCCGCAACCGCCACTGGCTCCGCGTCGGCGCTGCTGGGCGGTGAGTCGGCGGGGAGCGGGCGGGGCTGATGGCGGTCGTACTGGTCGTCGACGATTCGCCGGTCGATCGCGCGCGCGCGGGTGGGCTGCTCAAGAAGCGCGCCGACCTGACGCCGGCGTTCGCGTCCAACGGGCGCGAGGCGCTGGCCGCGATCGCCGAGCGCCCGCCGGATCTGGTCCTGACCGATCTGCAGATGCCGGAGATGGACGGCCTGGCGCTGGTGGAGACGGTGCGGCGGACGTTGCCCGGCTTGCCGGTGATCTTGATGACCGCGCACGGCAGCGAGGAGATCGCCGTGCAGGCGCTGCGCAAGGGCGCGGCCAGCTACGTCGCCAAGCGCAACCTGGCCGCCGAGCTGGTCGACACCGTGGTCAGCGTGCTGGAGATCGCGCGCGCCGATCTGAGCCAGAGGCACATCCTCGCCTGCCTGACGCGCACCGAGTCGCACTACGAGCTCGGCAACGACATCGGCGCGATCGCGCCGCTCATCGGGCAGCTGGAGGCGAACCTCAATCGCATGCAGCTGTGCGACGAGACCGGCCTGATCCGCGTCGCGGTCGCGCTGCGCGAAGCGCTGGTCAACGCCATCTATCACGGCAACCTGGATCTGACCTCGGCGCTGCTCGAGGACGACGAGGCGCAGTTCACCCAGCTGGCGGGCCGCCGGCCGCACGAGGAGCCGTTTGCGCGCCGCCGTGTGCACCTGGTCGCGCGCGAGACACGCAACGAGGTGACCTACGTGATCCGCGACGAAGGGCAAGGCTTCGACCTCGCGTCACTGCCGGATCCGACGCTGCCGCAGAACCTGGAGCGCCGCACGGGGCGCGGACTCTTTCTGATCCGCACGTTCATGGACGAGGTGCGCCACAACGACGTCGGTAACGAGATCACCATGGTCAAGCGGCGCGACGCGGCGGCGCCGGGCGCGACGCCCGGGCCCGCGCTGGGGCCGATCACCGGGACGTTCCCGGCCGCCGTTCAGCCGACGAAGTAGAGCCCGTAGATCAGGTAGCCGATTCCAAGGCCGCCGAGCAGCGCCGACGCCGCCCACAGCGGTTTGCGCTTCGTGATCAGGCAGACCGACGCGAGCGCGATCGCGATCTGCAAAGACGCGATCGCGAACCCCAGCGGCTTGCCGTGCCTCGCGGCGGCGTCGCGCTCCGCTTCCAGCGCGCGCGCGTGTGCCTGGACGTCGGCTTCCTCTTTCTGGTAGCGGGCGGCTTCCTCGGCGGCGTGCGTCGCGTTCTCGGGCGCCGCCGCGGTGCGGGTCGCGAGCTCGGCGATGTGCCGCTTGATGCTCTTCGCCTGATAGAACGCCCAGGTGTCGGACGCCTGCGCCTGGGTCAGCATCACCCGGCTCCCGAAGCCGCCCGACTTCAGCGAGCCGATCGCGGTCGCTACCGCCAGGAGCACGATCATCAGCGAGACGTAGCGCGTCCAGCTCTCGCGCTTTTCCTTGAGCTTGGCGGCCTGGCGATCTTCGTGAATCGATCGGATGAGCTCCCGCACATCGTGCTGAGCTTCGTCGGCGGTGGGCATGTCGCGGGTCTCCTCGGCGGGTTGGCGGGGCAGGCGCGGCGGATGGGCGCGCGCCGTCAGTTGGTGTGGCCGTCGTCGGAGGAGTCGTCCTGGTCGGCGAGCCCTCCGTCGAGATCTTCCTCGCTGACGGGCGTGCTGATGCGGTAAGCGCCGTCGAGCCAGCTGCCGAGGTCGATGGAGCGGCACCGCTCCGAGCAAAACGGCCGGTGCGGCCAGGCGTCGGCCGGCGCACCTGGTGGGGCGGTCAGGGCGCGCTTGCACGTGGGACACTTCGGCGTCCATTCCACGAGCCAAAAGATAGAACGCACCCCTCTGTCTTGGGAAAAAAATTTTCTGGTGGGGAACGCCGTCCCCGGTAGAAAATCGGGCGTGGCAGACGGCAGCGTTCCCGGAGACGAGAACCGGGGTGGCGCACGCCTCGTGACCGCGGCCGAGGCGCCGTCCGTCGTCATGCCGGGGCCGCCGGCGCCGCGGCGCAAGAGCGGGCTGTTCCCGCGCGTGGGACACCTGCCGCGCGTCGTCTGGCTGCTCGGATTCGCGAGCCTGTTCAATGACGTCTCCAGCGAGGCGATCTTCCCGCTGCTGCCCGTGTTCCTGGCGTCGCTCGGCGCGCCGATGAGCTTTCTCGGCCTGATCGAAGGGAGCGCCGACGCGCTCGCCAGCGTGGTCAAGATGCTCGCCGGTCGGCTGTCGGACCGCGGGCCGCGGCGCCTGATGGTCACGGGCGGCTACCTGTTGCCAGCGATCGCGCGCGCGGGGATCGCGCTGGCGGGGGGCCCCGGGCAGGTGCTCGCGGCGCGCCTGCTCGATCGCACGGGCAAGGGAATCCGCTCTGGCCCGCGCGACGCGTTGCTCGCCGACTCGGTCAAGCCGACCGAGCGCGGCCGTGCGTTCGGCCTCAATCGATCGATGGACCATCTGGGCGCGGCGATCGGGCCGTTGCTCGCCAGCGGGCTGGTGGCGCTGGGTTTGTCGTTGCGCTGGACGTTCGCCATCGCGGCGTTCTTCGGGCTCTTGGCGCCGGTCCTGTTGTTCGTGCGGCTCAAGGACCCGCGCGCGACCGATCCGGCGCCGGCGCCCGCGCAGGCGGCGGCGGCGGCGCGCACGCGCGGCGGCCTGCAAAAAGGCTTCGCGTTCTACCTGTCCGTGTGCGTGCTCTTCGCGCTCGGCAACTCGTCGGATGCGTTCCTGCTCGTGCGCGCGCGCGAGCTCGGCTGGAGCCCGGCTGCGATCCCGCTGCTCTGGTTCTTTCACCACCTGGTGAAGTCGGCGGTCGCCATCCCCGGCGGCGCGCTGTCCGATCGCCACTCGCGCGCCGTCGTCGTCTCGGCCGGCTGGTTCGCCTATGCGCTGACCTACCTCGGCTTTGGTTTCGCCACCGCGGGCTGGCAGATCCTGGCGCTGTTCGTCGCCTACGCGCTTTATCACGGCCTGGCCGAGGGCGCCGAGCGCGCGATCATCGCCGACCTGGCCGAGCCGGGCGCGCGGGGCCGGGCCTTTGGCCTCTACCACGGCTTCGTCGGCGTGGCCGCGTTGCCCGCCGGCTTCGGCACCGGTTGGATCTGGGACCACTGGGGCGCTCGTTGGGCCCTCTCGATCAACGCCGCGTCTGCGGCGATCGCATCGTTGCTGCTCTTCTGGCTGGCGTTTGCGGGGACGTTGCGGCGCGCGAAATGAAGCGCGCCGCGCGGGCGGACGCCGGCGCGGAACGCGGGATCGCCCGCGGCCTGGCCTCCCAATTTGCGATGTGCCTGATGTTGTGCGCGCCGGCGAAGGGTGGCAGCATGGTCGATGCAGAGGGGTCGGCCGCTCATGTCGATTGATGGCAAGCGTGGGGAGGTCGGGGCCGACGCGGCGATCGAGAGCGAGCGCCGCGCTTCGGAGGCGCGGCTGCGCTCCATCCTCGAGACAGCGCCCGACGCGATCATGATGGTCGACCGCGCCGGGAAGATCCTGTTCATCAACCGAGCGCGGGCGCCGCTGGTGACGTCGGAGGTGGTGGGCAGCAGCTGCTACGATTACGTCCCGCCCGAATCGCATCACCGCGTGGCTGCCGCGCTGGATCGCGTGTTCACGCAGCGCATGTTCGACGAGTACGAGGTGCGCAGCGCGCCGACCTCCGACGGCGAACGGCGCTGGTACTCGGTGCGCGCCGGTCCGATGATCGAAGGTGACCGCGTCGTCGCGGCGACGTTGTGCGCGACCGACGTCACCGCACGCCGCCGCAACGAGGAGCGCAGCCACGAGCTGGCGTCGCGGCTGCAAAAAATTGCCAGCCAGGTGCCGGGCCTGGTCTTTCAGTTCAAGCTGCGGCCCGACGGCACGTCGTGCCTGCCCTACGCCAGCGACCGCATCCGCGAGCTGTTCCGCGTGTCGCCGGAGGAGGTGCGCGAGGACGCGAGCAAGATGTTCGCGATCTTGCACCCCGACGACCACGACGACGTCGTCGAGTCGATCCGCTACTCGGCGAGCACGCTGCACCCCTGGCAGGCGGAGTTCCGCGTGAAGTTCCCCGACGGCGAGTTGCGCTGGTTCTACGGCAACGCCGTGCCCGAGACCCAGCCCGACGGCTCGACGTTGTGGCACGGGTTCGCCAACGACATCAGCCAGCGGCGCGAGGCGGACCGCGCCAAGGCTCAGCTCGAGGAGCAGCTGCGCCAATCGCAGAAGGTGGAGAGCATCGGCAAGCTGGCGGGCGGCGTCGCGCACGACTTCAACAATCTGCTCACGTCGATGATGGGCTTCATCGAGCTCGGCCTGATGGAAGCCGGACCGAATTCGCCGGCGGCCGAGTACCTGGCGGGCGCGATGGAGGCGGCGAAGCGGGGCGCGGCGTTGACGCAGCAGCTGCTGGCGTTCGCGCGCAAGAAGATGGTTCGGCCCGAGGTGGTCGATCTCAACGAGGTCCTGCAGCGCATGGGCGTGATGATCCGCCGCCTGGTCGGCGAGAACCTGACGCTGACGCTCTCGCTCTCGCCGTCGCTGGGCAAGGTCAAGGTCGACGTCGGCAGCCTGGAGCAGGTGATCATGAACCTGGTCGTCAACGCGCGCGACGCCGTCGGGGAGTCGGGGCGCATCGTGCTGGAGACGCGCAACGCGCTCCTCGATGACGACTACTGCCGCACGCACGCGGAGACCTCGCCGGGCGAGTACGTGTTGCTGACGGTGACCGACAACGGCGTCGGCATGACGCCCGAGGTGCAGTCGCGCGTGTTCGAGCCGTTCTTCACGACCAAGCCGACGGGCGAGGGGACGGGCTTGGGCCTGGCGATGTGCCACGGCATCGTCAAGCAGGCGGGCGGCAACATCGCGTTCACCAGCGCGCCCGGCCAGGGCAGCACGTTTCGCGTCCATTTTCCGCGCATGATCGGAGCGACGCCGCCGCAGCCGATCTCGATCTGGACGCCGGCCGCGACGACGACAGCCTCGGCCGGCAACGAGACGGTGCTGCTGGTCGAGGACGAGGAGACGATCCTGCGCGTCGCGCGCGAGGCGCTGAGCGCGCTCGGCTATCGCGTGATCACCGCGCCGGACGGGCTGCGCGCGCTGGAGCTGGTCGAGCGCACGATGGAGCGTATCGACCTGGTGATCACCGACGTGGTGATGCCGCGGATGGGCGGCCGCGAGCTGGCGACGCGCCTGGCAACGCTGCAGCCGGGGATCCACATCCTGTTCAGCTCCGGCCACTCGGAGAACGCGATCAGCGCCGACGGCGTGCTCGACGAGGGGATCAACTTCTTGCAGAAGCCGTACACGCCGACGATGTTGGCGCGCCGCGTGCGCGAGGCGCTGGACCGCTGAGCGGCCAGGAGCGGCCCGGCGCTGTGCGGGCGCCAAGGCGCGACGTCAGCCGCTGCTGCGCGCCGCCTTCTTCGAGGTACGCCCCTTGTGCAGTGGCTTCGCCGCGGGCTTCTGAGCGGCCTTTTCCGCTGGTTTTTCGGCAGGCTTGTCACCGGCCGTCTCGGCCTTGTCGGTGCCCGCGGTGGCCGTGTCGTCGTCGTCGCCTTCCTCGGCCTTTTCGCGCGCGGCCTGGGCTTCGGCGGCCTTTCGCTCGCTCTCGGCTTCGGCGGCCTGCCGCTTCTTCTCGTCTTCCTCGGCGCGCTTGACCTCGGCAGCGACCTCGCGGTCCATCTCTTTCTGCCGCTTCTCCTCGCAGCCCACCGGCTCGCAATCGCCTGCGCACTCGCACTTGGCGTTCTTGTTGGTGCACATGCACGACTCGCCCTGGCGATAGCAACCGCAGGCGTTCAGCGTCACGCCCGGCGGGGCGTTGCCTCGGCTCGCCGCGGTCGTGTCCGCTTTGTCTTTCTTCGTGCTGGAAGTGCTGGTGGTCTTGGCGACCGCGCCGCCGAGGTTCCAAAAAAGGAAACCGACGATTCCGACCGCCCCGATCACGACCGCGCGCTTTACGAGCTGGTGTGATGTCCGCATGTTCGCCTCCTGTACGCCCAAGTCAGTTAGGGCTCAGGTTTACCGGATTTCGGCGCGGGACGCACCACCGGTTCTTGCGTATCGTCGAGCTCGACGTGGAAGCGGTGCAAGAAACGATGCGCCACGGGCCCCACCGCGACACCCGCGCTGGCGATGAAGATCACACCGCTGAAGAGCGCGTAGGCGCTGGCGAACAGCTTGGCGCCCGTGGTCGATAGCGGCGACACCGGCCCCATGCCGGTCAGGATCATCGACGCGTTGAGGAGCGCGTCGACCCAGTCGAGCCCGGCGGTCAGGTGATAGCCGACCACGCCCACGCCCAGTGAGACCGCGATGAGCGCGCTCGACACAAAGAGGCTGCGGCTCATGTGCCGCGCGAACTCCTGGCGCGTCGGCAGCGGAAGCGGCCGGCGATGCCGGTTCTCAGACATCGGTGGTGTCAGCCGGCGTCGCGATCAGGTGGCGCGCGCTGCGCTGCAGATCCAGTTGCTGGCGCCGCTCCTGCAGGATCTCGCGCGCGATGATCTGCAGCGCCGCGACGACCGGCACCGCGACGATCGCGCCGATGATGCCGGCGATTTCACCCAGGAACAGCACCGACACCGTGACCACCAGCGGGTTCACGTGCACGGTGCGCCGGAAGATCAGCGGGCTCAGCACGTTGCCCTCGAGCTGGCCGTACAGGATGAAGTAGATCGCGCTCGCGAGCCCGTGCCAGGAGCCGCCGGTGACGAGCGCGATGAGGGAGATCAGCGTGCCGGTCACGAAGGGCCCGGCGTAGGGAATCGTGCTGGAGGCGCCGCTCAGGATGCCGAGCGGCAGGAAGAACGGCACGCGGTTGATGGCCAGGAACGTCGTGGTGAGCGTCGCGTTGATCGTGCAGATCAGCGTGAGCCCGCTCAGGTACCCGCCGATGGAGCGATAGATCTTGTGCACCACGTTCTCGTAGATCTCTCGCCGCTCGGGCCGTGCTTCGGCGAGCGCGGCGCGGACCACGCGGCCGCCGAAGATCAGCATGAAGACGGTCAGAAAGAAGATCGTGACCAGCGCGCCCGCGAGCGTGAGCAGGCCGCCGAGCGCGGTGAGGATCGGCGTCGCCGCGCCCTCGAGCATCTCCGGCACGCCCTTCTCCGACTGCTCGATGCGGTCGGCGATGTGAAACTGATGATCGAGCCGCAGGAAGATCCGGCTCCGGCGTGCGGTGTGGATGAAGGCCGGTGCCTGCTGCATCAGCGCCTTGCCCTGATCGACGGCGGGTGGGATCAGCGTGAACCCAAACCCGGTGATGAGGCCCAGCATGGCGATCGTGACCGTGCCGATCGCCAGGATGCGCGGAAAGCGGCGGCGCACCAGCCATTGCACCGCATGATCGAGCGCGACCGCCAGCAGCACGGCGGTGCTGGTCAAGGTGATCGCCACCAGCGAGTGGATGGCCGCCATCACCAGCGCCAATACCAGCAAGACCCCGAACGACACGGTGAAGATGGTCTTCAGTGTCACCTGCGAGGGGGCAACTTCGCGATTCGGCGCTGGGGCCTCGGGCGTCACGGGTCTCCGTTTGTGTTGGACCGTCGGGAGCGGTGCCTATCGTGGGGCCGGGACTCCCGTTCCGCAACGGGAAATCGCCGGCGCGTCCGGCGCGGTCGAGTGGCGTCGCTTCCGTTCTCGTCGCGGGGCCTTAGCTTCCAGACAGGAGGCCGGCATGGCGGCGGTGCGGGGAGCGTTGGATGCGCAGGCACAGCGGACGCAGCTCGAGGCGCGGCGGCCGGTCGCGCGGCCCTCGCTGCGCGAGCTGCTGCAGGGGATCCGCGGCGAGGGTGTGCACCTCGTGCGCAAGGAGATTGAGCTCGTCCGCCTGGAGCTGCGCGAGGACCTGCGCACCGAGGCGATCGCGGTCGGCTGTCTCAGCGCGGCGTGTGCCGGCGCAGTCATCGGCGCCATCTTGCTGTTGGTGACGACGATCCTGGCGCTGGCGCGCGTGATGCCGGGGTGGGGCGCGGGGTTGATCGTCAGCGGCGCGGTGCTGGTCATCAGCGCGGTTGCGGCCGGGGTCGGCTGGAGGCACCGCGTGCGAGGGCCGCTCGCGCGGACCCGCCAGGTCCTGAAGGCCGATCTGCACTGGTCACCGGAGCGCGACACATGAGCACGGCACCCTGGCGCGGGCGCGGCAACGACGCGACCACCGGCGAGGCGAGCGACGGCGATCGCCTGCGCGCCGACATCGACGCGACCCACCGCCGGCTCGAGGGCTTGCTCGGAGAGCTGGACCGCCGCCGGCGCGAAGCGTTCGACGTGAGGTTGCAGGCGCGACGCCACCCGCTTTTCTTCGCGGCGGGTGCGGCGCTGGCACTCGGCGCTGTGGGCGGCGGCACGGCGCTCGCGATCGCGCGCATCCACCGCCGTCGTCGCGGGCGTTCGCCCGCGGCGCGGCTCTTCCGGCTGTGGCAGATCTCCGGACGTTCCGACGCCTCGGCGAACGGGTCGCGGGGTACGCTCCGCCGGCTGGCCGGCCGCGCGGCAAAAGTGGCGGTGGCGATGCTCGTGCGCCGGCTCGCGATCCGAACCTTCATGCGCCGCCGCGCACGCGAGTGACCCGCCCGGCGCGACGCCACGGCGGCTGCGACCTTCGGCCACCGGCACCGACACGGTCGGGCCGCGACGCGCGGCGACGGCTCGCCGCAGGCTAGCGACATTAAAGGAGGCCGCGGTTAGTGTCGAACCTGTCGGCGTGGATTCACCAACACCGACATCGACGGCGGCACGGATCCCGGCCTTGCGCCCGGTGCTGCTGCTGCTCGCGTGCGTGTGCCTACCCGTCTCGGTCGCACACGCCGCCGGCGATGGTGGCTCGCAGAGCGAGGCGCGCGCCTATTTCGACAAGGCGTCGGCGTCGTTCGCGCTCGGTCACTATCCGGTGGCCGCCGAGAACTTCGAAAAGGCGTTCGAGCTGAAGCCGGATCCGGCGCTGCTCTACAACGCGGCGCAGGCCCACCGGCTGGGCGGCAACAAGGAACGGGCGGTCGCGCTCTATCAGAACTACCTGCGTCTTTATCCCAAGGCGGTCAGGCGCAGCGAGGTCGAGACGCGCGTCCAGGAGCTGAAAAAGGCGATCGAACGCGATCGGCAGCTCGCGACCTCGCCACCGATCACGACGATGCCGAGCACGTTGCCGCCCGGATCGCCGGCGCCGGAGCCGACGGCGCCGCCTGCGGCTTCGCCCGCGGTCGTGATTGCCAGCGCTCCTGCGGCGGTGTCCGATCCGACGGCCGCGAAGCCGGCGTTGCCGGCGGTGGTCGACAGCAAACCGGCGGCGCCGGTGCTGGTCGCGCAGGCCGCGCCCGCGGACACGGAGAAGCGATCGCTGCTGCAGAAGCCGCTCTTCTGGGGTGCGGTTGGCGGCGCCGTCGTCGCCGCCGTCGTCGTCGTGCTCGTCGTCGCGCTCGGCGGACCCAAGGATCCGTCGCCGTCGCTGGGGACCGTGAAATGACGTGCGCGCGGGCGCGGCGGGTTCTTCTCGTGCTCGGCGCGGCCAGCGTTGCGCTCGGTTTCGCCGGGTGCGGCAGCACGCGCACCTGCCGCGACGGCACGCTCTTCGTCACCGTCGACTTCGTCGCCAGCGGCGCCAGCGCCGAGAAGGTGACGATCGACGTCAAGCCAGAGGGCGCGCCTCTTCGCACCGAGACCTTTGATCACACGCCCGGGGCCGCCGAGGGCACAGTCGAGGTCGACTTTCCCGACGGCTACCAGGCTGGCAACCGCGTCACCATCGTGCTCACCGCGCGCAAGAACGGTTTGCCGTTCTCCACGATCACCAGCACCGTCACGCTGGCGTCGGGGTGCAGCTCGCTTTCGATGCAGCTCGGCGCCACGCCGTTCGACGCGGGCAACGACGGCGAAAGCGGCGACGCGGCGACCGGCACGGGCGGCGCGGGCGCCGGCGGTTCGGGAGGCGCCGACGCCGGCAGTGGAGCGGGCGGCCAGGGCGGAGGCATCGACGGTGGCAGCGGGGGCGCCGGCGGGGCCGGCGTCGACAGCGGCGCGGGCGGCCTTCTCGACGCCGGCGTCGAGAAGGGCTGCGTCTTCCAGTCGGCGGAGGACTGCTTCAACGGCATCGACGACGACTGCAACGGCCACACCGACTGCGACGATCCGGCGTGCAACGCGTCGACGACCTGCGTGCCAGCGGCCGGATCCAGCGGCTTCGTCGCCGGCATGTGGACGGATCCGGTGACCGCGTGCCCGGTGCGTTTCGACGGCGGCGAGTCGACGATCAACGCCATGCTCACGCCTGGCGCCGGCTGCACCGGCTGCTCGTGCGACGCGCCGATCAGCTGCTCGACGAATCTCTACAAGTATGCGTCTGCGCTGGCCTGCAGCCTCGACGTGGGCGACACCGGCGGCGCGCTCGCCGGCGGCATCAGCGCAACGCTCGCCGGGGGCGCTACGACCGCGACGACGACCTGCCTGGCCAGCACGTTCACCACGACGACCGAGGCGCGGGCCGGCGCTTACGTCGCCACCAACGGCTCGTGCACGCCGCACGGCACGGCCAAGGTTTCGACGGCGACCTGGGGTTCGTCGCGCAAGTTCTGCAGCGCCGGCAGCATCGGCGGCGGCTGCTCGCCGGGCTACGTCTGCGTGCCCAAGGCGGTGCCCAACCACTGCGTAATGGCGCTGGGCGCGAAGGCGTGCCCGGCGGGGTACACGAAGGATGCCAGCGCCTGGTACACCGGCTTCACCGACACGCGCAGCTGCTCGGCATGCAGCTGCGGCACGCAGACGCCCGGCAGCTGCACGCCGATGCAGGTCGCGTTCTACTTCGGCAGCACCACCACGTGCACGGCCGGGATCCATCGCGCGCTGCAGTCGAACACCAACAATTGCAGCTTCGGCGGCGACTGCGGCAGCGCGGGTTTCACGGGAACGCCGACCGCGCCGGTTTGTCCCGCGGTCAGCACGCCGTCAGGCGCCGTGACCGCCACCGGCGAACAGACGCTCTGCTGCTTCTAGTCGCGGGTCCGCCTACAAGACCGCGCGCAACAAGTCCGGGACGCGGCGCTCGGCGAACAGCTCGAAGCCTCGGGTCGCCGTGCGGTCGCGGCTCCGGTCGTCGGCGAGATAGCCGAGGCACGCGTTGACCAGCTCGTGGTACTCGACGAACGCGATGCCCTCCTCGTAGGGCCGCTCCCCGGCGATGTCCAGCCCGCGCTCCGACACGACGAAGCAGCGGTTGGCCAGCAGGTACGACACGCGCACGACTTCGAAGACCTTGGCTTCGTACATATGCACGTTGAGCACGATCTTGGCGCGTGCGATGAGCTCGTCGCGCTCGGCGCCGTAGACGCCGAACGCCGGAATGACGTTGGCGCCGCGCTCGTGCAGCGCCTGCAGGACCGCGAGGCGCCGCTCGACGATCGACCCCACGAACAGCACGTCGATGTCGCGATAGGGCGCGGGCGGGATGCGCGTCAGCTCGGGCACGTAGCCGATCGGCACGTGGCGCGCGGCGATGCCGTAGCGGGCCAGCGCCTCGATGTTGGCCAGGCTGTAGTCCCAGACCGTGTGGCGGCGAAAGAGCGCGATCAGGTCCTTCGTCAGCCAGGGCGAATCGTCGTAGATCTGCTCGAGGTTGTAGAGGATCGACCCTTTCGGCAGCCGGCAATTCTTGGCCGAGATCAGGTTCGATCCGAAGACGATGTGGCGGCGGTCGGCAAGGCCGGCAAGGTCAGCAAGGTCAGCAAGGTCAGGACGATCGGTGCGATCAGACAGCACCGAGTCGTGCCCCAGCGCGCGCAGGCCGTGGTGCACCGACTCCGCGACCTCGCGAAAGGCTTCGCTGTGCACGAAACCGGGCTGCGTCGCGATGCTGACGGCGAATTGGCCCACGTGATGCGCTTGCCCCTGCAAACCCGCATCGACGTTTCGTGCCCGCGGCTTGAGTTCCCTGTCGCCACGCCGGCGCGCGCCACAAATCTGGCTGGTCTGCGGCTTGCTTCAGAAAGACGCGTGTCGAGATCCGTCGCCTTCACGCCGCCCACCGTGTCGATCGTCATCCCGGTTCACAACCAGTGGGCGTACACCGTGCGCTGCCTGGTCGCCGTGCTCGACCAGAGCCGCGACGTCGCCCACGAAGTGATCGTCGTCGACAACGGTTCCACCGACGAGACGGCGACCGCGCTGGCGCAGCTCGCGCAGCCGGGGCGGCTGGTCGAGGTGCGCGTGCACCACAACGCCGCGAATCTGGGCTTCGCGCGCGCCTGCAACCAGGGGGCGGCGCTGGCGCGCGGCGAATTCGTCCTCTTTCTGAACAACGACACCGAGCCGCGGCGCGGGTGGCTGTCGGCGTTGCTAGCGGCCGTGCGTGCCGACCCCCCGGTCGCCGCCGCCGCCGGCAGTCGCCTCCTGTTCGCCGACGACACGATCCAAAGCGCGGGCCTGATGCTCGCGTACGGGTTCCCCTATCCGCTGTCGGTGATCCCGCGCAGCTACCTCAAGCCGGCCGCCGAGGCGCCGCCGAGCGGTCCGGTGCGCGCGGTCACCGGCGCCTGCCTGCTGGTGCGCGCGGACGCCTTTCGCGCCGCCGGCGCCTTCGACGAGGGCTTCGAAAACGGCTACGAGGACATCGACCTCTGCCTGCGCCTCGGAGAGGCTGGCGGCAAGATCCTGTTCGTCGCCGAGAGCGTGGTCACCCACCACGAGGCGGTGAGCGGCGGCCGCTTCAAGAACGAGGCGGCGAACCTGGATCGCCTGCAACAGCGCTGGATGGAGCGCCTGCCGCGCGCCTGGTTCGATCTCGACTACCGGCGCCAGGCGGCGCAGGCGCCGTCGCGCGCCGGGCGCACGCCGGCCAGCGTCGTCGTCGTGGCCGACGACGCGCTCGGCACGATCGCACCGTGCCTGGAGAACCTGCGTTGCACGCTGGGGCCCAGCGACGAGCTGATCCTGGTGGACGACGGATCGCGCGGCGCCACCGCCCAGTTCTTGCGCGCGTTCGCGCAGGCGCACGCGGCTCGGACGCGCCTCGTGTCGTCGGAGACCGCGGTGGGATTCGCCGCGGCCGCGCGGCTCGGCGTCGGCGCGGCGACGTGCGACTTCGTGGCCCTGCTCGCGCCCAACGTTCGGGTCGGCGCGGGATGGCTCGACAAGCTGGTCGGCCATCTCGAGCGCGACCCCGTGCTCGGGGTGCTCTCGGCGGCGCTGGCGGGCCGGGGCGACGGGTCGGCGCCGCTCTACGCGCCCCCGCCCGGTTATCCCCCACCGGGCGCGTCGGTGCTCGAGAAGCTGGTCACCGCGCGCCCGCGCCCGGTGCGCGTCCCCGCGAGCGGTTGTTTGGTCGCCGCGCGCGCCCTCATGGCGGAGCTTGCGGCCGTTCCCGACCTGTTGTTCGGCGATCCACCAACGGCGCTCGCCGACCACCTGGCGCGTGGCGGCCGGCAGCTGTCGGCCGCCAGCGACGCGTCGGTGCGCCGGCTCAATCCGCTTGGCGGCGACCACCACGGACCGGACCGCGCGCGCTATCTCGAATTGCAAGGCGCAGCGCCGCCGGCGGCGCTGGTCAGCATCGTGATCCTGGTGCGCGACAACCTGGCGCTGACGCGCGCGTGCATCGATTCGATCTACGCCTCGACGCCCGGCGCGCTGGAGCTGGTGCTGGTCGACAACGGATCGTCCGACGACGTCGCCGGCACGGCACGCGAGCTGTCGGCGGCGGGCCGGCGCGTCGTCTACGTGCGCAATGAGCGCAACGAAGGGTTCGCCTTCGGTTGCAATCAAGGTATCGCGGCGTCGAGCGGCGCGTACCTGGTGCTGCTCAACAACGACGTCGTGGTGACGCCGGGCTGGCTCTCGCGCCAGCTGGCGCTGCTGGAGATGGACCCGGCGATCGCGGTCGTTGGTCCGACCACCAATGCCACCAGCGGCGCGCAGCTGGTCGGCACCGCCACCTACCGCGGCCTCGCCGAGGTGAATCGCTTCGCGCGCCAGTGGGCGCTGGAGCACGCTGGCGAATTCGCGCTGGTGCCGCGCATCGTCGGGCTATGCATGGTGATGCGCCGCGCGCTCGTCGACGAGATCGGCGGCTTCGACACCGCGTTCGGCTTTGGCAACTGCGAGGACGACGACCTGTGCGTGCGCATCCTGCGCGCCGGCCATCAGATCGCCATCGCCTACGACGTCTTCATCCATCACCACGGCAGCGCCACGTTCCGTTCGCTGGATCTCGATGCGCGCGCGCTGGTCGACGAGAACTGGCGGATCTTCTGCCACAAGTGGCACCATCCGCCGCACCGGCACGGCCCGGATGCGCTGGCGGAGCTGGCGCGGGCGGCGCCGTTCGATCCGGCGACCGATCGAGTGCCGGTCGACTACCGCGAGATCTTCCACGCGCGCGCGACACCGCTGCCGCTGGCGACCGACAAGCCGGTGCGCGTGCTCTGCATCCCCGACTTTCGCGGCGCGCGCGCCGGCGTCGGGTTGGTGCCGCGCGTTTCGGGCGCGGCGGCGGCGGTGGCCGAGCCCTGGCGCGCGCCGCTCACGCGTTTCTTCCAGACCTTCACCGCGAGCGATCCGGTGGCGCTGGTGGTGCGCGTCGAGCCGCCCACGCCCGAGGGCGCGGCGCAGGCCGTCGATCTGGTCCGTGGGCTCCTGCGCGAGCTGGGGTTGCCCGAGGAACGCGCCGCCGACGTGCTCGTCGACGCGACGCCGCTCCCTCCGGCGCGGCGCGGATCGCTCTACACCTGCGCCGTTGCGTTCCTGTCGTGCGGCGGCGCGCGCGACGTCTTCCACCGCCGCGAGGCATTGGCGTGCGGCCTGGTGCTCGCCGAGCTCGAGCCGCCGGCGTCACGACGCTCGCCCGCGTCGACGGTCGCGGAGGTCGCGCCCGCCGCGCCCGCGGTCTCGGTGATTGTTCCCACCATCGATCGGCCTCAGATGTTGGAGGTCGCGTTGCGCAGCATCCTCGCGCAGACCTTTCAGGACTTCGAGATCGTCGTCGTCAACGACGGCGGGCGGCCGGTGGCCGAGCTGATCGCGCGGCTCGGCGGGACCCATCCGCCACGCCATCCGATCCGCTACGTCGAGAACGCGCAGCGCCGCGGGCACAGCGGCGCACGCAACGCTGGCCTGCGCGCGGCTCGCGGCCGGTACATCGCCTACCTCGACGATGACGATACGTTCCATCCCGAACACCTGGCGGCGTTGATGGACGCACTCGCCGACGGCCGCCACGCCGTCGCCTACAGTGACGCCGAGCGCGCCAAGGTCGGCGCTGGCGGCGCCGTGCTCGCCTGCGACGTGCCGTATTCCAGCGACTTCGATCCCGACGCGCTGCTCCTCACCAACTACATCCCGATGCTGTGCGTGCTGCACGAGCGCGCCTGCGCCGAAGCGGTCGCGGGCGCGGGCGGCGATCTCTTCGACGAGACCTTGCCGGTGCTCGAGGACTGGGATCTCTGGATTCGGCTCTCGCGTCGTTACGCGTTCGTGCACGTGCCGCGCGTCACCTGCCGATTCACCGTGCGCACGGACGGCTCCAGCGTCACCACGCTGCGCCAGCGCACCTTCGCCGACACCGAGCAGCTCCTTCGCCGCCGCTACCAGCGCGAGATCGCGCGCGCGCCGCGCGCGCTACAGGCGCTCTACCAGAGCCTGATCCCCGGGCTGCGCACGCTGATCGTCGGTGGGCAGGCCGCGCACGCCGCCGAGCAGCTGGCGGTCTTCGTCGAGAGCTACCCCGAATGCCTCGAGGCGTGTCGCGATCTGGCCGCGATCCGCGCGATGGCCGCGCCACCGTCGCCGGTCGCGCCGCCCGTGTCGGGCCTGGTCGGTCCCTGAGCCACGCGGGTGCCGCCCGCGCGCGCCCGTCAGCGCTTCGCGAGCACCGCGGGCAGCTTGCCCGCCTGGGTCACCCACCCGCGAACCTGCGCCGCGCTGGGCGCGGGGTTGGCGATGCGGCGCGACTTGTTGATGGCCGCGACCTTCTTGGCGAGCGCCGCTGGATCCGTCGTCGCGAGATCCGGGACCGACCTCACGCCCGCGGCGTCGAGCAGCATCACGAACTCGGGACCGATGTCGCTGAGGCGCAGGAGATCAGCGCAGCGCGCGAGTTGATCCACGCGTGCGCCGCCGAGGCCGGTCTGCTTCGCCAGCTGCTTCCGCTGACCCGCGTCCGCCGCATGGCGAAGCAAGTCGTCGGTGCTGTGGATGCCGGCGCCGTGCAGCCTGCGCGCCTCGCGATCCTTGATGAGCTTGGGGATCTCGGAGACGTTGTAGGGATTCGCGCCAGCGCGCGCAGGCGCCAGCAGCAGCGCGGCCAGCGCGAGCGAGACCGGAAGCAACAGCGACAGATGAGATCGCGAACGGAGCGACATGGCGAGGATGCGGCGCATGATACCGCAGACCGCGCCGGGCCTCCGCGGCCGCGATTCAGCGAGCGCGGAAGGCGGGCAGCAGATCGATCACCGCGCCGTTGGCAGGAATCGTCGGCGGGCTGTGCTTGATAACCTCGAGTGGGCCGCCGAGCTCGATCCACATCTTTCCGCCCGGCTTCAGCACGCGCGCCATCTCCGTGAGCGCGGCGAGGGGATCGGGCAATCGATCCAGTGGGGTCTTGCAGGTCACGGTGTCGTAGGTCTCGTCGGGCGTGACCAGCCGGACGCGCGGGTCGTACTCGAGCGCGCGCACGGTGTCGGGCAGCGCGGCGGCGACCGCGGCCGTCGCCCGCGACAGATAGGCCTCGGTCGCGGCGGCCGCAGGCAGGGGGATCGCCGTCGGTGCTTGCCAGACGGGCGCGGCAGTGATCGGCGTGGGCGGAACCCACGTCGGCATCGGCGCCGGCATCGGGGCCGGGGCCCCGGCTGGCGACGCGGCAGCGTTGGCGAGCTTGACCGCAACCTCGACATTCGACGGATCCACGCCCAGCGCCGCGCGATAGAACGCCCCGGCGTCGTCGTTCCGGTGCAGGGCAAGGCTGATGTCGCCCGCCAGCGCCAGCGCCTCGGCGTCGCGCGGTGCGCGCGTCAGGAACGGCTCGAGGGTCCGCAGCGCCTCGCCCGGTGTGCCTGTCTCGAGGAGGACGCGCGTCAGGTTGTGCCCGGCTTGGCGGTTGGTGGGCTCGATGGTCAGCGCCACCACCAGCGCCGCCTTTGCGGCCGTGAGCCGGCCGGCATCGCGGTGCAGGACGCCGAGGTCATTCCAGGCCTCGGCGGTCGCCGGTTGCTTGTCGACGAAGCGCTCGATCTCGGCGACAGCGGCGTCGAGCTGGCCTGACGCGAGCAGCGCCTCGGCCGTGCGAAGCACCTCGCTGTAGAGCGGCGCGCCGAGGAGCGCCGAGGTCGTCGGCGGTAGTATCACGGTGCGCGCGGCGGATGGGAAGGGCGCGGCGATCGGCGCGGCGGGCGCGGCCGAGGTCGGGCTCAGGGCCAGCGCAGCAGGCGGTTTTCCGATCGCGGTCGCGATCGCGTTGCGATTCTCGCGAATATCGGTGTGGAAGGGATCCAGCTCCAGCGCGCGGCGGCTTTCACGGTCGGCGTCGACCAGGCGGCCGGCGGCGTGATAAAGCACCGCCAGGTCGTTGTGCGCTTCGGCGCATTCAGTGTTCGCGGCGGTCAGCCGCTCGAGCTCGACGACGGCGTCGGGAAACCGCCCAGCATCGAGCAGTCGCTGAACCGGCACGAAGCTCTGCTTGTAGGCGCGGGTACGTTCTTCGGTCATCGCCATCAGTGTGTCCTTCCTTTGCGTGGCGCAAGAGCAAAGCAAGCGAGGTGCCAGAGAGAAGTTGCCCGCGCGCGCGATACTTGCGCCCGCGCGCGCGTCAGAAGGTTGGCGGCGCCAAATTTCTGGCGCGCCTAGAGGCTCTTGAGCTCCGCCAGGGCGCTTCTCGCGGCCTCGACGTTGCCGAGGCCGAGCTCCGCCTTCGCGAGCTGCGCCAGCACTGGAGCGCGCTCCGGGGCGGTGTCGAGCGCCCTCATCAAGTGAATGCGCGCCTGGCGAAAGTGCTTGAGCTCGATGTACCCGCGCCCGATCAGCATGTTCGTCAGCCAGAGCTCGGCGTCGTGCTGGAGGCTTCGCTCGAGCAGGCTGACCGCTTTCTCGAACTGCTGGTTGCCGATCGCAACCAACGCGAGGCGCGCGACCGGCAGCGCGAACGAGCTGTTGCGGAGCGCGGCGTCCTCGTACAGCTCGCACGCCTCCTCGAGCCGTCCTTGCGCCTCGGCCATCTCCGCCAGGCGGCACTGCGCGGCGCCGAGGCTCGGCGCGATCTGCCGGCAGCGTTCGAACGCCGTCACCGCCCCCGACAGATCGCCGCGCGACTGCAGATGCGCACCGATCTGGAACGCGACGTTGCAAGAACGCGGGCTCAGATCCTCGGCGCGGCGCAGCCCGCGCAGAGCGCGTTCGCCGTCGGCTTCGACGCCGGCGAGAAAAAGATGCGCGAGGTAGAAGTCGGGCGCGAGCCGCGTGGCCTCCGCGAAGCGGCGCCGCGCCTCGTCGGTGCTCCCGGCCTGTTGCAGGACCAGTCCCTCGTACAGCAGCCGCTCGACCTCGCCTTCACCGAACGCGCAGTAGCGCGATCCCTCGAACGTGCGCGCGCCCGGCTGCGGCGCTGCCAGCGCGCCTTCGACCGGCGTCAGGTTGCGCCCGCCGCGGTCGAAGGCCAGCGACGCCGCCATCGACAGGTAGAATCCGAGCCGGTCGCGCGCGTGCTCGCGCTCGATCCGTCCGGCCGCGAGCTCCTGCGCCGCGCGCTGCACGATCGCCGCGCGCTCGTCGGGCTGCGCGAGCGCGCGCTCGATCGCGGCGTCCAGCTCACCGAGGTCGCGGAACAGAAACCCGTTCTCGCCGTCGCGGATCGTCGCCGTGTACGGTTCGAGCGCCGAGCAGATCGCCAGCGCGCCGCCCGCCGTGTACTCCAGGAACTTCACGTCGGAGCGGCAGCGGTTGAACTCGGTCGGCAGCAGCGGGCCAAGGCCGATCTGCAACCCGCTCACGAACGCGCGGTAAGCGTCGATGCTGCCGCCAAAGGTGAACTCGAACTGCCGCGGCGGCACCCAGGCGAAGAGATCGCGCAGCGACGAGTCGCCCATGATCGCGAGCGTGACCTCGGGGTGGCGCAAAAGCGTTCCGCGCAGCACCGGGATGACCCACTTGATGTCTTCGCGGTGCCCGAGCGAGCCGCCCCAGCCGATGCGCACGCGGCCGTTCGCCGCAGCGCTCGGCGCGGAGGTCGCGGGCGGATCCCACAGCTGGTTCGCGAACACCGCGCGCCGCGCGTTCAGGTGGCCGAAGCGCTGTGCGAGGGCCTCGACAGTCAGCTGCAGGCAATCAGCCTGCCGCGCCAGCTGCGACGACAGGCTGCGCGAGATCAGGTTCGCCGCCAGGTACGCCGTCGGGTTCCACGGCTGCGGCGCCAGGAAATGATCGTTGATCTCGTAGGCCGTCAGCCGCCGCCGTCGCCGCCGCGCCTCGATGATGGGCAGGAAGTCGGCGTCGACGACGTCACACAGCACCAGCACCTCGGCGTCGTCGAAGAGCGCGTGCACCGCCGGCGTGAGCAGCGAGCCGCTGACCACGGTGACGCCCTCGAGCTCGCCGAGCGCGCGGCACGGCTGGCGCGTGCGGTAGACGTGGTCCCCTTGCTGCCCGCGGTTGGGAGATTCCAGGTGGAGGATCAGCATCGCCCGCCGTTCACGAACGGCGCGAGATCATCGCCTGCGTCCCCGTCCCCGCCGGCGCGCTGGCCGGGGCGGACGGATCCCCCGCGGGGGCCGCAGCCGCGAAGTGCGCCGCTTCCTCCTTCAGCTCCTCGTCGAACAGCTCGTGCATCAGGCGTGACACCTGCGCCGCTGCGCCGGTGATGTGCGGCAGCAGCGCCGTCGCGAACTCGCCGGCGGTCTGGTAGCGCGTCGCGGGGTCGACCTGCAGCGCCTTGGCGACGATCTCCGCGCACGGCGCCGGCAGCGCGGCGATGCGCGCCTGCTCGCCGACGTCGGGTCCGGTCGCGGCGCGCACCAGGAGCTCGTAAGTGGTGTTGCCGCGATAGAGCACCTCGCCGGTCAGGCAGTAAAAGATCACCAGCCCCATCGAGAACAGATCGGCGCGCGCGTCGACATCGGCACCGCGCGCCTGCTCGGGCGACATGAAGCTGACGTTACCTTTGACCACGCCCTGCTGGGTCTTGCTGACGCGGCCCTCGGCCTTGACGATGCCGAAGTCGAACAGCTTGACCTCGCCGCGTGCCGACACCAGCACGTTGTTGGGCGAGACGTCGCGGTGGACGATGCCGAGGGGGTTGCCGTGGTCACCGAGCTTGGTGTGCGCGTACTCGAGCGCCTTCAGCGTTTCGTGCGCGACGTGCAGCACCACGGTGTAGGGCAGCGCGGTGCCGTGGCGTTCGACCATGCGCGCGGCGATGCGGCCCATGTCGCGGCCGAGGATGTACTCCTGCGCCAGGAAGTATTCATCGCCGACCTTGCCGAAGTCGAACACCGGGATGATGTTCGAGTGGACCAGCGTCGAGCCGAGCTTCGCCTCGTCGATGAACTGCGCCACGACCGTCGCGTCGCGCGCCAGCTCGGCGCGCAGGCGCTTGACCACGAACGTGCGGCGGAAACCCTCGGCGCCGAAGGTCACGGCCGTGTAGACCTCGGCCATGCCGCCCGCGCCCAGCCGATCCAGCAACGTGTAGCGCCCGAAGGTGGCCGCGCCTTCGCCAGTGGGAGCCCCGCCTGCCGTCGGCCGAGCGCCAGTGTGCAACGCGGTCGCGGCGTCGCCGAGCCCGGCGGTGGTGCCGCCCGTGACGACGCCGGCGCCGCTGGTCGTCCCGCGCGCCGGAGTGGCCGGCAGCTCGCCACCGAGCCCCGGCACGGTGTTGCCGACGGTCAGGCGCGGATCGGTGGCGCTCCCCGGCGCGGGCGTGCGCCGGAGGCCCCAGGTGAAGAAGAGGGCGAGCGCCGCCGCGAGCGCGCAGGCGCCCCAGATGGCATACCGGGCCGTGGAGCCGGCGCTGGCGGCGTCGGGCGCGGCGGCGCCGAAGCTCCACATCCACAGGCCGGGCGCGAGCCGGCTCACGACCGCCGCCCAGCTGCCGTCCGGCGCCAGGAACAGCGGGCCCTTGCCCTCGGAGCCGACCGCCCGGCGCAAGCGTTCGCGCTCGGAGTCGTCGCCGCTCTCCAGCACCGGCGCCTTGCCGTCGCTGAGCAGCACCGCGCCGCGCGCCTTCTCGGCCAGCGAGCGCACCGCGGCCTCGTCGATCGGCTTGGCCAGCACCAGCACCGGCGCGATCGCGCGCTCGGGGACCGGGGCGAGGGTGGCGGCGGCTGCGTAGGGCCAGCCCTTGCCCATCACGATCTCGGCGATCGGCTCGCGGCGCGCGCGGGCCGCGCGCACCAGCGCCTCGCCCCCGAACTCGGCGGCCTGCATCCCTTCCAGCACGTCGAGCTTCTCGCCATCGAGCGCGATCGCGTAGACCTTGAACTCGTCGCGGAACGGCTGCCACCAGACCTCGTTGCGAAACAGGTCTTGTAGCGTGGCCGCGTCGACGTTGCCCTGCAGCGCGGCGGCCAGGCGCGGGTTGGCGGCAGCGTTCTGGACCTTGAGCTTCAGCTCGGCGACGCGGGCGCCGAGGCCGTCGCTGGCGCGCAGGCCGGCGGCTTCGGCGGCGCGCTGCGCATCCTCGCGCACGGCGCGCGCGCGGCCCGCGTCGATGGCGTTCGTTCCCGCCGCGGCAAGCCCGAGGAGGCCGGCCGCCGCGATCAGCCCCCAGAACCTCTTCACGGACCGATTGTTCCCTCACGCGCGCGGGCCGTCAACACAATGGGCCGCGCGCACGCCGGGGGCGGCGCCCCGGCGCACGTCAC
>Ga0265338_10000527_pt1 | contig 67253 bp, 58 predicted proteins | sample 42126metaG_FD_193579 | JGI IMG/M metagenome (GOLD analysis project Ga0265338, IMG submission 193579) | Rhizosphere microbial communities from Carex aquatilis grown in University of Washington, Seatle, WA, United States - 4-21-26 metaG | ecosystem: Host-associated > Plants > Roots > Rhizosphere...
ATTATAGAAGTAGGATTTCCGGCTTCGTATGAAGTCGTACTTTCTCGTTAGTATGTTGGTTATCGTGGTGCATTAACCTTACTGGACAAAATTTACACAACGGCAATTAGCACAAGTGCATAAGTAGAAAATATGATTATGGATATTAATAATCACCCATGTTTTAATCCCGAAGTTCAACACAAGACAGGACGCATTCATTTACCTGTAGCGGCCAAATGTAATGTGCAGTGCAATTTTTGTAATAGAAAATTTGATTGTGCCAACGAAAGTCGTCCGGGAGTATCTACAGCAGTATTAAAGCCTGAACAGGCTGAAATATATTTGGGTGAAATTCTGGGAAAAGTCCCCAATATCGAGGTAGTTGGTATAGCCGGACCCGGCGACCCATTTGCAAATGCTAAAGAAACAATGGAAACCTTGGAACGCATTCATGCCCGATATCCCGATAAAATGCTATGTCTTTCATCTAATGGCTTGTATATATCGGAATATATTCCACGTTTGGTGGAACTAAATGTATCGCATGTAACAATTACTGTCAATGCTGTAAATCCTAAAATTGGTGCTGAAATTTATGAATGGGTTTATTATAACAACAAATCATACCATGGTATTGAAGGTGCTCAAATCCTCTTAGATAGGCAAACTGAAGCCATCAAACTATTGAAGCAACATGGAATTACAGTAAAAATAAACACCGTTGTTATTCCTCGAGTAAACGAATTTCATGTACATGAAATCTCCGAATATGTGGCAAAATTGGGTGCTGATGTGCAAAACTGCATTCCGCTTATTCCGGTAGAAGGAACCGCTTTTGGTGATGTAAACACACCAAGCCCCACCCATATGCGAGCTGTGCGTGCGAAGGCTTCTGTGCATATCAAACAAATGTCACATTGTGCGCGATGCCGTGCAGATGCCGTAGGTTTGTTGGGAGAGAATAACAGTAGTGAAACAGAACAACTCTTAATAGCAGCTAAAAATCTAAATACTTTCAAACTGAAACCTTATATAGCAGTAAGTACTAGTGATGGTAATTGGGTAAATCAACATTTAGGGATTGCACCTTTTCTATCGGTATATAGATGGAGCAATGGACAGGCCGAATTGGTAGAACAACGAGCTATACCAATTGATAGTGAAGATAGATGGTTGGCATTAGCCGAAGCTTTTTCAGATTGTCAATCGATTTTGACAGCAGGAGTTGGTCGCACACCTTTAAAAACCCTTCAGAGGCAAGGAATAAATATCATTTCCATGGACGGATTAATAAGTGATGCCTTAGAAGCCTTATTTAAGGGTAACAATATTTCAGAATCTGTGTTAAAGTTAAACGGGAAATGCGGATACGGAAGCACATGTAGCGGATCGGGATTAGGATGTAAATAAGAATCAGAGATATGTCGTACAAAATAGCCATAGCAAGCAATAACGGGGAATCTGTAAACGAACATTTCGGACAAGCCGAGAATTTCCTAATATATGAAGTAACAAATGAAGGAGTAAACTTTGTAGAAGACCGAGAAGTAGAACCTGCTACAGATGGAAACAAGCATTCTGATTACGGACTAATTCGAGTAGCAGATATTTTACAAGATTGTAAGGCTGTTTTTGTTCTAAAAATCGGAGTAAAAGCCTCTCGGTATTTATACCAACGAGACATTAAAAGCTTTGAAGTAGATTATTCATTGAACTTTATATTCTCTTCGCTCATTAAAAATCCACAAAAGGGATTTAAAAAAAATTATTTGAGTCACTAGATTCTATTCAATCTTATAAATAATATCATTTATAACTAGGTATGGAGGACTTTATATGAGTCAGATTAAGAATGATTTAGCAAATATAAAACATGGTTTTATAGAAATAAAGAAAGGGATTCAAATTCATTATGTCGAAAAGGGATTTATTTATGGAAAACCGCTTGTTTTCATTCATGGATTTCCTGATTCATGGAATTCTTTCCGACTTGTTTTAAATGAATTTTCTTCTTCCTTCCATGCTTACGCTATTGATTTGCATGGATTTGGTGATTCTTCCAAACCTGAAAGAGGGTTTCTCATTGAAGATTTTGCTGAGGATATTATAGGATTTCTAGATGCCCTTAATATAGAAAAAGCATCTATTGTTGGTCACTCTATGGGTAGTTTTGTTGCACAACGAGTAGCATTACTATATCCCGAACGGGTTGAAAAACTGGTGTTAGTTGGCTCTGCCTCTAAAGGAAAAGGGAATACAGTTCTTACAGAAGCTTTAGAAATAGTAAATACTTTGCAAGAGCCAATTGGTACAGATTTTATCACAGAGTTTCAATCGGGAACAACTGAAAAAAATGTCAGTGTAGAGTTTTTCAATTCAATAATTCAAGAAAGCTTAAAAGCACCGCTTCGAGTCTGGAAAGAGTCCTTAAAAGGATTAACCGAGGTTGATTATAGCAAAGAATTATCCAATATAAAACATCACACACAAATCGTTTGGGGTGTACATGATTCTATTTTTCCAAAAGAAGAACAAGAAATATTAGTTAATACTATTCCGAATGCTACACTCAGTGTTTATCAAAATGCAGGACATTCATTGAATTGGGAAGAGCCAAAAACTTTCTCCAATGGGTTGGAACAATTTCTAAATAGCTGATATTTATCAATTAAGAACAGAACTGATAGCATAAACATCCTCCATACTATCTGTAATACCGACACCCCTCTTTACCATACTAATGTTTGCTAAATGCACTACGGGTTAGCTTTATTAATAATTATTTTTCACCCTCCAACAAGGTATAAAATATACCCAATTTATGGTATAGTATACTAAAATCAGCACTTGTACTTTTGCAAAAGTTTTAATTCAATCCTATTTTTATGATAAATTTAATTTTTTCTCAGAAGACATTACTGTTTATAAATAAACACAAAAGTATTATTTTTCTTCTAATATTATTAACATACGGACTCTCGTCTTATTGTATAGAAATTAAAGGAACGGTGAATGATAAAGAAAGTAACGAAGCACTTGTCGGTGCTGTGATAAAAATAAAATCGACATCTATAGGTGTTATTACCAAAGTAGACGGTTCTTTTTCCATTTCTACCGATGCTAAGCTACCACTTACACTCGAAGTTAGTTACACAAGTTACACGAAACAAGAAATAGAAGTATCTGATGAAGGAATACCCTTACATGTATTATTATCTGAAAACAATAAGTTATTGAACGAGTTTGTTGTTATAGGCTATGGTACTCAGAAGAGAACCGAACTTACCGGATCTATTGCATCTGTATCCAAAGCCACCTTAGAGCAAAACGCCTCATCACTCGATAAACTTTTAGTAGGTGCAGTTGCCGGTGTGAAAGTAACTCAATCTTCAGGACAACCTGGTTCTGGTTCAGCTATCCGAATTCGTGGTGGTAACTCGGTTTATGCAGACAATGAACCATTGTATGTAATTGACGGATTCATTTTTTATAGCGATAATTCCTCTACCAAAGCAGGGATAGGTGGTATTGAAAGCAGCCTCAATCCACTTGCTGCCATCAATCCTGCGGATATTGAATCTATAGAAATACTGAAAGATGTTTCGGCAACCGCTATATATGGTTCTCGCGGGGCAAATGGAGTTATTATTGTAACCACAAAAAAAGGTAAAAGAAACGGCAACACTATCAACTATCAATACACCTTTGGCTTAGATAAATCTGCAAAAAAGCTTGATTTAATGACTGCCTCAGAATGGGCTCGCATAGAAAAAGATTATTTTTTCAATAAGGGTAAGTATACCGATGAGGAAATTGCTCAATTAGGTAAGGGTTATGATTGGCAAGATGCTGTGTTGAGGACAGGATTGTCACAAACTCATGATTTATCTATTAGCGGTGGCGATGAGAAAACACGCTACCTTATATCAGGCAATTATACTAACCAACAAGGTATCATCCTAAATTCAGGCTTTGAACGCTTTAGTGGCAGAGTAAATTTAGATAAAGATATATCAAAAAAACTCACAGTAGGCATCATTACAACAGTCGACAATAGCACTCAAAACAGCCTCACCACTTTTGAAGATGTTAACTATAACGACTCACCCTATTCACATGGTATTACCAATTCTCTTACATATGCTTTATATATACCTCCAGTAGTACCTATTTATAATTCTGACAATAGTTATAATTATCACAATCCATATGAATATGATTACCTAGCTGTTGGTAACAAAACAGCGAACCCTGTGTCGGATTTGAAAAACAGCGTGGGGCAAACCATAAATACATCGCTGTTGGGTAGTTTCTATGCCAAATATACTATCGTAAAAGGGTTGGTGGCAAAGGTCAATGCAGGTACAAATATAAGTTACACCACACAAAATTTCTTTGCACCTTCCTATACAGCAATTGGGCTTGATAAAGAAGGCGTGGGAGGTATCGGGAATAAACGGACAACGGTATCGCAAATGGAATATACACTAAACTACTCCAAGCAAATAAACTCTGCTAACTATATTGATATGCTTGCAGGATACACTTATCAAAAAACGATAACAAATTTAGCAATTAACCTTACATCACATTTTTCGGACGAAACACTTGGATTCAACAATTTAGCAAGTGGGGCAAGCCCATATCCACCGACTTCTTCTGCATCTGAAGCAGATCTACAATCGTTAATTGGGAGAGTTAACTACACCTTGTTGGGGCGATATAACCTTACTTCCACTTTAAGGAGTGACAAATCATCTCGTTTTGCCATTGGTGACTATCGATTAGGTCTCTTCCCATCTATAGGATTATCATGGAATGTGGATAAAGAAAACTTTTTAAAGAACTTAAGTCCAACACTTAGCTCTCTAAAACTGCGTACGACCTATGGTACGGTTGGCAATCAGGAAATAGGTGATTATGAGTATTCACAAACCTTTCAAGCAAGCATATACAATGGTCAAATTGCATACAGCATAAGTAATCTTGGCAACGACAAATTAAAGTGGGAAACCACCACGCAATCCAATGCAGGCATTGATGTGGGGTTTTTCAAAGACCGCTTGACATTGGTAGCCGATGTTTATTATAAAAAAACATCAGACCTGCTGCTAAAAATCCCTGTTGACCCATGGAGTGGCTCTAGTAACTCACAATTGGAAAACATCGGAAATGTAACTAACAAAGGGCTTGAGTTTGCTGCAAATGCAAATGTATTGCAACGCAAAAATTTTGTCTGGACAGTATCCGCTAACATTGCCCGCAACATCAATAAAATAAATAAATTAACAAATGAAAATACTTTATTTGAAGGAAATAACCAAGAAGAGATTCTAAAAGTAAATGAATCTCTCGGCTCTTTTTATGGGCTTGTTTTCGATGGTGTTGTACAAACTGGAGAAAATATTTCCAAATTACCTACTACCAGCTTTGGCACACCAAAACCCGGTGATATAAAATTTGTGGATGTAAACAATGATGGAAAAATAGATGGAAATGACCGCAAGGTATTGGGTAATATTCAACCGAACTTTACCTACGGGTTCTCGAGTACGCTTACTTATCATAGATTTAACCTTTATATTGCCCTGCAAGGATCGCAAGGAAATAAAGTCTACAATCTTCTTCGCCGTTATTTAGAACGCCCCAACGATGCCTATAATATGTCGGCAGAACTCTTAAATAGCTGGACGGAGGAAAATCCCTCTAACACCATTCCAAGCATCAATAGTCCACTATATTCCTTTTTAGACAGCCGCTATGTGGAGGATGCTTCCTATCTGAAAATTAAAAATATAACACTTAGCTATAACTTACCTTTAAACATACAGAAATCACTTATAAAGTTAAGAATCTTCGCTACTGTTCAAAACCTATATACACTAACAAAGTATAAGGGCTACGACCCGGAAGTGGCAGGCGGTATTGACCTCGGTATCTATCCAACATCAAGAAGTTTTTTGGCAGGGGTGGGAATAACATTTTAATGAGATATAATACCAAACATAAGAAACACCCTACCCATAATACGGTATAGAAAAATACTAATTTTTGGGTATTTCACGAACTATCCCCCCCCTTTACCTTTGTCCCAAAGAAATAACAAAAAAATAAAATCACATTCCTTATCTAAATAAAATATCAAGTATCTTTTAATATAAACTAAACAAACAAACAACATGAAAAAAATTTTTATTTTATTGAGTTTAGCATGTATCCTTTTTGCGTGCAAAGATAAAAGTGATGAACCGGCAGCACCGGCACCAGTGCAAATCACTTCAGCAAACCTTACCGATGCTGAGGCTGTTTCACTTAGTAGTGCACCACTACCATGGTTACAAACCCTTAGCTCCTCCTACTCTTTTTTGTTAGAGTCTGGTACAGAAAGTACTATCAGTTTTGAAGGTACTGATGACAAACAAGGACCTGAAGTAAGTCAATTCTTAACAAAGTATAACAATGCGTATGCAGTTAAGGTATTTAATAATTTATATTCAAGTATCGGTGCAGCAAATACAGCCCTCGAAACGATTGGTGCCGCTCAAGTTAGCGATAAACTTACACAAGCTACCAAAGATCTTACCATTGCGAGAGCAAAGTTTATAAGAGGATATGGCTATTTCCAATTAGTACAGATCTTCGGAGAAGTTCCTTTGATATTGAGCTCAACCAGCACCGACAAAACTCGCGCATCCATTAACGATGTATATACACAAATCGTTAAAGATTTGACAGAATCTAAAACAGGGTTACCGGTGTTTGACTCAAATAAATCTAATCCAAGTCAAGGTGCTGCCAACACAATATTAGCTAAAGTTTACCTCACATGGGGACAAAATCCACTTACGCAAGATCAAATTACTGCAATTGCAACCAGCACAACTGACCCTGTACATACTGTGGATAATGCTAAACTAAATTTAGCAGTAGCATATGCAGATTCGGTAATCCTCGGTGCCAAATATAGCTTGTTAACCAATTTTAATGGCATTTTCGGAACATCTCAAGAAAATGGCAAAGAGCAAATCTTCACTATTCACCATGATGGTGATGGTATCGACAAGCAAGGAAATCATCAAACACACTGTGCTTTTACTTTCAAATTTGATTTGTCGAAAGACAACCATATAGGACCGGCAGATCCTACTCTTATCAACAGATTTGATAATAATGATTTGCGCAAGAATTACTCATATACCACACAATTAGTAAATCCTTTGAATGATTCACTTTATAATTTTGCTTGGCCAAACACTACACAACGCTATGGTAAATTTATTCACCGTGCTGCCGTTGGAGGTATCATAGCAGATGATGCACAACCAAATGATATAGACCATATCGATTTTCGTTATGCTGAAGTATTGCTTATTAAAGCCGAAGCTTTATTCTTCTTGAACAGAACAAGTGATGCCTTACCTTTAATTAATCAAATACGCCAAAGAGCTTTTGGTAGCAACTATGTGCCTTTAACCTCTCTAACTGCAAACGATTTATATAATGAATGGGATTATGAATTTACTTACGAACAAAAACACTGGACAAATTTAGTTCGCTGGAGAACTTTGATTTCATCAGTAAAAACAGTACAAAACTTTGAATACTTCAAAGATAAATACGCTACTGTAGATGCTATAGCAGCAGCCTTCCCGGGTGTAACCGTAAATGCAGCCTTCTTTGCCAAGATATACAAACATTTGCATGCTAAGTTTAATAATGTAAATGGCAAGTTCTATCGTTTCCCAATACCTCCTGGTAGCAGTGGACAAGACTTGGGCATCGTACCTCAGAACCCTGGTTATTAATAGAAAAAGGTTAGTTTCGTATAGATAGACATAGTCCGCCTCATATAATATTGGGGTGGGCTATGTTGTTCAATGAAAGATTCAAAATATATAGCATACTAAACAACTATCATATATTTTTTGTCCATTAGCACAACACAAAAGCAATTCAAAAACATGAAACGAGCATTAAAAGAGCTTCAAACCAAAGGCAATAAATATTTGCTCGTTCCATGCGTCCTTAATATAAAAAATTAAAAATATACGCATGAAAAATTTATTTGCAACCAAGCCCTTATCGATACTTTTCAAAGAATTAGAAACGAATGAAAATGGATTTAAAAGACATCTTACACGAATGAACTTAATTCTAATCGGTGTCGGTGGAGTTATTGGTGCAGGTATTTTTGTTATAACAGGTACAGCTGCAGCTTTACATGCAGGTCCTTCACTTGTATATTCATTTATATTATCAGCCATTGGTTGCGCTTTAGCAGGATTATGTTATGCTGAATTTGCTTCAATGATTCCAATTTCAGGAAGCGCTTACTCATACTGCTATGCCACTTTGGGAGAATTAATGGCATGGATTATTGGGTGGGATTTAATATTAGAATATCTTTTCGGTGCAGCAACTGTAGCTGTTGGATGGTCGGGTTATGTAACTAGTTTATTAAACAACTTCGGACTCCAATTGCCTCAATGCATAAGCCAAAGTCCGTATATTTACGATAGCACGGGTTGGCACTGCACAGGTTCCTTGATTAATTTTCCGGCTGCATTTGTCGTTCTTATAATGAGTACATTACTGGTTATTGGAATTAAAGAGTCTGCTCGTTTCAATAATTTTATTGTTCTCTTAAAAGTATCAGTTATCTTACTTTTTATTGGTTTTGGGATTGCATATATCAACATAGACAACTGGCATCCATTTATTCCAACTAATACTGGCAAATGGGGAGATTTTGGTATATCAGGCATACTTACCGGAGCTGGCGTAATATTTTTTGCTTATATCGGTTTTGATGCCATTTCTACAACCTCACAAGAAGCTATCAATCCTAAAAAGGATATGCCAATAGGCATTTTAGTATCCTTACTCATTTGTACCATACTCTACATTGCCGTTTGTTTGGTGCTTACAGGGATGGTAAATTACAAAGATTTGAATGTTTCTGCTCCAATTGCTTTGGCCATAGATAGAGTCGGCGAGAGATTGCTCTGGCTAAGTCCAATAATAAAGATTGGTGCAATAGCGGGACTTAGTTCTGTAGTACTTGTTTTGTTAATGGGACAATCAAGGGTATTATATGCCATGGCCAATGATGGTTTACTTTGGAAAAACTTCGCTAAAATACATCCGCGTTTTCATACGCCACATATCACAACTATAGTAACAGGTTCTTTTGCAGCCTTATTCGCCGGAATATTCCCTATCGGTTTATTGGGAGAGCTTGTATCAATTGGTACACTCCTAGCATTTGTAATTGTTTGTATAGGTATCATAGTACTGCGCAAGAAAAACCCAGATGCCCCACGCGGGTTCAGAACGCCGTTAGTTCCTTTTGTTCCTATCCTTGGTGCATTAGTATGTCTTGTGCAAATGGCATCATTACCTAAAGATACTTGGTTACGGTTATTTATTTGGATGGCAATAGGTTTTATTATATACTTCACTTATGGAGTGAAAAATAGTAAAATCAGAAAGCTTTCAAGGGATAAGAAAAATTAAATGTTCCTATAAGAACACTTTTGCGTTTACATCTATGATAAACTGAAGTTGCAGTGAAAACTAGTTCCTATTCTTGTAGACATGGTTTTGAAGGTGGTGTTATTTATATACAACATCTGTAAATGTACCGTTTCCTATTGTTATTACATTTGAGGTCAAAGGGTCTTTCACAATGATGTTAAAAGTCCCACTTATTTTTTTATTTATTTCATCAAATTTCATTAAATTTACTTCACTTGGAGAAGTAGCGTTATTCAGAACATTTGTCGAGTTAGCATAGGTTGAATACACATTACCAGAAGAAGTAGCTTGATAAGTTGCATACTCATTGGGTGTTGAAATTGAATAAATAAGGTCAAAAGTCATTATGTCCATACCCGACATAGGTTGAAATTGAATAATAATTGTACTTCCATTACTATCTTTAGCTGTGATGTTTAAAAATCCATTCGAATAAATAGCCGATAGCGAAGTTGATGACCAGCTCACACCATTCACTTTTGCCGAAAAAGTTGAGTTTGTTGGAATACTTGATCTTGGAATAGTTGGTTCTGTCGGTTCATCTTTTTTACTACTGCAAGAAAAGATATTTAGTAAACTGAATAAAACTAATGCAAAGAATAAACTCTTTTTCATAAAACCTGTAATTTCAATATATGTTTCTTACCCTTAATAGTCGGATTTTTCGGGATCCTCACTCTCATTTATTTTCTTATCAATTACACCTTTTGCTCATAATCTCATTGAGAGGTTAAAGTTAAAGCAAATGTAATTTTTGCACCATACCCTATACATGGTATTTTTAATACTTCGTTGTTAGTACATATCTTAAGCAGAAAATATGGCCAAAGTATTAGTCAAATAGTGATGCAGAATAAAGCTTATTGGATTTCTTTTCAATAAGCTTTATTTGTGTGCAGAATATTATGATCTCCCACTTCGCATACTTACTTTATGGTATAGCCATATACCACAAAGTAAGTATGTAAATGCCTCAAAAGTGGTATGGTATAGATTTCCCATTATCATCAACTTTACACTATTCAATCTTCATTAAGCAAAATAAAAATTATGGTTGCACAAAACATTCTCGACACTATCGGAAACACCCCTATTGTCGAACTAAAACATACCGATACAGGACTTTGCCGCTTGTTTGTAAAACTAGAAAATCAAAACCCAGGTGGTTCCATCAAAGACCGTGTAGGACTTTCGATGATTACCGTGGCGGAACAAGAAGGCAAAATTAAACCCGGTGATACTATCATAGAAGCTACCGCAGGAAACACGGGTATTGGTCTGGCATTGGTTGCTCGTCTTAAAGGCTATAAACTCATTTTGGTGATACCCGATAAAATGAGTCAGGAAAAGATAAATCACCTACGAGCATTGGGAGTAGAAATATTACTAACCCGTTCCGATGTTGGAAAAGGACATCCTGAATATTATCAGGATTATGCCCAACGGGTAGCTAAAGAAAGAGGGGCTTATTATGTCAATCAATTTGAAAACCCGGCCAACCCATTAGCACACGAAACTTCTACTGGTCCTGAAATATGGGAACAATTGGAACATGATGTAGATGCTGTGGTCGTTGGTGTTGGTTCTTCAGGCACTATTACAGGTTTGACCCATTTTTTTCAGAAAGTATCTGACAAAACAGAATTTGTATTGGCCGACCCTAAAGGTTCTATTTTGGCGGATTATGTAAACGAAGGTATTCTCAGAACAGATGCTGGTTCATGGTTGGTTGAAGGTATTGGGGAAGACTTTATCCCCGATATTGCCGATTTCTCATTAACACACAAAGCCTATACCGTAAGCGATAAAGAAAGCTTCGATGCTGTGCGCAATTTACTTAAGGACGAAGGCATCCTAGCCGGTTCCTCAACAGGTACGCTACTGAGTGCTGCTATCAAATATTGTAGAGAACAAACAACCCCCAAGCGTGTGGTAACATTGGCTTGCGACAGTGGCAACAAGTATTTATCGAAAATGTACAATGATTATTGGTTATTAGATCAAGGCCTTACCGAACGGAAATCGTATGGCGACTTGCGCGATTTTATCTCTCGTCGTTTTGAAGACAACGCCATTGTTTATGCTGTGCCGGATGACACACTCAAAGCAGTTTACGGACGCTTGAAGCTATATGATATTTCACAATTACCCATACTACAAGGCAATAAAGTGGTGGGTATTATTGATGAATCCGATTTACTGTTGGCTCTATATACCAAAGGTTATGACATAGAAACTCCGGTAAAAGAGATTATGACTAAAGAATTAACCACCATCAAGCACAATGCTCACCGAGACGAATTAGCCAAGATACTCAATGCCGGATTGGTTGCCATTGTGGAAGATGATTTCGGTATTTTTCAAGGATTGATAACACGCATTGATTTTATCAATCACCTGCGTTTTGAAACTTCTATTCCAAAATTGGAAGAGACGCTGGTTTAATGCATTTTCTTAATTTCTTAATTTAAAATATATGAGCACAAAAAATACATACGGTTTTGCCACCAAAGCCATTCATGCGGGTGAAGAACCTGATTTCAGAGAAGGAGCAACAGGCGATGTGGTAGTACCTATACATCTTTCCACCACCTTTGCCCGCAAAAAAGTAACAGAACCAACAGACGGTTACGAATACACCCGCTCGCTAAATCCAACCCGCAAAGCCTTGGAGACCAAACTGGCCGCTTTGGAAAATGCAAAATACGGCTTGGCTTTCAGTTCCGGATTAGCTGCTGAATCAACCATTTTGCTCTCCTTACTTAATCCCGGCGACCATATCGTGGCTTTCGATGATTTATATGGTGGCACCAAACGCCTATTCAACCATGTATTCTCCAATTTCGGATTTGAGGTTTCGTATGTAGATGCAACAAATCCTTCGTTGGTAGAAAAAGCAATCAAACCAAACACTAAATTAGTATGGTTGGAAACACCATCCAACCCTTTACTCAAAGTTTCGGACATCAAAGCCATTGCAGAAATCACAAAAAAACACAACTTGGTGTTGGTGGTAGATAATACTTTTCTTTCGCCATATTTTCAAAAGCCATTGGATTTGGGAGCCGACATTGTGGTACACAGTTCAACCAAATACATTGGCGGGCATAGCGATGTGTTAGGTGGTGCCGTATTACTCAATAATGGATCATATTATGAACGAATTCAATACCATCAAAATGCGGTAGGTGCAGTACTTGCCCCTTTTGATTCCTATCTGACTTTGCGTGGTATAAAAACACTGGCCTTGCGCTTGGAACAACATCAAAAAAATGCCTTGCAAATAGGACATTATTTGGAAAAACACCCGAAAGTTAGCAAGGTGATTTATCCCGGATTGGAAAGCCACCCGCAACATGCCTTGGCAAAAGCACAAACTACCGGCTTTGGCGGCGTATTATCCTTTGAGATAAAAGGAAGCATTACCGATGCTGAAAACTTCTTGGAAAAGCTACATATTTTTGCCTTAGCCGAAAGTTTGGGTGGTGTGGAGTCGCTTATTGAATTACCATCGCTAATGACACATGCCTCTGTAGCCAAAGAAGTGCGTGAGCAAATCGGCATTACCGACACGCTCATTCGTGTTTCTGTTGGCGTAGAGAATGTAAAAGATTTAATTGCTGATTTAGAACAAGCCTTTAAACATTAGTAAGAAAGGATAACCATGAATTTTGTTTTTTTTTCTCCTCATTTTCCTGAAAACAACACGGAGTTCTGTTTCTATCTAAAGGAATTTGGAGCCAATGTGCTTGGTATAGGAGATGCTGAATACAGTTCGTTAAACAACAGATTAAAATCTTCCCTTACGGAATATTACAAGGTTTCCAATCTGGAGAATTACAATGAGATATTGAAAGCTGTAGGTTATTTTACACATAAATATGGTAAGATTGACCGTTTCGATTCGTTGAACGAATACTGGCTGGAGTTGGAGGCAAAAATTCGCACCGATTTTAATATCTATGGTACAAAGAACGACTTTATTCAAAACTTGAAACACAAGTCGAAGATGAAATCCTTCTTCGAAAAGAGCGGTGTGCAAACAGTGCAATGTCATAAATATATGGACAGGAAAAGTGCGCTTGCTTTTATTGATAAGGTGGGTTATCCTGTAGTGGTAAAGCCCGATTCCGGTTCGGGAGCGAACTTTACTTATAAGATTAAGAATGAATTCGAACTGGATAATATTTTCACGAATAAACATTTGCATGAAGCTGAGTTTATTATCGAAGAATTTGTAGATGGGATAATACTTACCTACGATGGTTTGGTGGACAGGTATGGCAATGTGGTGTTTGAAAACAGCCATCGCTTTGAACAAAGTATTATGAATGTGGTAAATACAGACGACCATTTATATTATATTTGCCTGCCGCAAATAGACAATAAAGTGCGCACGGCAGGATTGAATATTTTGAAAGCTTTTGATGTACGCGAAAAGTTTTTTCATATCGAACTCTTTGAACGCAAAAAAGACAGTGCTATCATAGCACTCGAAGTGAACATGCGACCTCCGGGTGCTTGGATGACGGATGCCATCAATTACACCCACGATGTAAATGTGTATCGTAAGTGGGCAAGTCTGATTGTTAAAAAAACGGTAGATAATCAACCTGAAGGAAAATATTTTACGGGATATGCCAGTCGCAAGTTTCATAAGAAATACAAACACGACCATAACCAGATTTTGAGTCAATATCGAGGTAAGATATTATATTATCATGATATAGAAAAAGTGTTTAGCCGAGCAATGGGTAATTTTGCCTATCAGTTCAGAGCCGAAACCTACAACGAAGTAAAAGAAATAATTGAATACATACAGAAAGAATAAACACACACAAATCAATTTATGCAAGTAACTTATCACAAAGAATTTAGCAGCAAACTTGGTCGGGAAATGGAATATAAGGTGTACGGACACAAAGGAAAACCGGTACTCGTATTTCCAACATCAAACGGCAGATTTTACCAATACGAAGATTCTGGAATGATAAACGCCCTTCAACATTATATTGATGAGGGTAAAATACAAATTTGGACAATAGATGGTATTGATTGGGAAACATTCTTCTCAACCGATTGGGATAACAACAGAAAAATAGCACGACACGAAGCCTATTTCAATTATATCAACGAAGAAATAATCCCCTCTATCCTTTCTAAAAGTAAAGAAAACAACGAAGGACATAATCAGCAAATAGCAGTTACCGGCTGTTCGATGGGTGCATACCACGCAGCAAATTTTTATTTCCGTTATCCTTGGTTTATTGATACGGTTGTTTCTTTAAGTGGCGTTTATTCTACCGAATATTTCTTTTTCGATTACAAACCGACAGAAGTTTATTTGAATTCGCCCATTGATTATTTACAACAGAACAATGATGGGTATTATATAGACCGTTTCCGAAACAGCAAGCTTATATTCTGCTGCGGACAGGGTAATTATGAAGATCAGATGTTGGAAGATACTTATCAACTACAAGCTGTTTTAAACGGAAAAGGGGTTCCTGCCTGGTTCGATTACTGGGGTTACGAGTCGGCTCACGATTGGCCTTGGTGGCACAAACAGATTGATTATTTCTTTGGAAAAATAGTGTGATCTTTCCCTCATGAGTATTGTGCCAGTTAAGTTTTTAATTGTTCATCATTTACTTTTAATTTAAAAGATTTATGCCTGTTAATATTCCTGACAAACTACCGGCCATTGAGCATTTAAGAAAGGAAAATATATTTGTAATGGGTAGTTCGAGAGCTTCACGACAAGATATTCGTCCTTTGCGCATTGCTTTGCTCAACCTAATGCCCTTGAAGATTGTAACCGAAACGGATTTGGTACGCGTATTATCCAATTCGCCTTTACAAGTTCAGTTAGACTTAATTGGGCTTACAAGTCATGCTTCAAAAAATACGCCCATTGAACACATTAAAGAATTCTACATTGATTTTAAAGAAATTAAAAATCAAAAGTACGATGGGTTGATTGTTACCGGAGCACCCATAGAGCATTTGGATTTTGAAGATGTAAGCTATTGGAATGAGATAACCGAGATTTTCGATTGGGCCAAAACTCATGTAACCTCCAGTATGTTTATTTGCTGGTCGGCACAAGCAGCATTGCACCATTATTATGGTATTCCTAAATATCCGTTGGAAAAGAAAATGTTCGGCATTTTTGAGCATAAGATAAACGAGCCCTTAAATCCACTTTTCAGAGGATTTGATGATGTGTTTTATGCGCCACACAGTCGACATACCGAGATTAGAAGAAAAGATATTGAAAAAGTACCGGAGCTCTCCATTTTATCTGAGTCCGATGACTCTGGCGTATATGTTGTATTTGCCCGTGATGGACGGGAAATCTTTGTAACAGGACATTCCGAATATGCACCCGAAACACTGGATAACGAATACAAAAGGGATGTGGCAAAAAATCTACCTATAGAAATACCTCGTAATTACTACAAAGATAACGATCCAAGTAAACCACCCGTGGTGCGTTGGCGCTCGCATGCAAATCAGTTGTTTTCAAACTGGCTGAATTACTTTGTGTATCAGGTTACACCTTACTATATCGATTCCATACATTAAACTATTAAAAATGAGTTTAGAAATAGCCATTATATCAAATACAATTGCTTATGAAAAAGATTTTCGAAGACTAAACGAGGCTTGGATTTCCACTTGTTTTCAGTTGGAAGAATCCGATATCGAATTATTGAATAATCCACAGAAATTCATTTTAGACAAAGGAGGAGTCATTTTTATTGCCCTTTTAGATGGGCAGGTAGTTGGTTGTTGTGCGCTAATTGTACATGAACATTTCACATGCGAATTGGCAAAGTTAGCTGTTGATCCTAATTTTCAAGGACAAGGAATTGGTTTATTACTTGCTTCTACCCTAATCAAAAAAGCAAAACAATTGAGCTTTAAAAACATATTCCTAGAAGGTAGTACCAAACTACCTGCCTCCATTTCTTTATACCGAAAACTTGGTTTTAAAGAGATAATCGATGAAAAATCCAGCGATTGCATTTGTCATAAACGATGCAATGTCTTAATGGAGTATATTATCACCTCTTCTCCAGTTGACTGTCTGGGTTGATTAAATAAAAAATAAAACGCGACGGGTTCCCTATGTTGGAAGTCCGTCGCTTTTTTTGTGAATGGTGTAGAATCATTATTTTTCTAGGAATCCATACTTGAATTGTCAACTTATAATATAGGTAGAGTTTGGTTTCTTCGTTTTCGCTCATTGCCCTCTCCTGATGGGGTGGCATGGAGAGGGACAATGATTGAAAAAAACAATTAACCAACAAATTAACTGTCAATAAATAGAAAGAATAATAAATTAAGTTTTTTGAAAAATTAAATAAGCTCTCACTTTCATGTGAGAGACCTATTTAATCTTCAATCATTAAGAAAAACAGAAACTATGGCTAATTAGTAATATTTATAATTTAGATAGCTGCAAAAGCTTGTTCTAAATCGGCTTTAATGTCTTCGATGTTTTCGATACCGACAGAAATACGCAATAGACCTGGAACTACCCCCGAAGCTTTTTGTTCTTCAGGAGAAAGTTGTTCGTGCGTGGTGGCAGATGGGTGAATAATTAATGATTTCGCATCACCTACATTCGCTAAGTGGCTTAACAATTTTACATTGTCAATTAATTTATCTGCATTAGTTGCATCGCCTTTCACTTTGAAAGTTAACACACCACCTGCACCTTTTTTGAAATATTTTTTAGCCAAGTCGTAATACTTGCTACTTTTCAAGCCGGGATAGTTTACATATTCCACTTTTGGATGTTTTTCCAACCATTCAGCCAATGCTTGTGCGTTTTGCACATGGCGTTCTACACGCAATGAAAGTGTTTCGATTCCTTGAACTAATAAAAATGAGTTGAACGGACTGATAGTATTTCCCCAGTCACGAAGACCTTCTACACGAGCACGGATATTGAATGCAATATTTCCAAAAGGACCTTCAGTACCGAAAACATTCCAAAATACTAAGCCGTGATAACTATCTGATGGTTCAGTAAATGCCGGGAATTTACCATTCCCCCAGTTGAAAGTACCGCTATCTACTATAATACCACCGATAGAAGTCCCATGACCGCCAATCCATTTGGTAGCATATTCCACAACCACAGAAGCTCCGTGTTCAATAGGACGGAATAAATAACCTCCGGTACCAAAAGTATTATCTACGATTAAAGGGATATCATGTTTTTTGGCAACAACAGCAATAGCATCAAAATCAGGCACATTTAATTCTGGATTCCCGATAGTTTCCAAGTAAATAGCTTTAGTGTTTTTGTCAATTAAAGCTTCAAATTCTTTAGGATCATCATCTTTTACAAAACGAACTTCTACACCCAAGCGTTTAAACTGATTTTTAAACTGATTATAAGTTCCACCATAGAGGTGCGAAGTCGAAATAAAATTATCACCTGCCTGAATAATATTGTTCAAGGCAATAAATTGAGCCGATTGTCCCGATGAAGTAGCCAAACCACTTACACCACCCTCTAACGCTGCGATGCGTTTTTCAAACACATCCGTAGTTGGGTTTTGCAAACGAGTATAAATGTTTCCAAACTTGCGCAAACCGAAAAGGTCTGCACCATCTTTTGCATCATCAAATACATACGATGTTGTTTGATAGATTGGTAATGCACGAGCGTGAGTTGTTTTGTCCACTTCTTGTCCTGCATGTAATTGTAGCGTTTCAAAACGCAATTCATTAGTAGTTGCCACTTTTTTGTCTCCTTTCTTTTGAGAATTAATATTAGTTTTCTTTTGATTGCTTAAACTCTTAAGCCATTCGCTTACGATAGATGGTGAAGCCATGGTGATAGGTTTTTATTGTTGAATAATTTTATACAAAGAAACAGGCTCTAAATAAATCTTACAATCGCAATGGATAGGTATTTTTTATACCAAGTGTTTGGTATAAATTATTTATTCTGAATTAATTATACCGATACCATATACTTTCTTCTGGCTATCAAGTAATAGTAGAAAAACAGGAATACCATAAATACGGTATAAATATCCCCTACAAAGGGTATTTCACAGAAACGAATGAATATTAATCTTTGTTTTATAAATTTTATTACTTAAAGTCATGTCTAAAATAGCAAAGAAACTGACAGATTTAATAGGCAATACGCCACTTTTGGAACTTAGTAGATACGAAGAGAAAAACGAAGTTGAGGCTAAATTAATTGCCAAACTGGAATATTTTAATCCGGCTCGGAGTGTGAAAGATAGACTAGGTTTCGGTTTGATAGATGAAGCTGAAAAACAAGGTCTGTTAAAACCAAACAGTGTAATAATTGAACCAACCAGTGGTAATACTGGCGTTGGACTAGCTTTCGTAGCAGCAGCTAAAGGATATAAGCTTATCCTTACCATGCCCGAAACTATGAGTCAGGAGCGTCGTAGTTTACTTAAAGCATTAGGTGCTGAAATTGTATTAACATCAGGGATTGAAGGTATGGGTGGTGCTATTCGTAAAGCAGAAAAATTAAAAAAGAAATATGCTCATTCTTTTATTCCCGATCAATTCAAAAATAAAGCAAATCCTGAAATTCATCAAAAAACCACCGCTCTAGAAATATGGAGAGATACCGAAGGCCAAGTTGACATTTTTATTGCGGGCGTGGGTACGGGTGGAACGGTAACCGGAACAGGAGAAATACTGAAACAATACAACCCGGCTGTGAAAGTAATTGCTGTTGAACCTGCCGATTCCCCAGTGCTTTCAGGCGGAAAACCAGGACCTCATAGAATTCAAGGACTAGGAGCAGGTTTTGTACCAGAGGTTTTCAATCCCAATGTAGTGGACGAAATCTTTAAAGTAAAAAATGAAGATGCCTTTGCTACCAGTCGTGAATTGGCTCACACAGAAGGTTTAATAGTTGGGATATCGTCGGGAGCAGCTACTTATGCTGCCTTGCAGATTGCCAAAAGACCTGAAAATAAAGGAAAAAACATTGTTGTAATTCTTCCTGATACGGGTGAACGATACCTCTCCGTCGGATTATATAATCTTGATTAAATCCGATACCACAATTTCTAAATTCTCTTTTATACAAAGAAAATAACATGAACGAAAAAACTTATATAATATGCGACAATCAAGACTTGACTAAGTTTGGGATAGTTCAATTGATTAAATCGCAAACAAAAAATGCCCATATCGTTCTTGCCTCTGATAAAATAGAATTAAAAACCTTATTGGCAAAAAATCCTATCAGCGTTGTAATAATAGCTTTTGACAACTTCGATTTTGAAGAATTAGAAGAAATTCAAGGTTTGCATAATACATATTTAGAATCAAAATTGTTGTTTATAGGAAGTTTTGTTTCGGAAAGCTTTATTAATCAATTAACACAACTATTACCGGAAGCCAACTTTGTGTTAAAAAAAGATACAAAAGAAGATTTATTTACGGCAATTACAGCAACAGAAAACGGAAAAAAATTCTATTGCAGTGAAGCCTTAGATATTATTTTGGGTAACAAACCTAAAAAAATAGAGGAAGTTGAAAATAGAATTCATTTATTGACTCCAACAGAACGGGAGATTGTGCAACTTTTAGCCTATGGCAAAGCGAGTAAAGATATTGCTAACGAACGAAATCTGAGCTACTACACAGTTATTACCCATCGAAAAAATATTTTCAGGAAAATGGAAGTAAACACAGTACATGAACTCACTAAGCTAGCTCTAAAGTACGGCTTGGTTGATTTAACGGAATATTACATTTAGAAACATTGCTCTTCCTATCTAATTTAATATTAAGACAAGTTATTAGTAAAAATGAAACCCCGTCAGGTAGATACTTGACGGAGTTTTTGTTGTCTAACATGAAATTTATATTCCCAATTCTTTCTGTATTTGTTCCGTATGATTTTTGGTATCTACTTTGGAGAAAATCTTTTCAATGATGCCTTTCTCATCAATAATAAAAGTAGTTCGCAACACGCCCATATAAGTTTTGCCATAGTTCATCTTTTCACCCCACACGCCATAAGCTTGTAGTATTTCTTTTTCAGTATCGGCAATCAAATTGAATTGGAATTCGAATTTCTCTTCAAACTTTTTGTGAGATGCCATACTATCAGGACTTACACCAATCACTTCATAACCTTTACTTAGCCAATATTGATAGTTGTCATTCAGGTTACAGCTTTCGGCAGTACAGCCGGGTGTATTATCTTTTGGATAAAAATATAACACTACCTTCTTTCCTTTAAATTGAGACAAGCTGATTTCTTGTCCATTTTGATTTAGCCCTTTAAAATCAGGTGCTTTATTTCCTATTGCTAACATAATAATATTTGTTTTTTATTATTAGATGAATGACTTTATGCAAAAATAATATAACAAACACCAAGTTCGTTATATTATAGAATATTTTGCATCCTGAAAAGAAAGGACAAGAATTATTTGATTATTTTTGATGCTTCTTAGAAATCAGGATTCTATTGAAAAATTAGAAAGCTAACAAAATGACAAAAACAATCCGCGTAATATTAATAATGATTTCATTATCAATAAGCACTTCTTTATTGGGACAAAATAAACCTCTCAGAAATGACACTATTTCTGCAGATTCTGACATGCAAGTTGTAATGAGTACAAAAGTTAGCATGGATATTGATATGAAATTGTTTCCAAAAACTCAGGGTAGCATGTTTTTTTCGGAGAGCCCTCGTGCGATGATTATGCCGATGGTGCTTCGAGGTAATTTTGACACCTACGATGAAAAAAAATTGTTAGAAGAAACAGGTAAAGAATTGGGTATTGAAATTAAAAAGCAAGGTGCATTAACCAAACAAGGTAAAAAAGCTTATTATATTATTGGGATCACCAAAGACAAAGATCGTAATGTAATTCTAGAAATATATTTTGTTAAAGGCGATGTGAACAGAACCATTATGATTACAGGTTTTTATGATAAATCTGCTAAAAAATTATACGGGAAACAAATAAGAAATGCAGCCTTTAGTGCGAAACTTGATTAGTCTTGAATACAGAAAAACACATGAAATAAATTATGAACAAGTTTATTAAATCACTTCTATCTATTTATATTTTTCTCACTTTGTGTATCTGTGTTTCAAATGCACAAACAGTGAAATTCCCCTTGCAAAAGGGTTTGATAAATGACTACGAAGGATTATTTACTCCACAACAACAAAAAGAACTAAGTTTGCTTATCTCAGAATTTGAGAAAAAGACAAATAGAGAAATTTCTATTATTACACTTAATGATATTAAACCATATTCAAATCTGCGTGATTACTCGGTAGATTTATCTTATAATTGGTCATTAGGTAAAGATGATCGGATAAATGAACTACTAATAATTGTAAGTAAATCACTTCGAACAGTTAGAATAACAACTGCTTATGGTACTGAAAAATTGATAAGAGACGATGTCTGTAAAAAAATAATAAATAACGAAATGCTCCCCGCTTATACTAGCGGTAATTATTTTGCAGGTACAAAGCAAGGTTTGCTTTCTATAATGCAAGAGTGGAATTAAAAATATTAAACTCATAATAATAACTTTATCAATGCTTTATTCTGAAAAGGATAAAGCTTTTTTGTTTTAATTAATTACATTTTGCACCTATATTTATACCTTTGCATAATGGAACATCTAATGAACTTTCATAGTCATTGTAATTTTTGTGATGGACGGGCATCCATGGAAACATTTGTACAGTATGCTATTTCCAAAAAGCTCACAAAATATGGTATTTCATCTCATGCACCTGTTTCTTTTGAAACTCGATGGGCTATGAAAGAAGATGATCTGTCGGAATATGTACAAGAATTTAATAGACTAAAAATTAAATACGCAGACAAGATTGAATTATATTTAGGATTGGAAGTTGATTATTTTCCTAATGAAAAAGATGCAATTTTTAATTCAGTTAAAGATATTCCCCTTGATTATAGGATTGGCTCGATACATTTTATTGATAATTATGAAGATGGGACACGCTGGATTATTGATGGCAATGCCCATGCATTTAAAATGGCCACTGAAGTAATCTATGACAATGATGTAAAAAGAATTGTAAAACGATACTTTGAACTTTCTGAAGAGATGATTGAGAAGACATCTTTTGACATTATTGGGCATATGGATAAGATAATTCCAAATGTATCTCAATATGTGGAGTTTGATATTAACGACAAATGGTATAAAGATTTGATGTCGTCAATTCTTACATTGATTAAAGAAAAAGATGTCATTATTGAGATTAATACAAAGGCTCTTTTAAATAGAGGTATGACTTTTCCTAATCAACTGTTTTTTAAACAAATTCATGAAATGAAAATACCAATCATGATAAACTCTGATTGTCATTATCCAGATTTAATTGTGAGTGGCTATGATGATACTTATATTATGCTAAAAGAAGCTGGATTTAAGACGGTAAGAGTTCTAGAGAGTAACAAATGGACAGATATTGCAATATAAAATACACATCGAAATTATGAAGAAGATTATTTCAACAGACAAAGCCCCTGCTGCTATTGGACCATACAGTCAAGCTATAGAATCAAATGGAACGTTATATGTATCTGGTCAAATTCCAATTGACCCTGCATTAGGGAAGATTGTCGAAGGCGATATTGTGGATCAAGCCGAACAAGTATTCAAAAATATTACGGCCATTTTGGATGAAGCCGGATATACCTTTAATGATGTAGTGAAAACTACTGTTTTTATTGCAGATATGAGCCTTTTTCCACAATTGAACGAAGTGTATAAGAAATATTATACACAGGATTGTCCTGCTCGTTCTACAATTGCAGTAAAAGGTTTACCTCTTGGCGCATTGGTTGAAATAGAAACGATTGCTGTAAAATAGAGGAGAGTTTATAGGAGCGAGGAGTGAGAAGATATTTATAGTTCTCAGTTTTCAGTTCTCAACTCTGATATTATTACGCTTACTCTATTCACTTGTCCTCCTAAAGGTGGATTTAGTTTAGAGAAGTTTAATTCAATTTGTAGAATTTGAGAGAAGTTTGCAAATAAGCTATCTATAATGCGTTGCGCCACATGTTCTATCAAATGTGATTTTACCGCCATTTCTGATTTTACCACATCATACACTTGTTGATAATTCAAAGTGTCTTTCAGTTCGTCTGTTTTTCCAGGTTTAGAAATATCTAAGTCTAAAGCAAGTGTTAGTTCATATTGTGCTCCTACTAATTGTTCCTCAGGGAAATATCCATGATAGGCATAAAACTGCATTTTCTCAAGAATAATTTTACTCATTGTTATTCTACTAAGTAGCGTAAATAGTCTAGTACTATAGATATTTCAATTTCGTCAATTCCTCTTTCCTTTAGATAAACTGAATCTCGATTAAAGGTCTCCAAAAAGAACCCTAAATCGTTCAGGTTTAATTCAATTGCTTTCTTATAATTTAATATGGCCTCTTTTTTATTTCCATTAACAAAAGAAATATGTCCCAAATTTAAATAGTCAGTCCAGTCTTCTTTTTCTTCAATGGCCTTTTCAAGAAATTTCGTAGCCTGTTCAAGTTTCCCTGCTAGAAATGAACTCCAAGCTATCGCTCTCCACATTTTAACATTATTGGTAGTAACGTATTCAACCTTAAAGTAATATGCTAAGGCTTCATCGTATTGATTATTATTGAGGAAACAATTACCAATTTGTGTTAGAATAGTCAAATTGTCAGGAGACATTTCTTCTACTCTCAAATAGTACTCTAAAGCATTTTCATAATCCTTGAGCATTCTATAACAGTAAGCAATTTTACGGATTGTCCACTTTTGATTGGGTAAAATAATTTCTGCTTGTTGATAATGTTGTAGTGCACTTGAAAAGTCGCCAAGCTTTTGGTAACAATATCCAACTTTTTGACATAGATCTAGTGTTTTACTAGTTTCGTTTTCTATTTTTTCAAATAGCTCTAAAGCTTGTTTGTAAAAATCTTTAGAAAAATAATATTCCCCGATTTGTCTAATTTCTTCGTAATCAAAACCAATCAGGTTAAAGAACCAAGATTTCTGATATTCCAATGAATAATCAAATGGATTTTCAAAATCTTCTTTATGAGGAAATAATTTGAAAAATCGATATAGGTCTTGAATATATGAATTTGATATATTCTCAGCTTTTTTTGTTTGAGATAAGATAGCTTCTTCTTTTTGCATCTCGTCAATATGTTCTGATTCTACAGTAAAAGCTTTCCGCATCATATCTCTTTGACTTGATGGCATTTGCATAAGACTTAAACAAAAAGAATAACGATCGGAATTACACATATAACCATTGGTCATCATTGCCATTAAGAAAGATTTTCCATCTCCTTCAAATAATTCATAGATATCCGATTGGTTTGAATCAAAAGGTCTAAACCAGTTACAAACTTCTTGAAAGAATGGATAATTTTTTAACATGGAGAATGTGCTCATATACACATCCGAACCTTCCATTTGCAAGTCACTAAATTCTTTCAGCTTATCTGCAATACCACTATCTTCAAGAATGTCTTGCCACTCAGGGTTTTTCTCATCAGGGTCATCGCTCTTCATTAAATTTTCTAAGTCTATTTTTTCTCTCAACTTAGGAGCCACTTTCATCATTTCAGGTAGAATTTCTTCTTGCAATTTCTTTGATATCCTTTCGGTTTCATTTGTACGGGCAAACTGAAGGATTATATGCTTAATATGTTGTATTATTAAACCACTGTCAAAAAGAACAACTAAGCGATTTCTAACTGCCGGAAAATATTTTAAACGACTATCATAATGCGCTAAAATGGGTAATAATGCAACGAGTGCTCGTTGGGAAACGGCATCTTCTTTATGCGTGCAACAATCAATAAGTATCAATAATTTTTCTTCGTTAAAACATCGTAACAATGAAAGCATCAATGCAGAGACAGCCAAACATTTATCTGAAAGAGATGTAATTTCACTATCCAATGTTTTTTTAATCAGGTTATTTTCTTCATCGGAGTAATGTCCTGTTAGCCAAAGAATTTTAAAAAGCTGTTCGCTTAACTTTTCATTTTGTATGGCATACTCTTTCCGTTTTCCGGGAGTGTTTAGACTTTGTTCTACCAGTTCAGATAATCCAGCATTAGTTTGCCCGCTTTCTAGTTCGGTTATTAGCTCTGTAGTTGTAATTGTTTTCGTGTAGGGGAAATATCGCTTTTGGGAAAAAACATAATCATGTGAATCTCGACATAGAATTTCTTCATTTACATCTTCAAGGATTTTATAGGAGCTAGCTATAAGCGATGCATAGAGTTTGTTTTGTTGTGGATCCTTTACTCCTTCAAACGAATAGTTAAGCATCAAACGATAGTTTTCTTGCAGATCCTTAATTTTATCTGATAATTGCCAAACAAGTATAGAGTGAGAAAAAGATTGAAGTTTTTCTAATGCTTCTTTAAGTTGTCTGTTTTCTAGCAACTTACAGGAAGTAAGGTATATTTCTTTTATTTCTGACTGAGTCATAAAACATCTTTTTTACCAGTGGCAATTAGTTTTCTTAAAGGTAGTATTCTCCCATGTAAATAGTATTTTGTCTCCCTTTAAATAGGTTCTTAATCGAGTAAAACTGTCTTTATCCATAAATTTCTCTGAGTTCAAAGTAGCTTCAATATTACTGCCATTATCAACAAAGTGAGTTTGAATGAAAACGATATCAAATTGTTCTGCAACAGATTCTACCTTTTTGCCATCAGCTTGTATTTTATCTGTATCTAGAAAATCTAGAATAGTGATTTTGGGTAAAAGTGAGTTTTTCAGAAAGCTCCAATCAGCATTGTAAAATCCAATATGCGAATCACAAACAGGAGCACACGCGGTAAAAATTAAAGCATAATAAATAGAGGCATTGGGAGTCCCGTTTTTCAGGATTTTCAAAGCAACCTTACTATTAATTGTATTCTGAATTGACATAAATTGATTGATAGAATCGATAAGTAAGATAGAGCTCTGACCCCTAAATCTATTTTTGCTAATAGCAGTGGTATCCTTTTTATAAGCTTTTACCATTTCTTTTCTTTGAGCAGTGGGCAAAGATAAATAATACTCATCGGGCATATTGACAAAAGCTTTTTCCACACTCTGAGCTGAAAGTGAAAATAGAAGAGAAAAACTAACAAAAATAAATAGAAGTAGTTTTCTCCAAATCGATATATTAAACATAGAAATGATTTGTTTCATAAACGAGGGTATTTTTTTACATTAGTAGTATCCTTTGCAATATTAATTGTATCTTTTTTCTTTGAGTTATTATTGAAATAATAATGAATTATATCTGAAAAGCTGTTAAAATCTTCTCTATATAAGAGCCCTACGCCTTGTGTAGTTTTAGCTGCATTTGCTGCATTTAGAAAGTAGTTATCAGCAGAATGCGTATAACCCTTAGCTCTTACTTTACCTGATTTATTAAGTTTATATTCCACATCAACATCTCCAATAAAGTTGTTAGTGTTTGTAGCCAAAATATCATTTCTATATCCAACATTACTATTTATAACCAAACGACTATTTGGCTGATATACCACTCCTAATTTATATTCTCCACCTTGAGCCAAATCTGTACCATTACCCAATCGAGCATTTAAACCAACATTTAATTTATCATTTATTTTGGATAGCCAGTTATTCAATTGTCCAGAAACGGTGGTTGTTAATACTGATACCATTTCAGTACCCAAACCGGTTTTAGAATTTTGTAAATAATCGGGCTTGTAGAAACGACTCATCACAAGTAATGCTAACATCTCTCTATTCATCATTTCTTCTGTGTTCACGATGGATTTAATACTTATCTGCAGTTCTGGATCAGAAGGTAATTCAAAGTCGAATTTAATTGTTGGTTGCATTAAATCACCAGTTAAATTAAGCAAACAATTTATTGGCATACTAGTTCTTGATGCATCTTTTAATTGTGATTCTTCTAATATATCGAGTAAAGACACAGATGGAACTGTGTATGTTGCATTTAAATCAATTATAGCTAGATATGGGTTACCAGTCCATCGCATAGTACCACCTCTTTTAATGGTGAAAGTTTTTCTTACTACTTGTTGTAGTGTAAAAATATATTCTCCACTTTCCACTTCAAAATTACCATAAAGTTTGTTAGCTTCGGTGTTATCATAATCTATTCTAAGGTTTCCATTTCCAACAACACTAACATAATCACCGCCGACAGGATCAGTAATAAGTTTTATTTCAGCATCGGGTGTTGCTTCTATTTGCAAATAAACATGAATATTATTTTTGTTTGAAGCAACGGCAGTTGGGGTTAAACTTTTCAAAATAATGTCTGCAGGTTTCAGACTTGGTTTTGTCACAAATTGAACGAATGAGTTTTCGGTTGCTTTGGCGGATGTTATCATTGGTATGACAATCTTTGTATTCGGTTCTGTTTTCATGTTAATTGTGAAATTAACCTGACTGTTAGTTCCTTGAACGCGAACATTGCCTGAACCATATGCTTTTCCGTAGAAGTTTTCATTATCCTTTTCCATCGTGTTCATGGCAAGTACATTTTTACACTTCACATCAAATCTAAAACGCATATCTTTAAAATTTTTATGCGTCAATGTTCCATTTAAGATACCTGAATTATTTTCAGAATCATATAGTGTTATATTGTTGAAATTCAATGCATCTTGTTTCACATGAATTGTATCCGTAAAGTGATAAGCTGTCCTTAAGTAGTCGACATCAAATCGACCGTTTTTTACTGCTACATCACCTTCAAATAAGATATTTTTCAAAGTGCCAAAAAGATGTATTCTTCCGGAAGCATCTCCTGATACTCTCTGCAAAGCAGGGTCAAGATAATAGCGTAAAAAATTTAGTTCAAGTCTCTTGGCATCAGCATAAAATTCTAATGAATCATTTTTTGGATAATATTCTCCGCCTATAAAGAAAGCTGTGTCTTTAGCAGTATAAGCATATCCTTTAGCAATAAGCTTTTTATGGGAGTCGTCCCATACACTTTTCATCTTCACATCTCCCCATAGTGCATGGTTAAAAGTGAAATCTTTAGCAAAAATATTTAGTTGAAGAATCATTTTGCTGAAAACACTCATTGCCACACAATCACCCGTAACATGAGCTTCCATTATAGGTGTTTTTACTTTAACTAAATCCATTACATAATTCAATTGAATATCTTTCAACTTTATATGTAAACTATCTGAAGATAATGCTGATGCAATCCCGTTTATTTTTACAAATTGATCCTTATGGTCTAAAATAAAATCAGAAACTTGTAAGGATTTAAAATTTGTTTTCAAATTACATGGATGAATATCCCACAAAGAATCTTTTAACCAAATTTGAGATGGGAGAATCTGAATATCAGCTTGTAACTTTTGTTCATCATTTTTGCTAAACAAGCTCAAAGCAGAAAATTTTCCTGAGAATTCATGTGGATTTCGCCAGTCAAAATTAAGCTGTATTGAATCGTTTGCTATTCTCGACGCTAAATTGAATTTTGTGTTTTCATTCAATTGAGAAGAACTAATAACATTTATTGCATCTGATTGATTATTGCAAAGGAAATTAAGATCAACATAGGTGCTTTTCCCCATTTGAAGTTTTGGAACTAATACTTCTAATCGAAATTTATCTGATTTATCATTATAAAAGCCACTTATCAAAGTTTTGGGTGAAAGTGTTAAGTTTAAGTCTAAGATATCAGCCAGTTTATCTACATGGAAATCGGTTAAAAAGAAAACGAAATCATTAGCGGAATATTTATTATTTGATTTTTCAGTTTTTTTAATAGACGGTAGGTAATTACTTATCAAGGTTGTTAGGCTATTACCCAAGCTCATAAATGAATATTTACCTTTAACCTTTCCATTAACTAAGTCTGAATTGATTTTTAATTCACTTATACTATCAGTTATTTTTGACTGAACATATATTTTTTCAAGGAAAAGTTCCTTTTGTTTATTACTTAAGTAAACACTGTCAATTAAAATATCTGTATCAGTATCTTCTAATTTTGATCCAATAAAACTTGTATTAACATTAAATGCCATGGATAAATCAGGCTGCGTTTTTATTAAATTAAGCTTATACAAATTAAGCTTTCTAACAGTCATCTTAAACTTACCTGAAGGTAAACGCTCTGACAAATCAATTTTACCATTAAAATTAAGTTTGGCAAATTCGTCATCTAAATTAACCATTCCATCAAAAACTTTTTTATCAAAAGCCCCTTTCAATATAATATTTTTATATGTGTAATCTTTAAAGATGACGGACGATATGTTACCTTCAATAAGCCCTTTTACATCTCCTTTAGGGTGTATACTTCCTTTTGATGACAAGTTGAAAGTAATATTTCCAACAGATGATTTCTCACCAAAAAGAGTTCCTAATTTCAGCTGGTCTGTATGTAGTGAACCGCTATAATCCATTCCTACAAAATCAGGCAAGATTCCCATTAATATATCAGTGGATATTTGTCCGATGTCTGTTTTTAGTGTTCCAAAAACAACTAGGTCGCTAAAAAAACCTGAGATATCGCCTTTGTAATGTATAGTGCCAAGATTATTTAATTGCTCTGGAAATTGAAATGGCCTACCTACCAAATCAGATACCAAATCCTGTAACTTATTCTTGTCGGTTTTTATGTCTTTAATTTTAGCGTATACAAAGGTCTCGTTTAAATTAGAAAGTCCCGAGAGCTCGAAATTTCCTTTTAAGGATATGGAGTTGTCGTAGGATAATGACAAATCCTTAATTCTCATATTAGCTAAAGTGCCTTTAAAATGAGTAGATATTTTTAATTTGCCTTTTGTTCGGGCAAATGCTGGTATGAAAGCTTTTAAATCAGCTAGGGCAATTTCTGATGGTTTAATCATAAACCCTAATAGTCCTTTTTCTCCGATGGACTTTACATTAGTGAGATTTTCGTAATAAATTGAAATAGGGGTAAATGAGATAGCTGAATGTGGAAGTGCTATTGATAAGTTTTCAATGCAAGCTCTGCTTTTATTTGCTCTTAAATAAGCAGTGAAATCGCTAAGTTCAAAACCGGATTTTTCTTTGAAACCAAACTTTTTTATTTCCAATGATAAATATTTATCACTCAGCTTATGCAAGTTTATCTTTGCATTTAAATTTGTTAGAAAAACATTGTTTGGATCAAATCCGTTAACTTTTGGTAATTCATTTTCGTTTGTATATCTAATTTTAGAATCTACAAGTTGAACTCCTTCAAGTTGATAAGTCAACTTAGATTTCGTAGTATTATCGCTTTTTAATGCATCGAGGATGAAAGTGAGATTTAAAACTTTCTTTTTATCAAGCACTAAATTCCCACTTAAATTGTCTAGTTCCAGGTAATTGCAAATAAAACGATTTTGCAAAAGTTCCAACGGTTTGAAACCCATCTTTAGGTTGTCGATAAATAGAAGTGTGTCTCCTCTTAAATCTTCAATATACATATGATGGAGTGAAACTTTATTAAAAAGTTCCAAATCAACTGAAGCAATTTGTACCTTTGTCCCAAATTTAGTTGAAAAATAACTAGTAGCCGTTTGAATAAGATAGTCTTGAACCTTGCTGCTTTTCAATAAAGCAACAGCAGTACCACAGAGCATCAAGAACGATGCTAAAACTATTAGTAATATTTTTACTGTTTTTTTAATAACTTTGAAATTTATTTTTTGAAAAAATACAAATACATTGCCATATCAATGGTCTATTCGCATACAAAAATAATTAAACAAATCGGCATTTATGCCGTATCAGAGAATATTTTAGTGAATAATAAGGCTTTTAGATTATAGCAAATATTTCATGTATCATTTAAGAGCATAACAATATTCACCCTTTTATGTTGACCCCAAAAGAAAAAATTTATATTTTAGCTATCGAATCTTCTTGTGATGACACTTCAGCGGCTGTTAGTTGTAATAAATTATTACTTTCAAATGTTGTAGCAAGCCAACAAATTCATGAGCAATATGGAGGAGTTGTACCTGAACTTGCTTCAAGGGCACATCAGCGAAATATTATTCCGGTAGTCCATGAGGCTCTGAAACGAGCGAATATTGATAAAGATCAGCTTCATGCCATTGCTTTTACGCGTGGTCCGGGGTTAATGGGTTCGCTTCTTGTTGGAGCCTCTTTTGCCAAAGGATTGGCATTGTCACTTAATATTCCGCTTATTGATGTAAATCACTTGCAAGCGCATGTTATGGCGAATTTTATTGAAGAACAGGATATTGAAAATAAACAACCGTCATTTCCTTTTTTGTGTCTTTTAGTATCAGGTGGAAATTCCCAAATCATATTGGTGAAAAGCCACAAAGATATGTTGATTATTGGAAAGACAATTGATGATGCTGCAGGAGAAGCTTTTGATAAATGTGCTAAAGTGATTGGACTTCCATATCCCGGAGGTCCATATGTTGACAAACTTGCAAAAGAAGGCAATCCGAATGCTTTAACTTTAAATAAAGCAAATTTAATAGGTTATGATTATAGTTTTAGCGGACTTAAAACCTCATTTTTATATCAACTTCGCGATAAATCAAAAGAAAACCTTAATTTTATAGAAGATAATAAAGCTGATATTTGTGCTTCCCTTCAACATGCAATAATTGAAACTCTTATGTCAAAGTTTAAGAAGGCCGTTAGCGATTATAAGATTAATGATATTGCCTTAGCCGGGGGTGTTTCTGCAAACTCAGGTTTAAGAAACGCATTTACGGATTTTGCTTTAAAGTACAATAAAAAAGTATATATCCCGAAACTCACTTTTACTATGGACAATGCTGCCATGATTTCAATTTCAGGCTATTATAAATATTTAGAAAATGATTTTTGCGATATGTCTTTACCTCCTTTTGCTAGGGTAATTATTTAATAAAAAATGAAAGAGAAAATCAAAGAAAAAATCAAAGCCCTTTGGCAAAAGGCAGAACCTATACAAAGTATTCTGATTTTTATGCTTATTCTGTTTACTTCCAATATTCTTTGGAAACTTAGTATAAATGGTGATGAAGGAAATAATCAAGTTCTTTTATTTAATACTTTTGACATTTCAGATCCATTCAATTTTTTGGTTATTCATATAACTGATGTTGTAAAGACACTGCTTACATTTTTTGGATATCATTTTCATGCACGCTATGTTAACGATATTATTTTTTCAAACCACTATCGTGTTACTATCATTTGGGGATGTACAGCCATTAAACAATCATTTATTTTTCTTTGTATTATGTGTTTGACGCCTGGACCATGGAAACATAAACTTTGGTATGTACCATTCGGTTTAATTATCGTTTATGCATTTAATATTTTGCGTATCTTCATAATTGCAATGGTGTCTGAGAATCACCCTGAATATTTTTTTATTCTTCATCGTATAATACTTAAATATTTATTTTACTGCGTGATTTTTCTTATGTGGGTTATTTGGGAAGAAAAAATAAATCAAAAAAGTAAGAAACAACTATTGCAAAGTAACAAAGAAATAATCGAGACATTATAAATTTTTTGATTATGAATCTCTGTATAGATCAAGGAAATACAAATACGAAAATTGCACTCTTTGAAGATGATATCTTATTTAAGAGTTTCACAATTGAAGCAGCGGCTAATAATAACGCATGGGATTCCCTATTCACTGATTATAGAATATCTAATACAATTATTTCAAGTGTTAAGGATATTGAACCTGAATTAGTTAATTTGTTGAAAAATGAATCATCACATTTTTTGTTGCTTAGTTATGATACACCTATTCCTATTTTAAATCTATATAATACTCCTGAAACACTCGGAAAGGATCGATTAGCAGCCGTTATTGGTGCTAATGCCTTGCACCCTGAAAATGATATTTTGGTAATTGATGCCGGTACGGCTTTGACTTTCGATTTTATATCTAAGCAAGGTGAATATGCCGGCGGGACAATTGCACCGGGTATGAATATGCGTTTTCAAGCACTACACACTTTCACGAAAAAACTACCTCTTGTTCAAACTGAAGGTGAAATACCTTTTTTGGGATTAAACAGCGAGAGAGCCATTCGTTCCGGAGTAATTAATGGAATGACTTTTGAAATAGAGGGTTATATAAATAGACTTAAAATAATATATCCAAAGCTTTTGGTATTTTTAACAGGAGGTGACTGTTTTTTCTTTGAAAGCAGGTTAAAAAGTAGCATCTTTGTAAATCAAAATTTAGTGTTAATTGGTTTAAATAGCATAATAAAATATAATGCAAAAAATAACGAAATTTAGTTTGGTAGTTTTGTTTGTTATGGTAAGTGGTTTAACTCTTGCTCAAAATAACACAAACTCCCCATACACGCGCTTCGGATACGGTGAAATAACTGATAATGGTTCTGGAAAAAGTAAAGCAATGGGAGGTACTTCCATTGGAATTCGATCAAATACATGTATTAATACTGCAAATCCGGCTTCTTACACAAGTATTGATAGTCTTACTTTTATGTTTGAGTTTGGGGGTATAGGTCAGATGTCTAGATTTACTAATTCGCAAGGTAGTATTCATACATATAATGCAAATATTGAATATATCACCATGCAATTTCCTATAAAAAAATGGTTAGCAGGAAGTGCCGGACTTTTACCCTATTCTTTTGTGGGCTATAACTTTTCATCTCAAGACTCAATTCCAACATCTACAAATAATGGGATAGAACAAGTAAAATACACACTAAGATCGTTAGGAACAGGTAGTCTTAATCAGGCATATATAGGTTTGTCGGCTAAAATTGGAAAACATTTTGCTATTGGGCTGAATACGTCCTATATATTTGGAAGTATCCAAAATACAGACAGTCTCACCTTTGTTAAATCTGATATTACATCCGGTTCTGCACCAACGACTAGAAATGCTACTTTAAGTGTAAGAGATATTAATTTTCGCTATGGACTTCAATATTTTACAAATCTTAGTAAAAACACTAAGCTTACTGTAGGGTTAATTTTTGAAAATAAATCGTCACTTAATGGTGATTATTCATTAGGGATTTCCGGTGTTGACACAATTTCATCAAAGAATAAAGCTTCTTTTGAGAAGCCTCTAACTATTGGTGGAGGTCTATCTTTCGATTTTAAAGATAAACTTACAATTGGAGGAGATTTCTTATATCAGAACTGGGCAGATGCTAAATTCTTTGGTGTAAAAGATAGCTTGAGCAATAGAACTAAATTTTCAATAGGTGGAGAATATCTACCGAATATTAACTCTAAAAAATATATCAATAAAATGACATACCGATTTGGAGCCTTTCTTAAAAATGACTATCTAAATATTAATAAGTCAACATCAGATTATGGATTAACCTTTGGTTTGGGATTGCCATCAAAAGGAACCAAATCACTATTTAATCTAGGATTTGAATATGGAAAAATAGGAAGCGTTTCTAATAATTTAATTAAAGAAGATTATTATAAAATATCATTCAATGTCACTTTCAATGAAACTTGGTTTTTTAAACGACGCTTCGAATAAGGAATTGATTGCCAATGTTGAAATGATAATTGGCAAGACTATTTGTATATAATAACTTGAACATTTTGAGATCAATACGATATAAAATATTTTCGAAACTTAGCATAACAACTGTTCTTACAACAGTTGTTATGCTGTTTTTGGTTAGTAGTTGTACGGATGATAAAATTGAAACTGCCGACAAAAAGCAACAAAGAGAAAAGCTTCCTCAATTAAAAGCGGAAAACATAAGTACAATAATATCGGATTCAGGAGTTACTCGTTATAGAATAACTGCTTCTGAATGGAAAATATATGATAAAACAAAAGAACCATATTGGGTTTTCCCAAAAGGAATTTATTTCGAACGGTTCAATCAAGAATATAAGATAGATGCTGATATGAAAGCCAATAAAGCTATATATTTCCAGCAGAAATCACTTTGGGAATTTGTTGGAAATGTTAAAGCAAAGAATCTCGAAGGTGAATATTTTGAAACTGAACAGCTTTTTTGGGATGAGAGTAACGAAAGAATTTATTCTGATAAAAAAATTAAAATTACACAGAAAACAAAAATAATTAATGGAATAGGATTTGAATCGAACCCTACATTAACTCGTTATGTGATTCGGAATCCTCAAGGCATTATTCCTATTGACGAAACACCATAGATATGATTTGATTTCCGATTTCTCGGGAAGAATTCAGGCTGACCTTTAGATAAAAAATTTATACCAGATGAATACCATTGTTATTGTACTAATATCAATTGCTTTTTCTGCTTTTTTCTCAGGGATGGAGATTGCTTTTATTACTTCAAACAAATTTCGCTTTGAACTTGATAAGAAGAATAAAAGTCTAACCACAGGTTTTTTGAGTATGTTATTCAAGAATCCACAACAATTTATTTCCACCTTGCTTGTTGGTAACAACGTTGCATTAGTTATATATGGATTGCAAATGGCAAAATTATTAGAAGCTCCTCTAGGCAGGTTCTATGACAATCCTATTTTTATAACAATCTCACAAACTATAATTTCAACATTAATAGTACTATTGACTGGAGAGTTTCTGCCGAAAACTTTTTTTAGAATTAATCCCAATCTTTGGCTTAGAATCTTTTCCCTGCCACTTTTCTTTTGTTATATCATTTTATACCCAATTTCAAAATTCTCCACTACTGCTTCTATTTTCATTCTAAAGATATTTGGATTTAAAATAGATAAGAATTCTTCAAAAGTCAGTTTTAATAGAACAGATTTAGACTATTGGGTTCAAGAGAGTATTGATAATACTCCGGATGAAAATGAAATAGAGCATGAGGTAAAGATTTTTCAGAATGCCCTAGATTTCTCTGGGTTGAAACTTAGAGAATGTATGGTTCCAAGAACTGAAATAATTGCCGTAGAAGAAAATACAAAGTTGTCTGACATAAAAGCTAAGTTTATTGAAACTGGACTTTCTAAAATATTAGTTTATAAAGAAACAATTGATAATATCGTTGGTTATATTCATTCTTCAGAGATGTTTAAACATGATGAAAAATGGAATAACTATATAAATCCAATATCAATAGTTCCCGAAACAATGCCTGCAAGTAAATTGCTTGAGCAATTTATACAACAAAAAAGAAGTATTGCAGTAATTGTGGATGAGTTTGGCGGTACCGCAGGTATTGTATCGCTAGAAGATGTGATTGAAGAAATATTTGGTGAAATTGAAGATGAGCATGACAATAACAAGCTTATTTCTAAGAAACTAAAAGAAAACGAATATATACTTTCGGGGAGGATGGAAATTGATACTGTTAACGAACTTTTCGGGCTTGAAATTCCTGAATCAGACAATTATGTTACTATTGCAGGTTATATCCTTGATCACTATCAGAACTTCCCGAAACTTAATGTGACAATAAAGATTGATTACTTTGAGTTCAAAATATTGAGAGTCTCAAATAATAAAATTGGGTTAGTTAATTTAAAGCTACTGAAATAAATACTAGTAACTAAAAATTATTTGCAGTTCAACCCTAAACATTTTATTTTTTTTGTATATTCGTGCGCTCAAAAAAGGCGTATTTAAATAGGATTAATTAAACTTATCACAAAAAAATGGCAACATTAGAAAAAATTAGAAGTAAGGGTGTTTTGTTGATAATTATTATTGGACTGGCATTACTTGCATTTATTGTAGGTGATTTCTTAAATAATAGTTCTTCATGGTTCCGTCAATCAAAACAAAATATTGCAGAGATTAATGGGAAAACAGTTAAAATACAAGATTACCAAACTCTTGTAGAACAGTTGACCGAAGTTTATAAAATTGAATATAATATACCGTCAATTGATGAAAATACAACAGCTCAAATTCGTCAAAATGTTTGGGAAAGTTTATTGAAAAATACTTTACTTAGTTCCGAAACAGAGAAAATTGGTTTAGCAGTTAGCTCTAAAGAGGTTGAAGACCAAACAATAGGCAATAATCCTAATCAATTAGTTCAGGGAAGACACATTTTTGCTAATCCTAAAACAGGTATGTTTGATAAAAACAGATTAATAGGGTTTCTAAGCGAATTAAATAAAAAACCTACTAACCCACAGGAACAAGAGCAATTTGAAAAGTACAAAAACTATTGGATGTATTTTGAGAATTTAATTAAATCAAGTAAGTTGGAAGAAAAATATACAACTTTATTGAGTAAGGCATTAAATGCTAATTCAATTGAGGCAAAACTTGCTTTCGAGTCTCAAAAAAACACAGTTGATTTATTGTATGTTGTAAAACCTTACTCTTCAATTCCAGATGATAAAGTAAAGGTGTCTGATCAAGAAATTGCTGCTAAGTATGAGCAAATAAAAGAACGCTATAAACAAGAAAAAAACAGAGACATAAAATATGTTTCATTCAATCTTATTCCAAGTAAAGAAGACTTTGCTAAAGCCCAAGACTGGATTAATAAATTGAAAGTTGAATTTGCAACTACATCTGATGTAGCTTCAGTAGTAAATCCTAACTCTAAACCATATAAAGATATTGCGCTTTCGGCAAAAGATATAGACTCTGATTTAAAATCCTTCGCATTTAGTGGTAAAAAGAACGATATGTTCGGACCTATGTTATTTGGAAACAAGCTGAAGATGGCTCGTATTATGGATACAGGCATCTCCGCTCCCGATTCGATCAAAATCAAGCACATTGTAGTATCTGTTAAAGATGAAGCAAAAACAAAAATCCTTGCTGATAGTATCATGGGTGCTTTGAAGGGAGGAGCTGATTTTGCAGCCTTAGCCATGAAATATTCACAAATGGAGCAAACAGCTTCTAAAGGAGGTGAAGTTGGTTGGATGCCAGTAGCATCTATCGAACCTAAAATAGCGAATGCTTGTTTAGTGCAGCCAATAAATGTTAACTTTACTTACCAAGATGGAAAAGCAATTCAAATTATTCAGGTAACTGAAAGAACGGCCAACCGAAACAAAGTAAAATTAGCTGTAATTGAGAATGAAGTAACTCCAAGTCAAGAAACTTACAGTAAAATATACAATGAAGCAAAACAATTTGCAGGAGAATTTAATACACTTCAAAAATTTGAAAAGGGAGCACAGAAAAAAGGATATGTTGTTCAACCAGCATTAGGGGTTGAAGAAAATGCACCTAAAATAGCAGACATTAAAAATTCTCGACAAATTATAAAATGGGCTTTCGAAACAGAAGCTGGTAAAGTTTCAGATGTATATGATTGCGAAAAACAATTTGTTGTTGCTGCTATAGTTGCCGCAAATGAAAAAGGCTATAAACCGGTATTAAGTGTAACACCGGAAATTAAAAGCATGCTAATTCCTGATAAAAAAGCGGAATTGATTATTGCTGACCTGAAATCTAAAAACACGAGCGATTTAAATGCTTTAGTTACACAACTTGTTGCAAAAGTAGATTCAGCAAAACAAATCAACTTTGAGTCTTCAACATTTGGAGCTGCAGGTTATGAACCGGAAGTAATTGTATATTCAACTTTAAAGGCTGAAATTAATAAAGTCTCAGAACCAATAAAAGGAAAACAAGGGATTTATGTAGTAAAAGCTTTCAATAAATTTACAAATCCTGCAATGTTCGATGCAAAAACTCAAAAGACATCATTGGGTATGCGTTATATGAATGTTGCATATGGTGCAACAGAAGCTTTAAAAGACAAAGCGGATATAGAAGATAACAGATCAAGATTCTATTGATAAAACACGGCTAAATTTTTCGAAACGGAATGACTAACATCATTCCGTTTTTTTATCTAAATATGTTTCCTACCTTTGTAAAAAAGAAAAAGATGTCACAAAAGATCCTCCTTGGGAATACACTTCAAGAACTTCAAAGCATCGTATCTGAGCTAGGACTTCCTTCCTTTACTGCCAAACAAATAAGCAAATGGCTTTACAATAAAAAAGTTACAGATATTGAACAAATGACCAATATCTCTCTAAAAAACAGATTGTTATTAAGTGAGTATTACTTAGTAGGTCGAACTATGCCTGTTGAAGTTGTAGAGTCGGTCGATGGGACAAAGAAATACTTGTTCAAAGCAAATGGTGGTTTTATAGAATCTGTTTATATTCCGGAAGAAGATCGTGCAACACTGTGTGTGTCTTCACAAATTGGATGTAAAATGAATTGCCTGTTCTGCATGACAGGTAAACAAGGTTTCTCAGGCAATTTGACAGCAGGAGATATTATGAATCAGATTTTATCCATACCTGAAACGGAAAAGCTTACCAATTTAGTTTTTATGGGTATGGGAGAACCTTTTGATAATACACTACCGATGCTTCATTCCTTAGAAATATTAACCTCTAGTTATGGTTTTGCTTGGAGTCCAAGGCGTATTACTGTTTCGAGTATTGGTTTAATACCCGGATTAAAAGTGTTTTTGGAAAAATCTCAATGTCATTTAGCCATTAGTCTGCATAGCCCATTTCCACAAGAAAGAGAAATGCTAATGCCTTCAGAAAAAGCGTATCCAATTGAAGAAATATTAGAGTTACTTAAAACATACGATTTTAAACATCAGCGACGAGTATCCTTTGAATATATTTTATTTGATGGATTAAATGACACTATGCGTCACGCTCGCGAACTGGTAAGGATATTATCCGGCATTGAATGTAGAATAAATCTGATTAGCTTTCATCCAATACCCGGAGTCGATTTAAAAGGCTGTGATATGAAACAAATGGTTAAGTTCAGAGATTATTTAACCGATAACAATATTACAACTACCATTCGTAAATCGAGGGGAGAAGACATTCTTGCAGCTTGCGGGATGCTTTCTACTTCAAAAATGCAAGAAGAAGAAAATAATTGATTATTTTAGTGGTTTAAAATATCTAAAAGTAACAAAATGGAAAAACAAAAGATAAGAGTAGGAATTACACAAGGGGATATTAATGGTATTGGTTATGAAGTAATTATAAAGACTTTGTCGGATAGTCAGATACTTGAATTTTGTGTTCCGGTGATTTATGGTTCTCCAAAGGTGGCTGCATTTCATCGAAAATTATTAGATATACAATCATTCAATTTAAACGTGATTGCAAATGCATCTGAGATTCATACCAAAAGAATAAATATCATAAATTGTTCTGATGATGAAATTAAGGTTGAATTATCTCAATCTTCACAAGCCGCCGGCGAAGCAGCTTTTGCTTCATTAGAAGCAGCTGTTAAAGATCTCAAAGCAGGGTCGATTGATGCGTTGGTCACTGCACCGATAAATCGTCAAAATATTAACAACGAAAAATTTAACTTCCCCGGTCATACTGAATATCTTGAACAGGAATTTGGTGGAAAAGGAGATGCATTGATGTTGATGGTAAATCAGGTAATGAAAGTGGCTATTCTCACCGGCCATGCACCTTTATCAAAAGTTACATCTCTTATCACAGAAGAACTAATCATAAAAAAAGCGACTACACTTTGTAATATACTAACACAAGATTTTGGTATTCGTAAACCGCGCATAGCTGTTCTAGGACTTAATCCTCATGCAGGAAAAGATGGTTTGTTGGGTTCGGAAGAAAAAGATATTATCGTTCCCGCTCTAAAGAAGTTAGATGAAAAAGGAATTATTTGTGTTGGACCATTATCTGCAGATAGTTTCTTTGGTTCAGGTCATTTCGCTCGTTTTGATGCGGTGCTTGCCATGTATCATGACCAAGGTATGACACCTTTTAAGGCTATTTCCATGAATATGGGTGTTAACTTTACCTCAGGTCTCCCAATTATTCGTACAGCACCTATTCATGGTACTGAATATGAGATTGCCGGACAAAATATTGCTTCCGAAGAATCCTTCAGACAAGCCTTATATTTGGCCTGTGATATTTACCATAATCGCAAACTTTATAAAGAAATAACAAATAATCCTCTCAAAAAACAAGAAGTGGATCGGAATGAGAGAGCAAATTCAATTGTCTGATAATAAAATAGATAAGATCAGATGATAAAAAATTTTCTTTTCCACTAAACCTTTGGCACTTCATTTGAATCTAAGCTATAAATTGTTTCACTTAATAAATAAATAATTATGAAAACAACAACATTTACATTAGCTCTATTAACTGCTTTCATTTTTGGAACGGTAAGCGTGCAAGCACAACGCGATGATAATAGAAGAGAAGGCTCTTCAGAACATCGGAATGATAATCATAGAGGTGGCAGAAACGACAATCACACAGTAGTTGTAAACGAAAGAAGAGGTCATGAAAATAATATGGCAAGACGAAATGTCGTGGTTGTAAGACCTCACCATGAGCGTTCAATAAGAGGTATTGATAATTCATATATCCGCATTAACCATAGAGGTATAGATTATAATTATCGTGATGGATATTATTATAGAGGCGGAAGAGGACATTATATAGTTGTAGCTCCTCCAAGAGGACTTCGTGTAAGAATATTGCCAAGAGCTTTTCACACAATAATAGTAGGACAAATTCCTTTCTTCTATTTTGGTGGGGTTTTTTATCATCAAATTGACGGTGATTATGAAGTTGTACAACCACCAGTAGGAGCGATTGTTCCAGATCTACCTCAAGATGATGTATCCCAAGTAACAATTAAGGGTGAAACGTACTACGAATATGACAATGTGTTATACAAACCAATCCCAACTAGAGACGGCGTTCAATATCGTGTAGTTGGTAATATGAATGTAAACCAATAATCGTTGAATTAAATTGTAAAGTAAAGCCGCCTAATTAGGCGGCTTTCTTTGTTTATAATGTTTGAGTCCTAAATATCAGATTAATTATTGGAACAGAAATATTATCTGTTTGTAACAACATTGAAATACCATTTGAGGAATTTTGTATAAGAAAATAGTACACTGCTATTTCAAAATTTAAAGCTCAAATAATTTTTTAGAGATTAAAGTTATGGAAAATTTAGTTTGTATGATTATCCTATGTTCTATTATAATTACTGCCATAGTTGGATTGATAATTATCAGCAATAGTAACTCAGGAAATCTAGTTCAAAAACATCAGTAAACTTTTTGTTTACAAGTAAAGATATTTGATCCCCAATGGGGAGAATATCAAAATTAAAAGCCGCCTTTTGGGCGGCTTTCTATATTAACTCGGTGCTATATTTATATTTTAATTAGCCTGTTGTGCGATTAGATTTTTTGCAATAGAATACAATACAATAGTGCAGTGCGTTGCACTTTGTTTCTTTGCATTGATTATTTCTACAAAGGGTACGGTGCGTTCCGCCTTAAAATAAACTTACTAAACATTAGATTGATCATTACTTCTATTCAAATTGTCCGGCCCTTTTTTTAGGGCTTTTTTTATGTTTTTACTAGAAAAGAAGGCTCAAAACGAGACTTTCAGAGAAACTTAACTTACTTGATAAGAAGCTTAAGTTAGTCATCAAGAAACTTTACTTCGTTGATAAACAACATAAGTTGATTGATAAGAAACTTTACTTTCTTGATAAGAGACTTAAGTTAGTCATCGAATAACTTTACTTCGTTGCTAAGAAACTTAAGTTGATTGATAAGAAACTTTACTTCATTGATAAGAAACTTAAGTAGGTCGTTAAGAAATAGTTTTCTGGATAGTCTAGGCTCAAAAGAAAAAGTGTCCAAGACATGGAAAAATGTCTCCAAGGTTCGGGAAAATTGTTCCAAGGATACGAAAACGATCGTCATGAAAAATGAAACATTTTCCTTTTCACCATATTTGGTATCCATGATAGTTAACTTCACTGAGTTGTATAATAACTCGATACTCTGATCATTTTTTACTATAATGAGAACGACTCTACGTACCTTTATTTGATTTCTTATTCGATTGAGGAGCAACACACCATATTCTCAGTTTTGCATTCAAATAGATAGCAAAAAATATTCCAATAGCTCAATATGTAATGACTATATCATGGAGTTTATAAAAGTAACATCATATATTAATTTTATTTCATCAGTACACGGGATTCCCATCAATGATGGAATTGGAATCTTAAATGCAGATATTTTTACAGAAAAGGTCCCTGTTACCTGAGTTTTTCCTCCTGTAGTTGTTCTTATAGCATCAGTAGTGATTTCTTGAGAAACACCATGAAAAGTTATTCTTCCGGTTATTTTGAAATTATTTTCTCCGACTCGCTTAATTGATGTGCTTTTAAAAGTTATAATTGGGTATTTAATAGCTTCAGTTACTTCCATCATGTGAGAGTCTCTGTTAGCATTTTCACTATCAAAGTTTACAACTTTTGTTGCTACGGCTACTCCTTCTAACTCTGTTTTTGCATCGTTAGTTATTATTATCGCTGTTACATCTTTGCTTACTCCAGACCATGAATGAAGCGGGTGATTCATCATATACGTAATTTTTGAAACACTCTTATCACAAGAGAACTTATTCCCTGTTTTTGTTTGAGCATATAGTGCGGTTAGTATTAAACTTAACCATATCACCAAAATTAATTTTTTCATATTCATATATTTTAAAATTTAAGAACAATCATGCCTAATGCAAAAGAACTAAAGGCTGTAATAGCTGCGGCTCTGTGATAAGGTACAAGTGCGGGATGTGCTTCTAATTCCCATGAAAGGACATTTACCGCAACCATACTCGTGAAGTGAACAATTGCTAAAGCCTTATGAAGTTTGATACTTCCATAACCCTTCCTTTCGTTTATCATTTTAGGTGGAGCAAGTAAAGCTAACCCGGCCGTAGTGAAATAACAGGTATTGACAAAATGGGCTAGAAATAGATGGGCAGGTAAATACTTATCGTTATCGGGATCACGCAAATGAGAATTATACAACAAAGACCCTACAATACCTTGACCAATCATTCCGCCTAATGTAACAAAACCTAATATCTGGTGAGATATTAACATGACCCTACGGATTTTAAGTTCTCTTTCTCTCTCCTCATTGCTAAGTTTAAACGTATTAAAATTTCGCATTAAGCCTTTTGGACCCCATAAAATCTTTTGAGTAAAAATATATTTATCAGGAAGAAGTTTTACCGAATCTTTTTTATATTGTGCTGTAGCGTCTTGCAATAGATCGTCACTAATAATGCTATCTTTTTTTAATTGAGTTTGATCTTGTGCTTGAATGTTTAAAGCGACAAGAAAGACAAAAAAAGCCATAAGAATTTTCTTCATAATGGTAATTATTTGGTTTGTAGAACAAGCTTAACTTTTTTCCTTAGAAATACTATAATTCTAGGGATAAATTAAATGCATGTACATAAATACAAAGACACTGAAATTAATGAAAATTAAGTGTAACAAACATATACCCTTTTAATTAGATAATTGTTATATTTTTTTTGAATAAATTTACACAATTCACACATTTCCAAGTTGGTTTCATATTTTAGTTTCAAGAAAAATATAGTGAAGATTTGTTGGTAAATCAGAACCTAAATTGAAGTTATATGACATTAAAAATAATTGATATGCAGCAGTTTATTGGAAGGATAGAACAGAAAAGGGCAATCAAATGATTGCCCTTTCTATATCAGTATCTATAAGAGATGTGTTTTATTTTTTAGCGTCAGTCTCTATTTTCAAAGTGTGAGCACGAAGGTCACATACTTCGGTTGGGCCGAAATATTGAATTGGTCCCGGATAAGTGTAATTTGGATTAGCCGATGACCATTCTTTACGCACTGTTTCGAAATATTTGAAAGGTGCACCATCTAAGCGAACCAAGGCTTTTTGGATAACCGGCACCATTTTACCATGACGACGTTCTATGTTCATCATAGAAGTGATAGGTACACCACCTGCAAGCCATTTATCTGTTGGTGCGTAAGCGTTACGGATTATTGACATATAACCCGTTTTGCCACTATTAATAAGCAATGAAGCATTGTACCCCAATGAATAACAGTAGTCGGCATCAAAGTTAGATGGTGAAGCACAACGGCCTTCATAACCGAAGAAATGACCTAATGAACCAAATTTACCGGAATATTTACCTTCTTTTTTCAATGCATCTAAACGCGTTTTTGCCATTTCGATCAGCATTTTTTCTGTTTCGATAAGTGATACTTGCACATTTCCGTGTGAATCTCTATCTAAAGTAAGTTGTTTAGCAATAAATAATGGAAGCGATTTAAATATTTCAGAATTACGAGCAGACAATTTTGACATTACATAAGCATGTTTTTCTTCATCTAACTTGAGAGCTTTAAATTCACTTTCATTATGGGCTAACATATCATTCAATTCGGCAATAAGTCCTTTTACTTCAGGAATAAATTCCAATAAGCCTTCAGGAATTAATACAGTACCGAAATTCAAACCGGCATTTCCGCGGGTAACAATAGAATCAACAATCATATCTACTACATCCGAAAGGCGTTGGTTTTTAGCTTCTACTTCTTCTGATATTACACATATATTTGGATGTGTTTGTAAAGCGCATTCAAGGGTGATGTGTGAAGCAGAGCGACCCATCAAGCGGATAAAGTGCCAGTATTTTTTTGCTGAATTGGCATCTCGTTGAATATTTCCGATTAATTCTGAATATACTTTGCAGGCAGTATCAAAACCGAATGAAACTTCAATCATATCGTTTTTCAAGTCACCGTCAATGGTTTTTGGACAACCGATTACTTGAATGCCGGTGTTATTTTTAGCATAATATTCAGCTAAAATACAAGCATTTGTATTAGAATCATCGCCACCAATAACAACGATAGCTGAAATGCCTAACTGTTTGCAAATTACAGCTCCTTTGTCAAATTGTTCTGTTTCCTCTAATTTAGTACGACCTGAACCGATAATATCAAAACCACCTGTATTACGGAACTCATCAATAATAGTAGATGTAAGTTCTTGGTATTCATGGTCAACTAAACCTGAAGGGCCACCCAAGAATCCATATAATTTTGAATCCGGATGGATAGATTTTAAACCATCAAACAAACCGGAAATAACATTATGCCCACCCGGAGCTTGACCTCCTGATAGAATTACACCTACATTGATTGGTTGATTTGTTTTGGCATTACCTTCTACAAACTCTAAAATGGGCATGCCATAAGTATTTGGAAAAAGGGTTTTAATCTCTTTTTGATCGGCTACTGATTCTGTTGCTTTTCCTTCTTTTAAGGCTACTGCGCCGTTTAATGCCACTGGAAGTTTTGGTAGATAGCTTGTTCTAGCTATATCCAATGGACTTTTAACTCTTTGGGTCATGAATTAATTTTTTATAAGTTTATATTGTTCTTACTCATCGGATGATATCAAGTGATCCGATGAGTATCGTTACTTTTTTGCATTGCAAAAGTAGCTTTTTTTGGTAAAAGATCAAGAGATTGAATGGAGGAAAAAGGTTAAAAACGATTCTTCCACAATTTCCGTAACCAATCAGTCAATTTCACTTCGGCAGCGTTTGTTTGAGGTTTCCAGATTTGTTTCTTCTTGAGTTTGTCAGGGAGGTATTGTTGCTCTACAAAGTTGTCGGGGAAGTTATGTGCATAATTGTATTCTTTACCATAACCAAGTTGTTTCATGAGCTTAGTGGGTGCATTGCGCAAATGTAGCGGCACGGGAAGATTTCCTGTTTCCTCTACTACAGCGAGTGCATCGTCAATGGCTAAATAGGCCGAATTGCTTTTTGGACTGGAAGCTAAATAAATGGTGGTTTCAGATAAAATAATTCGTCCTTCCGGCCAACCAATTTTTTGTAAAGCATCAAAGCACGCGTTAGCTATTAATAAAGCGTTTGGATTTGCCAAACCAATATCTTCGGAGGCAGAAATAACTAAACGGCGAGCGATAAATTTAGGGTCTTCACCACCGGCTACCATGCGAGCCAACCAATAGACTGCTGCATCAGGGTCACTGCCACGAATGGATTTGATAAAGGCAGAAATTATATCGTAATGCAACTCGCCATTCTTATCGTATGCCGAAGGATTTTGTTGTAAGCGTTCGATTACAATTTCATTGTTTATAATAACTTTGCCTTCTTCGGCATTGGCAACCAGTTCTATAATATTAAGCAATTTGCGTGCATCACCACCCGAGAAGCGCAACAACGATTCCGTTTCTTCTATAACAAATTCACGCTTCTTTAATTCAATATCAGTTTTAATGGCATGGTCGAGGAGTTTTAGCAAATCCTCTTTTTCCAAAGATTTAAGTACATATACCTGACAGCGGGAAAGGAGAGGAGTAATCACCTCAAACGAAGGATTTTCGGTAGTAGCACCAATCAATGTCACTGTGCCTTGTTCCACAGCACCAAGCAGTGAATCTTGTTGTGATTTGCTGAAACGATGTATTTCATCAATAAACAGTATCGGATTTGCAGTACCGAAAAAGCGCGTGTTTTTAGCTTTTTCTATCACTTCGCGCACATCTTTTACACCGGAACTCACTGCACTTAGTGTATAAAAAGGACGGTCGAGTTGATTGGCAATAATCTTAGCCAAGGTAGTTTTACCAACACCCGGAGGGCCCCACAAAATGAAAGAAGAAATAGAGCCAGAGTCTATCATCCTGCGAAGTATTGCCTTTTCACCAACGAGGTGTTGCTGACCGATATAATCGGCTAGTGTTTTAGGACGGAGGCGTTCGGCTAGAGGCTGCATTTATTACATTTACTTATACACAATCAGAATAATCTGTGTAAAATTTCAACAAAAATACGATAAATTTCCAAAAGAAAAGCCCTCTAATTTTTAATCTAGAGGGCTTCAATCATTATGTAATGAAATGAAAAAGTTAATTGATTTTTAAGGTTTATAAATTGGCCAGAGCTGCTTCATAATTTGGTTCGGTGGTAATTTCATTCACTAATTCCGTGTATTTTACTACCTGATCTTCGTCAAGCACAATCACCGAGCGTGCCATAAGGCCTTTCAGCGGTCCATCTGCTTGCAAAACACCATATTTGCTTGTGAAATCACTATTTCGGAAATCTGAAGCCGTAATAACATTTTCAATACCTTCGGCACCACAAAAACGAGCTTGTGCAAATGGTAAATCTTTAGAGATACATACAACTACTGTATTTGTCAAACTCGCAGCTTCTTTATTAAATCTACGAACAGAAGCTGCACATGTACTAGTGTCTAAGCTTGGAAAAATATTTAACACGACCTTTTTACCTTTTAATTCGGCCAATGATAATGAGCTCAAATCATTTTTAACCAAGCTGAAATCTTGTGCTGCTGTACCAACTTTAGGTAAATCACCGTTGGTGTTTACAACAGTTCCTTTAAAATGAGTAATTGCCATGATGAATAGATATTAGTTAGTTAATTGTTTGAATAACTCTTCTATATCTTCTAAAATGAAACACTATTATTAAGCATTTGTTTAAGAAGGCCAACAAATTTAATAATAATTATGGTAATTCAATGCTTAAATAGAAAAAGGTTTTAATTTTTATTCTTTGAGCAAATTAAATAAGAATTCCAATCCGCCTTCAGGACGATTACGAGCAGTGATTTTGCCATGATGAAAGAGTATGGCGTTTTTTACAATGGATAAGCCTAATCCTGTACCACCCATTTTACGTGAGCGTCCTTGGTCTACACGGTAAAAACGGTCGAACAACCTTGGTAGGTGTTCTACTGGCACGCCAACGCCGGTATCGTAATAGGAGAAGAAGAAATTTTCATCGTCTTCCCTGTAGCATTGGATGCCTATTTTGAAGTTCTCACCTGCATAAGCTAGGGAATTATCTATGAGATTGCGGAAGATGGAATACAATAAGGAGCGGTTTCCTTTTAAAATAATAATCTGATCAAAATTATGTTCAATTTCTACATTCTTCTTTCCCATTTCAACTGAAACATCGTCGAGTACATCGGATATAATTTCGTTTACATATACTGTTTCACGTTCAAAGAGGTTTGCTGCCTCATCAATCTTACTTAGCAGTGAGATATCTTGCAACAATTGTGTAAGGCGAATGGACTGATGATAAGAACGGTCGATAAAAAACCGGAGCTTCTCGGTATCTAAATCAGGGTTCGCAATGATAGTTTCCATATACCCCTGAATACTACTTACCGGAGTTTTAAGTTCGTGAGAGATATTCTGGGTAAGTTGCCGTTTAAGCTGATTCTCTTGCTCCTGTTGAGTAATGTCGTTGATGGAAATTTCAAAGTTATTATCTTGAAACACGATACAACGAATAACAAAGCTATGCCCGTTTTTATTTACCTTTAAACTTTCGCGTTGCATTTTAGTGTTCTTATCTTCCTCATTCAGGTTCTTATTGATGAACGCTGTAATTTCAGCAATTTCAGGGATTGCAAACACTTCATTAGACGAAACTAATGGTGGATCAGAAATTATATCAAAGAACTGTAAGAAGTGGTTGTTGGATAGAATTTCTTTTTTGTCGGACGAAAAGATGGCTAAACCTTCCTGCGATATTTGTAAGTGTTGGTAGAGTTTCTCTCGTTCCTTATACAGATCATTACTAGTACGACGAAGTTTCTTATAAACATCTACTATAGAAGCACTTATTTCACCCAGTTCATCATTTGTAAAGTGATGTTCTTTTTGTAATACATTGTAGTTTTCCGCTTGTAAGGCAAAATCTCTAAGTTGTGAAATTGATTTACCTATTTGTGTGGAAATTATTAGAAGAGAAAAAACAGTAATTAAAAACAGCGTCACCATAAAATACATAAACAGAGGATTTGCTTTTAATACGCTTATTAAATCTATATTATAGGGCAATGCACTTCGAACAAAGAAATTATCAAATTTATTGGCTACATAATAATACTCTTGGTTTGTAGAAGCGGAATGACGAATAGCCGACCCCGAACCATATTTTAATGCTTTTTGAATTTCGGGACGATAAAAGTGATTTTGAAGGTGTTGATCCGGTCCGACATAAGAATCGAAAAGCACATTGCCAGATGGATTCATCACTGTTACACGAAGAGAGTTATTAGGAAACATTTTCACCAAACTATCCAATGAAGAAAACGAATAGCCGTTGTGATAAATATCACGAACAATTATTTTATTGTATTCAGACAATGAAGATTCTAATTTATCTGTAGAAAACTGTTTCTCCCGTTGATATTGAAACACTGTGACTACTACAGAGAAAACAAGAAATATGGTGAAGAAATATAAAAATAAGCGTTGATCGAAACGAATACGCTTGGTTAATATTTTCATAGGGCAGTAGTATATAAAATCCTAATTTGTAATAAAGATATAAAATATATCCTATTGCTAAATTCTATTTGCTAGTAATCTGATCATAAGTCTCAAAACAATAGCCATATCCTAATCGAGTAACGATATTTTTTCCATAAGGACCAATTTTCTTACGCAAACGAGTAATGTTAACATCAATCGTTCTATCAAGCACATATACTTCGTCCGACCAAACGCGTGTAAGAATTTCTTCGCGAGAAAATACACGATTTTCGTTTTCCAAAAGTAATTTAAGTATCTCAAATTCTTTTTTGGTAAGGGAGATATCTTCGTTATTCAGGCGAACTTTCTTTTGATTTACAATTAGGTGTAAATCTTCAAATTCAAGAATCTGTGGTATGTCTTCTACTTTTTCATTATTTCTTCGAAGTACTACTTTAACCCGGGCACATACTTCTCTGATGGAAAATGGTTTTGATATATAATCTTCGGCACCCATATTGAATCCGGTAAGCTTATCGTTTTCGGTATCTTTTGCAGTAAGAAAAATGATTGGAATAGATTCCAATTTTTTATTCTTTCGAATAATACTAGCCATTTTAAAACCGGATATTTCGCCCATCATCACATCCAGCATCAATAGGTTATATTGGGATAAATCTTTTGTAAGGGCTTCCTCTGCTGAATAAGCTACATCTACATCATAACCTTCAGTTTCTAGATTGAATTGAAGAATCTCACATAAATCTTCTTCATCATCTACAACTAGAATTTTATACTTGCTCATAATTTTATATTTTACAAAACTGTTTATTTAATAAGACAAATATCAGAAAACAATATAACAAAGGTATGTAATAGATGTTACAATACCGTTTCACTTTTGGAATTATTAAAGATATAATCACTCCTTGTTGTCACTCATAATACCATTATAATGGACAATTTCCCATTTTCCTTCCACATCTTCAACTAAAGCGGTTAATGACTCTACCCAGTCACCTGAATTAAGATAATGCAATGTACCTAGATATTTATTTTCAGGAGTGTGAATGTGACCACAGATTATACCATCCACATGTCTAGATTTAGCAAACTTCACTAATTCATTTTCAAAATCGCTAATATAAGATACAACGCGTTTAATCTTACTTTTTACAGCTTGAGAAATTGACTTATAAGGTAAGCCAGTTTTGCGTCTTTTGGTATTATGTCTTTTATTCAACCACATAAGGAAAGTGTAACCGGCATCTCCTAATTTAGCAAGCCAAGGCATCTTTGATGAAATTGGATCAAATACATCTCCATGTATAACAATATATTTTTTACCATGTGTGTAATGTATATAATCTTTTACCACACGAAAATTGAGAAAGCGAAATGGCATGATATGATCTAAAAAATCATCGTGGTTTCCTCGCACATAAATCACTTTGGTTCCACCTTTTTCCATCAACCTCATCATCATTCTAAAGAAGCGGGTATAGCGTTTACGCCAACGTACATTATTTTTTTGAAGTTTCCAACCATCAATAATATCTCCGTTAAGAATTAGTTTATCACATGATACTGATTCTAAAAAACTGATAACCTCATTTATTTTTGCATGATTATTCCCTAGATGTATATCCGAAAGGACAATTGTAGTATATTTTTTTTTCTCTTTCATTCTTTATTTTTTAAAACAATTCAGTTTCAATTATGTACACAAAATTAGCTTTGCGTTTTGTCATAATTATAACAAATAAAATACAATTTGATGACAAATATTGAATGTAAAAAAGGTAGACTTCGATATCGGAGTCTACCTTAACATTTTATTTAACCAGAGTTGTTTTATTTAATGCAGGAGCTAAAGATTTTTGAATTATCTAAATAGTGTTTATCGTGTAGGGCTCGTAAAAAGAGTTTGTAGCAGTATCATCTTCTACTTGCAATATGTTTGCAATAATGATAGTTTACTTTTGTTTCCATGAAGATATACAGCAAATAATTATGTTTGTGAGTTTGTAAATATTCTAAAGATATATGCCTAAAGAACTAATCTTTTATATTGTTCACTACGGATATTTAGCTATTTTTTCTTATACATTTTTGCAGGAAGTGGGTGTTCCTAGCCCTATTCCGAACGAATTCATCCTTGTATTCAGCGGTTATATGGCATTTGCAGGATCGCTTTATTTGCCACTTATTATTCTCTGTGCGTTCGGTGGAGATTTATTAGCTGCCGCTATTTTATACACAGCATTTTATCTATTTGGCAAATTTATGCTGCATAATAAACCTCGTTGGTTACCTATTTCTCAACATACAATTGACAAACAAGCAAAGAAAATAGAACAGCATGGAATAAGCGCTGTTGTCATCGGTCGTCTTTCACCATTTATTCGAGGTTATGTGGCTGTTATTTGTGGCATTTTACATTTTAAGCCTCAGCGATATACTTTTATAATCTTTATTACCTCTGTGGTTTGGAGTTCTTTTTATGTTGTAACAGGTTATTTCCTTGGTCCGTATTGGAATTATGTGATTGAACATATTAACCAATTTAAATATATGTTTTATTCTATTCTAGCAATTACTATAGTAACAGTAGTTATCCTTTTTGTCATAAAAAAACAGTTGTCAATAAATAAATAATAAAATGAAAGTACATGTGGTTTCGGAAACAGCTTATATGATTAAAGGTAATGGAGTACATACAGCATTTATAGATCATGTAGAGCTATTGAACTCCAAAAAAGATGTGGAAACAGTGGTTAATAATAATGGTAGGGGTGATGTGTTTCATAGTCATACATACGGCCCATATTATTTTATAAAAGGATTGAGATATAAAAATAAGCGAGTTTTCACAGCACATGTTATTCCCGATTCTATTAAAGGTTCGTTATATGCATGGCCTCTTTGGATGCCTTTTATAAAATGGTATTTAAAGCAAGTATATTCTTATTCCGATGTTTGTATTGCTATTTCGACAGGAGTGGAAGATGCAATTATCAAAAGTGGGGCACATACCCATATCGAACGAATATTTAATCCGATTTCGATAGAGAAGTGGCAATCTACACCGGAAAAACGGAAACGAGGTAGAGAACTGTTGGGATTGAAAGAGGATGAATTTGTAGTGCTTGGTGTGGGTCAATTGCAAGCACGCAAAGGTGTAGAGGATTTTATGGATGTTGCGAAAGAGGTATCTGGTGCTAAATTTGTTTGGGCAGGTGGTCGTCCGTTTGGTTCATTGACTGAAGGTGTTGCTCGCATTGATAAACGGATTGAAGAAAGCAAAGGGACAAATATTCAATTTACCGGCATGCTTACCCTCGACCAAATGCCACTTATCTATGCGGCTGCCGATTTGATGTTGTTTCCTTCATATCAAGAGAATTGCCCTTTAGCACCTATTGAAGGTGCAGCCAGTGGATTGCCCGTGATATTTAGAGACATAAGCGAATACCACTCTTTGTATGAATATCCTTATATGAAAGCATCCTCCACTGAGGAATTTATTCAACTGACACGTAAAATGCTTTCAAATAGAGATTTCTTTGAACAAGGTAAAACAATTTCCAAACTGCTAATTACACAATTTGATAAGGATGTAGTACGCGAAAAACTACTTCGTATTTATCATGGTCTTTACCCATTTTCCGGTATGTCTTCCAACTCTATGAATGCTTGTAAGCCTGAGGCTTAGATTATTTTTCTTTGCTGTATTTTCAAGTCTACATGATGCAGACACTTTCACTCCATTAGTTCTGACTTGTGTTTTATCTTTCAATACAGGAAATGCTATTGTTGTGAAAGATGTATTGACCGTCATGACTATTTCTTTAAAAATCAGTGTTAACAAGGCATTAATCTTTTAGAGAATCTTAAGATGTCTTACATAATAAATATGATGTTTGAAACAACAATCAAATGTCTTTTTTATCTTGTATAACATATTTTTTTGTGTGTGTGAAATTTCCATATACAAGCGATTAAGCCTATATTTAACCACTGAAACAGAACGCCTGAATCTGGGATTCAAACCAACCACAATCTTAATACGATGAATAACAAACGAATTTGTTTTTTCCTGCTGACATTGTTTTTTGTCAGTAAGTTATTTGCTGCTGATGATTCTATTTATGGCATTGATATATCCCATCATCAAGGTGAGATTAGCTGGGAACAAGTGAAACAATGGAATGGTAAAAAACTCCACTTTGTGTATATAAAAGCTACGGAAGGGGCGACTCTTATAGATAAAAACTACAAGAAGAACTTGCAAGGTGCTAAGGATCAAAACTTACTAGTGGGCAGTTACCATTATTTTAAAACTGGTTCATCTCCTGAAGCACAGTTTGAGAACTTTAAGAAGATGGCTTCAAAGGATAGCCAGAATCTTATTCCGATAGTGGATGTGGAAGAAAGGGGTAAATGTAATATTGAAGCTTTTCATGCTAGATTAAGGTGTTTCCTTAAATTGGTAGAGAAATATTACGGCTGTAAACCAATGATTTATACTGCAAATAATTTCTATAACAAGCATCTGGCAAATAAATATAAAGAATACAAGGTTTTTATTGGGCGATATAGCAAGAATATGCCTACGATGAAGGATAAACAAGATTGGTGCGTGTGGCAATTTTCAAAGAAGGGCGTAGTACACGGAATTCCAAAGGCGGTTGATATTAATATGCTGCACGAAAAGTTTGAAATAGCGAAACTTATGATTAATCAAGCGTCGGCAGAGACTGCATCTAGTGCATTTTGATTCTATTACAATGGAATTTAATATATATATCCTCTACAATTAAGGCATCCCAAATCTGGGGTGCCTTTCTTTTTTATTAATTGAAGAAAGATCTATAGGGTTGTTGATAGGACGGTAAAAAATACTACAATAAAAAGCTGTCCTCAGTCATAATGACCGAGGGCAGCTTTCAAACCAAAAAAACCAAACTATTTTTTAACTATCACTTGTTTTATAATTAATAAATCTCCTGATTTCATTTTCAATAGATAAAATCCATTATTAAACGAGCTAACATTCATTGTTTTACTATTCTTTTCAGTTCCTATCAAATTTCCGCTTAATGTATATAGATCCATTCTATCAACTTGATCTAATCCACTTACCGTAATAATTGAATTAGTCGGATTGGGACATACACTTACTCTATTAGTAGATATTAATATATTTACATAATGTGAATGCGAGTCAGAAGTCGAGTCAGAAGTGTGTGTCATCCGAATTTGTGCATCAACTGTTTCCATAAATAGAAACACATAGCTCAAAGCTAGAAGTGTTACTAATAAATGATTTTTCTTCTTCATTTTTTATTGTTTAAAAGATTATGATGCAAAGTAATTGATATCATATTCCAAACTATACACAGAAAAATTACAAGATATTTAAAAAGGTATTACATTATTTTAGACTTTATTCACATGAATTACAAACTCAATATATTAAAAAAGAAGAAACAGAATATACTATACCTCAAAAAATGGTATATTTGTAATACTAATGTTATAGCATCGTAACAAATATTTACTCCCTTTGTCTGGAAATCATTAGCCCTACACCATGAAAAAAGACAAAAAGTTAAAGCCTGTAGTAAATAGAGAAATAAGTTGGTTGTATTTTAATCATCGGGTACTACAGGAGTCTGCCAATCCATCCGTGCCATTGCTGGAACGCCTTCGTTTTCTAGGTATCTATTCCAACAATATGGATGAGTTCTTTCGGGTACGTGTGGCAGGATTGCGTAGACTAGACATGGTAGAAAGTAAGCTTTTTGCACATTATGACAAACCTGAAGTTGTATTAAAAAAGATATCGAAAATGACAGCTTCATTTCAAACCCAATTTGAAGCCATTTTCAATGATATAGTCGATCATCTTAAAGAGGAGCAGATTCACTTGGTAAACGAAACGGTTTTGTATGAAGAGCAAAAGGATTATCTCTATACTTTTTTCAATGCAAAACTTATAGATTCAGTTACCCCCTTAATGATTTCACGCTCAGAGAGTTTTCCCGCCCTGACAGATGCTCGTATATATCTTGCTGTAAAACTCTACTCTAGCGACAAGCCTAAACATAAGGAATATGCTCTTATTGAAATTCCAACGAGTGATTTTTCCCGCTTTATAGTGTTGCCAACTTCCAATGATAATATCAATATTATCCTATTGGACGATGTGCTTCGTTTGAGTTTACCCGATATTTTCCACAACCTTCCTTATGATTCTTTCGAAGCATACACTTTCAAAATCACTCGTGATGCAGAGATGGATAGCGAATTTGATATTGGTGACAGTTTGATTGAGAAGGTTGTCAAAGGTGTTAGAAACAGAAGATTGGGTAGTCCGGTGCGTTTTGTTTACGATGCCAATATGCCAAAGGATATGCTTAAATTTATCTTAACTAAGCTACATTACAAAAAATCGGACACCATAATACCCGGTGGGCGTTATCACAACTTCAAAGACTTTATGAATTTCCCGAGTGTAGGGAAAGAACATTTAATTTATCCTGTCTTGACTCCGCTTAAAAAGAAACGCATAGATACTGCAACTTCTGTAATCAATGCCACCGAAGAACAGGATTTATTTTTGCACTACCCTTATTTTGGATTTTCCCATTATGTGCAACTATTGCGTGAGGCAGCTATAGATCCGGATGTGCGGAGTATCAAAATCACCCTTTACCGTGTAGCTAACAATTCCAAAGTAACGCGAGCATTAATAAATGCAGCACGCAATGGCAAAGCGGTAACCGCAGTGGTCGAAGTCCGTGCTCGCTTCGATGAAGAGCATAATATAAAATGGGCTAACACAATGCAAGAAGCCGGTGTAAAAGTGCAATTTGGGGTGGAAGGGCTTAAAATACACAGTAAACTTACACTTATAAAAAAGAAAAATGGGAAGGGTATCGCAGTAATAAGTACTGGTAACTTTCACGAAGGGAATGCAGCAGTATATACTGATTTCACCTTATTTACCGCTGATAAAAAAATTCTTACCGAAGTGGAAGAAGTGTTTAATTTTATAGATCATCCTTTTCAATCCAAGCGGTTTTTACACCTAATGGTTAGTCCACAGGAAATGCGTAAGAAGCTGGTTATGTTAATACAGAATGAAATAAACTTTGCTAAAAAAGGACTTCCTGCATTTATACATTGTAAAATAAATCATATAACGGACACGGATATTATCCGCCGACTATATGATGCAGCCAAGTATGGAGTAAAAGTAAAGCTTATAGTAAGAGGTATGTGTACCATGATTCCTCCCGAAGAAGTGCAACACAATATGGAAATTGTAAGCATCGTTGACCGATTCCTGGAACATTCACGCATTATGATTTTTTGCAACAATGAACGTCCCAAATACTATATTACCTCAGCCGATTGGATGAACCGCAACTTAGATACTCGTATAGAAGTAGCTGTACCTATTTACGATGAAATCATTCAGCAGGAATTGAACAAAATCATTAGTTTCGCTCTTAAAGATAATGTGAAAGCTCGCATAGTGGACGGATCAGGCAAAAATGAATTCAAAGTAGATGATAATCCTCCATTTCGTTCTCAGTACGAATTATACGAGAACTATAGGCAGGAGATGATGAAATAGTCGAAACAAAAAATAATAAGATGATAAGAAAAATAGCGGCGATAGATATTGGTTCGAATGCAATACGATTGTTAATTTCGAGTGTAGAAGAAGAGGCAAATAGTACTTCTTTCAAAAAAATATTGCTCATTCGTGTCCCATTACGATTAGGTGAGGATAGTTTCTCTATTGGTGAAATCGGTGATTTAAGTGCTCGTAGACTAATAAAGGCAATGAAGGCCTTCAGATATCTGATGGATGTACATGAAGTAGATAGTTATCGAGCTTGTGCTACAGCAGCCATGCGCGAAGCCAAGAATGGTGAAAAGTTGGTGAAGAAAATAAAAGAAAAGGCAAAACTTGATATCAATATTATCGATGGTTCGGAAGAAGCAAAAATGTTTTATGAAAGTCACATGGCAGATAGACTTAACCCCAAAAAGAATTATCTCTATGTTGATGTAGGTGGTGGTAGTACCGAAATATCGGTAATTGTGCAAGGAGAACTCGCCGATTCAAGATCATTTGATATCGGTACCGTGCGTACGCTACGGAAAGGAGTAAGCATTTCGAAAATGGAAGAAATTAAACTGTTTTTGACTGGCATCAAAGAAAAATTTGCTCCGGTAGAAATTATTGGTTCGGGTGGAAATATCAATAAACTGCACCGGTTAGCTAAATTGGGTAAAGAAGAAGTTTTAATTACAACAAAGCTGGAAGAGATCTATCAGCAATTAATAAAACTTACGGTAGAAGAGCGAATGAGTATGTACGACCTTAACATAGATAGAGCTGATGTGATTGTACCGGCATCAGAAATATTTCTGTATATAGCTGACATCGCTGGTATTACAGAGATTTATGTTCCTACCTTTGGTTTAGTTGACGGTATTGTGCATAATCTTTATCAAAATAGTTTGAACGAACTAACTTAATAAATACGTCACTGTGCCTTTTGATTATTGACAAGAGGCGATGGGTTAGAAAAGAAAAACGCAAACCAAATAGGCTTGCGTTTTTCTTTTTTGTTCTTATACCTTCTTAATCTTCGAGTGCTTAATCACTTTCGCTTCGAGATAGAATACAATTTCTTCGGCAATATTTTGCACTTGGTCGCCTACGCGTTCCAATTTACGGATAAAGGAAAGTAATTGAAGTGTGTCGTTTATTTTCTCAGGGTTTCGTTTAATAATTTCGGCTATTACCATATTAGCATCTTTGTTTACTTTATCCAAATATTGATCTTTTTTGAATACAGCTATAGCGTTTGTATTCGTTTCTGATTCGAATGCTTGCAAGGTACCACGCAACATATCTATAGCAATTTCAAACATGGAAGTAATATGTGTTTCTCTCAATACTTCTTTACTAAAAGGCTCACATGTTTCTCTAATGCAACGCGATATTCCTTTAGCATAATCGCCAATCCGCTCAAGATTGTAATTGATTTTAAGTACAGAAAGTACAAAGCGTAAATCGTTGGCTACGGGATTAAACAGTGCCAAAATGTTTTCACAATCCATATCAAGCTTCAACTCAAAAGCATCTACACGCTTTTCGTTGGCATTTATATCGTTAGCCAGATTTTCATCAAAAGTTTCGATGGCAGTTTTTGCCTTTTCAAGTTGATTTAATACCAGACTCCACATCTCGATGGTGTCGACTTTGAGGCGATCTATTTCTGTGTTTAAATGAGACATAATAACTTAAGTTAATAGTTAAAAATTAATAGTTAATATAGAACATCTTTTCTTTTTGTATTTCTTAGCCCCTCCTGTGGAGGGGTTGGGGAGGCTTTCTTTATCAACCGAAACGACCCGTGATATAATTCTGTGTTTGAATGTTTGTTGGACTTGTAAATATAGTCGTTGTTTTATCGCATTCAATTAAATCACCCATATAAAAAAAGGCTGTATTGTCACTTACACGACCGGCCTGTTGCATATTATGTGTTACTATAACGATGGTATATTCTTTTTTTAATTCATAGATCAAATCTTCAATTTTGGCAGTAGAAATAGGGTCAAGTGCCGAGGCCGGTTCATCCATAAGCAAAATGGATGGTTCGATAGCAAGCGATCTTGCTATACACAAGCGTTGTTGCTGTCCGCCTGAAAGTGCCAAGGCCGATTTCTTGAGTTTGTCTTTTACTTCTTCCCACAAAGCTGCTTTCTGCAACGAAGTGACTACCTTTTCTTCTATAATGGATTTATCGTGCATGCCATCTACGCGCAAGCTAAAAGCCACATTTTCGAAGATAGATTTTGGAAAAGGATTTGGTTTTTGAAATACCATCCCAACTTGTTTGCGTAAATCGTCCACATTAACAGACTTATTATAGACATTCACACCGTTTACCAATGTTTCGCCTTCGGTACGCACACCGATAATCAAATCGTTCATCCGATTGAAAGTACGTAGCAAGGTAGATTTACCACAACCAGATGGACCAATAAAGGCCGTAACGGTATTTTCTTCAGCCTTAAAGTTAATATTTTTCAAGGCCTGAAATTCACCATAATACAGGTTGAAATCGCGCGCTTCTACTTTTATTGTTGACATATTTTTTATGTTTTGGAAGTGTTATGAGAAGTCTGAAGAAGATATATTCTTCATTCATAATTCTTCATTCTCCATTTATTTCAATTTCTTATTATAAATTCGTCTCAGCAGATTGGCAAAAATATTTACAATTAATACAATCATGATAAGTACCAAGGCTGTTCCGTATGCTATCGGACGAGTTTTTTCTATATCTGTTCCACTGGTTGTTAATACATATAAGTGATATGGTAAGGCCATTACTTGATCGAAAATACTATGAGGCAAGCGAGGCAAGAAATAGGCTGCCACAGTAAATAAAATAGGAGCTGTTTCGCCTGAAACACGACTTACCGATAGAATCAATCCCGTAATGATATTAGGTGTAGCAATTGGTAGCACCACCCGACGGATGGTTTGTAATTTAGTGGCACCCAAGGCATAACTTCCGATACGCAAAGAGTCATCCACCGATTTCAAAGCTTCTTCTGTAGTACGAATAATAATAGGCAATACCATCAAGCCCAAGGTAAGTGAACCGGCTATAATAGAATCTCCAAAGCCCAAATCATGTACAAACAAAGCCATACCAAACAAACCGAATACAATGGAAGGAACACCCGCCAAGTTGTTAGTCATAGAACGGACAAACTTTTTAAACCAGTTTTCAGTCAGGTATTCGTTGATATAAATGCCCGAAAGCACACCTATCGGAAAAGCAAACAACATACTGCCTACCACCAAACAAAGAGTACCTACAATAGCCGGAAGGATTCCTCCACCGGTCATCCCATCAATTGGATTTGTTGTAAGAAATTTCCAACTAATGGCCGAGGCTCCACGCACAATGATAAAGCCCAAGATGAGGAACAAAATGGCTACCACCATAAAGCTAATCAACCGAAATAGATTGAAGGCAATAAATTGGTTGATCCGTTTAGAAGATTTTATTTTTGCCATAATTACTTAACTTCTTTCTTTTTTACAATTTCCACCAATGAATTAAACACAAAGGTGATGATAAACAAGATAATACCTAGCGCAAACAATGCCTGAAAGTGTGTGCCTCCAAACGGAGCTTCGCCTAATTCAGCTGCAATAGTAGCTGGAATGGTACGTACAGGTTCTAGTAAGGTATGTGGTATCACAGCGGCATTTCCTGTTACCATAAGCACGGCCATTGTTTCACCTACTGCACGGCCGATCCCTAAAATAAAGGCTGCCATAATGCCCGAACGAGCATAGGGTAAAATGATGCGTAAAATGCTTTGCCAATGTGATGCACCGAGAGCCAGACCCGCCTCTTTCAATGCAACCGGTGTGGTTCTTATAGCATCTTCTGAAATAGTAATAATAGTAGGCAAAGCCATAATAGCTAAAATAAGGCTTCCGGCTAAGGCCGTTTCGCCTACAGGTAAAAGAAATAATCTTTGTAAAAAAGGAACTAGCACTACCAAGCCAAAGAAACCGTAAACAACAGATGGAATTCCTGCCAAAAGTTCGATAACGGGTTTAAGCATACGGCGTGTTCGTTCGTTGGCAATTTCTGCCATATAAATAGCGGTAATCAATCCAATAGGTAATGCAAGAAGGATAGCGCAGAATGTAACCCAAAGTGTTCCTAATATTAGTGGAAGCACACCAAACTGAGCTGTGGGTACAGTGGTGGGATACCATTCTTTTCCTAACAGAAAATCAGTGATTGAGATATTCGGCAGTTCCACCATTTTGCCATGAAAATCGGAAGGAAAATATTTCTTATCAAAATAGGCAATTACATTTTCGTTTTGTGACACATATTTGTCCACACATTGAGGAATATGTTCGAAGTTAGCACCAAGTTCTTCTTCTGTGAACTTTGAACTAAGTTGATCTAAAGTTAATAATTGAATATCTTGGTTTTTCCCACCTAATTCTTTCCAATTGGTAATATCGCCATTGAAAATGTCTTTTATTTTTTTTGAAGTAAGATCATTCACGGGATTATTAGCATTGATGGCAATGGCGTAAGCCTTGTCAACTGGATTTTGATTAAAAAGTCCAATTCCTGATTTGAATAGGAAGAAAACAATAAATAGCACAGCTATTGTGGTTACCGTACTACTACTGAATAGTATTCCTTCTATGAATTTCTCCGTAATCTTGCGAATTTTCATCCGAGCAATTTTTTTAAGTGGAATGAAGTTTCTTATGAATATGTTAAGTATTGAATAAAGCCCGCATGCTTGCCTTTTTGCATGCATACGAGCTTCATTTCTGAAAAAATTAATGGTTAATTAAGTGGCACATATCCTTCTTTCAACACAATAGCTTGACCTTCTGCAGAAAGAATAAAGTTGATTAATGGTTTAATTTTACCCTCAATACTTCCCAAATAATAGTAATGTAGAGGACGAGTAATAGGATATGTTTTAGATTTTGCTGTTTCAATAGATGGTTCAGTATAAGTCTTTCCTTTATTAAATGAAACTTTCAAAGCTTTTACTCCTTTTTCCAAATAAGCTAAACCAACATAACCAATAGCTCCTTTAGTTTGACTTACCGATTGAACAACTGCACCGGTAGCAGGCATCATCAAAGCTGTTTTGGCGTAATTTTTATTTGACATAACATGTTCTTTCATAAAGTCAAAAGTACCGGAACTAGATTCGCGAGAATAAACAATGATTTGTAAGTCATCACCACCTACTTGTTTCCAGTTTGTGATTTTACCGGTAAAAATACCTTCCAATTGCTCACGAGTAAGTTGACTTACTTTATTTGCCGGATTTACAATTATAGCTAAAGCATCAAAAGCAATTGTAGTTTCTTTCAATACTTTTCCTGCATCTTGCAATTTCATCTTTTCATCCATTTTTATGCTACGAGATGATTGAGCTATGTCAGTAGTTCCACTAATCAAAGCAGACAAACCTACACCTGAACCTCCACCAATAACAGAGATGGAAGAACCTGGAGCTTTTTTCATAAAAGCTTCTGAGAATCTTTGAGATAAAGGTAAACATGTATCGCTACCTTTAATTTTACACACTACTTTTTGGGCTGATAGAAGAGCCGGAAGCATCATTACAACCAAGCTTAATGTTATTAATTTCTTTTTCATAATTTTTTATTTTTTTCTCCCGTAAAGGAATTTAATATTTATTTCATTTATGTTACAAAACCATTAAGGTTTTATTAGTTTTAATATTAGAATTTATATTGCAGACGCAATGTAAAGACATTGTCTTTGCGGTCTTTGGCAAGATTTGTTAAAGTACTTGGTGTAGTTATAAGAGACGTGGTTTCGTTTGTAACCATATCATAGTAAGCCATAATTTTCACATTACTATTCCATCTGTAGTTAATACCTAAACCAAGTGTAGAATATTTCACATCGGCTGCACCTGTTTTTACATTACCTGCCACCACTGCTTTACCAATATTATTTCCGGAAACATCTGTATTAGGATCATATACATCATATTTTACTACTAATTGAACAGGTGTTTGAAGAATATTTTGAATAAAGTATGCATAATATCCGTTGAACTTGCGGCTGTACGTATCACCAACCATTGCTGCAGTTAGACTCGCATTACTAGAAGATGATCCTGGTTGTGTACCTTGTAAATATTCTGCTCTAAGTTGTGTAATACCCAATGCCCAATCTAAACTCAATTGAGCATCTACACCAACATATTGTCTTTTAGCAATAGCGCCTTTAGTCACAGTGCTTTTAGCATATCCTTCTACGCCATTAGCATCTTTAACCATAGTGTAGTAATTGGTTGTTACTTGTGCAAAACCACCATTGTAATATGATCCACCGATTCCCCATTTAAATTTTTCTGAAGAAGAAGCTTTACCAAGGAATAAGTGACCAATAAAGTCTTTCTTTGAATCTGTTTCCACAGCAGCACCGTTACCATCAAAGTAACCGGCATCCAAACGAATAAAGTTCCATGGAGAAGTTTTAGGTGCTTGAAGTGATATCATTCCACCCAAGTCTTTTTCACCCGGAAATAAGGTTTGAATAATACGTGAACGCTCAGGGCTTTCAAGTGAGCTTGAAGAATAGGCAATTTCATTACCGAAAGGACGATCCATCACACCACCCGTTACAGCTAATGTTTTTAACCAAGGTTCGGTCAAACTTAAGTAAGCATCTTTTATTCCAACACCTTTTTCTGTGATGTCAAGTTGTAAAACAGCTTGAGAAAGTTCGTTATCATAAGCAAATTTTACACGACCACGGCGTACTAACATACGATTATTGATGCCTGATCCGAAATTTCCATCTGCAAAAGAAGCTATTCCTGCGGTATCGGCTTTTTGATAGTCTGCTTGTACGTAACCTGTAATTTTTAATCTTTTCAATACAGCTAAATCAGATTGAGCTTGTTCTACTATAGGATAGATTGTGTCAGTTGGATTAGACACAGGACCCGTTTCTTGAGCATTAGCAGTGAATCCTAATGTCAAGAATGCAAATGTTGCAGCAAAGAATAATTTCTTTTTTGTTAATGGATAGTTCATTTTCATAAATTTTATGTTTAGTAAATAATTGAATTAAAATTCACCGGCAAAATAAGACCATCCGTGTTACAAAACTATTACGTCATACTTACAATGCAATGAATAATGAAATACTTGTTACTGCTTTAATTTAGTAACCCTTAGTGCATTTAGAGAAAGATACTACAACTTCATTTTTGGCTAAAGTCTTATAATCTTGCATTTTATAGCGTTGGATAACTTCGAAGTAATACTGCTCAATATAAATGTTTCATTATTCAATTTCTTGATGACTAACTTAAGCAATTCATCAAGATGCTTAACCATCTTGATGAATTGCTTAACCGTTTTATCGAAACGCTTAACCATCTTGATGAATTACATAACCGTCTTATCGAGACGCTTAACCATCTTGATGAATCGCTTAACCGTTTTATCGAGACGCTTAACCATCTTGATGAATTGCTTAACCGTTTTATCGAAACGCTTAACCATCTTGATGAATCGCATAACCGTCTTATCGAGACGCTTAACCATCTTGATGAATTGCATAACCGTTTTATCAAGACACATAAACTTCTTGATAAATTGTTTAACCTTCTTATCGAAAACGCTAAACCTTTTTAGAAGAAACTCTGTTGAAATGTTGATACTATAACAACCGAATAAACCGCTGCTATCAGTTAGACAGTTCGTTGTTTCGGGTTCATGTTTTCACTAGATCTTTATTGCTACTGATTTTTTCAAAATGTTCTACGGGTTATAGTATGTTTTTTTTGCTTAAACATTTGTTCTATATTTGATGTTTAAACAATAAAATAGGAAGATGAATAAGATTGAAATTCAACACAAATTGGAAGGCAATTACGGCAAATTCTTTTATGAAGAAAACGATGAAGTGCTTGCAGAAATGGTCTATACAATCGAAGATAATGATATAATGAAAATAACGCATACCAATGTCGATCCCATTTTATCAGGGAAGGGTGTGGGTACATTATTAACAAAAACAGCTGTCGAATTTGCTCGTGCAAATGGATATAAAATTGTACCTTTATGCCCTTTCGCGGCTGCAATAATAAGTAAAACCCCTGAATGGCATGATGTCATTAAATAATACATGTTTATGAGATTTTTTATTTCGTTTTTTCTCATGTTGAGTACAATAAATTGTTTTGCCGGTGATATTAATGGAATTGAGAAAGAATTGGTTTCTTGTGTGAAAAGAATAAATCAGTTGAAATTAAATAAAGGTTTAGTTGATAACAGTGTCCGAAATTTTGATTCGCTCTATAATGAAAGCAATACCTTGAAGGCAAAGATATTAGCATATACTGTTGCTGAACCGGGTACAATTAGTTATCCTTTTGATTCGTTGAGGAAATACATTGATATTGCAAGCTCCGAAGACAATAAATTCCGTATTTATTCATGGAGAATCGAAACCAAAGATAAAATGGAATTTTTCAATGATATTTTCCAATATGAAGCTCAAGGTAAGGTTTATTCAACAATGATAAACTATAATGATGAATATGATCCTAAAGGATATTATTCTGACATATACACTTTAAAATGCGGAACGGACACAACTATCTATATGGGATATTTTCATGCCTTTTATTCTCCTAAAGATTTTTCGGATAGTTATCAAACATTTCAAATCGTAGGTGACCAATTGCATGACTCAATTCCTATTTTTAAAGTAAAAGATGATAGTGTGGCAAGTTCAATAGAAGTGCTATTTAATCCTATCTCTCAGGCAAGATACATGAAGAAATTAATCTTATACAACCCTAAAAAAAGACAAATTAGAATAAGGCAAACAGATAATTACGGACTTATTTTAACAAAGTTCAAGAAGCTTATATTTAACGGAAAACAATTCGAGTAT